>C687J35021_10000688_pt1 | contig 26349 bp, 24 predicted proteins | sample RifCSPhighO2_12_FD_35021 | JGI IMG/M metagenome (IMG submission 35021) | reverse complement strand
GCCCCAGGCCAAGCCGGGCATGCCCGGCGTCGGTTATGTGCGCAGCGCCGAGGTCGCCTGGCCGGCCGAGCTGCAATGAGCGACTGGGCGATCCGCGCCGAAGGCCTACAGCATGGCTACGGCAAACAGCTGGCGCTGGACGGCATCGACTTCGAACTGGCGGTCGGTGCGCGCTGCGCCCTGATCGGCCCGGACGGTGCCGGCAAGTCCAGCCTGCTCGGCCTGATCGCCGGAGTGAAGAAGCTGCAGCGTGGCCGCCTGGAGGTGCTCGGCGGGCCGATCGAGCAGCGTCGCCACCGCGCCAGCTTGTACCCGCGCATCGCCTTCATGCCCCAGGGATTGGGGCACAACCTCTACCCCGACTTGTCGATCGCCGAGAACATCCACTTCTTCGCCACCCTGTTCGGCCTGAGCCGCACCGAGCGCGAGCAACGCATGGCCAGCCTGCTGGCGGCCACCGACCTGACGGCCTTCGCCAAACGCCCGGCCGGCAAGCTGTCCGGCGGCATGAAACAGAAGCTCGGGCTGTGCTGCGCGCTGATCCACGAGCCGGACCTGCTGATCCTGGACGAGCCGACCACCGGGGTCGACCCCTTGTCGCGTCGGCGCTTCTGGGAACTGGTCGAGCAGGTGCGTGCCGGGCGGCCGCAGCTGACCCTGATGGTGGCCACCGCCTATATGGAGGAGGCCGAGCAGTTCGACAGCTGCCTGATGCTCGACCGCGGCCGGCTGATCGCCGCGGGGCGCACCGCCGAGTTGGCGGCGGCCGGGGCCGGCGGCCACCTGGAGGCCGCCTTCACCCACTTCCAGGGCGGCGCGGCGGCGCACCAGACGCTGCTGATCCCGCCGCTGCCCGCGCAGTCCACCGAGATCGCCATCGAGGCCCGCGACCTTAGCCTGCGCTTCGGCGATTTCACCGCGGTGGACAAGGTCAGCTTCGCCATCCGCCGCGGCGAGATCTTCGGCTTCCTCGGCTCCAACGGCTGCGGCAAGACCACCACCATGAAGGTGCTCACCGGCCTGCTACCGGCCAGCGCCGGCAGCGCCCTGTTGCTCGGCCAGGCGGTGGACGCCGGCGACCTGGCCACGCGCAAGCGGGTCGGCTTCATGTCGCAGAGCTTCTCGCTGTATGGCGAGCTGTCGGTGCGGCAGAACCTGGAGCTGCACGCGCGCCTGTTCGACCTGCCGGCGAGCGAGGGCCGCACGCGCAGCCAGGCGCTGATCGAGCGTTTCGGCCTGGCCGAATACGCCGGCGACGCGGCCGGCGAGTTGCCGCTGGGCCTGCGCCAACGCCTGTCGCTGGCGGTGGCGGTGATCCATGGCCCGGAAGTGCTGATCCTCGACGAACCCACCTCCGGCGTCGACCCGGCGGCTCGCGACGACTTCTGGAGACTGCTGCTGGAACTGTCGCGCGAGCAGGGGGTGACCATCTTCCTCTCCACCCACTTCATGAACGAGGCCGAGCGCTGCGACCGCATCTCGCTGATGCATGCCGGCCGAGTGCTGGCCTGCGACACCCCGGCCGCGCTGCAGCTGCAGTTCGCCGCGCAGGACCTGGAACAGGCCTTCGTCCGCTGCCTGGAGCAGGCCCAGGGCGATAGCCGCACACCGCCAGCGGTTGTTGCCGCGGCGACCGCCGGCCCGCCAGCGCTAAAGCCCGGCTTCAGCCTGCGCCGCCTGCGCGCCCTGGCCGTGCGCGAGAGCATGGAGCTGCTGCGCGACCGGGTGCGCCTGGCCTTCGCCCTGCTCGGCGCGCTGTTCATGATGGTGATCTTTGGCTACGGCATCTCCCTGGACGTGGAGCACATTGCCTTCGCCACCCTCGACCAGGACCAGTCGCCGCAAAGCCGCGCCTACCTGGAGGCGTTCCGCAGCTCGCGCTATTTCGACGAGCGTGCCCCTATCGCCGACGCCGGCGAACTGCACCGACGCCTGCAACGCTCGGAACTGAAGCTGGCGCTGCAGATCCCGCCGGGCTTCGGCCACGATCTGCTGGCCGGGCACCAACCGCAGGTGGCCGCCTGGCTCGACGGCGGCATGCCGTTTCGCGCAGANACCAGCCGCAACTACGTCGAGGCCGTGCACCAGGCCAATCTCCAGCGCCTGGCCACGGAAANCAGCCAGGCCCTCGCCGCACCGGCCGCAGCGCGCCTGGAGACGCGTTTCCGCTACAACCAGGACGTGGTCAGCGTGAATGCCATCGGTCCCGGAGTGATGGCGCTGATCCTGGCCTTCATTCCGGCCATGCTCACCGCCCTGGGCGTGGTTCGGGAGAAGGAACTGGGCTCGATCAGCAACTTCTACGCCACCCCGCTGACCCGTCTGGAGTTCCTGCTCGGCAAGCAGCTGCCCTACCTCGCGGTTAGCCTGCTCAACCTGGCCATGCTGGTGGCAGTCAACCGCCTGCTGTTCGGCGTGCCGTTCAAGGGCAGCGGCCTGACCCTGGCCTTCGGTGGCCTGCTCTATGTGCTCGCCACCACCAGCCTGGGCCTGCTGATCTCGGCCTTCACCCGCACGCAGATCGCCGCGATCCTCGGCACGGTGATCATCACCACACTGCCGACCATCCAGTATTCCGGGCTGATCGTGCCGCGCTCCTCGCTGGAAGGCGGCTCGGCGCTGATGGGCCACGTGTTCCCGGCCGGGCACTTCCTCGACATCGCCGTCGGTACCTTCACCAAGGCCCTCGACCTGCGTAGCCTGTGGCCGCAATGCCTGGCGCTATTTGCTTTCTTCCTGGTCGCCAGCGCGCTCAGCGTGTGGCTGCTGAAAAAGCAGGAGGCCTAGGGTGAACAAGCTGGCGCATATCTTCCGCCTTGGCCTCAAGGAACTCACCAGCCTGCGCCACGACAGCGTGCTGCTGCTGTTCCTGCTATATGCCTTCAGCGTGGCCGTGTACATGCCGGCGACCGGCTCGGTGATCGGCGTACACCATGCCAGCGTGGCCATAGTCGACGAAGACCGCAGCCCGCTGTCGCGGCACCTGGCCGAGATACTGCAGCCGCCGGAATTCCAGATCCCCGAGCTGCTGCCCTACGACCAGCTGGATGCGGCGATGGACAGCGGCCGCTTCACCTTCGTCATCGACATCCCGGCGAACTTCCAGGCCGACCTGCTGGCCGGGCGTCAGCAGGCCCTGCAGCTCAACGTCGACGCCACCGCCATGAGCCAGGCGTTCATGGGCGCGCGCGATCTGGGGCGGATCCTGCAGCGCGAACTGCTCGACTACGCCCATCCGGACGCCAGCGCACAGGTGCCGATCGGGCTGACCAGCCGCGCGTTGTTCAACGCCAACCTGCAGGGTGGCTGGTTCCTCGCGCTGCTGCAGATCGTCAACCACATCACCATCCTCGCCGTGTTGCTGACCGGCACCGCGCTGCTGCGCGAACGCGAACACGGCACCCTCGACCACCTGCTGGTGCTGCCGTTGACCGCGCTGGAGATCATGCTGGCGAAGATCTGGAGCAACGCCGTGGTGGTGGTGATCTGCACCTGGCTGTCGCTGGAACTGGTGGTCAAGGGCGCGCTCGGCGTGCCGCTGGCCGGCTCGCAGGCGTTTTTCCTCGCGGTGACCGCGCTCTACCTGTTCGCCAGCACCGCCCTGGGCATCTTCCTCGCCACCCTGGCACGCTCGATCCCGCAATTCGGCCTGCTGGCGATCCCGGTGATCATCCCGATGCTGATGCTTTCCGGCGGCAGCACGCCGATGGAAAGCATGCCGGTGTGGCTGCAGCAGCTGATGCAGCTCTCGCCATCGACCCACTACCTGACCCTGAGCACCTCGATCCTGTTCCGCGACGCCGGCCCGGGCGTGGTCTGGCCCGAGCTGGCGGCGCTGACGGCAATCGGCCTGGTGTTCTTCGGCCTGGCGCTACGACGCTTTCGCAGCAGCCTGACGGCCTAGTCTCTCAGACGGCCACCGGCGCAGGGATATGCGGATGGGCCTGATAGCCGACCAGCTCGAAGTCCTCGAACTTGAAGGCGAAGATATCCTTCACCGCCGGGTTGAGCTTCATGTTCGGCAGCGGTAGCGGCTCGCGGCTCAGCTGCAGGTCGGTCTGCTCGATATGGTTGGCGTACAGATGGCAGTCGCCGCCGGTCCAGATAAAGTCGCCGGCCTCCAGGTCGCAGACCTGGGCGATCATCAGGGTCAGCAGCGCATAGCTGGCGATATTGAAGGGCACGCCCAAAAAGATGTCCGCCGAGCGCTGATACAGCTGGCAGCTCAATTTTCCGTCGGCGACATAGAACTGGAACAGCGCGTGGCACGGCGGCAGGGCCATCTCATCCACTAGGGTCGGGTTCCAGGCAGAGACGATCAGGCGGCGCGAGTCCGGATTCTTCTTGATCATCTCGATCAGCTTGCTGATCTGATCGATCGACTCACCATTGGGGGCCGGCCAGTTGCGCCATTGGTAGCCGTAGACCGGGCCGAGGTCGCCGTTCTCGTCGGCCCACTCGTCCCAGATGCGCACGCCATTGTCCTTCAGGTACTTGATATTGGTGTCGCCCTGGAGGAACCACAGCAGCTCGTGAATGATGGATTTCAGGTGGCACTTCTTGGTGGTCACCAGCGGGAAGCCGTCGGCCAGGTTGAAACGCATCTGGTGGGCGAACAGGCTGTAGGTGCCGGTGCCGGTGCGGTCGGCCTTGAAGGTGCCAGTGTCGCGCACCAGGCGCATCAGCTCGAGGTACTGTTTCATCGGGCGACCTCCTGGGCAGCCTGGCGCTTGTAGGCATAGGCGATCAGGCCCAGGCCGCCGAGCACCATCGGCACACAGAGCACCTGGCCCATGGTCAACCAACCGCCGGCCAGGTAACCGAGCTGGGCGTCCGGCACCCGGACGAATTCGACGATAAAGCGGAACACCCCATAACAGGCGGCGAACATGCCGGACACCGCCATGGTCGGCCGCGGCTTGCGCGAGTAGAACCAGAGGATGGTGAACAGCGCCACGCCTTCCAGGGCGAACTGATACAGCTGCGAGGGATGGCGCGCCAGCTGTTCGGGGTCAGTGGGGAAGACCATGGCCCAGGGCAGATCCGTGGCCTTGCCCCACAACTCGGCATTGATAAAGTTGCCGATGCGCCCGGCTCCCAGGCCGATCGGCACCAGCGGGGCGATAAAGTCCATCAGCTGGAAGAAGCTCTTGTTGTTGCGTTTGCCGAACCACCAGGTCGCCAGCATTACGCCGATCAGCCCGCCGTGGAAGGACATGCCGCCCTCCCAGATGCGCAGCATCTTCACCGGCTCGGCGATATAGGCGGCCAGGTCGTAGAACAGCACGTAGCCCAGGCGGCCGCCGAGGATCACACCCATGGCCACCCAGAACACCAGGTCGGAGAGTTTTTCCTTGTCCCAGCTCGGCTCGAAGGCGTTGACCCGGCGCGAGGCCAGCCACCAGGCACCGCCGATACCGACCAGGTACATCAGGCCATACCAATGGATTTTCAGCGGACCGAGGGCCAGCGCCACCGGGTCGATCTGCGGGTAAGGCAGCATCAATAACTCCTTAGATCAGGAAACTCACGCCCACTACCAAGAGCAGCAGGGCAAACAGACGCTTGAGCAGGCGCGGCGACAGCTTGTGTGCCAGGCGCGCGCCAAAGCGGGCAAAAAACATGCTGGTAATGGCAATCCCGACCATGGCCGGCAGGTAAACGAAACCCAGGCTCCAGTCCGGCAGCTCTGGTGCGTCCCAGCCCAACCAGATAAAGGCCAGGGCACCGGCCAGAGCAATCGGCAGACCACATGCCGAGGACGTCGCCACCGCCTGCTGCATTGGCACGCTGCGCCAGGTCAGGAAGGGTACGGTCAGCGAACCGCCACCGATACCGAAAATCGCCGAAGCCCAGCCGATCACCGCACCGGCCAGGGTCAGCCCCGGCTTGCCTGGGACCACGCGGCTGGCCTTGGGTTTCAGCTCCAGGGCCATTTGCAGGGCGATAACGACGGCGAATACGCCGATGATCTTCTGCAGCATCTCGCCCTGGATCGCCGAGGCCGTGGCCGCCCCGAGGGCCGCGCCGAGCAGTATACCCAGGGTCATCCAGACGAAGATCGGCCAGCGCACCGCGCCCTTGCGCTGATGCTCCAGCACCGAATTGACCGAGGTAAAGATAATGGTCGCCAGAGATGTGCCCACGGCCAGATGGGTCAGCACCGCCGGCTCGAAGCCCTGAGCGGCAAAGCTGAACACCAGCACCGGCACGATAATGATGCCGCCACCCACCCCGAACAGCCCGGCCAGCACCCCGGCGGCCGCTCCCAGCAGCAAATACAGCAGCAGTTCCATCGACACCCCCGCAAATGATGCGGCATGGTAACGGATGCACAGGTCCGGACTCTACTTTGGGCGATGGATGTATGCCCGACCTTTGCGTAAAGTGCCAGGATCAACCCCGGAACAGACCGCCGTGAGCCCGATCCTGTACCTGAAGCTGAGTTGTAACCAGATGCACCTGAGCCTGCTGCCGAATGGCCGCGAGCTGCACCTGCAGGCCGATCCGCCATTCAGCAACCAACGCCTGCTGGTGGCGGACTTTAACGCGGCGCAACAGTTGCTCCGACGCGGGCTCGCGGAGCTGCTACCCAAGCGCTTTCTGCGCCTGAGCCTGCCGCCACAGCTGCTGATCCAGCCACTGGAATACCTGGAAGGCGGCCTGGCGCAGGTCGAGGAGCGCATTCTGCTGGAGCTCGGCCTGGGCGGCGGTGCGCGCAAGGTGCGCCTGCACCTGGGTCCCGAACTGGACAGTGCTGGCGTCCTGGAAAAATTGAGAGGCTAGCCCATGTGCCTGATCGCTCTGGCCTGGCGACCCGGCCATGCCCATCCCCTACTGGTAGCCGCCAACCGCGACGAATTCTATGCCCGCCCGAGCCAGCCATTGGCCGAGTGGCCCGATGTACCTGGCGTGTTTGCCGGACGCGACCTGCAGGCCGGCGGGACCTGGCTGGGCATCGGCCCAGGCGGGCGTTTTGCCGCCCTGACCAATATCCGCGACCCTGACCAGGCCCAGGGCCTGCATTCGCGCGGAGAACTGCCGGTGGCCTTTCTCGGCAGCAACCTGAGCGCCGCAGACTTTATCCAGCAACTGAGCGAGCAACGCCGGCACTACAGCGGCTTCAATCTATTGCTGGGCGATCACCGGCAGCTCTGGCATTTCAATTCCCGAACGGGACGCGCCACAGCGCTGGCGGAAGGCCTGCACGGCCTGTCGAATGCCGACCTGGATACACCCTGGCCCAAGTTGCAACGGGCGAAAAACGCGCTGCGCCATTGCCTCGACGCTCCGCAGCCGCAAGCCTTGTTTACCCTGCTGGGGGACCCGACCCAGGCGGCCGACGAACACCTACCGCAAACCGGTATCGGTCTGACCGGCGAGCGCCTGTTGTCCAGCGTGTTTATCGCCAGCACGACTTACGGCACCCGTGCCAGCAGCGCCCTGATCGTTCATGCCGACGGCAGTCGTCAGTTGATCGAGCGTAGCTTCGGTCCGGGCGGCCGTTATCTGGGCGAGGTCGCCATCGAGGCCTGAGTCAGGCCTGGATATCCGAGGCCGGATTGATCATGCGACCCAGGCCGAGGTTGCGCAGGGCCAGCTGCAGGGTGCTGTGGATCACCTGCGGGCTGTCGATGGTCAGCACCTGGGCCAGCAGCTCCTTGGCCTTGCCGAGGCTGATCTGGCGCAGCAGCCATTTCACCTTGGGCAGGTTGGTGGCGTTCATCGACAAGCCATCGAAACCCATGGCCATCAGCAGTACGGCGGCGGCAGGATCGCCAGCCATCTCGCCGCAGATGCTCACCGGTTTGCCTTCGGCATGGGCCCCTTCGACCACCTTGCACAGGGCCTGCAGCACGGCGGGATGGAGGAAGTCGTAGAGGTCGGCGACCCGTGGATTGTTGCGGTCCACCGCCAGCAGATACTGGGTCAGGTCATTCGAGCCGACCGAGAGGAAGTCCACCTGGCGCGCCAGCTCGCGGGTCTGGTAGACCGCGGCGGGGATCTCGATCATCACCCCGATTGGCGGCAGGGGCACATCGGTGCCTTCGTCGCGTACCTCGCCCCAGGCGCGGTGAATCAGGTGCAGGGCCTCTTCCAGCTCCTGGGTGCCGGAGATCATCGGCAGCAGGATGCGCAGGTTGTCCAGCCCCTCGCTGGCCTTGAGCATGGCGCGGGTCTGCACCAGGAAGATTTCCGGGTGGTCGAGGGTGACGCGGATACCGCGCCAGCCGAGGAAGGGGTTATCTTCCTTGATCGGAAAATAGGACAGCGCCTTGTCGCCGCCGATATCCAGGCTGCGCATGGTCACCGGCAACGGATGAAAGGCCGCCAGCTGCTCGCGGTAGATGGCCAGCTGTTCCTTCTCGCTGGGGAAACGCTCCTTGATCATGAACGGCACTTCGGTGCGGTACAGGCCGACGCCCTCCGCACCGCGCTCCTGGGCGCGCTTCACGTCGGCGAGCAGGCCGGTGTTGACCCACAGCGGCATGCGGTGGCCGTCCAGGGTCTCGCAGGGCAGGCCACTGAGGGCGGTCAGGCCCTGGGTCAGCTGGCGCTCCTCTTCGACCACCTCGGCATACTGCTTGCGCAGCACTTCGCTGGGGTTGGTAAAGACCTCGCCGTGATAGCCATCGACGATCAGCTGNATGCCGTCGATCTTCGAATAGGGCAGGTCGACCGCGCCCATCACCGTGGGAATGCCCATGGCCCGGGCGAAGATCGCCACATGGGAGTTGCCCGAGCCCTGGACCGAGACCAGACCGACCAGCTTGCCTTCCGGCACCTCGCCGAGCATCGCCGGCGACAGTTCTTCACTGACCAGGATGCAGTTATCCGGGTACACCAGGGTCTGCTGGCGGGCCTGTTGCAGGTAGGCCAGCAGGCGCCGGCCGAGATCCTTGACGTCGCTGGCGCGCTCGCGCAGGTAGGCATCGTCCATCAGCTCGAAGCGGTTGACGTGCTCGGTCACCACCTGGCGCAAGGCCCCCTGGGCCCACTGACCGGTGCGGATGATCTTGACCACCTCGTTACCCAGGGCGGCATCTTCCAGCATCATCAGGTAGACGTCGAACAGGGCGCGCTCTTCCGGGCGCAATTGGGTGGCCATCTTCGCCGAAAGCGCGCGCATATCGGAGCGAACGCCTTCCAGGGCGGTATTGAACAGCTGCAATTCGGCGGCAATGTCGTCGACGGTCTTGTCCGGCACGACCTCCAGATCGGCTGGCGGCAACACCACCACCGCCGTACCCACGGCCGCACCGGGCGAGCCCGGCACGCCGACGAACTTGGCTTCCTGGATGCCCTTGCCCTGCTTGCCCAGGCCGCGGATCGAGCCGGTCGCCTCGGCGTGGGCGATAACCCCGGCGAGCTGCGCGCTCATGGTGACCAGGAAGGCCTCTTCGCCCTCGTCGAACTTGCGCTGCTCCTTTTGCTGGATGACCAGCACGCCCATCACCTTACGGTGGTGGATGATCGGCGAACCGAGAAAGGAGGCGTAGCGTTCCTCGCCGGTTTCGGCGAAGTAGCGGTAACGCGGGTGTTCGGAGGCGTGTTCGAGGTTGAGCGGCTCCTCACGGGTGCCGACCAGGCCGACCAGGCCCTCGTTGGGGGCCATGCTGACCTTGCCGATGGCCTTCTTGTTCAGACCCTCGGTGGCCATCAGGACGAAACGGTTGGTTTCCGGGTCGAGCAGATACACCGAGCAGACCTGGCTGCCCATGGCCTCGCGCACCCGCTGCACGATGATGCCCAGCGCCGCCTTGAGGTCCTTGGCGGCGTTGACTTCCTGGACGATCTTGCGCAGCGTATTGAGCATGGCTCGGCTCTAGTCAGTGTCAGTCCCGCGCCAACAGGCGCGGAGCGAGTTCCTTGAGGGCGCGACGGTAAACTTCGCGCTTGAATGTGACGACCTGGCCCAGCGGGTACCAGTAGCTGACCCAGCGCCAGCCGTCGAATTCCGGCTTGCCAGTCAGATCCATGCGCACCCGCTGCTCATCCGAGGTCAGGCGCAACAGGAACCACTTCTGTTTCTGGCCGATACACAACGGCTGGCTATGGGTGCGCACCAGGCGCTGAGGCAGACGATAACGCAACCAGCCCCGGGTGCAGGCGAGAATTTTCACATCCTGCTGCTCAAGGCCCACTTCTTCGTTCAATTCGCGATAAAGCGCTTCTTCCGGCGACTCATGGTCATTGATCCCGCCTTGCGGGAACTGCCAGGCGTCCTGGTTTATCCGACGCGCCCAAAGCACCTGGCCGACATCATTGGTCAGAATGATGCCGACGTTGGGGCGAAAACCATCAGGATCGATCACGGCGCACAACCTCGTAAACGCATGTCCCGGCATTGTTCCACAAAGGTCGCGGCAGCGGCAACGCGAGCGGGTGCCGGGCGTAAACCAGGCCAGCTCAGACGCTGCAACCTCAGCGCGCTGCGGCTATTGGGAATGGCGAATAAAAGCCGGTATTCTGCCGCCCTTCGACCTTTGCTCCGATAGGTACCCCTGTGCGTTTGGCTTTATTCGATCTCGACAATACCCTGCTCGGCGGCGATAGCGACCACGCCTGGGGCGATTACCTGTGCGAGCGCGGCATCCTCGACAGCATCGCCTACAAGGCACGCAACGACCAGTTCTACCAGGACTACCTGGCCGGTCGCCTGGACATCCGCGACTACCTGAACTTCAGCCTGGCGATCCTCGGCAGCAGCGAAATGGCCCAGCTCGAGCAATGGCACCGCGAATTTATGCGCGACTGCATCGAACCGATCATCCTGGCCAAGGGCGAAGCCCTGCTCGAGGAGCACCGCGCCGCCGGCGACAAGCTGCTGATCATCACCGCCACCAACCGCTTCGTTACCGCGCCGATTGCCGCACGCCTGGGCGTCGACACCCTGCTGGCCACCGAATGCGAAATGCAGGATGGCCGCTACACCGGGCGCACCACCGACGTGCCCTGCTTCAAGGAAGGCAAGGTCACCCGACTCAACCGCTGGCTGGCGGAAAACGGCATGAGCCTGGAAGGCAGCTGCTTCTACAGCGATTCGATGAACGACCTGCCCCTGCTGGAGCGGGTCACCCGCCCGGTGGCNGTCGACCCCGACCCGAGCCTGCGCGCCGAGGCCGAAAAACGTGGCTGGCCGGTGATCTCCTTGCGCTGAGCCGCTGCATTGATGGGTATCGCTGAGCTCAACCCATCCTACGACNCCAATAAAAACGCCGCCTGATCAGGCGGCGTTTTTATTGGGCGATGCTGCCGCCTTGTATTGCACAAGGCGTTCGGGGAATCCCAATACTGGGTAGGGTGCGCTGCGCGCACCGGCTCAAACCACGGGTTCCCGGTGCGCACGGCGCACCCTACGGCATCGGGCCCGCGCGTGTGAATGCAACAGGGCCACGAGGCCGAGCCTTTAACCTGCCGCTTAGGCCGGCTTGGCACCCATCAGGCCCATGATCACCAGCAACAGCAGCACCAGCAGCCCGGCATAGACCGCGCAGAGACGCAGCAGGTTCGCCGGGGCAGGGCTGTCGCCCAACGCCTGCCAGGCCGCCAGACGGCCATTGAGCAGCAGACCGATCAACACCAGCACGCCGAACAGCACGCTACTGGCCAGCAGCCAGGTCTGTCCCAGCGGGAAGCCGGCCAGATCGACCAGCCACCAGCCGCTGACCGGCAGGCTCAGGGCCAGCAAGCCGAGCACCGGCAGGCTGATCAGGCGGGTACGGCTGAGCTTGCGTTGCAGCACGGCACTGTCGCTACCGCGCGCCGCCTTCCACAGCATAAAGACATGGGCCAGCACGCCCAGCAGCACCAGAATGCCCGGTGCGCTGTGGGCGATTTTCAGCAATTGGTAATGTTCCATTAATTCAGCCCTACCGGATTTCCGGCTTATCCAAGAAAGAGTTTGTAGGCCGGATTGTCGCTCTCATCCCAGTAGGGATAGCCGATGGCCTCCAGCGCAGCCGGCAGCAGATGACGCTCGTCGCTGGGCACTTGCAGGCCGGCAACCACACGACCATCGGCAGCGCCGTGGTTGCGGTAGTGGAACATCGAGATGTTCCAGCGGCCACCGAGTTTTTGTAAGAAATTAAACAGTGCGCCCGGCCGCTCGGGGAATTCGAAGCGCAGCACCACCTCATCCGGCACCGCCGCGGCATGGCCGCCAACCATATGACGGATATGCAGCTTGGCCAGTTCGTTGTCGGTCAGGTCCTGCACCGGGAAACCCTGACTGCGCAGGCTTTCCACCAGCGCCGCGCGCGGGTCGGTTTCCGGGTGGGTCTGCACACCGACGAAGATGTGCGCCTCACGATCGGTGTGATAGCGGTAGTTGAATTCGGTGATCTGGCGCTTGCCGATGGCCTCGCAGAAGGCCTTGAAGCTGCCCGGCTGCTCGGGGATGGTCACGGCAATGATCGCCTCGCGCTTCTCGCCCAGNTCGGCGCGCTCGGCGACATGGCGCAGGCGGTCGAAGTTGACGTTGGCACCCGAGTCGATGCCCACCAGCACCTGGCCGCTGCAGCCTTCGCGCTCCACGTACTTCTTGATCCCGGCCACGCTCAGCGCGCCAGCCGGCTCGGTGATCGAGCGGGTGTCGTCGTAGATGTCCTTGATCGCCGCGCAGATCTCGTCGGTGCTGACGGTGATCACCTCGTCGACATAGTCCTTGCACACATCGAAGGTGTGTTGACCGATCTGCGCCACCGCTACGCCATCGGCGAACAAGCCAACCTGGCTCAGCACCACCCGCTCACCTGCGGCCATCGCCGCCTGCAGGCAGTTGGAGTCGTCCGGCTCGACACCGATGATCCTGATTTCCGGACGCAGGTACTTCACATAGGCGGCGATCCCGGCGATCAGACCGCCGCCGCCCACCGGAACGAAGATCGCGTCCAGCTGGCCAGGGTGCTGACGGAGGATCTCCATGGCCACCGTGCCTTGCCCGGCGATGGTGTGCGGATCGTCGTAGGGGTGGATATAGATGTAGCCCTTCTCGTCCACCAGCTTCAGCGAATAGGCCAGCGCCTCGGGAAAGCTGTCGCCGTGCAGCACCACCTTGCCGCCACGGGAACGCACGCCCTGGACCTTGATCTCCGGGGTGGTTTTGGGCATGACTATGGTGGCCTTGACCCCCAGCACCTTGGCCGCAAGAGCCAGGCCCTGGGCATGGTTGCCGGCCGAGGCGGTAACCACGCCACGGGCCTGCTCTTCGGCCGAGAGCTGCGCCAGCTTGTTGTAGGCACCGCGAATCTTGAACGAGTACACCGGCTGGAGGTCTTCACGCTTGAGCAGAATCTGGTTGCCCAGACGCTCGGACAGCTGAGGAGCGGCTTGCAGCGGGGTTTCCACCGCCACGTCGTAGACGCGCGAGGTGAGGATCTTCTTGACGTACTGTTCGAGCATGGCGAGATCGCAGGCAACTTTTCGGGGAGTCCGCGAGTCTACCCTAGGGCCGCGCCGCACGACCATACAAGCTACGGGGGTTTTCCCGCCCCCGAGCCCGCTGGCAGTCCAGGCAGGCTATAATTCGCGCCCTTCCTCACTCTCACACCAGGCCCCCATGATGAACCAGGATCAACTCAAGCAAGCCGTTGCCCAGGCGGCCGTCGACTTTATTCTCCCCAAACTCGACGCCAAGAGTGTGATCGGGGTTGGCACCGGCTCCACCGCCAACTGCTTTATCGACGCACTGGCCAGGCACAAGATGGAGTTCGACGGCGCAGTCGCCAGCTCCGAGGCCACCGCGGCACGACTCAAGGGCCACGGCATTCCGGTGTACGAGCTGAATACGGTCAGCGACCTGGAGTTCTATGTCGACGGTGCCGACGAGAGCGATGAGCACCTCAACCTGATCAAGGGCGGCGGCGCGGCCCTGACCCGCGAGAAGATAGTCGCGGCGGTGGCCCAGACTTTTATCTGCATCGCCGACGCCAGCAAGCTGGTCCCGGTACTGGGGGCTTTTCCGCTGCCGGTTGAGGTGATCCCCATGGCGCGCAGCCATGTCGCCCGCCAGCTGGTAGGCCTGGGCGGCGACCCGGTGTATCGCGAAGGCGTGTTGACCGATAACGGCAACGTGATTCTCGATGTGCACAACCTGTCGATCGTCAATCCGCGCGAGCTGGAAGCGCAGATCAATAATATCGTCGGCGTGGTCACCAACGGCCTGTTCGCCGCACGTCCGGCCGACCTGCTGCTGCTCGGCACGGCTGAAGGCGTAAAGACCCTCAAGCGTAGCTAACAGGCCGCTTATAGCGGTGCTAGCCCGGCCTGCAAACCCACTGCCGAACCGGGCAAAGCGTGCAAAACTGCATGGAGTCGGCAGACAAGCCGCAAGCCAGCGATCAAGCTGCCGGCTTTGCCGTTCGAATTACCAGGGAGCCCTATGTCCGCATTTGCCTCGTCCACCCAGGATCGTCCGCTGGACCTCAGTGACCTGTTGCGCGAACTGGTGGCCAAGGGCCGGGTGGCCCAGGACAGTGCCGAGCAGTGCCTGGCCATCCGCCGCAGCTCGTCGAACGCCCAGCAACACCCCCTGGAGTTTCTCGCCGCGCAGCAGCTCGACGACCTCAGCCGCCCTGGCAAGAAACTCGACCTGGAGACGCTCACCGTCTGGCTGGCGGAATTCGCCGGGCAGCCCTACCTGCGCATCGACCCGCTGAAGATCGACGTGGCCGCCATCACCCCGCTGATGTCCTATGCCTTCGCCCAACGGCACAAGATCCTTGCCGTGGCGGTGGACAGCGACAGCGTGACCATCGCCAGCGCACAACCCCTGGTGCACAGCTGGGAAGCCAACCTGATCCACGTGCTCAAGCGCCCGATCAAGCGGGTGGTGGCCAACCCGGCGGACATCCAGCGCCTGACCCTGGAGTTCTACCGCCTGGCCAAATCGGTCAGCGGGGCCACCAACACCGATCAGAAGATCAGCGGGGTGGGCAACTTCGAGCAACTGCTCAACCTCGGGGCCCAGGACCAGGAACCGGACGCCAACGACGCGCATATCATCAATATCGTCGACTGGCTGTTCCAGTACGCCTTCCAGCAGCGCGCCAGCGATATCCATATCGAACCGCGACGCGAGCAGGGCAGCGTACGTTTTCGCATCGACGGCGTGCTGCACACCGTCTATCAATTCCCACCGCAGGTGACCATGGCGGTGGTCAGCCGCCTGAAAAGCCTGGGGCGGATGAACGTCGCGGAAAAACGCAAACCCCAGGACGGCCGGGTCAAGACCAAGACCCCGGAAGGCGGCGAAGTGGAGCTACGCCTGTCGACCCTACCCACCGCCTTCGGCGAAAAGATGGTAATGCGGATTTTCGACCCCGAAGTGCTGCTGAAAAGCTTCGACCAGTTGGGTTTCTCCCCCGATGACCTGAAGCGCTGGCTGAGCATGACCGGCCAGCCCAATGGCATCATCCTGGTCACCGGGCCGACCGGTTCGGGCAAGACCACCACGCTCTACACCACCCTCAAGCAGCTGGCCACCGAGGAAGTCAACGTCTGCACCATCGAAGACCCGATCGAGATGATTGAAGGGGCCTTCAACCAGATGCAGGTGCAGAGCAATATCGACCTGACCTTCGCCAGCGGCGTGCGCGCCCTGATGCGCCAGGACCCGGACATCATCATGGTCGGCGAGATCCGCGACCTGGAAACCGCCGAGATGGCGATCCAGGCCGCGCTGACCGGACACCTGGTACTGTCCACCCTGCACACCAACGATGCCCCCAGCGCCATCACCCGCCTGCTCGAACTGGGCGTGCCGCACTACCTGCTCAAGGCCACCCTGCTCGGGGTCATGGCCCAGCGCCTGGTGCGCACCCTGTGCCCGCACTGCAAGGCACCGCAGGCGCTCAACGAAGACGACTGGCAGAGCCTGACCAAGCCCTGGAACGCGCCGCTACCGACCCAGGCGTGCCGCGCCGTGGGTTGCCTGGAATGCCGCGATACCGGCTACCGCGGCCGCGCCGGGGTCTACGAGATCATGCTGATCAACGATGCCATGAAGCCGCTGATCAGCGCCGACACCGACCTGATCGCCCTGCGCCGCCACGCCTTCAAGGAAGGCATGCGCAGCCTGCGCCTGTCCGGCGCACAAAAGGTCGCCGCCGGCCTGACCACCATCGAGGAAGTGCTGCGGGTGACTCCGCAGAGCGAGCAGAAATAGCGCCGCGATTAGGTTTCTCTGCAAGGCCCACAATCTCGTAGGGTGGATGACGCTTTACCCATCCACCAAATCGCGTGAGGGATAAGAAAAGCGTTATCCACCCCAAGGCACGGGGAGGCTTGACCAGCATCGCGGATGTGCTGCGGGCTATCCCGCAGCCTGGATTGTGCGAACGGCTTAGCTGCGGGGCAAACGCTGCTGGCGAGCCAGGATGCCCACCACTCGCTGCGGCTGGCAATCCAGGTAGGCGGAGCCCTGCAGCCAACGCTGGTCGGAGTGCCAGGCGAAGAGGAACTGCCCGCCCTTGAGCTGATCGACCACCATCCGCGCCACTTCCGGACGCACCGCCGGGCAACCCAGGCTACGACCAATACGCCCCTGGCTGTGCACCAGTCGCGGGCTGACATAGTCCGCGCCGTGGATAACGATGGCGCGCTCGCGGGCCAGATCGTTGAGGCCCGGCTCCAGGCCATCCATGCGCAAGGAATAGCCGTGTTTGCCCCGGTAGCTCTCCGCGGTGCGGAACAGCCCAAGACTGGTCTGGTGACTGCCCAGGGTATTGGAGAAGCGATCGGCGAAGTTTTCCCCCGACTGCCGGCCGTGGGCGACGAAGTCACGCAACAGCAGACTCTTGCGCTGCAGATCGAAAATCCACAAACGGCGCTCGGTGGAAGGTTGCGAATAGTCGATCACCGCCAAACGCCGCGCTGGCGCGGCACCATGGTTGACCGCACACTGCATGGCCGCCAGGGCATGCTGCAGGGCCTGCTTATTAAGGCTGGGAGCGATACGCGCCAGGTCTCTGGCCAATCCATCCGTCTGAGCAGCCGTGGCCGCCAGCGGTACACCCAGCAGCCACAGGCCGGCCAGACACGAGCGAGCAATACGTCCCAACATGTGCGCAAATACCTCCAAAGCACGAATCCAGGACGTCCTGTCAGCAGATCCCGTTCGACCCGCCCCTGCCGCTCGTGGTACACCGCATCTATAGAGGTGTCACGCAAACCAAGGATCGGAGCCAGCTTAATTGTTCAATAAACGTACATCTTACCTGAGCGCCGCCCTGCTCACCCTGCCACTGGTCGTGAATGCGGTAGAGCCGCCGGCCGTTACCATCGGCGAGCCAGGCCTTGTGCTAGAGGCGCTGCTGGACTCCTGCGCGCCCCTTCCGGCAAGCCTAGACGAGAATGCGCGCAAACTCCTCACGGACTTTTACGTCCAGCGCGAACACAGCCGCGCCTGGCGCGACGAGGCGCAACTGCAACAGCTGCACGCGCAGATCGAACAGCTGGCGGACGACGGCCTGCACCCCGGGGAATACCCGCTACCCGCCAGCCTGACGACCGCCCCGGCCGAGCAACCCGACTGCAGCGACCTGCTGACCAGCCACAGCTACCTGCAGGCCCTGCTCCATCTACGCCGCGGCCGCCTGCTGCAGCAGCGCTTCGAGCCCCTCTGGCGGCCCGCCGACTGGCCCATGTCCGATTCGCAACTGGCCATCCTGTCGCTGGCCCTGCTGCACCTGCACAGCCCGGCCGAGGCCTTCGTCAGCGCCCGCCCGGGCACGCCGCAGTATCAACGCCTGCGCAGCGCCTACGCCCAGCAGCGCCAGCAACCGCTGGGGCACTGGGTGGCACTACCCGCCGGCCCACTGCTCAAACCCGAACGCAGCGACGCCCGAGTGCCGGCCCTGCGTGCGCGGCTGATCGCCGAAGGCTATCTGGGGGCCCTGACGGACGATCCCGGCCTGCGCTTCGACGCCGCGACGGTCACCGCCCTGCAAGCCTTTCAGACCGCTCATGGCCTGCAGGCCGACGGCATCCTCGGCGCAGGCAGCCTGGCCGAGCTGAACCTCAGCGCGCAAAGCCGCCGTGACCAGCTGCGCGCCAACCTGGAGCGCCTGCGCTGGCTGGCCGACGACATGCACAGCGCCGAAGTGCTGATCAACGTAGCCAGCGCCGAACTGCAGGTCATGCGCCAAGGCCAGCAACTCTGGCGCAGCCGCACCCAGGTCGGCCGCGCGGAACGACAGACGCCGCTGCTCGCCTCGCGCATCGCGCGGCTGACCCTCAACCCGACCTGGACCGTCCCCCCGACCATCCTGCGCGAGGACAAGCTGCCGGCCATCCGCGAAGACCTGGCCTACCTCGAGCGCCAGGACCTGAGCGTCCTCGACCGCCATGGCAATACCCTCGATCCACGCCTGGTGGACTGGGACAACCCCGGGGCCATCCTCTTGCGCCAGGCCGCCGGTAGCCGCAACCCTCTGGGCCGCGTGGCCCTGCGCTTCGCCAACCCCTTCTCGGTTTACCTGCACGACACCCCCAGCCAGCAATTGTTTGCCAAGGCCCCGCGGCCATTCAGCTCCGGCTGCGTGCGAGTCGAAGCCGTCGACACCTTGCTCGCCTGGCTGCTGTCCCCCGAGGAACTGACCACAGTNCAGACCCGCATCGCCAGCGGCAAAACCCAGGAGTATCGCCTGCAGCAACCCGTCCCGCTGNTGATCGCCTACTGGACAGCCGAGGCCCTGGACAACGGCACGCTGCGCTATGCGCCCGACATCTATGGCTTCGATGCGCGGCTGATCGCGGCGCTGCCAGGCGCGCTCAAGGCCAACTGAGAGCGGCGACCCCAGCACNTAATGGCCAACGGCAGCACAACCGCGGCCNGCAAACAGACGCGGTAACGCTTACGCACCCTCCGCGCGGCGACAACTGTGCTTAGATGTTCAGATAATTCAGACAATTGGAGTTGTTCTCTATGGAAATCGGCAGTGTGATCTTTCTCTTCGTCGGCCTCGCGGTCGCCGTGGTGTTTATGGGCTTCAAGGTGGTGCCCCAGGGTTCACAGTGGACGGTGGAACGCTTCGGCCGCTACACCAACACCCTGACCCCGGGCCTGAACATCATCGTGCCGGTGATGGACCGTATCGGCCACAAGCTCAGTGTGATGGAAACCGTGCTGGACATTCCGCCGCAGGAAGTCATCACCTCTGACAACGCCACCGTGCAGATCGACGCCGTGTGCTTCTTCCAGGTGATCAATGCCGCCCAGGCTGCCTACGAGGTGAACAACCTCACTCATGCGATCCGCAACCTGCTGCAGACCAATATCCGCACCGTGCTCGGCTCCATGGAGCTGGACGCCATGCTCAGCCAGCGCGACGCGATCAACGAGAAGCTGCTGCGTACCGTGGATGAGGCGACCGCGCCCTGGGGCATCAAGATCACCCGTATCGAGATCAAGGACATCAGCCCGCCCGCCGACCTGATGGCGGCCATGTCCGGGCAGATGAAGGCCGAACGTATCAAGCGCGCGCAGATCCTCGAAGCCGAAGGCCTGCGCGCCGCCGCCATTCTCACTGCAGAAGGCAAGAAGCAGGCGCAGATCCTCGAGGCCGAGGGCCAGCGCCAGGCCGCCTTCCTTGAAGCCGAAGCCCGCGAACGGGCTGCCGGTGCCGAGGCCGAAGCCACCCGGGTGGTTTCCGAGGCCATCGCCAGCGGCAACGTGCAGGCGATCAACTACTTCGTCGCACAGAAATACATCGACGCCCTCGGCCAGCTGGCCAGCGCCAACAACAGCAAGGTGATTCTGATGCCACTGGAAGCCAGCCAGGTGATCGGCGCGGTGGGCGGTATCGGCGAAATCGTCAAAGCCACCTTCGGCAGCGAGAAGAAGGGTTAAGCCATGTGGGACAGCCTGCAACACCTGTCGCACTGGAACTGGCTGGCAATCGGCACCCTGCTGCTGATCCTCGAGGTCTTCGGCGCGGGCGGCTACCTGCTGTGGATCGGCCTGGCCGCCGCCAGTGTCGGCGTGCTGACCTTTATCTTCCCCGAGCTGCCCTGGGCCCTGCAGTTCATCCTGTTCGGGGTGCTCTCGGTNCTGACCGCGGTGCTCTGGTGGCGACGCCAGCGCAGCGCGGCCAAGCCTTCCGATCAGCCGGGGCTGAACCNNCGCGGCAGNGAATTGCTCGGCCGTCAGTTTGTCCTGCATGAGGCCATCCATGAAGGCCGCGGCAAGGTCAAGGCGGGCGATTCGCTGTGGCTGGTCAGCGGCCCGGACCTGCCGGCCGGTACCACGGTGCGGGTAACCGGTCAGGATGGCGTGATCCTCAAGGTCGAAGCCAGCCAATGAGCCCGCTGCAACTTGCGCCGCTGCCCGCGGCGCAGGAGGCGGAGGCGCTCGCCCTGCTCGACCAGGCCTTTGCCGACGACCCGACGCTCGCCTGGTACCTGTTCGGCCAGCGCCCTGGCTACGAGGCCAGGCGGCGCGCCTACCTGGCCGGCTACCAGGCCTTTCATCGCGTCAACNGGCTGCCTATTCTGGCCGCCTGGCAAAACCAGCAGCTGCTCGGCCTGAGCTACTTCAGCCCCGCCGGGCATCAGCCCAGCGCTGCCAGCCTGGAGCACTTCGGCGAGGTCATCCGCAGCCAGTGCGGGGCCGACTGCCTGGAGCGCCTGGACCTGCTGCTGGAGGCATTCGACCAGCATGCCCCGGCCGCAGGCGGACGCATCGAATTTATCGCAGTGGCCACGGAACATCAGGGCATGGGCCTGGGCAGCGCCCTGCTAAGCCAAAGCCTGGCGCAACTGCGCGCCAGCGGCTGCCCGAGCATCGCCCTGGAAACCGGCGCGCCACGCAATCTGGCGCTGTATCAGCGGCACGGTTTTCGCCTAAGCGCCCGCCGGCAATTTCCCGGCTTGCTGCAGCACTATCTGGAAAACCACGAAGGGGCGACAGAGCGCGCCAGCTGAATCCATAGGCAATCTCCCGGAACCGTGAGCGCGCGATGCGATCCGATTTCAGGTAGACCCTGTGTTATGGAGATGCCGCTATGCGCCCGACCAATCTAGCCATGCTCGCGCTGCTGTGCCTGAGCAGCACCCAGCTACTCGCCGCGGACTGGCGCGACGTACTCTCGTCCGGAGCCACTACGGCCTCGACCTACCTGACCGTCAAAGACAGGAAAATGATCGTCCCGCTACGCGACGACGCCAGCAGCTTTGTCGCCAGCGACGGGCAGATTCGCGGCCCCTATCTNCAAGCTCTGCTGCAGCAGCTACGCGCAAGCAATCCGCAGCTGCAGGCCAGCGATATGGAGCTGGCGCAGGCCATACTGGCTAGCGGGAGCTAGCCAGTATCGAGCGAATCAGGCGTCGCTGTCGGCGGCGGCCTTGTAGGCGCTGGCGTCGAGCAGCTTGTCCAGCTCGCTGGCATCGCTCGGCTTGAGCTTGAAGAACCAGCTGCCGTACGGATCGCTGTTGACGCTTTCCGGGCTGTCGGCCAGGCCTTCGTTGATCGCGATCACTTCACCGGAGATCGGTGCGTAGATGTCGGATGCGGCCTTGACCGACTCCACCACCCCGGCTTCCTGACCGGCGCTGAGGCTCTTGCCGACTTCCGGCAGCTCGATAAATACCACATCGCCCAGGGCTTCCTGGGCGTGATCGGAGATGCCTACGGTAACGCTGCCATCGGCTTCCAGACGCGCCCACTCGTGGCTGGCGGCGTAACGCAGATCGGCGGGGATATTGCTCATGTGTCGTTCCTCATCAGACATGACGGCGACCACGCCGTCATGGAAATTTAGCAGGCCTTGGCCATAGCGAAAGAAAGTCTTTAAAACCTAGCGCGCCGCTCCAACGCGGGCGCTCTCGACCATCCATGGCCAGATCAGGGCTCAGATAAGCGCCTTACCGTTACGCACAAAGGTCGGCTTGACCACCCGCACCGGATACCANTTGCCGCGAATCTCCACCTCTGCACGTTCGCTGGTGGCCGCCGGCACGCGGGCCAGGGCGATGGATTTACCNAGGGTCGGCGAGAAGCTGCCGCTGGTGATCTCACCCTCGCCCACGCCCTCGACCCGCACCACCTGATGGGCGCGCAGGACACCGCGCTCTTCCAGCACCAGGCCGACCAGCTTGGAGCTGACGCCTTCGGCTTTCTGCTTCTGCAGGGCGCTGCGGCCGACAAAGCCGCGACTGGCCGGTTCCCAGGCGATGGTCCAGGCCATATTGGCGGCCAGCGGGGTGACGCTTTCGTCCATATCCTGGCCGTACAGGTTCATCCCGGCCTCCAGGCGCAGGGTGTCGCGCGCGCCCAGGCCGATCGGGGAAATACCGGCACCGACCAGTTCATTGAGNAAGGCCACCACTTCGCTGGCCGGCAACATGATTTCCAGGCCGTCTTCGCCGGTGTAACCGGTGCGGGCGATAAACCAGTCGCCATCGGGCAGACCTTCGAAGGGTTTGAGGCTCTGGATCAGCTTGGCGCGCGACTGGCTGACCAGCTCGGCGGTTTTGCTGCGTGCATGCGGGCCCTGGATCGCCAGCATGGCCAGCTCGGCGCGCTCGTGCAATTGCACGTCGAAATCGACGCTCTGCAAGTGCATCCAGGCCAGGTCCTTGTCACGGGTCGAGGCATTGACCACCAGGCGATAACCAAAGTCGGTGAGGTAGACGATCAGATCATCCACCACCCCACCCTGCTCGTTGAGCATGCCACTGTAGAGGGCTTTGCCGATGCTCTGCAGACGCTCGATATCGTTGGCCAGCAGGTGTTGCAGATAGGCCTTGGCCTGGCTGCCGCTGACATCCACCACGGTCATATGCGACACATCGAACACGCCGCAGTCGCGACGCACCTGATGGTGCTCCTCAACCTGCGAGCCATAGTGCAACGGCATGTCCCAACCGCCGAAGTCGACCATCTTGGCACCCAAGGCGAGGTGCAGGTCGTAGAGAGGTGTGCGCTGTCCCATAAGTGTCTCCTTGCGGGCTGGGCAGTACAGCGGCAACCCGGCTGACCCCACAAAATCGGGTGCTGGCACGGGCTATCGAGATGATGGGCCGCTGCGAATGGCGCGCATTGTAGCCGCAACACCGCGACGGGTCATCTTGGCCTTAGGGCGTACGCCGCTTCGTCTGCAGCAAACGGCTCGCTGCGCCGATAAACGTCGCGCAGCCCGGTCGGTTAGCCCACCCGCCGCGCCGAACGGCGAATCAGCAGGATTACCGGCAGCAGCCCGACCATCACCAGGGTCAGAGCCGGCAGCGCGGCACGCGCCCATTCGCCCTCGCTGGTCATCTCGAATACTCGCACCGACAGGGTGTCCCAGCCGAAGGGGCGCATCAGCAGAGTCGCCGGCATTTCCTTGAGCACATCGACAAACACCAGCAGGGCCGCCGACAGGGCACCCGGCAGCAACAGCGGCAGATAGACCCGCAAGAACAGGCCGATGCCGCCAACCCCCAGGCTACGCGAGGCCTCCGGTAGCGACTGGCGCACCCGCGCCAGACTGTTTTCCAGCGGGCCGAAGGCCACCGCCATAAAGCGCACCAGATAGGCCAGCAACAGCGCCGACAGGCTGCCAAGCAAAATCGGCTTGCCGGCCCCGCCCAGCCAACCGGATAGCGGAATCACCAGTTCGCGGTCGAGGTAACTGAACGCCAGCATGATCGCCACCGCCAGCATCGAACCAGGCAGGGCATAACCGACGTTGGCCAGACCGACCGTCCCGCGCATCAGCCGGGTCGGGGCCAGGCGCAGGGCGAAGGCCAACAGCAGCGCCATGCTGACGGTGATCAGCGCCGCGATGCCGCCCAGGTAGAGGGTGTGCAGGATCAGCGCCGTGTAACGCTCATCGAGATCGAAGCGACCGCGCTGCCAGAACCAGACGATCAACTGCAGTACCGGAATGACGAAACCGCAGGCGAACACCAGGCCGCACCAGGCGCTCGCCGCCAGCGCCTGGCCGCCCTTGAGGTGGTAGAGCGCCTTGCCCCGCGGCCGCTCGTTGGCCGGGCGCGCCGCACCACGGGCGCGGCGCTCGCCATAGAGCACCAGCATCACCGCGAGCAGCAGCAGGCTGGCCAGCTGGGTGGCGCTGGTCAGGCTGTAGAAGCTGTACCAGGTCTTGTAGATGGCCGTGGTAAAGGTGTCGAAGTTGAACACCGAAACCGCACCGAAATCGGCCAGGGTCTCCATGATCGCCAGGGCCAGGCCGGCACCTATGGCCGGACGCGCCATCGGCAGGGCCACTCGCCAGAACGCCCGCCAGGGGCTTAGCCCGAGCACCCGCGCCGCCTCCATCAAGCCCTTGCCCTGGGCCAGAAAGGCGTTGCGCGCCAGCAGGTAGACATAGGGATAGAACACCAGCACCAGGACGATGATCACCCCGCCGGTGGAGCGCACCCGCGGCAGGCGCAAATCGGCCCCGAACCAGTCGCGCAGCAGGCTTTGCAGTGGCCCGGCAAAATCCAGCAGGCCGACAAAGACGAAGGCCAGTACATAGGCGGGAATGGCAAAGGGCAGCATCAACGCCCAGTCCAGCCAGCGCCGGCCGGGAAACTCGCAGAGGCTGGTCAACCAGGCCAGGCTGACGCCCAGCATCGTCACGCCCACGCCCACTCCGAACACCAGCACCAGGGTATTGCCGATCAGCCGCGGCAGCTGGGTCTGCCACAGGTGCGACCAGATCTGCCGATCGATATCGTGCCAGCTGAACAGCAATATGCTCAGAGGTAGCAGCACCAGCAGGGCGGCGGTAAAGGCGATGGGGTACCAGCGACGCTGGGCAGGAAGGGCCACGCACTCTCCTCAAGACGGAAAACACAACGCCCCGGACTGGGCCGGGGCGTCGAGTATAACTGCAGCCGGAGGATGGGTTGAGCGCCGCGTACCCATCGATTCAGCCGCGATGGGTATCGACGCTACGCAGCCCGACCTAAGCGGCCCGGCCTGCGCGGCCCGACCCATCCGTCGCGGGCCGATCAGTTCCAGCCGGCGCGATCCATCAGCATGGTCGCTTCGGCCTGGCGCTTGCCCGCCACTTCCAGCGGGATGGCATCAGCCTTGAAGCTACCCCAGGCGGCCACTTCGGCGGAAGGCGCGATCTGCGGGTTGGCTGGGAATTCCTGGTTGAGACCGGCGAACAGGCCCTGGGCCTCTTCGGTGGTCATCCACTCCAGCAGCTGCTGCGCGGCGTCGGCGTGTGGAGCATGCAGGGTGACGGCGGCACCGGACAGGTTGACGTGCACGCCACGGTCGGCCTGGTTCGGCCAGAACAGCTTGGCTTTCAGATCCGGCTGCTGCTTTTGCAGACGGCCGAAGTAGTAGGTGTTGACGATGCCCACATCGCACTGACCGGCATCGACGGCCTGGATCAGCGCGGTGTCGTCCGCGAATACGTCGGTGGCCAGGTTGCCGACCCAGCCCTTGATGATCGCCTCGGCCTTGTCGGCACCGTGAGTCTCGATAAGGGTGGCGGTCAGCGACTGGTTATAGACCTTCTTGCTGGTACGCAGGCACAGGCGGCCTTCCCAGTTCTTGTCGGCCAGGGCTTCGTAGGTGGTCAGCTCGCCCGCCTTGACCCGCTCAGGGGAGTAGACGATGGTCCGCGCGCGCAGCGACAGGCCGGTCCAGCTGCCGGTGCTGGAGCGGTACTGGGCAGGGATATTGGCCTGGATGACCTTGGAGTCCAGAGGCTTAAGCACGCCTTCCTGCTCGGCCTGCCAGAGGTTGCCGGCGTCCACGGTGATCAGCATATCGGCCGGGGTATTGGCCCCCTCGGCCTTGAGGCGCGCCAGCAGCGGCGCTTCCTTGTCGGTAATGAACATGACCTTGACCCCGGTTTTCTCGGTGTAGGCATCGAAGACCGGCTTGATCAGCTCGTCGATACGCGCGGAGTACACCACCACTTCATCGGCGGCCTGCACAGCGCCAGCCAGCGCGGTGAGGGTAAGAGCGGCGAACAACGATTTGCTGACCTGCATGGAGACTGCCTCTTGCTAAGGACGGGTTAAGGGCCTAAATACTAGTGAATAGCATTTAGTTTCTCAACCATTGTTCGCTTCGCAAGACCAATCCGCCATGATCCAGATCAAGCCTGGTGCAAAAGCCGGGGCGGCGCTATGCCGAGCCGGGAACGCCGAAGAGGATCGAGACTCTGCAGGGCAGCCTTCGGTTCGCCAAGGCCAACAGGGCCAGGCTCAAACTCGCGCCAGCTCCGGCAGGTCGCCGGCCAGGCCCAGAGCCTGACGCACAAACAGCGCCTTGGCCTCGGGCAGGTCGTCGACCCAGTTGAGCCCGGCATTGCGCAGCCAGCGCACGGGCAGCGGGTCGGCCTGGAACAGCCGCTCGAAGCCTTCCATCGCCGCCATCATCGCCAGGTTGTG
>C687J35021_10000680_pt1 | contig 26554 bp, 37 predicted proteins | sample RifCSPhighO2_12_FD_35021 | JGI IMG/M metagenome (IMG submission 35021) | reverse complement strand
GGGCTGTCAAGTTGTTCAGCCTGCTCTTGCAGGGCTTTCATCAGCCGCCAGTTACAGTCCAGATGCTTTGGGGCGCCGCCGTTGTGGACAACGCTAAAACGGTACTGGGTCTTATCCGGGTACTTCTTGCTCGCCGTCGTCCCAACATACTCCAGCACGGTCAGACGCAGCGGCTGGTCGTCAATCAGTTTGACCCAATTCCCGCCGACTGGAGCGTCCTTGCCCATCCGTTCTTTTCCAGGAAATCCCATCACGTGCCTCCTGCGCCGTTGGCGCGTTTGGCTCCAGGCCGACTTTTGGCCTCTTGGAGCCACATCCAGAGTTGTTTGGCATTCAGGAATGCCCCGAACGCCGCCTCGCTGGCGTCCACCGAGGTCGGGTGGCACGCCTTTGTCTTCTTATCGAAGCGCACAATGAGCTTCATGAGGGGTTGCCCTAGTTGCATTTCACGAACCGCCACATCGTAGGCTGCGACCTGCAACGTCATTTCGTCGTAGACGCCAGAGGATGTTTTCCAGTCAATCAGCGTCGGCACGCCATAGACCAGACCGAGGGCGTCAAGCGTGCCAGCGAAGCCGTGCACTTTCGAGTGAATGGTATGCTCGGTCAGCACGGGCTGAAACTCCACCAGCCGCACCCATTCTTCAAACGACCGCAAACACCCCCCGACGACAGGGTCCGTCGTGTCGTAGTCCACCGTCCCGCCACTGAGGACGACGCGGATGAGATCGTGGACGGTCTTCCCGAAGTCTGCGGACTCTTGTTTGATGCGATTCGCTTCCTCCGTGCCGAGCTTGCCGTACCACGACATCAACGCTGGCTTGCTGATGACTTGCAGGATTGTCGTGACCGACGGGTAGAACTCTCCGTCAATCTCGTAGTACCCGTTGCGCCGCTCAAGCGTGACCGAGTCGGACTTCATCGTCGTGGTCATTAGGAATACTCCTTTGCAGCATCCTGTTCGCAATCGAATTTCGTCTGCAACTTCGCCTCTTCCTTCAACTCACCGGAATACGGCACCCCCGCATCGTACTCAGGTAACTCGCACTGATCCGTTTCAATCTCCGCGGCCGCGCACAGGTACTCAACGAGGCTGTTGACCGCTTTCGTCGTCTGCTCCGAAAACCGCACCCCGGCTTTCGTCATGACGAGCTTCCAGTCGAGGGAGGCGGTGAGGATCCGCTGAGCGGTCATGTGCGTCCCTCCGCGTGGGCGTGAGGATCATCAATCTCATACCACGCCTTTTCCACCTGGAGGTACGTTTTCCGGCACGTTTGACAATGTTTCTCACGGACTCGACAGGTACACTCATGAATCAACCCATGACACAAACAAGGGAGCAGTTTATACCGCTCGTAGCGATCCTTGAGGATGCAACATGGGCCGATGCATAAGCGAAGGAGATGTCCCTGTCCGCTCCGACGATAGGGAAAGACGCCGCCGCCTTTCTCAATGACCTTAGGCGCACCGTCGGCGTCTCGTGCCTTCGCTTCGTCGTGTTCGCAATCATCGGCTGAGTAATGGCGAGGCATCAGGTCCGGCCTTCCGCATTGGCGATGGCGGTCTTGACTTTGGCCATCATCCCATCGAGTCGCGCATCGCCTGTTATGGGTTCTTCATTGAAAGCTGATTCGACATCTTTGAGCGCCGCCAACAACTCCGACGCGGCGGCGATGAGGCGGGCGCGATCAGATTGCTTTAGCCCGTTTTTAATTGCTATCGAGTGACGCTCTCCACGCGATGTTTTACCGTGAGATTCTCGATCTTCCGCGTTTTGCTTCTGCGTTCCCCATTCGAGGTTGCAGATATGATTATTTTGCTTATTACCGTCGCGATGTCGCGCTTCGTGATAGATCGACGGGCGCGGAGGACCGAAGTGTGCAAGCACAAGCGTGTGCGTCAGCAGATGCCGACGCGACTTTCCATTCACGATACGAACGCCGGGATAGCCGTAGCTATTGAGAATCGGAATCAGTCTGCGCTTCCCATAGCCGCGCCAATTTGATTTGACGGAAAAGACTTCTCCCTCGTTTGAGATTTCGTAGCCTGGAAATCCCTCAACTGGTTTCGTGTGGCTCATTGGACACTCATCGGTTGCGGCACATGCCCGTTCTCCTTCGCCTTGCCCGACGTGTGCACATAGCCCCACTTGGTTTGTGAGACTGGCTTGCCGCACACGGCGCACCGCACGCCAGCCTTCCGACGCTTACCCATCACGACCTCCTTCTCGCGCCAAGCGAGAAACGCCCCATCGCCGGCCGCGGCGAGGTAATACGTCCGCGTTGGCGCACAGGTCCGTGAGGCCTGTCGCCGGACGATGGGGCAGGATGCCACACCCGCCAAGGGCGTCATAAGCTATTTCCTTTTCGATTCCGTCGTTTCCCGTTCGCGTCAATGACGCGCTTGATGGTGCGGGATGTGCGAGCCGCATTCTCTCGGTGCTCGATAAACCGACAGTTCTCAATGCTGTAATGTCCGTTGGGGTCAATGCGGTCAATGGAGGAAGATTGAAGCTGATCGGCGTGGTCACGGAACCACAAGAACTTTACGTCTTGAAGCGAGAGCAGGCACTTAATTCCTTGCCCGCCATAATAGATGTAGTCTTTGAAATTCGGATTGTTGCAGCGGGTTTTGATGCCGCGATAGATGACCTGCCAGGGATGGCGGGTAAGATATTTCCGGTTCGCTTCACGCGACATTTCCGGGTGAAGCTGTCGATACTCGCGGTAGTAGGCACGCCGAAAGGCACGAACCCGATCAGCGGCTGTTGGAAAGGACGAGTGCGGGAAGTGGCGAAGGCGAACGGTGGGGTGACTAACGAGCGAACGCGGTTGATCCGCGTCGCCAATACCTATTATGAGACCTTTTTCAGATCCAGAAGAGGTCGGCCCGGGGCGCTTGGGAGCATCAATCGTCTTTCGACGACCACAAGGGTTACTCGTGCCCGGGCCTCCCAACATGGAAGGCGAGGTATCAGAGAATGCAGACATCAAAAAGCCCTCGTGGTTTTCCGATGCTCCCAAGTCCGTTCATGTGAGAAAGTCTACGCTCAAAACAGCAGCTTGTCAAGCCCTAATTTCGCGCCCCCACCGCATTGCCCAAAATCGCTTGCGACTTTGCTGCGGAATCAATCGGGACACCGCCAATTCCACATGGCGTTGCTCCTTCGGCGTTTCCAGCTGCGGATGCTCCGGATCATTGCACAATCGCGAGGGGCGCTGGCGGGGCGCTCCATCGTACCACCGAGTCTTACGCCGGTCCTCCGCGGGTTTGATGCTGGGATGTTCGATGATGCGCTCGTAGGAGAGTTGCAGGACTTCACAGAGCGTGTCGATGAACTCGATGGAGGCCGACCGCCGGCCCCGCTTCACGTCGCAGACGTGCGAGGCCGAGAAGCGCATCCGGCGCGCCAGCTCCCGATCCGACCAGCCGTGGGCTTGCTGCAAGAGCGTGACCCGATCCCAACGAATCCGTGCCATGTTCGCCTCCTGCGAATGGGTGTTCGCGCCATGTGAACGACGGAGGCGAAGTGTAGCAACTCATCGGGCGAATGTCAAGGAGCAGAAACGTACGTAAGTCTAAGCAAGATTACGTAGTTATCACAACCGATTTCTGTTGATTTTTTGGTGTGAGTTGGTATCCTAACTACGCTGCGACGCACTCTACTCAGACTTTCTCGGCCTTTCGGGGCCGCGCCCGGTCCGTGTTGCGTCGCAGCAACTGGCCGGGCGGTTTGTTTCAGGACCATGCAACCGCCGAAGATCAACGACTGTCTTGTGCGTCAGATTGATCCGCAGACGCATCGGGTAGTGTTCGGAGAACGGACGAGTCCGACGCAGATTTTTGGGACGGTGTGGAAGGATCACGGACTTGAGGATCTACGCAGGCTACAGCATCGTCTAGCGGACCACTTAGCTCAGTCACCTCCTCGTAGTATCGTCCTTGAAAATTGCTGGACCCATCCGGTGGGATGGCCTGAGGATCAACGGGTGACTGTGGAACTGTCTGAGGTCGTCGCACGCCAGTTACTTGAGAAAGTGACGAAGCATCTAGTTGATGTGGAGGCAGGTCATCCGAAGTCGGGCGAGGGTCAGGCGTTTCCTGGGGTGTCGTGGTCATGATTGCTTCCTCCGTTGTTTGGGATGTTTTGGCGCGATGCGTGCACTTGTACCCGCGTCAGTCCAGATGATCGCTCCAGGCTTGGTTCCACCCTTAAAGATAGGACCCGGGCGCGTCCCGGCCTTGAACATGCGACACAGTCTAGTGCCAGCGTAGAGGGGCGCGATGCGGTGGGTCATGGTGGCATGAGCATCCAGTTCATCACCGGATTTCATCCCGCCAAGACACAGGATGAGGTAATTGTGCTGGTGTGTTTCTCTGATGAACCGATTGGTCCGGCTGGCCCCGCGAAGAATCAACAGGTGGCGTGTACGATTGCCATGTCGTCTCGCATGGCGGAAGCACTCGCATCACAGTTGAAGCTCCTGGTAAGCACACCACCCACGTCGTCGAGTTAGTCATGAGTGAGGAGGGGTGGGCGAGATGATGGTTGCATGAAAGTTAAGCTCGCCTTCTACGTGGAGGGCGAGCAGTTACGCGTGACGGTGGTCGAACCTCCCATCCCTGGTGAAGCAACATCTGCAACATATTGGTACACGCGCACGGGGGCAACCAGAATGTTGGCTGTTCTACGACAACTACCCGTCGGCGAAATCGTGTTCCCGTTGTGGCTGTTTGCGGACCGGGACGAGGCCCCGATGCAACCCGTCTTGATGTCGCAGGCGCTTCGTGACATCGTCGTGCGACGTGGCGAGGCATGGTTAGGGTCCTAACGGAGGAAGCGTGTGCGAGATGAAATGGATAATCTTTTTTGCCATCTTGTGTCTTCTTACTTGGTTTTTTGAACTCAATCAATCGAACTGGTTAATTGGATGGCTCGCCCTTTGGGTTCTTCCCGGCTTATACGCAATAGGAGGAATAACTTTATTCGTAGGAATCAAAGAAATCAGTCGTCCATTCAGAGACATAATTATTTTCATATTAGGCCTTATCGTCTTCTGGTACTTAGGTGCTATCAGTAGACAACCCATTGTCCTACTTTATTGAAGTTCTTCAAGTCTCCTCTGCGTTCTGGTTTGCAACAATTCCATTTGCTTGCGTTGTTGCTCCTTTGTCAATGTCCGGTTCTTGAGAATCCGACTGCGCTCAATGGCGGCCTCACGTTTGATTGCATCATAACGCCGTGTTCTTTGGAGTCTTGCTAGATTCATCGTCGTAGGAATAGTCCGCAAACCGAAAACCCCTCCGGCAATTTCAAACGGCAAATCATATTTAATACCATAGTAGGTCGAGCGTCCCATGAATGCATCCAAGAGCTTCTTGCCAGTATATCCAAATAAAGGTGGCATAACTTGACGAAACGCTGTGCCTCCCACCGTCGAGAGGACTTCTGATGGCGTAGAACCTGGCTTAATAACTTCTCGTCCAGTAAATGGTTCACGGTTTGACACAGCCGTAGAAATGGCCTGCGCAATAGGGTTCTCAACGGTCAATCCCAATGCCTGATTGACGGGTCCACGGATAGTGGGCGGCAGGTTGCGAACGAGTTGATTGGCACCCTCCATGTCGATCAGATCGCCATACGGCATAACGAACTGCATATCCAGTAACCGAAGACTCCCGTTGGCATCTCGGAATGGCAGAAGATACTTCATGCTCCCACGCTGGCTCTGTTTGACGACGCGCAGGTCTTCATCCGAAAGACCCAGTCGTTGTACCGCAAACTCCTCCATGCTCTTAAATAAGATCGGGTATTTCCAGAAGGCAATCGGTCGTCGGATCGCCGCCTCGACCATCGCAGGCAGCGCTTTATATTTGAACGTCACGAAAGGCGCGCCGATCCCATATTTCAGGTTGCGAATGTTCTTGATCGCCTGCGGGACTTTAGCATAATTGAACAACCACTTTTCCGCGTTAGCAACCGCCGCGGCAGGACTTAACCCTTGGGCGCGGTCATCAATATAGGAGGCGAGCTTATACAAGCCTTCCATCTTCTGATAGAGATCGCCAGCGCTCTTGAAGATGCCTGACGCAGACAATTCAGCGAGCTTCTCTGGCAACCCCACCTGTCCGGCAGTCTGATACGTCCGCAACAACGCCTGGATTTCCGCCTGATGGAACGTCCCGCTAAACAATCCCACCTTACGTGCCTCCTGTGTCCATTGGCCTACTTGGCCTAAATCTTCCAACGCCAGACTCAGCAGTGCGGGCTGTTTGTGGAGTGGCACGCCCTTGAGATCCAGCAGGATCGTATTCGACATCAGGTTGCGGAACTGCGTCGCGGGGTTGAGTGGTACCTTGCCAAATTTCCACAGACCGAGGATGGCGTTGAAGGTGCGTTCCGCATCCGTCTTGGTCTGCACCATCTGGTTGATGTCCTCAGCCACCGCCGGAGCGACATATTTACCTTCCAACCGTCCTAAGCGTGGGACGCCGCGAATGGACGCCCCTTCGAGTTTCACCCAGCCTGCTTGTGGTGCAGAAGACGCGAGCGTGGAATTGCGCGAAACCACATCAAACAACCGTGAGGTTTCCACATCAAAGCTCAGGTCATTGATCGTCCGCGCCACCACATAGGGGGCTTCGCGGATTTCACCCATACGCTGACGAGACGCTAATGGAAAATCTGCGGTCGGTACGTCTTTGCGGAGGCGAAAACGCTGGAACTGGATCGCGGATTCGGCACGCCGAATGTCCCGAACGCGCGCCTGGGCATCACGGATAATCCCTTCAGCCGTAAAACGTCCTGGGACGCCTTCCTTGGCTCTCAAGAGTTGCATGACCCGCTCAGGACGAGCAGTCGCCAACCGTTCAACCGATCCCATGCCAGCGCGTCGTAGACGCTCCTGGCTGATGCCGCCAATCGATTGAATGGACCCGATATTGCGTAAGGAAGCAATCCGGCGCTCCTGCTCGGCCATGCGTCCTCCGATCTGCGCTGTCATGGCCTCCTTCACCGGCACCGCCCGTCCGCGAAACTCCTGCCCACGCATTCGGACATTCCGAGCTGGCAGACCGAAGAGTTGCGAGAGGCGTTTTTGCCCTTCCTTGCTCCGATAATACCGTCGCGTATACGTCCCCATATTCGCATCAATCGCCTGCTTGATGCCTTCTGGCAGCGGCATTTTGAGCATATCCTGGCTGATCTCATCAATCGTCTCACGCGCCAACTGGGCGCGTGCCGCCAGATCAGGTCGGGCCCCAGCCGTGACGCCACCTTGCACGATCTGGAGAATGCGTTGCTGTTCCGCGCGAGACAAGGCCCCAGGAGTTGCACTCACCAATTTCTGTGCGAGCGCAGGGGTGTCACGTTCCAAGAGGCGCAAGGTGGCGGTCAATTCCTTCTCACCCATTCGTCGGGATAACAACATTCCGAGCGCCGCTGATTTCTCTTGACCGAGGGCCAGTTGTACGAGCCGATCATCGGCAGCCTTGGCATATTCTTGCGGTTGTCCGTAGCGGAAGATCACGGCTCGTTTCAATCGTGCTGGTGCGACACGATAAAAGGTCTCGACCATCTTTGACAACACAGGCTTACCCACGTATTTATCCCAGACACCCTCGAAGGGCTGTGTGGGTTGCCCCTGGCGATGGCGCAACACATTCAGCACCGCATGGCGTTCACGAGTGCTCGCAATCGACTGGAGGCGTTGAAGTGCGGCTGGCGTATTAAGTGATTGAAACGCCTTGGTGACATCATCGGCGGCCGTCGTGATCCGGGTAATTTGTTGCTGGACTTTTCCAGCCTGAGCCGCCGCGAGCTTTCTGACCACCACGGGTGCCGCAGCTGCAAGTCCAGTTCCCACCACGCCAGAAACCACCCCTTGAATCGCTCTCGGCACAAGCCCTTCTTGTCCTTCGGGTTTTGTCGCCGCACCGAGAGCCGCCGCCCCAAGCCCGAACTTGGCCGCCGTAGGGAGTCGAGACGCCAAGGCGACCCCTTTCTCCAGCATGGGAAGGCGAGCCGCCAAGGCACTAGCGCCTCGCACCAATCCTCCCCCAAGGAAAAACGGAGCCACGCCTACGCCGAACTCCGTGACATCGCCTAAAATGCGCTCAGCCCCGGTAATCGGCTCGGTGATACCCTTGGGGATGGGCAACTCAAGATTGCGTAGCGTTAGTCCCCTGACAACCGCTTGGGCGGGAATCGCGGCGAGACGAATACCTTTGTTCAGGACACGTTGGGGAAAGGACGGGGGGGCACCAATCGTTTCCGCTTTCTTCAGACCACGGTAGGGATCAAATTCGGTGCTAGCGGTACGTTGTTGAATAAGATTGTCAAGTCGAGAAGATGACGTAGAGGACGGAGGAGGAACCGTAACAGTCGTAGGTGTTATGGTTGTCGAACGACTCGCAATCAAATCATCGAGGCGACCCATTGGTTAGAATAGTTCGTATTCTAGCCTTCGAATAGCATCCACTCGCGTTGGATGGTCGTCAATAAGTGCTTGGAGTGCCTCTTCCTTACTGAGGATACCAGCAGATACTGCCGCAATGGCTTTCTGTACGGCATCACGAAACGCCTGGGCATCAGTAGGCGTCTTCGGGCGCAATGAAGCCGGTGGACGTGGAGACAATCCGACTTGCTGCATAGCTCCAAGACGATTACGCAAGAGACGCTGCATTTGTGGATGCCCGATTTCTGATGGGGCAAAGCCTTCCTGTTCAAACCCTCCAGGAGGGGTGACGGTTGGCAACGGAGCCAACGCGGACGCCATACCAAGTTTGTTCGCGTAGGTCTGTTCGGCTAAACTTGCCCCCCGACTCATCAACGTTCCGCCACCGACCCGTTGGCTGTAGGTCTGGCCCGGACCAAGTGCGGAAGGATCAAACGTGGCCGTGGGTTGCACCCCGGTAATCCGTCCGCCTTGAATGATCGGCTCCAGCCGTCCCGCAGCAATGCCCGCCGCCAGCAACCGTTGCTGAAACTCCTGATCCGATTTGTACGCCTCTTCGCGTCGTTTACGCTGGTCTTCAACGTACCCGGCAATGGCTCCGACAGCCGCCCTGTTAATCGGCATCAGAATGGCCCTGCGATCCGCGCTCGGCGCCGTTGCGCCAGGAGCGTTTGATCATCGAGGAGCGGATGAATCGCGGCCGCCCCGGGCTGGTCACGCTGGCTGGGTAGCGTCGGCCCACCAAGTGCGTTGACTGGAGATAGTTGTCCCTGAACCCCCTGCACTGTGGGTTGCGCCAGCGGCGGGAGACCTGGAGGAGCGCCTGGAGGCGGGGTGCCTCCCGGCGAGCGACGTTGCGATTTCATCTGGCTGACGACCTGCACGACACCGGATTTCACTTTCTCATACGACTCGCGCAACTCCTGCGGGGTCATCGGCCCCAGCCCCATGGCCTGCATATTCTTGTCCACGCGATAGAGTTCCCGCGTAATCTTCTCATGCAACTCTGGCCCTTCCAGCTTCATTTCATCGAGGGTCGGCATCTGGCCTCCTTGTTGTGTCGGGTGCGTCCGTGTCGGTTGACTATCGAGGAAGACATGATTGCCAATGAGACGCCCTCCGCCCATCTGAGTTGCCCATGACGGTCGTTGTGGACTCTCGTAGAGCGTGCGTGTCAGGTAGTGATCCACGCCAGGCAACGGGGTCTGCGTGGCCCGGGCCAACGCCCGACGGGCCTGTGCTTCGACTGCTAGCCCCTGTCGCGCCACGAAGGTATCAAGGTCTTTCCGCCACCGTCCGGTAAACTGCTTGGGCTGATTCACGACTTGCTCGAGTGTCAGCTTTCGACGCGCCGCCCGATTGACGATGGCCGAGGCAATGGCGTACATCCCTTCCTCGCCCTCGCCGGCTCCTTCGGCGATGATCGTGTTCAGCACAACATCGACTGGCATCAATTCAGGCTGTTCGCAAACGGCACCACATACGAGCCCGGCTCTAAGTGCACCATCTCGGCTCCGCGTTCACCGATAATTGCATTGGTGGGATGGTGAATAAACCCTCCCCGCGCCAACCCCGCCCAATTCGCGTACGACCCAGCGTCCTCCGCGTTGAACGCCCGGGCATTCTGGGCATTGTAGACTGTCCCGAGCATCTGATCGATGAATGACTGGCGCAATCCCGGCACTTGGTTGAGGCTAGTAATTGTGGGATTGGTGCGCTGGATGGCCTGCAAGAGCAACCGTCCGCCCTCCCTCGCCACATTTTGCTGCTCATCCCCTGGGCCGGGACTGGCTTCGACCTGCTGGCGCACATAGCTCATGAACGAGGACGGATCAATCCCAGATCCTGACAGTGACGTGGCAAAGAAACTCCCGATTTGCTGGACCGCGTTAGCGTGCGCTGACAAGTCGGACTGGAGATTGGCTTCCTTGAGCGCGTGTTGCTCGCTCCGTTCGCCAAAGAGTCCGCCAAACAATCCGCCTAACCCGCCGACGATAGCGCCAATCGCCGTGCCAACACCTGGGAAAATCAACGTCCCGGCCAGCGCCCCAGCCGCGGCCCCACCGAGTGCTCCACCTGCCGAGGACTGAAACTGGTTTTGCCCGAGGTTGGAGACCAACCCACCGATCCCGTAGCCCCCGGCGGCGATGCCCGCGATCCCCAGGACGGTTCCAAGCGAACTGCCAAGGAACGTCGCCAACCCACTCCCAGAGGCCGCCCCGGTCGGAATCGCCGCTGGCGACTCGACCAGTCCGGCATTGATCGCTTGCTGAATAATTTGACCCGCCGGCGTAGACGCTTGGAGTCCAATCGGAAACGGCGTGCCTTTTAAGATACCGCTGCTCAAAAGTGCTGTGAGCTTTGAGGTATCCCCTGCCGTGTTCGCCAATCCGACGGCTTGGCTGATCGCATCGCCAATGGACGTATTTGCGCCGAACGTATCCAGGAGGGATTTTCCGATGCCGCTTTGCGCTGCCGTCCCTTGTCCCGTCTGTCCGGCTTGTCCACCGCGTCCACCGAGCAGATTCATCCCCAAGGACGCCAGGTAGCCCCCCAGCGGATCTGGCTTGGCGTAGTCGAGCAACCTGCCCGCCGCACTCCCACCTGTGGAGAGGAGATATTCGCCAATGCGAGCACGTTCGGCACGCTCCGCAGGGAGAATCTCATTGACGATGGCGTTGCGAATCAGGGCAATCTCCGGCCCGCTCATCGCCGTGCTGAAACTCGAGGGCTGGCCGGCGATGAAGCGTTGCTGGGTCTGATCGAGCAGCCGGTTGCGTTGTTGTTCTTGGAGGGGTTGGTATTCCTGAGCGAGTGCCCCGATTTGACCCGAAAACTGCTGGGCGATCCCTTGGGGGGCGAGACGGTTCCTGAGATATTGTATCGATTCTGTGGCGTAGCCAGGTTCTTCTTTCTGTGCGAGGCCAGCACCAAGCAAGCCAGCCCCAAGCAGAGGCTGGGCGACGTTGCCGAGGGTCGTGAGAGTATTGCCCGCTTTCGGGCTGAAGACACTACTAATGCTGCCAAGCAACCCGCCTAAATCAATCCCGCTCGTAGTCGTCGTTGGAGAAGGCCATCCAGGCGAAGTACTCGAATTCAATAGTTGCAGAATCTGTTGCCAGTTCATTTCACCCACCCCCTCTCAGGGTTGCGATTCGCATTGTAGGTAACCGGCGTTGTAGCCGACGGAATAGCCGAGTTGAAACAGTCCCCAGATCACCGCCACGCCGACGATCAAGACGAGGTAGCGCATTACTGTCGCGTCAAGATGGACAGTTGCCCTGCCAAATAGCCTGCCCAGGTGCCGCCGACGATACAGAGAATCCATAAGAGATATTCTATGAGCTGCCGATTGGTCAACGCTAGCTGACGTTGACGCAACTTCTTCATCGCCAAACCACTATTGTTTCCCGTAGCAGAGGACAGACCGCCACATCAGTTGGCCTCCAATCCGGTGAGTTGATACCATACTCCACCACTGCCCGTGGATCCTACGAGTACGCAGTCATCCTGGGTCATCACGACGTCCGCCGCACCCGCACTCTTGAAGTTGGCGTTGTTGTCGAGCGTGATATTGTTCGCGCCGGTGTTGCAGACGTGCAGAATGCACCCTTTGTTGGCCGCAGCCGGAGCGGTGAATGTGTTGGTGGTATCGGTAATCACCGCGCCAGATGCCGTAATGAGCTTGAGCGACCCGCAGGCGTTGGCGGTAATGGTGTTGCCAGCAGCAATAGTCTGAGCAGCAGGAAAATCTACTATGAAATCTGCAGCATTGACTGCCGAGGCTGTGAGGGCAACCGTGCCAGTTAAATCCTGAAAGGTTTGGGTGCGATCAGCGGTTGGCTCCGTGACGCTAAATCGCAATTCGCTCGCGTTGACGGTATTCCCCTCAAACTCGATTAGGTCAGCAATCCCATTTGCAAACCGTAGTCCAGCATTTTCTGTCCCGCCAGTTGTGGGAGTAGTAAGTTGAATTGTGTAGGCATTCGTTAAAGTTCCAGCCGTCCGAACTGGGGCAACTAAGTTAATATCAGTTGCGGTCGTGACAGTTCCAGTCCCAGCTTTCTCTAGCCCTTCAATATAAATCCCGTCAACAGTTGTTCCACTGGCATCTCCACCCCAACGCTGCTCAAGATCGATCCCTCGCATAGTGTCAAATGTCCCAGAATCATTTGAAAGCCCAATATCTTGCGTCGCATGCCAACCATACATACTCCATCTTGGTACGCTTTGATTACCAGCTAGGCTATCAGCAAGCCCTATCAGATGTGGAGACGGAGCACCTGGCCCATCATCGAGGGCTTCAATCGATATAATTTGGTGAGTATCCAGTCCGATTGAGACAGCAACATCGGCTGTATCACCATTGATGGCTGGAAAATAGGTATATCCAAAGTCGATAATTGAGTTATCACCCGTACTAGCTGAGGAAGAGTACGTTGAATCTGCTTCATAATGCTCTGCGATATTGGATGTCGGATCAGCAGAAGTAACTATAAGATTGCTACTAAATGCAGTATGGGTTATTGCATCTGTACTTCCCGTGGCAGAAATATCCGTCGAAGCTATAAATCCACTGTTTAAAATATTGGTAGATGAAGAAACGATGTTGAAATCAAGGTCTTGATTGTGGGCAGTAAACGTCGCATTGAGTGTGTCAGATGTAATTGTCGCTTCATCGCTAACGGTTTCCCAGATTATGTTCTCTACGTCATTTGTCCCAGTTCCAGACAAATTGATAAGGAACTCGCTATTCAGCGATGTTCCAGTAATTAAATCAACCTCATCAACTGAACCCGTTCCGCGTACTTGGGTAAGCGCATTGAAGTGATTGCTCGTACTAAGAATATCAACAATATTTTGTGTTTCAGCAGTCGATCCAGCACTTCCATCAGCTACAAATCGACTGGTAACACCATTGAGAATCACATTATCGAATCCTTCGGTTCCAGATGGTGTCGATTTGAATTCAATTTCGATTCCATTCGCTTGGGCTGTTCCCCAATTTCCTCGAATATCTGGCATGACTAACATCGTTGGATATGTTCCAGAAAAGTAATTATTGTAATTATCTGGAGAAAATGTCTTATCAATAGACGCATCTGGTCCCAAGCTGGCATGGTCAACACTCTTTCCATAGAGAAATCCTGCATCGCCAGCGCACGGACCTTCACCGCCAGCAACGGTATCATTGAACAGCACTTGGGTATCCGCAGAGAATTCCCCGCACTCAGAGAAGTACCCAAAGGACGAACTCGTGTTCACTTCTCGTACCACATCACGAATGTCACGTCCCCGGAACCGCATGGAGGCGTCTACGGAGTTAGTGAGAGAAATAACACTGAGGAAAACCGCTTGCAGAAGTATCATCTGCTTGGTATCATAGTAACCATGAATAAGGAGATCTGGAAACCGATTCTTGGCTATAAAACATTGTATGAAGCTTCGAGTGCAGGACGTATTCGTAGGGTAGGAAAACCACGCACAGGATATGCTCCGAACTATATTCTGAAACCGACATTTGATCGTAGACGTAACTACCTTCAGGTAGGATTTTGGACAGACAGAAAGCTTAAATGGCATCGAGTCCACAAGTTAGTTGGGGAGTCATTTTTAGGGAAACGCCCCACGCGCCATGAAATCAACCACAAAAACGGGCTTAAAACTGACAATCGAGCCGACAACCTTGAATGGGTGACGAGAACTGAGAATCTCCGTCATGCCTATGCAATCGGTTTAATTCCATCAAAACGTGGAGTTGATAACCCAAAAGCCAAAATCAACGATTCGTTAGTCATTAGGATTAGAAAGTTGCATCGCACATATTCTTATCGCCAGTTAGCTAACCGATTCCATATAAGCAAATCTATCGTTGCCAATGTCGTGACCAATCGAACATGGAAACACGTCAGGCAATAGCCGGTTGCAAGGCTAATGCTGGAATGCCGATGGCCTTCACGCTATAAATTTCTGCACTCCGGTTATTCCGAATACGCAACTGAATCCTTCGTGCTACCGCTTTGATTGGCACCACAATGACCTGATCATCCGTCCCACTTGCTGTATATGGACTTCCCGTCGGATCAGACCATGTCTGGTCGTCATTTAACCTGTACTGAACGGTGATTTGCTCCGTGCCAATTGGATCAATGTTGAGCAGAATATACGGAATCTTTTGGTTGAGGTGCAAGCCATTTAACCAATATCGAGGCGTGAACACGTCGGCGTCATAGACAGCCGTCGCATCATCCAAATCCCCAGCCGTCCCCGTGAATTCGTTGTAGAAGGAGCCGACATAGCCACCCCCTATCAGGCGGATCTGTCCTGACACCTCGCGGGTGGCATATGCGTTTCTCCGTGTTGTCCACAATGAAATCGCACCAGTTTTATAATTCAACCCGATCGTCAGGCTGTTCGTTGTCTGCCCCGCGTCCGAGACCGTAAAGAGGATCAGGCTACGCTCAACATCGACCCCAGCGACGGCAAAGTCCCGCCGACTATCGCTGAGATTACGGATGGTCGGTTGGATCGCATCCGCCCAATCCCTAATCTGAAACTCTTGATCCAGACTGTGGATGTTTGACTGGCCGAGCCAAAAGAGCTTTTGGTCAATCTCCAGACAGGCTTGTTGCGACACTGGTCCTTTGTTCTTTCCGCCCGGCTCTTCCTGCACCATGAACGGCTCGCCCGCATTTGGGGTGGGCACCATCGTAAAGACGTTGTGCAGCTTGCCAATCAAGCAGATGTCGGAGAGCTTGCGGATCGCCCGAACTCGATCTTTCAAACGCGTCTCAAAACTCAAAAATTGTGTGGTGTGATCGGTGATCAGGTTGCCATCTCGGATGTCCGACCAGTACACCCGATCGTCGAAAATTGTGCTGTCACGATTGACATCGCCATAGAGGGCTCGCTGGGCGAAGATTTCCATGATGGAGGGTCGCAGACTCGTCAGCCCTGTCCCGGCGATGGTAAAATCAGCCCGCGTGGCTGAGGCATTGACGGATTGCGGCAGATCGCGCTGTCGGGAGACGAAGATTGCCATGGGGTTGGTGCCATCCGTGAACAGCCCCGTGTCGATGAGATTATCGGCCCCAATGGTAAACGCCGTGCCCCCTGAGATGGCGCCTGGCGGATTGGCATTGTCGCGGTAGAGACCATGGCTCGTCGCGTCGATTGACACCGCTAAGATAAACTCATCGGCAATCTCCCCGAGATGCACCATGCCCGTCACGATCCCCGCCGCGTTGATCGCCGTGCTGCGCACTTGGCTGAAGCCTGGTCGTTTCCTGATAACACGGGATACGCCTGGGGCGAAGACGTTGTTGGCTTGGGCGAGATAAGAGGCCCCAGGTACACGGCGCATCCCACGTCCTACCATCTCTTGAAAGAGAAGCTGGTCGACTGGCACCTCCCCTTCTTCTGTCCAAAGGCCGCCAAACAACGAATAAAACCGTGTGGCTTTCATATATCTTGACCATGACATTGGTTTACTATATACTCCCTATATGAATACCAATGAGTACGCTTGGGCTGCTGGTGTAATAGACGGTGAAGGATGTATTTGTATTACCGTAGGAATCCCGAAAACAAACAATTCCCAGGTGTCGCTCTCACATGGATTATCTCTGGAAGTCCGCATGGTTCACCAACCTACCATTCTAAAATTGCAACATATGTTTAACATGGGATCGGTGGGACGGCGCAAGCCTCAAAATAAACATCACAAGATGCAATGGCGATGGTGTGTGCTTCAAAATGAAGCGGCAAAAGTCTTGACTCTCCTTCAACCATTTCTGTTTGTAAAGCAATCTCAATGCCGAGTTGCATTAAGATTCCATAAACTCTGCAAACGTCATTGGCATCGGAACAACGAGTTGATCCCATTTAACACTTTGCTCAGAAAAGAAACGTGTCGCATTCAGTTACACAAACTCAATCATCAATGACTCGTACAGGAAAACTAGCATGGGCGGCTGGACTTCTTGATGGCGAAGGGTGTATTTTTATCTATGCAGACAAACGTATGTTGCGGGACGGAATCGCATCCGTCTACCATACGCTCAATGTTCGGATTGCCATGACACATGAAAAAGCTATCTATCGGTTTCGCTCCATCGTCAAACTTGGATGCTGTGCCAACAAAGCTCCTTCCTACTACGATGGTCGAAGATTTAAACGGCAGTGGATATGGAGAGCTGTTGTGAATGATGCTGTTACCGTACTCAAACTTCTTCTTCCATATCTTGTGACCAAGAAAGAGGAAGCCATTGTTGCTATTCGATTTTTCGACCAGATGGATCGACATCCAGGAAAATCACTCCCTCAGTCCATCATTAAAAAACGCCACACCTGCCTACTCAAACTTCAAGCCCTCAAGAAAATTCAGTGGGCATAAATTCTTCCAACTCATGGACTCGGCACCCCACGGGTACGTGGGCGAGCACTATACGCCTGTCGTTGTTGCGCCATCGTTTCCGACTTCAGGAGACTCCCGTCCTTTACATCCAGCCAAACCTTGGTGATCTGCGGCCGGTCCCCGTTGACCGGCGGCATGACCGTATGAATGATCGTCTTGCAGACAAACCCCTGAGCATCCTTCCCCTCATCAATCACCTGTGGCTGGCAACCGCACGGTTTTTCATGGTCGATGACGTGCTCAAAGGCGTCGTTGTCCGGCGCGACGTGGAGAATCGACATTACTTCCTTCGGATCGCATCCCGCAGGCCGAAGAACGCGACGATTTGCCCCAGGCCAAAGAGCTGGTCAACTAAGCGCCCATCCCATAGACCGGCGCAATCGCCTAGTAAGGCGGCGATCATGACGGCAATGCCAGTGTTTGTTTTCCATCCCCAGCTTGACATTGTGTGCCTCCTCAGCCGATTATCCGTGGCCGTAATCTAAAAGTTTGTCACCCGACCGTACATCCCCCACCGCCTCTATCGGTCTGATAATCCTCGGCTGATCTCCTGTCCTGAGAATGTCATCGCTGACCAAAAGTTCGTAGTAGCGTTTACCCTGGGCAGCAGCAAACAACACGAGTTGCGTATCACCCTGCATCGCTCCTAACATTTCGCAGGCCTTCCAGATAATCCCCCACCGCCGACTATCCGGCATGAGGGGTTCCACCGTATCCCCGGAGGCGGCAGTCAACGTCTCTTCAATCCACCCGTCCATGCGAATCAGGCTGCCATCGACCTGACTCACGAAGGCACTCGACGGAATGGGGTTAAACCGCAACTGCACCGTCCCGCTGGACTTATGCAGGTTGCAGATGTCCGGCGTGCCGAGGTTCGAGGTATCCTCGTTGACCTCCTCTTGCCACACGTCGTCATCCACGATGGGGATCTCATAGCGCGAGCCGTTGGAGCGATACCAGACCTTGTGCAAGGACTCGAAGGTGCCTTGGGCTGTAGGCAAGGCGTAGGCGGCGGTGCCAGAAACAGCAGTCACACTATCCTCACGTTTCCGCCACCAGGGCCTCAGGAGTGGGAGCTGCGCTCCGTAGGAGAGGAGACGGTTGGCTTCCGCGACGGCATCCTTAGCGCGAGACACACCATCCGTACTGGTATCCCCAGCCCAGCGTGACGCCGCATTGAAGAGATCGTCGAATTCAAGTCCAGCCATCCGTTACTCCTGTTTCTGTTCCTGCTGCCGTTGATGGTACGTCCGCATATAGTCCCGGTGGTAGCACCGGGAACACTTCCCCTTGAGCGACGCCTGCGCCGTCCCACACGCACGACACCGATCGGTCGGCGTGTAGCGGGCGTGCATCGGTGGCTGCGTTGACGAGGACTGCACGACCGCCGCCGGATGAGTCACCACCTCTGGATGTTGCAACGCCTTCCGTTCATACGACGGAATACTCAGCCACGCCTGGTTCGCCCAATACCCCGCCGGACGCGACGAACCAGGCGGCGTCGGGTCGTGATGGATGTCCACGTAGAGTGTGTTCGGCACCTCAGGACGGGACATTTCACCCAGGCTTGTGTTCCTTGGCGAACTGCTCCACCTTTGCCGCGAAGTACGCCGGCAGCGGGGAGAGCCAGAGCAAGAGATTCGCGGGGACATCCGGCAGGTTCACGCCGGCCTTGATCAGATCAGGCGCAGTCGCAATCCCCTGGTAGGACAGCGCCACCGCCGCGATCTTCAGCGCCCACATCGCAATCTGTGTCCGATGGCCCGTGACCCACGAAATATTCCACAAATCATCTAGGAACTTCAGCACCTGTCCCATGATCACCCTCCGTTTGAGCCAAGCGAACCAGTTCACTAGAAGCTCAAGCTAACCGCCGCTCCAACCGCGACCCCCCAGTCCACCTCTTCCAAGTCGGCGCTATAGCTGATGACCGGACCAATCCGCACATACTTCGTCGCGACGTTCAACGCCCCAGTCAGTACCGCAGGCGACAGTCCTTTAATGGCCGCTGGGAGGTAGCGAGACGCTAAGCCTGGCAGATCAAGCGTCGTGCTCGCATAGACCGTCTTCTCGCCATCCGTGCTGTAGCCTACCCGCAGACTCCCCAATGGGATGTCCTTTGAGGTCACGGTGTAGAGAGCTGCTGAAACCCCGTTGTAGGGTTCCCGGTCCTCTTGGAATACCACGATCCAATCTACTCCAGGCTGAAGGTAATCAATTGCCGCCTTCGTCAAATCCCAGGCCGTTCCTGGGTGGTTGACCACCGCAGGTTCCGACGACACCACCGCTGGTTCCACCACCGGATCATCCGCCATCGCTGACGGAATCTGCCAGCCTGGCATCAGCAGGAACCACCCGGCCAAAACTCCCACAAGCCCCTTCTTCATTTCTCACCTCCTGTTAGACTTCGCCCTCATCGCTACGATCATACACTGCACACCAATTCCCACAAAGACACTGCCACCGATGTGGTGGTTGTAACGGTTGCGTCGTGGGCTGGTCGACGAGTTCCATAGTGTGAAGACAATGTGAGCATATTTTTGCTTTATTCTCGTCTTCCATTTAAGTTGTGTTCGACAGATGTTTCAGTCATTAGGTTCCTACTAAACAACGGATATCCCATCATTCGCATTGCAAGGTTTTTCGATGTAGACCGTACAGTCATTCAAGGTATCTCCAGAGGTAAAATATGGAAGTCCATCCCTAAATAATCCATCTTTACCCGCAACTCATCCGGTGGCTCAGCCATAGCGTCCACCATGCCGTCATCGCACCGATGCCAATTCCGAAGCCAGCCCAGAACGCGATCTGGCACGCCCACCGCGATCCCCACTCCAGCAGGACATCCGACCAGGTAGACAGTAACAGAGCCAGCGTGGACGGTTCATGTTTTGCCATGCAGAGTTTCCTCAACGTGATCGATTCTCTTATGTGCCACGGTTACGGTCTGTAGGAGGTTGCGTATCTGTTCCTCTGTCCTCGCCTGCGCGGCGTAGTGCAAATTTTTATCCTCAATATGCCCAGAGAGTCGCCCATTGATTGCCTTAAGATGGGTGTTGATGCTCCGTACGCCCCAGAGCACCATCCCGACCATGATTGATAGGAGCGCGTTGATGACGGCGGCAGTGGTCAACTGTTCCATCAGTCGCACCTCCACCATAGCTCGTCTCGCTCACAGTCATCCGAGAGGTTGCAGCACCACCACCGCCCATCCTCATCCTGCCATTCCCGCACACGAGGGCTCGGTGATGGCACCTGCTGTTGTTGCTGCTGACGTTGAATCTCCAAGAGCTGTTTCTTAAACTCCTGCTCCAGCTCATAGCGTTGTTGCTCCAACGCCTGCTGCTGCTTCTGCTGCTCGATATAGGCGTCGATCCACTCCTTGGTCTCCGTGGCCTTCTGGAGTGCTGCCTGCGCGACATCCGGGGCCTTCTGGAGCCTGACGACAAACTCGAAGGTCGGTGAGAGCGAGTTCCAGGCAAAGAAGAATCCGATGACCGCCGTCGCGGTTACGCCAGCCGTGAGGATTTTGGGGCGCTTCTTGGCCTCATCAAAGATATTGGTCATGGCACCACCGGCTCCCTCGGTTGGTCATAGCGAATCTCGATCTGTCCTCCGACTTCCATCAAGCTGTGATAGTGTCCCAGAGACACCAACTCGACGATTCGATCCGCAAGGACTTGTCCCAATGTGGTATCCGACGCATACGTTGTGCCGTCCTTCCACGCATGATGCCAGGTGCCTATCTGCTTGAGGGCGGATTGAATTTGCTCATCGGGCATCGTGATGATAACTTGACCGGCTACAAGCGGAGAAGCGAAGAGGAGTAATAGATTCATCGTCATATACCATAAGGGAAGTCTCATCGTCCCTCACCCTGATCCGTCCTCGCCTTGAGACACTTCATCGTCTTGGTAAACCCAGCGTTGAGCGCCTGTCCAATCCCTGGAATGAGTTGGTTGCGGATGAGCGCCTTGACGGCCGCGACATTGTTGGCAGCCACATCAACCTCAGCCTGCCTTGCCGCCACCCAGTTCGTCGTCGCGGTGTCAATGCGCGTCTGAAGCTCCGTAAGTTCCCCTAGGCAGTAGTCGTTGGAGAGGACTTCGGCGGCGAGCGCGTTGGCGCGTTGCTGGTCTGCCACGTCCGGCGCATCCAGCGCATCCTTCTGGGCTTGGGTCATCTCGGTCACGCTCTCTAATATCCCATCCACAGGGTTTGTATCCGTGCAGAGCCAATAGCGGTGGGGAATCGCTAGGAGACTATCGATTTGTCCTCGGAGGGTGTTCATGTAAGTCTGCTTCTCAACCGTCATGCTATTGTTGGGCGCAATCCAGACGAGGAAGCCTGGGGTTTCTGGAAAGTCTACGGCTCGCTCGAAGCGTGACACAGCATTGGGGACGAGAGGATGCGTAGGGTCGCAACCGATTATGTCGTTGGCGGAGACGCTTGGAGCGACAAGCAACAGCATCATCAAGAACATTGATTTATTCATAGTGGAATTGCCTGTCCCATGAAGATCGGTGGGCCGTTGGCACTGGCTGTGGCTCCGTTCACCGTGCCGGTATTCCCTGTGCCTGATAGATCAACCTCTGGGGAATCGCCACGAATGGCAACGCACGCGGTCGGTAAAGGTGTTTCTGAATCCTTCGAGACGGGAAAGCAGGGGTTCCATTTGACTTCGAGGAGTTCATCCCCAACGAGTTGCGAAGTCGGATAGTAGGCGATGAACCCGATCTGTCCATCAAATGTTTGTCCGCCTGCGCCGTTTCCCCCAGCATACAACGTCGCTGAGGTACTCGATCCTGTCCCTGTGTCACCACTACTAGTTCCTAAGGTTGAGATGCCAGTATCATCGACACGATCAAAGGCTCTCGCGCCAGAAGCGGAACAGTCCGTATTTGGTTCTTGCCTGCGAAACGCCCAGAACTGCCACGTATCGAGTGTGACGCAACTACTGCCACATTGCGCTACCTTCAACGTCCCGAAATTTTCCCCGCATTGCATATCGTTCGTCGTCGAAGATCGAAACTGGCAAAACATCGAGCCACCCGTGCCGGAGAAGTTAAAGAACAGCCCGTTAGCCCCTTCGCCTTCGGTATCAGCGTTCGCCCAGAAATAGACCGTCGCTTCTCCCGCGCAGGTCTGCGTGAGGCCCGCTGCACCAATCGCCACGTCGTCATCAACGGCATCGAAATCTCGGCTGGCATCGGCCCATACCCACGGCATCCAGAGTAAACTCAGCGCAAGGAGATAGTATTTCATGAACGCGGAATCCTGATGGCGAACGCAATGACCTTCGCATCGGCCGCCAAGGTATCACTCGCATGATTGGCGTCTCGGCAGAACTCTCCCACCACCAAATCTGACGCGGCCCACGCCAGGTTTGTCTGCGTCTCCGTCCACGTCGTGACCGTGACCTGTCCTGCCGTCCCCTGTACTGTATCGGCGGAAGACGCTTCAGTTGTTAAGGCCACATCGGGATCAACGCCCTCTGCAATGCCAGCGTTATGTCGGAGGTCCCAAATCATATCTCCCGTTATCGCCGATGCTTCATACGAATAGACCGAAAACGTCACCGTTCCCCCAGCGGTAATATCCGGGGGAGCGAAAAACATGACTGTCCGGCACTCGTCGGTCGATTGGTCAAAATCGACTGTGACCATATCCAGATTCGTTCCAGCGTCTTTAAAAATCGGCGCCCAAGCTTCGGCAGGTTCAAGCGCAAAGGTCGCTGCCGCAGGCCAGACGAATTCCTTGTCGGCGTTGGTGTCGGAGCCTGACCCAATCGCCGTCACCGTCGCTCCATTCCCGATATAGAGCGTATTCGCATCCGCCTCCCAACAGACCTGCCCTTCCGCCGTCCCGGCGGTGGAGCAGTCGGTGGCGTGTTGGGGGAGGATCAAGCCTTCGGTTGTGGTGGACACACTAACGGCACTCATGTTCAGCAGATCGGTGTCCGCAAGGGCGATGGAGGCACAATCCCCAGAAGCGCAGTTGTAGACATCAGTGATATCGCCAGACCCAGAGGACGTTGTCCAAGTCATCGTGCCAGACCCATTTGTGGTCAGAAATTGCCCATTGGTGCCATCGGCGGTCGGCCAGGCATACGTCACCGCACTCCCACGCAGGAAGAAGGCGTTCGCGCTGCTCCAACGGAGGAGTTCCACGGCGTCGGTCACATTCGTCAGGTAGACTTGGCTGGCATCCGCGTACCATTCAAAGTCGTCTTCGCTCGCGGTGCTATCGATGAGTTGAAGGTGGGGAGTCGCATCGGTCAGACTTAAGTCATCAGAGAGTTCAAAGTCATTGGTTGTACCGTCGAACTCGAAGGTATCTGACCCTAACGTAATAAGTTGGTCAGTGTCTAAGGTTAATCCCATCGAGGCAAGATCAATCGTCGTCACACCTGAACTTGTGGAAAGGTTGACTACATTGGACGAGTTTAGGTTAATCTGAAGGTTCTCATCCGTCCCTGGGCCATTGCCAGTCAAGACGACCCCTCCACTTGCATCACTGAAAATAATTCCTGACCCGCCAAGATACATATCCGTTCCTATCACTGTCTCAGAAACTTGGAAGATAGCTATTGGTGCAGTGTCTGCAACTGCTGTCATCCTCAACCAAATGATGTTTGGTTCAACAGCGTCATTGTGGGCTAGTTCAAGCATAATCATTTCGTTTCCTTGTGGAGCTGGTGTTGTATTGTATATCCGCAACATCCGCTCCGTCCCTGTCGATGCATCATCAACTGCTCCAGAAATCAGGATTTTTGGCCGAAGGTAGAGATTATAGGCGCTGTCAAAACGAACCAACTCAATAGCATCCGTGACATTGGTTAAGTAGCACTGGCTGCCGTCCGCATAGAGTTCAAAGTCATCTTCACTGGCTGTGCTGTCAATCAATTGCAGGTGGGGGGTTGCGTCGCGGAGGTTCAGGTCGTCAGAGAAGTTAAAGTCGAGATCGCCACCGACGCTGTAGGTAAGGGTCTGATCCCCGGAGGCGTTGTTAAACGTCAGCACAGTGCCCTGCGTCCCATCAAACGCCGCCCCGGAGGCCACGTCGCCGACGGTTTCAATGTCCCCAGCTCCGATGCCAGAGATGGTGAGCGTCCCATCCGCCCCAGAGGTCGTACAGGCAATGTTGGCACCCACGCAATCCAGGTTCCACACAAACGCCTGGCTGGTGCCTTCATCCCGCAAGTCGATGGCAGCCCAAGACAATGCCGGGAACACGCAGACGGCAAGGAGGCTAACGCTGATACGCCACTTCAATGATACCATCGGTGGAGCCTTGCCGGATCGCACGGAATTCCTCGATCTCGTTGCGGTTGTCGAGGATGATGGAGGGGCCGGTGGGAATGGCGAAATGACCCACGGTAGCTGAGGGATCAGTGCCGTCGGCGAGCCATCGAATCGGGCCGTTGGGTCCGAGCGTGACGACGACACGCTCAATGGTTGGTCGGTCACGACGCTTGGCAATATCCAGACGTACCACGGTCGTGCTGACCGTGATCTGCTCCCGGTCTACCGTCCGAATCGTACTGACGATAGGCATGGCTCACGCCACGATGTCAGCAACGGCCTTGTCGAGCGTCCCTTGAAGGGCTTTGACCTTCTGGAGGAATGCGCTCCGTGTCTCCAGAAACTTCGAGAGCGCTTCCTGCGCCTTCTGCTCTTTGGCCTCAGACGCCTTGACCGCTTCGGCGACTTTCTTGGAGTGCTCATCGAGCTTCTTGCCGGCTGCTTCGATGACCGCGACCTGCGCAACGCGGTGGTCGTCGATTTCATTCGACGACGCGGTTTTCTTCTTCTGAAGCTCTGCCAGTTCTGTCTTTGCCTCTAGCACGGCGGAGGAGACCTGTTCGTACTCGGCTTTCGCCTTGGCGATGTCATCCCTGGTGTCGTTGAGCCGTCGATTCAACCGACGGGCCTCCTGATCCAGGTTCTTAAGCGCTTGTTCTGTCACCGCATGGACTTGTTCGAGTCCGGTAGCCATCAACGTCCTTTCCGTGAACGACCACGAGGTTTCGGTGTCGCATCCGTTGCGTCTGGTCCTAAGCCAGTGTCTGCCCCATTCGTCAACTCCACTCCCACGACCCGATACCGATCCGTCTTGAGCAAAATTGCCAGGTGGTTGGCGTTTCGCACCAAGCACGTCCGATCCGAGGACTGAAACGAGTACGTCACCCGATCCAGCACCTCAACCGGTTTGCCACTGTCCTTGTATTGCAGGTAGCAGCCGTCAATCGCATCACACCGCATCCATCCTCCTACGTTCCCACGCCGCGAAGAGCGCCAGCGTGACGATGACCATGCCCGTTGAGTTCCAGAGCGACTGCACACACCCAGTGGCCGCCACCACCAGGAGTGCCGTACGCACAGGCGAGGGAGCGGATCGCCAAATCTTCCAGACCACAAACAGGGCAGGAGCCAGAATCAACGCCCCGCCAGCATGAAACGCCTCCAGCCACACGTTGTAGCCGAGATCGTTTCCCCAGCCGACCGTTGACATCACGCTCCGCGCGCCCAGGCCATAGCCCCACACTGGCGACCACAGGGTCTGACCGAAGGTCTCCTGCCAGGTCAAGAGTCGCGGCACCGCTTTCATGGTCCAGAGGCCCGGGTGGAGAAACCACCAGCCCGCCACCCCAGCAAGAATCAGCCCACCAAGACCGAACAAGGCTTTCTCTGGCTTGCGCCGCCACACCCACATCGCACCTAACAACCCGATTCCGAGCATGGCCGTCCAGTTGTGGAGCCACAGGATTGCGACGACCAACGCCCACTTCATCCACCTTCGCGCCAACGGCACGGCTACCAACCACAACGCCGAAAGCGTGTTGGGACGCCCCATCAATCCCGTGAGTTTGTTGGTCGCAAAGAGCGGATCATACCCGAAGTGTTGACTGACCATGTAGCCGACGTTCAGCATCGCCAGCCACACCACACTGTGCTCGATCCACTCCGCGGACGGGCTGAGTTGGATCAACGACCACACCGTTGCCCATCCGATTAACACCAGCAGAATGAGCATCGGATAGCCTACTGGCGGCCAGTGGAATAGCGACGAGACGAGCAACCCCGCCATCAGAACGCCAACGGGACCACTCGACCACGTCCGAAGCCGCCCCCCGTACATCACCACGCAGACCAGCCCGACCGTGGCGACTTGCCACGCCACCGCTTGGGCCTGGGCTTGGCTGACACCCTGCCACCACAGGCAGGGAATCGCTAGGAGGTACGTCCGCACGATCCATTTACGGCTCGTAACTGACAAATGCACTACCTCCAGCACCACTCACCACGACTGTCAACCCGGTCAACAGCGACAACGGCGCCTTGAAGTCTTGCACATAAGTCCCGTTATTCGAGGCCACCCGGCCTTCCCATTTCAGGGTGCCAGCCCCATCCGTGGTAGAGGTACTGTCGTAGATCGCCACTTCACAGGGCGCCGTCGTGCACATCAGCGAGATCGACCAGACATAGACCCCGCGTGTAGACTGCACGACTTCCCGGCCGTTGCCCTCAGTTGACGTCGTATTCGAGGTGGCTAATCCCACCCCACGGACACTCCCCGGTGGATCGGCGAAGGCCGGAGCCGACAGCGCAAGGCTGACGACCCCGGCCAACACAACACTCAACCAGATTCGCCGCATGACCACCTCACGGTGTCGGCTGGC
>C687J35021_10000675_pt1 | contig 26675 bp, 26 predicted proteins | sample RifCSPhighO2_12_FD_35021 | JGI IMG/M metagenome (IMG submission 35021) | reverse complement strand
ATATGGCGGGTGTGATCCCAGCGATTTTCGCAAGTTCATTGCTTTTGTTCCCTGCGAGCTTAGGTCAATGGGTGGGTAGTGCAGATCCGGATGCGGGTATTATCAAACGTAGTTTGCAAGATTTGGCATTGGTGCTTTCGCCTGGTCAGCCGTTGTATTTGGTGCTCTTTGGTGCGTTAATTATCTTTTTCTGTTACTTTTATACAGCGCTTGTATTTAGCCCGAAAGAAGTATCGGAAAACTTGAAACGCAGCGGGGCTTATGTACCTGGTATTCGTCCAGGTGAGCAAACTGCTCGTTACTTAGATCATATTCTTAACCGTTTGACATTTATTGGCGCGATTTATATCACCATCATTTGCTTAATGCCGATGATTTTACAAAGCTCATTTGGTATTCCATTCTCTTTAGGTGGTACCTCTTTGCTTATTGTTGTGGTGGTAGTGATGGACTTTATGGCTCAGCTACAAGCACATCTCACCTCGCATCAGTACGATAATCAAACGTTAATGAGAAAAACGACTGCTCATCCTAAGGGATAAGCGCACTTGAGGTTTCATCATGAAAGTACAAGCTTCTGTAAAGAAAATTTGTGGTAGCTGTAAAGTTATCCGTCGTAATGGGGTTATTCGCGTAATTTGTAGCGCAGAACCTCGTCATAAGCAGCGTCAAGGTTAATCTGATCAAGACCTGTTGATTTCAGTAGGCTAATTAGGTTATTATCCGCCCCTCAAGATTTTTGTGGGGCGGTTGATTGTCTTAACTGCCTTTTTGGAGAAAATTGAATGGCTCGTATTGCCGGTGTAAACATTCCGGATAACAAGCATGCTGTTATCTCTCTAACGTACATCTTTGGTGTAGGTCGCCACACTGCTAAGAATATCTTGGCTGCTGTTGGTATCGCGCCGACTACAAAGATCCGTGAATTAGATGACGCTCAGCTTGATGCGATTCGTGCAGAAGTTGCTAAGGTTCCGACCGAAGGTGATTTACGTCGCGAAATTTCCATGAACATTAAACGTTTAATGGATTTAGGCTGCTACCGCGGTCTTCGTCATCGTCGCAGCTTGCCTGTCCGTGGACAACGCACCAAAACTAACGCACGTACCCGTAAAGGTCCGCGCAAACCTATTAAGAAATAAGATTTCTGGAAGCTAAAAGATGGCTAAAGATACTCGCACACGCAAGAAGGTCACTCGTACCGTCTCTGAAGGTGTTGCACACATTCACGCTTCTTTTAATAACACCATTGTGACTATTACCGATCGTCAAGGTAATGCACTGGCTTGGGCTACCTCTGGTGGACAAGGCTTCCGTGGATCACGTAAATCAACTCCGTTTGCTGCTCAGGTAGCTGCTGAAGTTGCTGGTAAAGCTGCTTTAGACTACGGTTTGAAAAACTTGGACGTCCTTGTAAAAGGTCCTGGTCCTGGTCGTGAATCTGCGGTTCGTGCTTTAGGTGCAGTGGGTTATAAAATTAACAGCATTACCGATGTGACGCCAATCCCGCACAACGGTTGCCGTCCACCTAAAAAACGTCGCGTGTAAGGAGAAACATTCATGGCTCGTTATATTGGTCCAAAATGCAAACTCTCTCGCCGCGAAGGGACAGACCTGCAATTAAAATCTGGCGTTAAACCATTTGACGTCAAAACTAAAAAAGCTGCTAAAGCTCCTGGCCAACATGGCGGAGCGCGTGGTGGCAAACAATCTGAGTACTCACTACAATTACGTGAAAAACAAAAAGTACGTCGTATGTACGGTGTTTTAGAGCGTCAATTTAGTAATTACTATAAAGAAGCTGCTCGTGTGAAAGGCGCAACTGGTGAAAACTTGTTGAAACTGCTTGAAAGCCGTCTTGATAACGTCGTTTATCGCATGGGTTTTGGTTCTACACGTGCAGAAGCTCGTCAGCTTGTATCTCACCGCTCGATCACTTTGAATGGCCGTCGTGTTAACATCGCGTCTATCCAAGTTAAAGCTGGTGATGTAATTGCTGTGCATGAAGGTGCTAAACAACAATTGCGTATCAAAAACGCAGTTGAATTAGCTGCACAACGTGGTATTCCTTCTTGGATGGAAATTGACCATTCTAAGTTGGAAGGTACGTTTAAAGCTGCACCAGATCGTTCAGATTTACCTGCTGAAATCAACGAAAGCTTGATTGTAGAATTGTATTCTAAATAATCCTTGAGGTAGCAATATGACGCGTACTGCAAATGAGTTTCTAACTCCGCAAGCGATCAAGGTCGAAGCGGTTAGCGGGACCTCGGCAAAAGTTATTCTAGAACCCTTAGAGCGTGGCTTTGGTCATACTCTGGGCAATGCTTTACGTCGCATCCTTCTTTCTTCTTTACCTGGCGCTGCTGTGGTTGAAGTTGAGATTGAAGGTGTCGAGCACGAGTACAGTACTTTGGAAGGCTTGCAGCAGGACATCGTCGAGCTCTTGCTGAACCTAAAAGGATTGTCTATTAAGCTGTTCGATCAAAATGAAGCTTATTTGACATTAGAGAAACAAGGTCCTGGCGACGTAACTGCCGCTGACCTTCGTTTACCTCATAATGTTGAAGTGGTTAACCCTGAACATTTGATCGGTACTTTAAGTGCTTCAGGCTCATTAAAAATGCGCTTGAAAGTTTCTCAAGGTCGTGGTTATGAAACTTCTGACTCGCGTTTCCCAGAAGGCGAAACTCGCCCTGTAGGTCGCTTACAGTTAGATGCTTCTTATAGCCCAATCAAACGTGTGTCTTACACAGTGGAAAACGCTCGTGTAGAACAACGTACAGACCTTGATAAATTGGTCATTGATCTTGAGACCAACGGTACAGTTGATCCTGAAGAAGCGATCCGCAAAGCGGCAACAATCTTGCAACAACAAATTGCAATTTTTGTTGACCTTCAGAAAGATCAAGCTCCTGTTGCTCAAGAACCTCGTGAAGAAGTTGATCCGATTTTGCTTCGTCCAGTAGATGATCTAGAGCTTACTGTTCGTTCTGCTAACTGTTTGAAAGCAGAAAACATTTACTACATTGGTGATCTTGTACAGCGCACTGAGGTTGAGTTACTCAAAACTCCTAACCTTGGTAAAAAATCGCTTACTGAGATCAAAGATGTTCTGGCTTCAAAAGGCTTACAACTCGGCATGCGTTTAGAGAACTGGCCACCAGCTAGTCTCCGTATGGACGATCGTTTCGCCTATCGTAGCCGTTAATTAAGTAGGACTATCACCATGCGTCATCGTAATAGTGGTGTGAAATTAGGCCGTACAAGCAGCCATCGTAAAGCGATGTTTCAAAACATGGCTAACTCTTTGTTTGAGCACGAGTTGATCAAAACAACTGTGCCTAAAGCAAAAGAGTTACGTCGTGTAGCTGAGCCTTTAATCACTTTAGCTAAAAACGATACTGTTGCAAACCGTCGCTTAGCGTTTGCTCGTACTCGTTCAGCAGCAACTGTTGGTAAATTATTTACCGTTCTTGGCCCTCGTTACAAAGAACGTAACGGCGGTTATCTACGTGTTCTTAAAGCGGGCTTCCGTGCAGGTGATGCTGCGCCGATGGCTTACGTTGAACTAGTAGATCGCGAAGTTAAATAATTTCGTAGAACTATTCAGTTGTTCTTAGAAAAAGACCAGTGTTTCACTGGTCTTTTTTTATGGAGTTTTGTTCGACAATCTTTGTATTTTGGCCTGTAGTGACATATTTTACGAAAGATCTGCTTAAACTTGACATTGTGTATTGTCAGTTTTATGGTTTAATAAGAACAGAATATAAGACAGGATAAAAACAACATGGATAAGCATGTCGATCTGCTCATTGTAGGTGGTGGTATTTCAGGCATTGGCCTTGCGGCACATTTAACCAAGCATTGCCCACAACGTTCGTTTGAAATTATTGAACGTCGTGACAGCTTTGGTGGAACATGGGATTTGTTTAAATACCCAGGTATTCGTTCTGATTCAGATATGTCGACCTTTGGTTTTAATTTTAAACCGTGGCAACAAGCCAGCGTTTTGGCAGATGGTTCTTCTATTAAGGGCTATTTGGCGGAAGTCATTGATGAACAGAAACTCAAAGAAAAAATTCATTTTAAGCATCGCGTACTCAGCGCCAATTATGATTCTGCTCAGAAAAAGTGGCAGGTAGTGATTGAGAATGCAAAAGGCAAAAAAGAAAACTGGATTGCAAATTTTGTGTTTGGCTGTACAGGCTATTATAACTACGACCAAGGCTACCAACCTGATTTTCCAAATAAAGAAGTATTTAAAGGCGAGTTTGTAAATCCACAGTTTTGGCCTGAAAAATTAGACTATACAGGTAAAAAAGTCGTCATTATTGGTAGTGGAGCGACTGCGATTACATTGGTGCCTGCGATGGCCAAAGGTGGTGCGGCGCATGTCACCATGTTACAACGCTCTCCAACTTATATTGCTTCGGTGCCATCGATCGATTTTGTGTATGACAAAATGCGTAAAGTATTACCTGAAGATGTAGCTTATAAACTGACTCGTGCACGTAATATTGGAATGCAACGCGGGATTTATGCACTCGCGCAGAAGCAACCGAAATTACTCCGCCGACTGCTGCTCCAGTCGATTAAGATGCAGCTCAAAGGTAAAGTGGACATGAAGCACTTTACTCCAGAATATAATCCTTGGGATCAACGTTTATGTGTGGTGCCAGACGGTGATTTATTTAAAATTCTTCGCTCAGGCCAAGCCAGTGTTGAAACAGATCAGATTGAACGCTTTACCGAAACGGGTCTCCAATTAAAGTCTGGTCAGCATTTAGAGGCAGATATTGTCGTCTCAGCCACAGGTCTAGAAATTCAAATCTTGGGTGGTATACAAGCGACTATTGATGGCAAACCGTTAGATACCTCTAAACATATGCTGTATCAGGGCGTGATGGTGAGTGACGTGCCGAATATGGCGATGATTATTGGCTATATTAATGCGTCATGGACTTTGAAGGTGGATATTGCGGCTGAATACATTTGCCGCTTACTCAACTATATGGATCAAAAGCAGTGGGCAGAAGTGATCCCGCAAGGTGATGCGACAGAGCTGATGGATGATACGGTCATGGGCAGTTTAAGCTCGGGTTATATTGCACGTGCTGCTAATGTAATGCCAAAACAGGGTAAACATGCGCCATGGAAAGTGAGCAATAATTATCTTGCGGATCGTAAGACATTGAAAAGTGCTTCTTTTGAGGATGGAGTACTGAAATTTGCTAAACGTGATGCAGCATTGAACCAGAAACCTAAATTGGTGTCTTAGGCTGAGTAGTTGATTTTAAAAGGAGCGTAACGCTCCTTTTTTTAAGGAAATGACTTTAGGGTGTTCTGTTTTTACTTTCTTAAACTGTAGGACTGGTAGATGATTTTAAAAACTTAAAAGATAAAAAATAGGGAATATTTTGAATATCTTAGAACAAAGTTACCAAGTCCCATCTGCGTCAAACATGATTCATGCCAAAAAATGGCACACTGATGCAGCAGATCACGCTTGAGCTCCAATTATTTTAATGCACGACTCATTAGGCTGTGTGGCTTTGTGGCGGGATTTTCCTGCTCAACTGGCACAGGCGACCGCGCGGGTGGTTTATGCTTATGATCGCTTAGGTTTTGGTTTATCTGATGCGAATACACAGCCGTTGGCACATAGTTTTGTCATCACTGAAGCAGAACAAACCTTTAAAGCTGTATTGGATTATTTTTCGATCCAGAACTTTGTCATTCTAGGGCATAGCGTGGGTGGAGGGATGTCTGTTGCGATTGCTGCGGCTTATCCAGAGCCGTTGCCAAGGATTAATTTCAATCTCTGCACAGTATGCGGTTGAAGCGCTAACACTGGCGGGTATAAGTGAAGCAAAAGTTGGTTTTCAACAAGCGGGACAAATGGAACGTTTAGAGAAATATCACCCTGAAAAGGCGCAGTGGGTACTTGATGGATGGACTGAAACATGGCTATCGCCCATTTTCCAAGATTGGAATTTGTCCAGTGTGATTGATGGTGTGCGTTGTCCAACTTTGGTTATTCATGGTGAACTGGATGAATACGGCAGTACGGCACAGCCCCAGCAGATTTTTGAAGGGGTGTCTGGACAGGCAGAATTGCACATTTTAGAAGGTTTACATCATATGCCACATAAAGAGCAACCAGAGTTGGTGGTTGCTTTGATTACGGAGTTTCATCAAACACATTGTTAAAAGTTAAAGCCCATCTAGAGATGGGCTATTTGAGTTAAAGAGAACGTGAAATGAGCTCTTTCATAATTTCATTGGTTCCGGCATAAATGCGATTGGCACGATTATCTAGATAAGCTCGTGCAATCGGGTATTCCAACATATAGCCATAGCCGCCATGCAGTTGTAGGCATTCATCAACAACTTTAGAAAACATCTCAGAAATTTTATATTTGGCTGCCGCTGCGGCATCAATGCCGAGATTCTCTTCCAGTTGCAATTGCATACAACGGTCGAGGTAAGCGCGGCAAAAATCGATTTCTGTACGTAACTCTGCCAGTTTAAAACGGGTATTTTGAAAGCTTGAAACTGTTTTTCCAAAAGCTTTACGCTCTTTGGTGTACTGAACGGTATGCGCCAGTGCTGCTTCTGCACCCGCTTGGCAGATAATGGCCACCAACATTCGCTCCCAAGCCAGTTCTTTCATGAGCATCATAAAGCCCATGCCTTCCATACCCAGTAGATTTTCTTTGGGGACTCGGACATGATCAAAAAATAATTCGCAGGTGTCTTGTCCTTTCATTCCAATTTTATTGAGGGGTTTACCTTTACTGAATCCCATACGATCAGCTTCAACGATGATTAATGAGAGGTTGGCTGAACCTTTTTCGCTGTCGCCCGTCTTACAGACCACAATCGCCATATCGCAGAGATAGCCATTGGTAATGAAGATTTTGGAGCCATTGATAATATAGTCATCCCCGTCTAAAACAGCCGTTGTTCGTACTGCTTGTAAGTCTGAGCCTGTGCCGGTTTCAGTCATAGCAATGGCTGTGACGGTTTCACCCGAAGCCATCCGCGTTAACCAATAGTGTTTTTGTGCTTCACTACCAAAGTTATTGATATAGTTTGCGACAATGTCCGAGTGTAGTGAAAACCCAGTTGAGGAATCCATGGCATAGGCTTGCTCCTCAATCAAAATCATACTGTACAAGCGGTCTACACCTGAGCCACCATAAGCTTCAGGCATGGTGGCACACAGTAGCCCCATTGCACCTGCTTTATTCCATAGCTCACGATCGACATGCTGCTGTTGTTCATATTTTTCAATATTTGGAACAACTTCTTTGGCATAAAACTTTCGCACAGTTTCTCGAAATGCCTCATGTTCAGCATTAAATAAGTTGCGCGGCAACATATTGTTTAACGGGCGAATTGCGCCTGATTGCATGGAAGCTCATCCTGATGTTGTTATTTTGCTAAGAGAGTAGTGAAAAGCAGCACATGCGACAATGGACTGAATGCTCAAATCTATTTGATTTTTTGATGAGTTTTGCCAGTTGTTAAAATTGCGACATTTAACTAGTGGCGAGGGCAGTGTGATCGGTTAAACTAAGCCGTTTCAATTAATTTGGGGAATATAATGACTGAAGAAATGAGCTTGGAAGAACGTAAAGTAATCTACCGTGCACGTCGTGGTTTAAAAGAAATTGATGTGTATTTTGACCCTTATGTGAAAAATTATTATCTTCAGGCAGATCCTGCGGAAAAGGCCATGTTTGCTGCCTTGGTTGAACAAGAAGATCCAGATTTGCTCGATTGGTTTATGGAAGTCTCCGAGCCGCCGCACCCTGAAATGAAAACCTTGATTCAAAAATTAAAGCATTATGTACACGGATAAGTGCAATGGAACATCGTCATTTTCAACTTAAACCCAGCCGTCTGGCTTATGTGTTTCAGTTGTCGATTTATGCCGTTCTGATGCTGGTCTTGTATCAGCTACTTCCTTTAGGACTGTGGCTGATCGCTTTGGTTGCTGGCTTTGTGCTGTATTTGTTTTTTCTACGTGGGCCGCAACATTTTCAGCTTCAGCATTTAGATGGTCGTGATTGGTCTTTGTCACTTCAGAAAGAAACCAATGTGCAACGAGTGCAAATCAGCCATATTGTGGATCATCGTGCTTATATTGTGATTTATTTTCAATACTTTAGAGCAAAACCGATGTTGGTTTGGTGTGATCAGTTACCCATCACGCAATGGAAAGCCCTGAAAATACTCACTAAAATGCAATAATTGTTGGACAATTTTAACTCACGCAATTTAATTAAGTAATTGAAAAATAATAAGTATAAATATATGAAGTCTTACTTTGTCTGACATATCTGAAGAAACTGATGTGCTTTTTTGGATTGTCAGACAACTTTCCTACAGTTTTTTGATCTTAAAATGTACATTCAAATCACCAACAGCAAACAAGGAAAATCGTATGACGATCCCAACTTGGATGTTTCTAGTGGTAGCAATTGTGTTAGCGATTGTTATAGGACGATTAGGAACTGTGCTGAAGGAACGATTTGCACCAAACAAAGCCTAGCTAGGCTTCCCAGTTGATAAGTAGCATGTGCCGAACCGTCGCTATGCTACTTTTTTTTGCCTAAAAAAAAGTTGAGGCGTCATTTTAGTCAATTTTCCGCTTTTTATTTCATGGCAGAGTAGTGGTCTGATTTAGAGTAAATACTCTTTTCTTCGGAAAATGCTTCTGCTATGTTTGTCAGCATGGACACATACAATTATACAAATAGAGGACAGGAAAATGTCGCAAGTCCAAAAAATAGGCCAAGGTGTGGCTGTTGTAGCGCTTACAAGTTTATTATTTTCGGGTTGTTCACAAGTGGTTAAAACAGGTGCCAATGTTGCGCTCGGGTTTAGTGAAAAACATATAGTACCGCCTATTTTAGCCATGGAAGATGCTGAGATGGTGTGTAACTCAGGCAATGCTTTGACTCCAGCGATTATGTCGACCAAAGATATGGGAGCAGATCCAACGCGTGTGGCAGTTTTACTGTATTCAGCATCAGGTATTTGTGCGGAGAATCAGGCGCTTGAGGCAGAGTTACGTTATTTGCGTGCCTCGAAAGCAGGCAATGTCTCTGAAGCACAGGATGCTCGAATTGAACAAAAGCGTTGGGCGGCGACTGCAGCACAACGTCAATATACTGGCTATCAACTTTTTCAAAACCGATGGGAAAAGAAATATAAGAAACCATTGGGTGAAGGCTGCCCAAAAATGAACAGTGATTTGGATCAAACTGTATATATGCTGGGGATGTTGAGTGGGTTACAAGCCATGACCAATGATATTAACTCTGGTGGTGCAGTCAATGTTCCTAAAGACATTGCGGCTATTGTTGAACGTGGGATGGTATGTCTAGACAATGAAAAGTTTTGGGGTGCGCCGAATGCAACACGTGCGGTGATTTGGACCTTATTGCCAGGTGCGGGTGAAGGCAAACCTGATCCGTATCAGACCTTGAAACAATCGATGCAAATTGGGGAGCAAAAAGGGGTTCGTTTATCTCATGCAATGTATGCAATAGCGGCTCAAGCCAGTGGGGACGATGCCAAGATTCGTGATGCATTGAAAAGTTATGCGGCCTCTTATAGCGATGAAAAACAGAGTAATCCACAATTTAAACTGATTGATAGTATGGCCTCGAGTATGGTTCAGGGGATTTCAGATCGTTATTGGACTGAACACACGGGGACACGAACTGGGGATGGTGGTATGGCGCACTTCTGGGATGAAAAAGAAGACCGTTCTGAGCTAGATGAGTTGTTTAGTGAAAGTTAACCAATTTTAAACTGAGCGGAAGCGCAGAAAAAATAACAATAAATGAATGAGCAACACGATAAGGACATGTGATGCATGATCAATTTCTGAATCGAAAAATCATTTTGATTGCGTTTGTCGTGTCGATCTCGGCATGTTTACAGATTTTTAAAGATCAATTTATTTATTGGCGAGTTGATATTTTTCCTGAAATTTGGCGCTTGTGGACAGCGCACTGGGTGCATGTGGGATGGATTCATTTTGCACTCAATATGCTGGCTTTTATGTGTTTGCCTTTTATTTTTCCACGTACGCGCGTCTGGCATTTTGTGGCGTTATTGCTGATGTTACCGCCGCTGATTAGTCTGAGTTTTTATTATTTTCTGGCGGACATTGAAGCCTATGCTGGGCTGTCAGGTGTACTGCATGGGATGTTCACTGCCATAGCCATTGTCCATTTGCTGTACCGTAAAGAACGGATGTTTGCGAGTTTGGTGTTGTTTCTCATTTTAGGCAAACTGATTTGGGAAAATACCTTTGGCGAGAGTGCTACGGCTGAACTGATCGGGAGTCCAATTTTGGTCGAAGCACATTTGTTGGGTGTAATCTGGGGAATTGTGATTGCAGCTTTGTATTTAATCGGGGTGAATCTATTTGATGAGTAATCTATTGACCTAAATTCTAAAAAGAAAATCCAGATTGTCATATTCAAAAATATAAATTTGATGCAAAGATAAACAAAACAAAAATCTAAAGGCATAGAGAAAGGACAAGCTCGAGCCGACTAAAACGACAGGTTCTACGGTGTATTGCGCTGAATAGAACTGTAATAAAAATAGGAAACAACATGCAGAATCATGGACAGCGCAGATCAGGACTCGATCTGCTGAAGTATATATGGACCGAGTGGATTTCTACTTTTTTCATTCTGATTTTACTGTTACTTACGCTATTAATTGGTACAGGTGAAATGATCCATGGCCAGTTGCTGCGTATGGGTGAGCGCTTATATGGCGATCCAGCCACAGGTATGCAGTATTCTTTTTTAAGGGCAGAGCCAGCCAAGCCAGAGTGTAATCGTCAGCCGAATGTGGATGCTATGGTCAAAACCCAAATGCAAGCCAACGCTGCCGATGAGTTCGCTGACTTCTTTGGTACGGCTTCGGAAGCTGATGTGCGTGCATCCATTTTGGCGGGTGTGCAGCAGTGTGAAGAAAAGTATCAGTTTTATGATAAAGCCATGCAACATATGGAGGCACATCCAAGTATTCGAGCCTATCGTAATTTTGAAACCACTTTTTTCGGTATTTTTAAATTCGGAACAGAAAATCGTGCCATTCTGTTGATTTTTATGGTGGTTTTAGCTGCGATTAGTGCCACCTTAAAAATCCATCATATTGGTTTGCGTGGCCCTGCAACCAAGCTGGATTATCGAGTTTATAGCCTACTGATGACACTGGGTAATGGTTTATTAACTTACTCGAGCATTAGCCAATTTAACTCAGTCAAAGACTCGGGTGTACCGATGAATGGCGAAACCCAGCTGATTTATTGGCTGTGGATGATTCTGTTTTCGGTACTCACCTTGATAAGTGTGTGGCAGCTGTTTAGCCCACCGAAAGAGGCCAAAGCTGGCGGGCGTCTAGGCTTTGCTTTTCTGAGTGTGCCTCTGTATGCCTACATGGCGGTGATTACGGGTGTGGCATTTATCTTCTTCATGGACTACCCCATGGGGCAAGGGATTTACTTGGGACAGTTGGTTGAGTTCTCGAGTATTTTCCTGAATTTAGCCCTATTTATTTGGGCGGGTATGTTGTTGAAACAAACCCGTGTCGTGGATCTGTTCTTAAATATTTTGCGTCCATGGAATTTGGCTCCTGAAACTTTAACTTGGTTGATTTTAATCGCTGCGGCTTTACCGACCGCATATACGGGTGCATCAGGGATCTTTGTGATTGCAGCAGGGGCGATTATTTATAAAGAAGTCTGGAATGCAGGTGGACGTCGTCAGTTTGCTTTGGCTGCAACGGCAATGTCGGGTTCGCTGGGTGTAGTTTTGCGTCCATGCTTATTGATTGTGGTGGTGGCATCCTTAAACAAAGAAGTCACGACGGACTTACTTTATCAATATGGTGTTTACACGTTCTTACTGACCTCAACACTGTTTTTAGTGGTTTCACTCTTCTTTGCAGAGAGTAAATTCCGCATCGCGGCACCGAGTTTGGCCGCACCGAAATCAGGGCGTGCTTTCTTAGCAGTTGTGCCTTATATCGTGATTTTTGTCCTCACGTGGATGTTCTATAAATTCTTATTAGACACTGACCTAAATGAATTTACTGCACCCGTGATGATGCCTGTGATTTTATTGATGATCGTGTTGTTTGATAAATTACGTCATCAGCCTGCGCCTTTGCCTGCTGTGGGGCATTGGGATGAGACACTCAGCGCAAATTATAACTCGGGTGGTGAACCTGCATTGGCTGGGGCTCAAGTTGCCCATGCAGAATACCGTGAAGGGCTACATGGTAATGCCGCAGATGATGGACAAGTGGTGAATCATGGGGTGGTTCAATCTAGTTCCATGGACGTGTTACGCCAAGTCGGTTTTTGGAAGTCGATGCATATCTCGACCAGTGAAACCGTTGGACACATTGGTGCTTTGGTTATTTTAATGGCACTGTCGGTGAGCGTGGGCGGATTGCTTGAACGTACGGAGGTAATGAGTTTCTTCCCGACTGATATTAGCAGTACGTTCTTGGTCATTACCCTGATTTTGGGGTTGATGGTCTTTGTTGGGATGATTATGGATCCGTTTGGCGCCGTGATCTTGATTTCTGCGACGGTTGCACCTGTGGCCTATCAATATGGTATTCATCCTGTCCATTTTTGGATGATCACCTTGATTGGCTTTGAGTTGGGCTATGTGACACCACCTGTGGCTCTTAATCATCTTTTAGCAAGACAATCCATTGGTGATGCCGAGGTGAATGAGGCCGATGAGGAAGTGCGTCATTTATCTTTCTATTATCGTTATGAACGTTGGATTTTACCTTTGATCGTGTTGTTCCCAGCGATGCTGATCATTGCTTATGTTCCATACTTCTTTAAGTTATTTGGCTGGTATCACTAAGTTGTGAACTTGAGTTAGACCATAAAAAAGCATCTTCGGATGCTTTTTTATGCTTTGGATTTTATTCATGATGATTTTAAGGAAAATGGTTTCTTTGTAGCGACTACCCACTCAAATCAAAACAAAGTACAAGGGTATTGTTAAGCGTCCCATCTTAAAAAATCAGCCCGCACTTAAGCTTAATGAAAAGAATTAATCGACCCATAAAGTCCCTCTAAAAGAAACTCTTGGCATAGCTAGGAGTAGGTCTATAACAAATGCAATGTCATTCATGGAGCGAGGTAGGTAAGAATAATGAGTGGTCTAATAGCTTGGCGCTGATTGAAAAGGTGGGTGAAGCAGCAGGGCAAAAAAAGACGTTAGCGTATCAGTCGATAAGCTAACGTCTTTAAAAATAACAACCGTATTTTACTGAGCAGCCAATTGGGCTTCTAATAGTTTAATTTGTTCTTTTTTGAGCTTTACCAGTTCATCGGCATCTTTGTGCTGTGCTTGCAAGCTCTTTTCCTGTTCCTTCAACTGGCTTTGAATATCGTCCAGTTTCGCCACTTCTTCTTTGGCAAGTGAGGCATTTACAGGTACAGGTGCTTTTAAAATCTCTTCTTCGACCAATTTGATGGTGTTGTCAGCCATGGCGGTCGAAGCTGCTTTTTCAGCTTCTGGAAGCGCTTTGACGGTCGGTTGAATCAACTCCGCTTGGTGCACCGGTGTTGTAGGCTCTTGTGCAGCAAACAACCACTGATAAAGTGCAAAAATCGCAATGATTGCGGCTAAACCTGCTGTAATACCCCAGAGTAATTTAGGGTTATTGTGTTGTACGGACGACATTCGATTCAACCTTTATTCTTTGGATTGACGTGGTTTAAATTGAATGACCCCAACCTCGTCAGGGATAGCAGGGATCTGAGGCTCGTCTACATGAGTTGGACGATTCTCAGAATAACCACAGTCGATACATTCAATCCATTCATCGTCATTCGAGGTAAGCATAACAACTCGATCCATCGCCTGACATTTAGGACATTTTGCACCTGCAATGAAACGACGTTTAATAGTCATTAGACTTACCTTCTGAACAATTTAGGCGCCTAGTTTACTCACTTTTTTAGCGGTTCGTCCAACCTTGATGACGAAGTAAAGCATCTATTTTTGGCTCGCGTCCACGGAAATTGATAAATGCATCAAGCGCTGTATCTTTTCCGCCAACTGCTAGAATAAACTGGCGAAATTCTTTTCCAGTGGTAGTATTAAAAATCCCTTCATTTTCGAAGCGATCGAAGGCATCACTGGCCAAAACTTCCGCCCATTTATAAGAATAATAACCTGCTGCATAGCCGCCTGCGAAAATATGGCTGAAGCTATGTTGGAAGCGGTTATAAGGCGTGGTCTCTAAAACAGCATATTGTGCACGGATCTGGTTTAAAGTGGCTTGGATTTGATCCGCTTTCAAAGCAGGGGCTGCTTTATGAATGCTAAGGTCGAACAGAGCAAACTCGATTTGACGTAAACTTTGCATGCCAGATTGGAAGAAACGCGCGTCCAGCAAGGCTTTGAGTAGACTTTCTGGTAAGGTTTCTTGGGTCTCAATATGTGCACTGAGCAAGTCTAAGCTTTCAGTATCCCATGCCCAAAACTCCATGAATTGGCTTGGTAACTCTACAGCATCCCATGCCACGCCGTGTGTCCCCGCAACCGCAATATTGTCAACTTCTGTCAACATATGATGTAAACCATGTCCAAATTCATGGAACAAGGTAATCACTTCATCATGGGTCAGTAGTGCTGCTTGATCTCCCACAGGTGGCGTAAAGTTACACACCATATAGCAAATCGGTTTTTGTAGGCCTTGCGCTGTTTGGGTGCGAGAGCGGAAACCACTCATCCATGCGCCACCACGTTTGCCCTGACGTGCATAGAGGTCAAAGTAGAATCCACCGACCACTGTGCCTTGATCTTCTAGTTCAAAATAACGTGCATCTGAGTGCCAAACGGGGGCTTCACGCTCCACAATTTGAATCCCATAAAGACGATTCACAATGCTAAATAAGCCCTGCAAAATCTTGGGTGCAGGGAAGTAGGGCTTGAGTGCTTCTTGAGATAAATTGAACTGTTGGACTTTCAATTTTTCCGAATAATATGTGCTGTCCCACGGTTTTAAATCCTCAATGCCATCTTCAGCAGCAATAGCTTTCAGCTCTGCCACTTCTTTGAGTGCAGGGGCACGTGAATGTTCAGCTAAATCACGTAAGAACTGATCCACTGTTGCTACATTTGGCGCCATTTTGCTGGCCAATGAAAGCTCGGCGTAGTTGTTGAAACCTAACAGTGCTGCCATTTCCTGACGCAGGCTTAAGATTTCTTCCATCGCCGCGGTGTTATCAAACTCAGCGTGTTCAGACTGATCAGATGCACGTGTGGTATAGGCACGATACAGTTCTTCGCGTAAAGGACGGTTTTCCGCGTAGGTCATAATTGCCAGATACGATGGAAAGTCTAAAGTGGCAACGGGTTGATCAAGTTCACGCTGCTGACCATATTGTTTTAACAGCTCAATACTGCTTTGGGGTAAGCCTGCCAGTTCATGTTCCGCTAAAGGTTTGAAATAGGCTTGGGTTGCATCCAGAACATGGTTGGAAAAGTCGGACGATAGTTGTGATAAGCGTGCGAAGATTTCTGCATATCGTTTTTTTGCTTCACCTTCTAAAGCCACCCCTGACAGTTTGAAGTCGCGCAGTGCAAGTTTAATCGCACTTTGTTGGGCTTCAGGGAGGTGATCAAATTGCGCAGCATCATGAATGTGTTGATAGGTTTGATACAGCGCTGTGTGTTGACCTAACTCGGTATAGTATTCACTTAAGCTTGGTAATAGTGACTGGTACACCTCACGAGTTTCAGCATTGTTCATCACCGCATTGAGGTGGGACAGCACGCCCCATGCTTCACTCATATTATTTTCTAAATGATCGACTTGTTCTAAGACCGCAAGCTGTGCCTGAATTGATTCAGGGACTTCGCTCAGGTCTTTTAAAAAACTTTGGCCCTGTTGAATTGCCTGTTCGATCTGCTGTTGGAGTTGTACTAAGGTGATTTGATCAAACTGTGGAACAGGCAAGGTTGCTTTTTCTAATGTCATGCGTTTAAGCCAAATTAAATGTTCAGTTATCACTAGATGTAAGGGTGATGCCGTGGGAAATCAAGTTTTAATTGGTTTTGATGTTTTGCGCTGCTTGAAATTCAGCCCATGATGGGTAGTGCTGATCAATGCGTGAGGGCTGATAAAGCACTTTGGCAAAGTTACGGGTCATGCATTCAGTGGCTAAGATTTCACCGCTTTTATATTTTTCTTTGCGGTGTCGCCAAATTTCGTTTTGTCGGTAGTAGTCCGTCCCGATTTTTAGGAAGGCATGCTGTTGTTCAAATACATGGTAGACATAGCCTAAATCGGCGGAGCAACGCAGTTCACCTTCTAAACATTTCTCACTAAACCACAGCCGAATTTGAAAGCTATGTGGGGTGGGGTTGTAAAATTGATAATCAATATAGTTATAAAAAATTGCAGCGCCACTCCCAAATGGAAGTACACGACCATGATCTGGGAAAGGGTCAAAGGAGTGCTGTGAACGTTGTACGACTTGTAACGGGCTATGTAAGACAAGCCAGTGAATGAGATTGGCAATTTGGCAAATCCCGCCACCAATACCACCGCGTGCTTGACCAAAGCTGAGTTCCATTCCCTCGACATAGCCTTTTTGAGTTGTTGGTTGTCCCACCAACTGACAAAAAGAAAACGTTTGTTGTGGATGGATTAAAATTCCGGAAATACACGGACTGGCAATTTTGAGATTGATGACTTTATTGTGTTGCCAGTGTTGATCGCTGTCGCCTAATTTACGAATCAGAACGGACTGATGCTTTTTGACTCGAAAAGCCAAAGGGAGGTCAGAAAATGAATGGGCATAGTCTTTCCCATCTGTTTTCCACTGCCAATAGCGCATCATACGTCGGCTATGCGTGGCCATGAAATAAAGCAGGGGATGATATTGGCTGATAGGTTTGCTTAAAAATAAACGCAAAAAGTTCATGTTGGCCCTATGAAAAAAGGTGCTAGAACATTAAGCACTAGCACCTTTTACATCATTTACTCAGTTTTCGCTTTTGCATTTGATTTTTTCTTTTTAGGTTTCGACTTTTTCTTCACTTTATCTTTAACCTTTGTTTCAGACTTTGATGAAGATTTTTTACCAGGCTTTTTGCTGTAGGAGCTAGGTTGGGATTTATCTTTTTTGCGTCGTATGGGCTGGTCTCCGCTGTTACTGGGAGGGGTGTTTGTCGACTCGCTGAAGACTTCTTCTTTACTTTCGCTTCGTGTTGTTTTGGCTTTGCCAACACGGGGCGCTCGACTACGTATGGGCCGACCACCATGTGAGAGTTGCTGCAATAATTCAAAATCAATTTTGCGGTCTTCTAAATTCACTGCTGCAACTTTGATTTTCACTTCATCGCCCAAGCTAAAGCTTTGACCGCGTGCTTGCCCAATCAAGCTCTGACTTGGTTGGTCATAGACAAAGTAGTCATCGCCTAGCTGGCTGACATGGATCATGCCGTCAACATATAAGTCTTTGAGTGTCACAAACAGACCAAATTCCGCTACGGCAGAAATGGTACCGACAAACTCTTCACCTAAATGTTGCTGCATATAATGACATTTCAACCATGTGGTGACAGAGCGAGACGCTTCATCTGCACGACGCTCAGTCGCTGAGAAATGTTGACCAGCATCATCCAAAGCAGCCCCTGAAAGAGGTGCAGGTTTATGTTTTAACTTGGCTTTAATCGCACGGTGTAACAACAAGTCTGGGTAGCGACGAATTGGGGAAGTGAAGTGCGTATAGGCTTCATATGCCAAACCAAAGTGACCTGCGTTATTCGCACCATAGTAGGCTTGCATCATTGAACGTAACAGCACGGCATGGATACTTGGAGCATCAATACGGTCTTTGGTTGCATCAATCACGGCTTGGTAGTCTTTCTGAGTCGGCTGCTCTGGGAACGGTAGACCTAACAGTTTGACAAAGTCGCGTACTTTTTGAATACGTGAAAACTCAGGTGGTTCATGAATACGGTATAACATTGGCACATCATGTTGTAGCGCATATTCAGCCGCTGCCACGTTTGCCAACAACATACATTCTTCAATCAGTTTGTGAGCATCATTACGCGTACGCGGTAAAATTTCCTTAATGCCGCCCAGCTCATCAAAGGTCATGTAGGTTTCAACGGTTTCAAATTCCATGGCATGACGTTCAGCACGTAAACCTTTGAGGACTTGATAGAGTTGGAACAGGGTGTTCAAGGATTTGCGAACATCACGGTCTTCAGGAATGGCACTGCTGTCGCCTTCAAAGTACTGGGCAACATTGGTATAGGTTAAACGTGCCTTTGAGTGCATCACAGACGGGTAGAACTCAAACTTGGTGACGCGACCGGCACGTGACAGGTTTAAATCACAGACCATACATAGACGGTCTACATGCGGATTGAGTGAACATAAGCCATTCGAAAGAGCTTCAGGCAACATCGGTAAAACAAAGTGCGGGAAATACACCGATGTACCTCGTTCTTGAGCTTCATCATCCAGTGGTTTGCCTGAACGGACATAGTGACTGACATCTGCAATGGCCACCACTACACGATAACCGCCGCCTGGACGTTTTTCTGCATAGACTGCATCATCAAAGTCGCGTGCATCTTCACCATCAATAGTGACTAATGCTAAATCACGTAGGTCAATACGACCTTCACGGTCTTGCGCTGAAGGCTCTTTAAAGCTTTCTGCTTCTTTAATGACTTCTTCTGGGAACTCATACGGCAAACCAAACTCTAAAATGGTTTGCGGAATAATAATTTCAGTATCGGCCTTGTCTGCCATCGATTGCACAATATGACCTGTCGCCAACTCATCTTTGGTTGGGTAGTCATCAATTGCGACACGAACCGAATCGCCCACTTTGACTTGTGCGTGTTCGATTAACTCTTTTTCTAAAGTAATCGGTTGGTGCGCATTCGGATTTGCTGGCTGAATAAAGTATTCACCGTCATGTATTGATACTTTACCAATAATTTGCTTCACACGGTGTTGCACTACCTCAGTAATAAAGCCCCAAGCTTTACCTTTGCGGTCTACTGAGGTTTGACGCACTTTAACACGGTCACCATTAAACACTTGGCGCAGTTCGCGTTCAGGTAGAAGTAAGTCTTCATGCCCTGCAATATTCGCCGTGCCAAAGCCTTTACTGTTGATGTAAACCGTTGCTTCATGTTCAGGTTGCTCTTCGGCAATTTGAAACTTGAAGCCATCTTTCATCAGTTGACCATCACGAACCATCGCAATTAAGCGATGGCTGAGCGCTTCAATGCTTTTTTGATCTGCAATGTTAAAAATTTCGACCAAGTCCGCATGCGATAAAGCCGTCTTTTTTTCTTCGATGGTTTCTAAAATGAGCGTGCGGCTCGGAATAGGGTTGTCATAACGTTCAGCTTCAGCTTTTGCTTCAGGATCGACCCAATTTTTCATAATGTCTTTGGCTGTATGTCAGTAGATAGGATTAGCATAAGTCATGCGAAGACAGACTGCACGCAAATGATTGCAATATTGTGTTTTATGTCGGCAATTTAGAATATCTGCTGTTTTATTCAACATGCAGATATAGAGAAAAGAATAAATTCGGATGAATCCACCCTAAATTGTTTAAAAAGTATTTAATTGAACGAAAATATGCAAAAAATTGAGTGTCTGTGCTTGCAGTGCTAGCATGAAGTTTGTATTATGGCCGCACGTTACGGTGAGATGGGTGAGTGGCTGAAACCACATCCCTGCTAAGGATGCGTACGGGTAACTGTACCGAGGGTTCGAATCCCTCTCTCACCGCCAACTTTACTTATATCGCGCTCATAGCTCAGCTGGATAGAGCACTTGGCTACGAACTAAGGGGTCGGGAGTTCGAATCTCTCTGAGCGCACCAATAAGTAAACTGTATGTAACGTATCGCCTGAATTGGCACACAAGTAATGCGCTCATAGCTCAGCTGGATAGAGCACTTGGCTACGAACTAAGGGGTCGGGAGTTCGAATCTCTCTGAGCGCACCAACTTGAACAATCAACCGCACATGTTGCGGTTTTTTTGTGTCTGATCGTTTTATATTTGAAAAATATTAATTTCTCAAGAATGTAATTAATGTGATTGCAATTAAATAGCAGTAACACATACAGATTGCGATAATAATAGTTTTATTGATCTTTTTTTGCATTTTAATATTTTGAGGAATGCTATCGGAAATCTGAAAAGATGCCACCGATCCGAAGAATAAATAACTTATAAATATGAGTATGAGTGAAATCCATAAACTATTTTTTTTATTAGAAATAGAGTTTTGATCATCTGGAGGTGTAGTTAAATAATTAAATGTTTGTTGGCGATTATTTTGATCTATGAAAACGATGTCTTTTAAATGTAGTGAAGTATATCGCCCTGTCCGTTTATGTATTTGAGCATAAAAAAGTACACTTTCAACTTTTATTTCAGATGAATAAGCTAATTTACAGATATTTTTTAGTTTGTTAGTGCAAAGTTGTGAATAAAATACGTCACCATTCTGGCTTATATATAGGCTTTGACGATTATCTCGAAATTTTGACACGGTAAAAAAATAGTTTGAATTCATATGCCTTTCAAATACGTGCCATTCGTTTGAGTGTAAGCTTTCAATATGTCGAACTTGATTTTTTATTGTTTTAATAGAATAGCCAATGACGATGAGCAGGATAAGTACAGATGCTATTGCTGGTCCAATTTTACTCATGTTTAAAGTTGATTGATCTGTTTGATTTGGCATTTGTATCTTAAATTAATTTTACGTAATTCTTCTATTTGATTATAAAGAATCTCATACTAGTTGTGGTTGCTGTTTGTGAATTTGCACTAATTTTTAATGTATTGAGTGAATGTTGTAATTATTTATATATTTTTTAGCGACTTAATCTGATTTATGTACGATTAATAAACATTTGATGGTTTGTTACTACAAAATGACTTATCAAAATGAAATAAACCATATACAATGCACCCCATCAAGACGTCGCGCTCATAGCTCAGCTGGATAGAGCACTTGGCTACGAACTAAGGGGTCGGGAGTTCGAATCTCTCTGAGCGCACCAACTTGATCAATATTGAAAAAACCGCACATGTTGCGGTTTTTTTGTGCCTGCACTTTCTGTTCAGTAGAAATTCATAGCAGGGATGGATTTTTTGCCGTAGTTATTCAGTTGTTTTTTGCATCTCAGTTTTATGATGTAGTTCTGATATCGGTATGGCCTCGGCTTAAGTGGATCGCCACTAATCAACATCGATCTGCTAAAGTCCTAAAAAAATGATCGATTGTGTTGTAGTATTGAGCACAATATTTTTAGCTATTTGATATGACCCTATGTCAGAGAACAAGCCTGCATTATCGACACGTTATTTCCTCACTTTAGAAGAATCCCAAGATGGTTTTGCCTTAGCAACTTTTGGTAAAAAGCAAATGACGCGTTTTATCACGCCGTTGATTAGTGTCGGGATTATTGTGTGGGGCTTTATGCTCGGCTTTTCAGGTGTCGGTCGCTACTATGTGGCGTTGGGTATATTTTTCTTGGTTTTACAAATTCTCATGCGCTATTGGTTTCTGCCGATGATGTTTAAGCGCCAATTTGTGAAATATCAGTTTGGTAAAAGTGAGCAAGGCATCGATTTATACCAAGATTATGCGGAAATTTATGCCAATGGTCGCAAGCAAGTGGTCCATTATAATGAAGTGCAAAAGTTTGCCAGTGGCAAGTTGACCTATATGCTTGAGCTGAAAAACCGTACTGTGGTGATTGTGCCTAAGCGTGCGTTGGCCGATAGTGCGGATCAAGCAAAATTTGAAAATACTTTCAAAAAATAAGCATTTTGTTCCATAACACCATCAAAAAATCAGAGGAAGATCATGAGTACATGTCCATCTAAAATTGTCTGTGTCGGTCGTAGTTATGCAGACCATGCCAAAGAATTAGGCAATGCGATTCCTGATCGTCCCGTTTTATTTATCAAACCACCGAGCAGTTTGCTCAGTTTAGATGCGGGCATTTCTTGGAATCCTGCATGGGGCAGCTGCCATTATGAATGTGAACTGGTTTTACGCATTGACCATCGCCTAAGCAAAGCCGCCGATCCAGCTCAAGCCCTGCAAGCGGTGGGAGCTGTGACTTTAGGTTTGGACTTAACCTTGCGTGACTTACAAGATGACTTAAAAACCAAAGGCCAGCCTTGGGAACGTGCTAAAGCCTTTGATGGTTCGTGTGTGCTGGCAGACTGGGTTGCTGTTTCCGATGTGGTACAGGACTGGGATGATGTGCATTACAGTTTTCATGTTAATGATGAGCTGCGCCAAGCGGGCAACACTGTACACTTAATTTTTGACATTGGCACCTTGCTGGCCGACATTAGCCAAGTCTTCACTTTGGAAGCAGGCGATGTGGTCATGACAGGCACACCTGCTGGGGTCGCTGCATTACAGGCGGGTGAGCAGTTGAAAATGACTCTAAAAGGCAAAAACCAAGACTATTCTTGGAATACCTTTGTTAAAGCTTAATTTACAGGCTTTCAAACCCCATCATTCAAAAAGATCACTTCGGTGATCTTTTTTTAGCGCTGTTGGTGGCTATGGTACAGTTTACGGAACTGATCGGGGGTATATACCATCCAGCGTTTAAACATATTAATAAAGGCCGATGCATTGGCATAGCCCAAATCCAGCGCGATACTTTCGACTTTTTTTCCTTCTGTCAGCATGCTCATGGCTTTCATGACTTTTAAGCGCTGTCGCCATTCATTCAAGGACATGCCAAGTTCTTTTTGACTATAACGTGCCAGTGTGCGCTCAGTCATATTGTGCTGTACTGCCAGTTGTTGCAAAGAACTGTTGTCCGCAGGGTGCAGATGTAAAAAATCTAAAATGCTTTTTAGGGTCGGGTGTTCAGAGTGCGGTAAATAGCTACTGACCAATTCTGCATGGTGTAATTGATCAAGCAAGACATAGAGTAAGCGCATGTGTTCAGGTGCATCATCTGGTAGGCTGTGTTGTCTCAAATGCTTAAATAGAGCCGAGACCAAAGGCGAGCTGAGCATAATACCTGCTTGTTGAGGCAGATGAGTGCATAAGCTTTCATGGATATACAAGGTGCCATGCGAAACATCGGTACGATTTAAGCTGCTATGAGCCACATTGGGGGGAAGCCAAATGCCATAAGGTGGCGGGGTAAGGTAGTCAATCTGGTTGATATTCACCTCCATCACACCATTAAAGGCATATACAAATTCGCCCCATGCATGTCCATGCACAGGATAAACCGACTGCGCGGGGTCTTCGCGAAAGTTGATCCACAATAATTTATCAATATGATCATTGGTCGGTAATTGTTTGAGTGGTGCGCTCTTTTTTTGTTGTCGTTGGGGCATGGCTGAAATTGCCTGAATAAGAAGATCTCTTGTCTGTTTTAAATTATATGTTTTATTTCAGACAAATCTATAGTGAGCTTTGATCTTTTTCAGTGGAGCAGGTCGTGAGTAGTCGTCAAGCGCTGGACAGTAAAGCTTCAGGGATTATGTTTGGGCTGTGTATTTTGTGGGGATTGCAACAAGTGGTGTTAAAGCTTGCTGCCCCCGATATTTCTGCAGTGATGCAAATTGCACTTCGCTCAGGTCTCTCTGCGTTGATGGTTTACCCCATGATCAAGCTGGCAAAGGGTACATCTTTATGGGGGCGAGACTATTTACCCGCAGGAATTTTAGTCGGGCTTTTATTTGCAACAGAATTTTTTCTGGTCGCGCAAGCTTTACGTTTTACCTCCGCGGCGCATACCGTGGTTTTGCTGTATACCGCGCCTATTTTTGTCGCATTGGGTTTGCACTGGAAGTTGCCTTCTGAGCGTTTATCACTTATCCAGTGGTTGGGCATTGCATGTGCATTTTTCGGGATTGTGATTGCATTTTTATTTCGTCCTGCAGCTTCACAAGCGGCTGCGAGTTCGGCACTTTGGGGTGATGCTTTAGCACTTTTGGCAGGGGTGTTGTGGGCAGCCACAACTATTGCAGTTCGGTTGACTAAACTAGCAGAAGCACCTGCAACCCAAACTTTGTTTTATCAGCTCTTTATCGCTTTCTTGGTGTTATTGCCTGTGGCTTTTTTTATGGGACAGGCGACAATTCACTGGTCTGTATTATCTCTTACAAGTTTGCTTTTCCATACCGTTGTCGTGTCATTTGCCAGTTATCTGATTTGGTTTTGGCTGTTGAAAAAATATTTGGCCTCACAGTTGGGCGTCTTTTCTTTTTTGACCCCAATCTTTGGGATGTGTTTTGGTGTAGTGTTACTCAATGAACAGTTGGAACTCAACTTTTTGGTAGGTACATGCTTTGTGTTGATGGGTGTGATGGTGGTGAGTTTGCATCACAAAATTAAGCAGTATGCACAGGCATTTAAAGTGGCTTTGCAGTAAATACAGAGTAAGCTTGAGCTAAGACTGCTTTGATTCAGCATATAAAAAACGTGTCTTGGACACGTTTTTTATATGAAGTTTTAAGATTTATCATCAAAAATTGTAGACAGTGGAATGGCAAGTTTGGCCGCTAAGTAATCATCCGATTCTACTAACGCTGGCCCAATTTTCTTGATCCAAAGATCGTCATGATGCACGTTGCTTAAGTCGCGACGCTTTGGTAATGGATAGGGAAGCTGACTATAGAAACTCCAAAAATCGACTTGGGATAAATTCCGCACCAGCACGTATTGGTTGTCATCGGTACGTTTAACTAAGTTCTGCTGTTCAAGCATTAATACATAACTCGGCCAACGTCCAATTTCATCTCTTCCTAAAACATCTAAAGCTTCATCATCGGAAACACTGAGTCCGTGTTGTTGCTTTTTATAAAACAGTTCCATCAGGTCGAGCAACATAATCACAGGATGGCGCTTTTGTTCTTTGTGGGCAGTAAATGCGGTGAGCGCGTAGCTGATTTCAACCCCAATCAGGACAATATTCCACGACAAAAAAATCCATAATAAGAAAATAGGAATCGCAGCAAAGGCACCATAAACGACTTCATAACTGGTGAAGTTCGACATAACGAAGCCAAATAAATTTTTCAGGAGTTCAAACACGACGGCACTAAATAAACCTGCAATCAAAGCCGATTTAATCGGGACGCTGCGGTTTGGAATGGTCCAATTTAGGATAAAAAAGCCGACGACAGTTAGGCAGAAAGAAATCAGCCACAGGACAAATGCGCCATTGAGCTCATAGCCTGCAAAATTATTGCTCAGAACATTGAGGGAGGCCATTGTTGACGAAATAACAAAAGCGCTGCCGAGTAGAATGGGACCCAAAGAAATAATGGTCCAATAGCGCATAAAGCCAATAATGCCGCCGCGAGTCTCACGAACGCGCCAAATTCGGTTAAAGACTGTTTCAATACTGGTTAGCATCATGACGGTGGTGACGAATAAAAATAAGATCCCGATAATGGTTAAATTACTGGATTTATCGGTAAACGCATTTAAGGCCTTATCAAAAGCAATCGTGGTTTTCGGTAAAAAATTACTATAGATCAGTTGTTGTAATTGTTGCCGTGCAGGTTCAAGCGCTTTGATTGAGGAAATGATCACCAAAAAAACAGTCAACATCGGAACGACGGCAAACAGGGTGGTATAGGTTAGTGAACCGGCTTGTTCACGACATCGATCTGCCTCAAAGCGGCGCAGTACAAATAAAACGAACTGAAACCAAGTTTTCTCATAGAAAGGAAGTTTTCTTAAGTACTGTTCTAACATAGGCAAAGTATCTCTTTTGTTTTCTTCATCTTTTCTACATTTTTCACCCTAAGCTTAACCAAAAAATAGGAAAAATACCGTATAGTTTTATTTTTTCTGTCACCGAACTCTATTCATGCAAACCTATGTTTTAGTTTTATATTACAGCAAATACGGCAGTACCCGTGAAATGGCGCATCTGATTGCAAATGGAATTGAAGCCAGTGGTGTTGCAGTTAAAATTCGAACGGTGCCGAATATTGCGGCTGTGGTGAAGGAAGCAGAGCCGAGTATTCCTGCAGAAGGCGATATTTATTGTAGTTTAGCGGATTTGGAGAACTGTGCAGGTTTGGCACTAGGCTCACCAACTCGCTTTGGTAACATGGCCTCTGAAATGAAATATTTCCTCGACCAGACCACCAGTCTTTGGCTCAATGGAGCTTTGCATGGCAAGCCGGCTTGTGTGTTTACCTCGTCAGGTTCGATGCATGGCGGCCAAGAAAGTACTTTATTGACCATGCTGCCACCATTGTTTCATCATGGCATGATGATTTTAGGGTTGAATAATGCCATTCCGGCATTGTCAAATACGAAGACAGGTGGAACACCGTATGGTGCGAGCCATGTCAGCGGGCCTCGGCATGATCAGCGCTTGAGCCAAGATGAAAAAGTGCTGTGCGAAGCTCAAGGTAAGCGTCTTGGGGAAGTTGTGAAGAAATTACAGGCCTAGGCATTGAGACATAAAAAAGCCCATCAAGTATGTAATGCCAGTCAGTTAAGAAATTGACTGGCATTTTCTTGGGTACTTTTGAGGCTTTATTTTGACGACTCTAGGGCATTGCCTTGATCTTCTTTCAGGCA
>C687J35021_10000673_pt1 | contig 26732 bp, 22 predicted proteins | sample RifCSPhighO2_12_FD_35021 | JGI IMG/M metagenome (IMG submission 35021) | reverse complement strand
CGAATCGGAACTGGCCCGCCAGCATCTGGTAGCTGCTGGTGCCGTCGTGCGAGTTCAGCAGAATGATCTCGTTGGCTTCCGCGCCGTTGATCTGGCTGGCATGGCGCAGGCGCAGCATGTGTTTCGTGTGCTCGCGCTTGCCTTCATCGCGCACGCGGGTCCGGCACACCATGAAGGGCTGGAACCCTTCTTTCCGAAGCTCGGTCAAAACCGCCGACGTGGGGATATAGGCATACCGATGCGAACGGCTTTCATGCGGGGCGTCCGCGAAGATGGAAGGCGCTACCCGGTGAATCTGGTCATCGGACAGCGGGTAGTCGCTGCGCAGCGCGGGGGAATGGGATGCGAAACGGGATGCGAGTTGCATGTCTTTCTCCTGAACAAAAAAGGCTGTTGAAGAAAACCGCACACCGGATTCCAAGATTCGGAGCCCAGCCTCGTGGCTGTTCGGTGCGGTCGGCACGAGGAACCCGGTCGGCCCTGTTGCCACCGTCTTTCCTGAGTTCATCGCCCGCGACGAAAGGGAGCGCGCGGCCGGGCGCCGTCAAGGAAACCAGCGCAGGGTGGGTGCGGCCCGCAGGCGCAGCCGAGGACACGGCCCTGCGCGCCTTGATGGCGCCCGGCCGTGGGCTACGGTCGCGGACAAGGTGATGGAGTCAGGGGAGACGGCTGGACAAGGCAACGGGCACCTTCCACGCCGACTGCACGGCAAGCGAAGCGCGCAGGCCCGAAGCTGGAAGCCGGGCCGGAGGCGTCAGCCGAGCGGAGCGAGGGAACGATGGAAGCCCGACAGGGGCGAGACGCCGCAGGCGGCTCGATGCGCGACGCGCACGACAGCGCGACCGGCCATGTTTCTTGGCCGGAGACGCCCTGCATTCACAACCGATAAAGCATGAGTGCCCAACTCGGTAACTTGTGGTTACGCTAATCTAGTGATGGCACGCCCATGAAAAGGGCCGGGACATGGCGCCTGCCTAGCAGGATTCGCCTGCTTATGCAGTGCGGCGCCGGGGACAAAGCAACTCAAAAATAATGGAGCAGCATCTTGAGCGGAGTCGATCTAGATGAAAAGGCAGTCTGTGGCACATGCATCGGCAATCAGTTTCTAAGCCAGAAGATAAATGCCAGCGAAACGACCGATGTGGCGTGTGCCTATTGTGGACGGAATGCACCGACCTTGGAGCTATATGAAATCGCGCAGATTTTTGACCACGAGTTCCAAGACAACTATCAAGTTGCCGACAATGTTCTTCGTGATGATCATGGGTATCCGTCTCTCGGGGATGAACTCCAAGAGATCATTCAGCAAGAAGTAGAACCCGCATTCGACGAATTTGTCGACGATTTATCCGAAATCGTTCGGGCGATCTGGGAACGCGATGCATACGATGGCCAGGCACCAGAGGCGGACGCCTTATTCATTAAAACTGGAGTAGCAGACCACTGGCTTCATCGCCGATGGCATGACATGCAGGAAAGTCTTCGGACGCGCGCCAGGTTTGTTAACCCAGACGCACTCGAAGTGCTCCAGATGGTATTCGACAAGGTGGACAAAGATGTCACTGCCTCAGGCGAGCCTTTGATTGTCGAGGTCGGCCCCGGTCATGAATTAGGAACTCTTTTCCGCGCACGTGTTTTTCAGAACGATGACGCCCTGGAGAAGGCGCTGGAGGACCCAGATGCTCAGCTGGGGCCGCCCCCTTCAGGTGTCGGCAATGCGGGACGCATGAACGCTAGAGGCGTCTCGATGTTCTACGGCGCCAATTCGCCAGATGTCGCGATTGCCGAGGTGCGGCCTCCCGTTGGAAGCCGCATTGCGGTTGCAGAATTCAAAATTCTTCGTTCAATACGACTGCTGGACTTGACGCGCCTACCGCAAATTCCACCTGTCATCAATCGCAGCATGTTTGATGCGTCATCACTGGAAAGTGCGCGACGGCAGAAGTTCCTTTCTCAACTCGAAAGAGTACTCACCAAGCCCGTCCTCCCGGAGCACAGTGAGGATGGCTATCTGTTAACACAAGTGATATCCGACTATCTCGCCACTCACGCGAAGCTCAATTTGGATGGATTAATCTTCCGCTCTGCACAGGTGTCAGCATCCGAAAACAAGCGCCCGCTCAACGTCACGCTATTCAACAAGGCATCGTTCGTAAAGAGATATTTCAAGAGACATGGGCGCGAGTTAAATGCCTATCTGTACGAAACGGATGATGAGGGTGATCAATGGTTTCATCCACAGGTTTGGTACAAGGAAGACCCTGCATCGCTCAACGATGACTGGGACTTCTTGGAACGAACCGATGCGGCGCTGGAGCTTATCCCCCAGTCCATAGTCATTTGTGAAATCCAGGGCATCAGCTATGACATACGGAAATCGGAGGTGCAGTTGATGGACGTATCTGAGCGGACTTAGGGCGAAAGGTTTTGCTCGCGACCAAATGCATGAGTGGGCAATGCCGCGTGGTGGCTGTATGGTGCGAAACGCAAGGCACAGTGCGCGAGCCTTGCAGAAGAAACCTGAGGGCATAATGTTTCCGTTTGCAACAGCGCCCCCATGGCCTATGCGGCGACATCGGGAGAGCTTCTGGACGATAAATGACACGACGGCGGGAGGGGCCTATGTCGATATTGCAGGAGATACTGGACTGGACGAAGGGGTTGCCTGAGTGGCAGAGTGATGCGGTGGCCCGCCTGCTGGCCAAGCAAACGCTCACGATAGAGGATCAGGATGACCTCCTCGCGCTACTCAAGGCGGCACATGGCATCCCAGATCCCAAAGACCGCAAGCCCAAGCCGCTTACTGCAGATCAGATTCCCGCTCCGGTCCAAGCGACAACTCACGTTGAGTTGCGAGCCATCAAGAGCATGCGGCACGTCAACGCGATTGCGGAGAATCAACGTCTGCCCTTCGGCGCCTCTGGAATGACCGTCATCTATGGCGATAACGGTTCAGGCAAATCGGGGTACTCCCGTGTGCTCAAGCGCGCATGTCGTGCGCGCGATCAGACGGAGGCTATTCATCCGAACGCCAACTTGCCTGCAGGCAAGGCCGGGACTCCGGAAGCCGCGTTCGAAATCGCAATCGACGGAGTTGCGCAAGATGCACACTGGCAACACGGCAAAGCGGCTCCTGCTGCGCTTTCGTCATTTGCGATTTTCGACTCGCGTTGCGCTCGCGCCTACCTCGACAGAGAGGACGATTTCTCCTATGTGCCCTACGGGCTCGATGTATTCGAAGGGCTGGCCAAAGTCTGCAAGCAGTTGAAGACGGCGATTGAAACTGAGTATGCCCAGTCCGCCGCAGATCTGTCCGCCTTTGCGCCCTTGCAAGGCGACACACCCGTCGGCAAGTTAGTCGCCTCGCTTTCCGCCAAGACGACCCAAGCCCAAATTGAAGCGCTGGCAACGGTGACCCCAGAGGAGCTTGCCCAACATGCGTCGCTGGACAAGAGCTTGAAGGAGAACAACCCGAAGGAGAAAGCTGCGCAACTGCGCTTACGCGCTCGCCGTATCACAGCTATTGCAGCGAATGCGGCCAGCAAAGGCGCACAGGTAGATCAAGCTGTCGTCGCCAAGCTGAAAGGTCTGGCAGACAGCTATCGCACGGCGCAGGCTGCAGCCGCCCTCGCCGCGAAGCAGTTCAAGGAAGGTGAGAACCTGCTGCCGGGTACCGGCGGCGAGACATGGCGTGAACTATTCGAGGCGGCGCGCAAGTTTGCCATCGAATCCCATCCAGACAAATCGTTCCCCGCGCTCGGCGCGGACGCACCTTGCCCGCTCTGCCAGCAACCGCTCGCCGAAGGCTCCAATCGCTTGCTGCGCTTCGAAGCCTTCATTCAACAGGAAGCGGAAAAGACATCCCAGGCACGCCGTGTTGCCCTGTACGCAGAATACAAGCCGTTCGCTGCACAGGTTCTCACGCTGAATCTCGACGACGTGACATATGGAGAAATCGAGGCCTTGGACCCGCAACTGGCCGCCGATGCCAAGGCTTTCGAGCCGCTCTTGGCCGCTCGCCAGGAGGCCATCAAAGCGGCAGTGATCTCGCATCAGTGGGACGACGTCAGTCAACCTCTGGTCAATCCGACCGAGCGCCTTCAGGCTTTGGCGGACAAGCTGAATGCCGAAGCGGTGACCTTGGAGAAGGCCTCGGACGAAAAGGCCCGTGCGACCCTGCAGAAGCAGTTCCTGGAACTGGATGCGCGGGTACGACTGAGTCAGGTCAAGGATGCCGTCGTCACCGCCGTCAATCGACTCGCCCACCAGGCCAAGCTCACGAAGTGCCTGTCTGCCGTGAAGACCAACGCCATCTCGTTAAAGGCATCGGAACTGGCAGAGAAGGTTGTGTCGAAGGAACTGGCCGACGCCCTGAACCGCGAATTCAAGGCGCTCGGTGTCGGCACGTTGCGCGTTTCACTACAGAGCCGGTCGGATAGAGGTAAAGCCCTGCACAAGCTCAAGCTGGAGCTGCCGCAAAGCCGCAGTCCGGGCGAGATCTTGAGCGAGGGCGAGCAGCGTGCGATCGCGATCGGCTCCTTCCTTGCCGAGGTCGGCCTGAGTGGCGGTAAGGGGGGCATCGTGTTCGATGATCCGGTGTCATCGCTCGATCACCGTCGGCGTGAACGTGTGGCAAAGCGCCTGACTGCAGAGGCAGCGCAGCGGCAGGTTGTAGTATTTACCCATGACATCTATTTCCTGTGCCTGCTGGTCGAAGAAGCGAAGTTGGCCGGTGTACCGATTGCAACCCAAAGCCTGACCCGCCGCGCAGAGGGCTTCGGGGTTGCGGACCCCGATCTACCATTCGAGGGAAAGACCGCGAGCAAGCGCGTCAGCGCCCTGAAAGCCCAGCATCAAGCCATCGCCAAACTCCACAAAGACGGCGAAGAGCAAGAACACAGACGGCAGACCGTCGATGCCTATTTCCGCCTGCGCATGGCATGGGAACGTGCCGTCGAGGAAGTACTACTGCGAGAGGTCATCCTTCGCTTCCGCAAAGGTGTCGAGACGCAGCGGCTGGCCGGTGTGGTAGTTGAGGATGATGACTACGCGCAAGTGAACGCGGGCATGACAAAGTGCTCGAACTACGCGCACGACAAGGCACTCATGGGTGGTATCGCCGTCCCAGAACCCGATGAACTGCTCTCTGACATCATGGCGCTGGAGTCCTGGCGCGGACAGGTCGAGACGCGCAACGTGAACACGGCCAAGAAACGTAAGGCCGGACCTGCCGTCGCGTCACTTGCCGCAGCGCCGTAGACGGCTCAATGGACGAAAAAATGCACTCAACCATGCCTCCACGCGAGGATGAGCAAGTAAAAATCGCAGTTCGGAACGTCTTGCTGGGCTCGGCCCCAGAACGTGAAAGCGAGTTGGCCTGCTTGTGGAGCTTGCTTGAGCCTCGTTTTCAGCTGACTGCCGACACGCACGACGGCGAGCGATTGGTCATGGAAGCGGGGATGTATCGCTTTGTCCGCTTTAACCATCGCGTAGTGCGTGCATTCTGGATCGCGGGCTTTGCAGCTTGGGAAGCGTATCGCGTTGTGGCGGAGACGCCCGAACTAGAGCCGCTTGAACTCAAACGCCTGGTAGAGCTGATTGATGCGTTTGAGCGCATCTTGGAAAGCGATGCCCCGGAGCTGGAAGCACTGCCAAAAGATGTTCCCGAGCCGGGCCACTACGATGACTGCCCACAACTTCGCGCGCCAGGGGAGCTTGCAACGCTGGGCGTTGGTTGGGCGCTTCTGCATGAGGTGCGGCATCTGAAGCACCAGCAGGATGGTGATGCGGCAGACTCCTACGAGGAAGACCCAACCCAACGTAGGAACGAAGAACTGTCGTGCGACGCCTTCGCCACCAAATTCCTGCTTGACCAGCTTGATGCTTATGCCCAACGGGAAAATGTAAGTCCGAACCTTGTTCGCAGAAAGAGAGAACTCGGAATCTATTTCGCTCTATTTGCGATGACTTTGATGGCGCGAGACAAGTGGGGTGCCTCCCAAACCCATCCGTCCATTCAGGCGAGAATCGACGCAGTACACGCCTTGATGGGCAGTCAACGCGATGAAGTCGCCGAGGCAATAGCAAGCGTCGCATTTGCAACGCTCCATGAGTTGATGCCCGGTTCTCCGGGTATTGTTTCCACCCGCTAAAAACGTAGACTCCCCCATGCACAAGAAAGACTTTGCGGGCGAACCAATCCTCAAGGAAATGTCGTGTGTTCTTGAATGGCTCAAGGGAAAAGGGCTTAACGCACTAAACTCACGGTACTCAAGATACGAGAAAGACATAGATCAATTTTTCTCGTGTGACGATCCCACTTCCGCTGACGGTCGGGCCAAGTTTGACAAGCTGACCAACTCGTATATCGAGTGCTTGAACATTGTTCTAATTCACCGAGCATTTCGAGACGAAGCGAGTCAAGGCTTTGTCGATAGACTAAGCAAGGTGGCAGACGGGCAAGATCATCCTGATGCCAGTTCAGCAGGATCATCAAGAGACTTTTTGTTCGAGCTACTGATTGCAGCAAGAATGTCGCTGTCCGGCTACAAGATCGACTTTAACAAAGTCACGGATGTTGTCGCCGAAGACGATGAATTCCTTGTTTTCGGCGAGTGCAAGCGACTGTCTTCCGAGAAGAAGTTTGAGGAAAACTTCAAGAAGGCAGGCAAGCAAATTACCGCCCAAGCCGCAGGGATGTCCCAAAGGGTCTATGGCTTGGTCTTCTTGGATGTGTCCAGTTGTCTTGACGGGATTCCAAAGATGGAGCTTCCCAATGTCGAAGCAGCTCAGCGGGAAATTCACGAAAGCCTTGAGGCATTCGTGGCGAGAAATGCATCAAAAATAGAACAGTTGGCCGAACGATTTTCTGAGTCTTCGCTTGGAGTCTGCCTAATTGGGCAGGCTCCGATTTGGACACGAGACGGCACCCTCTACATGGCGGCCAGGACAAGGGTAGTCGCACCACAGAGTTTGTCGGATGAGGATTTCAACTCCCTCAACAAAATATTGGGCAGATTTTCAACTTCTATGCTTTCCCTTGTTTGATCTGCGATTCCGCTCGACGTGTCGCCTGTTGCAGCCGTTCCCCCAACACTGCACGCGGCGGCAGACTGGTCAGGTATTCGGCAACGTGGATGCCTGACTTGTCCAGTTCCAACAACTCGATCTGTTCGCGCTTCTTGCCGGTGCAAAGGATGATCCCCAGCGGAGAGGCTTCCTCCGGCTCGCGTTCGTGCTTATCTAGGGATTGAGCTGCTGGAAGCTGCGTTGGATGGCAGTCGGGCGGGTGAAGTAACCCCCGAGAGCGCTAGATCAGTCCCTGTTCCGCCATCGACAGCACCGTCGTGCCTGCCACGATCAGGTGATCCAACACCCGAACGTCCACCAATTGCAGTGCCGCCTTGAGCGTCTGCGTCAGGACCTCATCGGCCCGCGACGGGTCCGCCAGTCCCGAGGGATGGTTGTGCACCAGCAGGACGGCCGAACTGCTCTTCAGCAGCGCATCCTTGACCACCTCCCGCGGATACACCGACGTCTGGGCCACAGTGCCCCGGAACATCTCCACGTAGTCGACGACCCGAAGCTGCGAGTCCAGATGGACCACTGCGAACACCTCGTGCGGCAGATGCGACAGCCGCGCCCGCAGGAAGTCCTTCACCACCGCCGGTGAGTTCAGCATGTCGGCCCCGCGCACCCGGCTTGCCAACAGCCGCTGCGCCGCCAGCAGCACCTCATCGGCATCGGCCAGCCGGTAGTCGCCCGCTACGTCGCGGACCATCAGGGCCGCGTCGGCAACGGAAGCAGAGACGAAGGAATCGAGGGAAGAGAACAGATCGTGCGACATGGTCGGCTCCAGTGATCGGGCGGGGTTGCCCGAGACCGGAAACCGGCACGCCGCAGCGCAGCTGTCAGGGTTCAACGACGGCCGCCAGGACGCAAGCGCACAACGTGCGCGCAGACCTTGACCGCGAGAACGGTGTGCAAGGATGAAGGGGACAGCAAGCCTCCTCGCCACAACACGTCATCCCATATAGGCAAGCGGAGCGCGCAGGTCCGACGCAGCACGTCGGACTGGAGGCGCGTAAGCCGATCGGCCATCTCCCAGGTGGCCGGGGATGCCCGCATCCCACTGACATCCTTGATTTGCGACCAGGTGGAACACATCGGCACAATGGAGCCTGACATGATGGACGTACAAGAACTACAGGACGATGAGCTGATCTCTCAAGCCAGAGAATGGAGACGGCGAGCACTGCGTGGCGAGAAGGACGCACGCGGCATCGCGCACGAACTCGAACGGGAAGTGCGTCGCCGTTTCGGCGCATGTGAGACCGCGACCCAGCAACCCCTGCCCGGGGTGCGCTGGTTAGGGATCATGCCGCAACCGGCACAGCGACGCTGGAAGCCTTGGTGAGAAGACAGCGTCACGAAGAGCGCTGGCATTGCGCAATTGCCAATGCCTTGAAATTTTCTGCAGCCGCTCAGGTCGCTTCAAATTAGCGCCCCGGTGCTATGACCAGCGCGGCGTAGCGGGCCAATCTCTTTCAGAAATCAGCGCTGAAGTTGTTGAGTCCCTGCGAGTGCGAATCCGTTTTCGCCTGGAATTCCTGCGGAATCTCGGCTCCGCTCCCGCCTCGTCTGAAGTGGTCTCTGACGGACTGCAGGCTAAGCCCCTTGAGGTATTCCCACTGGCCGTACAAATGGTCCTGACGAGTCCGCTCTTTCTGAGCCGCGCTCGGCTTCCTTGCACGCGTGGGCAGCAAGTATTGCGACCGTGGCTGATCAGTGTGCGAGAAGACGATGCTGCCGTAGCTCCACGAGTCTGAAGCTGAGGCACGCCACTGATAACTGATCCTTACAGTCAGTTGTTCACTGAATCTGGACGGCACCATCACGTTGTCGTCGACATAGAACAACTGGCTTTCCTGCTCCTCTGTCGCGACACGGTGTTTCATTTGCTGTACGGCATGCGTGAGATCACTCCCAGCACTGCGAAGGTCGTACGCGGTCTCGGCACGCTTCTTCGCCGACTTTGCCTTATGGTGCGCGGCAAGCGCACCCTCAAACGCCCGAAAGCGTGATGCTACGTACGGACCGCAGCCATCCAGTCGAAGGCCCCGAATGGCCGATGATCTCTCATCGCGAATGCACTGATCGACGAGGTCCGTCAGTACATCGGCGTCAATTGCCTTCAGGGCTTGCGCTTCGGAGCGCGGCACGTTGAGATCACCCATTTCTCCTCCTCATCATCAACCCTGCAAGCTTGCCCCCTACGCACAGTATCGCCGACGCGCCGTGCGTCCGAACGTGCCAACCGAAGGAGCCTTGGAACGGGAATATGGGCACTCGGTCGAAGCTCGCATCAAGAGCCCGGCTTCCGCTGTGGAATGGGCTTGGGGCTGCCCCCGGGGAAACTGAAGCGAGGCATTGCTGCCTCTGCGTGGCGGGGACGATCGACTCACCAACACCGACAGATGCGCTATTTCCGATACTTGGAAAAAGGCAGCACCGAAGCCAGGGGCGAGTCAGCTCGCCGGGTCCCCTGCCCATCCTCCCTGGCAATTCGCAAGGTCGCCAACTCAACCACCTCACCAGGGCTGGAAAAGTAGTTGTCCCTCAAATGGCACAACTTCTCAACATCACGGGGGCCAAGCCCAAGATGGCGCGGGATGCCTTCCGCTGGGACGATGCCTTCCCCGACAAGAAGCTCCACAGTCCTGCGAAGGAGACGTGGGGCCTCTGGCTCCCACTTGTCATCGCCTGGCTCAGCTTTGGAACCCCAGCGGGCAGAGCGCCGTTTGAACAGTGCCAACTTCTCGTCGTCATCGAGCAAGCCCAAAGCGTGACAACGCATCATCATCGCCGCCACTGATGCCCCCCAGCGCTGCTTGAGTATCAACAGATTGTCCAAACTGGGCGGCACCCGCACCTCGCCAGCGAAAGTCTGCGCGGGAAGCAGCAACGCGGCAGCAAACCGATGCGCTTGCTTCTCCATCTGGTTGTAGCGATCACGCTCATCCGCTCTCGGGATGTGTTTGTGGAGGATCAGGTGTCCAATTTCGTGCGCCAAGTCAAATCGACTGCGGAACGCATTCGCCTTGTCTGCAGAGAGAACCACGATGGGGCGTCCGAGCAGCGTGCTCCAACTGGACAGACCTTCAATTGCCGATATTTCCGTCTCTTCACGGACTATGAGGATGCCTGCACTTTCGGCAGCCAAAGCAAGGTTCTGAATAGGTCCACGGCCTAACTGCCATAGCAGACGGCACTCTTCAGCTGCGGCCTCGATGTCCGCGTTGCTGATCTGTTCGGGATCCAGGAACGATCTCTCCGGCAAGTTGACGGCAGGATAGTCGACGTAGTCTTCCAGCAGGTAAGCCACCTCCTGTGTCCATTCCGTCCGTGCTTCCAGCTTCGACCGCGCAGCCTTGAGTGCTGACGCATTGCTGCGGTACAGCGGTGTCGAAACCGCCGGCAGGCGAGCCCTCGTCAGCCATTCCGGCTGAACGTTCAGCACTGAAGCCAAGCGATCAAACGTCTCAGCCTCTGGCGATTGGTCACCCTTGCACCACTTCGTGACAGTAGGCGCAGCCACACCGACCAAGCTGGCTAGTTGGCCCTTGGTGAGTCCACGGGCGGCAAGTGCTTGCTCAAGCCGTGCGGGTTGAAGGTCATTGATCCCCTTGGTCATCGCCAGTCTTCTTCTTGGGTTGCTTCTTAAGTTTAGGAAAGGCGTTGTCAGGCTGTACGGCCGTGCCGATCTGGTCGTAGAGCTTGAGAAACTCAACCATGGTGCTGATGTAGAGCCAGGACTTCATGTCCGGGGCGGGGAGCGCAACCATGACCTGAGTGAGCTGTGCAATTCCGTTGGCATCCAGACCGTCCACAACTCCGAGAATGAACAGCGTTCCGCCGGACACTTCCCTGGCTACAGCGAAAAGGTCGCCTTGCACGTACTTGCTCTCGATCGCCTCATTCAGTTCGGCGAGCTTCTTTCGCGTAGCACTTCGTCGCAGGCTCACCCATTTGTGCCCCGGCACATTGAGCCTTGCGATGTTGAAGATGCCCAGGCGGCCCACCACCAGCCGCGTGCCGCGAAGGGGACTAGGCTCTGCGCCATGCGCCTGCAGGGCCTCGTGAAACGCCTCGTTGGTGAAAAAGTGCTTCACTTGGCCAGCGGCCGAGGGGCGATGCCCCAGTTCGAACGCAGCAGAGTGCAGGCGGCCCTTCGTGTCGCCGCCGTAGTACGCGTCTTCGCATGCCATGAGCGCATCACGGGGCACGTTCTTGATGATCAAACGCTCCAGTTCTTTGGGCCCAGAGGCCGGCACAGCGCTCATAGATAATCCGTAAAATTATTTCGAATATCGGGAATTTTATATCATAAAGTTTCGTGTCGGAGCGATTTTCAATTTTTTACGCTTTCAAGCATGGGTGGGTACTGCACCCCTAACAAAGGTTCCACATCAATCAAGACCTCACCAGCTGGCTCCTGGTTCGGGTTCTGCCAGTCCCGCCCTTGCTTCGACCGTTGCCGCACGGCGCGTTGGATCACGCCAGCGCAGCCAAGTGCTCCACCGTCTCGGGGTATTTCTGCACCAGACGGATCAAGGTAGTGGCCTGGGCATTGGGTTTGGCCCGGCCTTGCTCCCAGTTTTCCAAGGTGCGTGCGTTCGTGCGCAGGTACATCGCGAACACGGGCCGAGACATGTTCAGGCGCTCGCGCAGCGTCACCAATTCATCGGCTGAAACGGCAGCCAGTTCGCCCAGTTGCACCTTGTGCGAGCGCAGCGTGGCCTTGCCCTGGCGCTCGGCGGCCAGGGCATCGAATCCTTCGACCAGTTCGGCAAACACATCACGCGTCATGATTTCGTCCTCGCTTGCAGTTCGGCATCCAGCAACCCTTTGAGCGCCTTTTTCTGCGATGCGCTCAAGTCGTCCTGCACATCCTTGCCATAGAGCGTGAACAGCCAGAACTGCGCGCCGCTCAGCCACCAGTAATAGATGACCCGGATACCGCCGCGCTTGCCCTTGTGCCGCCGTTCATCGGCAAACCGGACCTTGCGTAGCCCTCCAGTGCCTTGAATGACGTCGCCAGCCTCCGGATGCTCCATCAGCATCAACTGCAAGGCACGGAATGCCTCGTCATCGAGGTACTCTGCCCGGTGGCGCTCGAAGGGCGGAAGTTCAACAAAGAGTGCAGTCATAGTATACGTTGATTGCGTATAGATTGGGCGTGGGCGAATGTGTGCCTCCGCACCCCGAAACACCATGCCTGACTCCCTGGCAGTGGGAAACCCGCTCAGACGTAGGTGGGCGTAGTCACCCACTTATTGCTGCTCTCAACCGCCAACTGCCGCTTCCATGGTCTTGGCCAACTGCACACCAGTGATGGTCTTGCGCCGGCTCGCCACCAACTCGGCAGCCTGGCGCACGGGTGCGTCCTCCGTGTGGACGTAGCGCATGAACATCGCCACGGTTTTGTGCGCCGTCAGCGCCATGCCGACCTTGACCGGGATCCCCGAGTTGGCGATGTCGGTCGCTGAGCGGTGCCGGATGCCGTGCGTACCCACATGGCTGACGCCGGCACGCTTGAGGATGCGGGTCCAGCCACCGTAGTACTCGCCCGTGGTCATGTGCTGCCCGGGATGGTTCGGAGAGGGAAACACGTGCGAGCAGCCGTCCTGGCGGGGTGTGGTGGACAGCAGCCGCCAGGCTTCCTCGCTCAAGGGCTTGGACATACCGCCGGTCTTGCTGTCGGGCCAGACCACGCGCCGGTTCTCCAGATCCACCCAGTCCCATTGCAGTGCAACGATCTCCGAGCGGCGGCCCGCGAACTCGAACTGCAGCCGGATGGCCAGCGGCAGGACGGCATGATCCAGCCCCAGCCCATCGGTTTCCAGAAAGTCGAGGTATCGGAACAGCTTGCCCATCTCCTCGTCGCTGATGAGGTGGGTGGCCTTGCCGTTGGGATACATCGGGACATGGCGGCACGGGTTGGTCCCGTCCGGCCTGTAGCCCCAGACTTCGGCCAGGTTGAACATCTTGCGCATGACGCTGAACGTGCGGTTCGCGTCTGCCGGCTTGTGCGCCATCTTCTTCATCGTCCCGGCGATGTCCGGGCGTGTCACGTCCTGAACCTTCATGCGCCCCAGCATCGGGACGATGTTGCGCTTGATGCACTTCTCGTAGCCGGCCTGCGTGCTGGGCTTGTTGCGCTGTCTGGAGTGGTCCTCCATGAACTTCTCGCACAGCTCGGCCACGGTCGGGGCTTTGCGTGCAGCAGTCTTGGCCGCACCAGGATCGCCGCCCCGGCGGACCTCGGCCAGCCATTCCTGCGCCAGTGAGCGGGCCTGCTCGACGGTCAGTTCTCCGTACAGGCCGATGGCCGGTTTGCGGCGTTCCCCGGCATTGGTGCGGTACTGCAGCATGAACACCTTGCGGCCCGCTGGGGTAACCTTGCACATGAAGCCGGGGACCAGGGTGTCGCGCAGTTCGACCGGCTGCGCCTGGGGTTGTGCCGCATCGACTGCGGACTTGGTGAGCTTGGTTTTTGCCATGATGACTCCTTGGAAAGACCCAGTTTCCAGGGGCCACATGGGAGCCATGCGGGCACAAGCCGGGTCAGGTTTCGGAAAGCACCGGCATATGTTGAACTCGCCTAAGTGATTGATAAACCTGCTACATCGGGCTTCGGCGTAGTCCAGCGAGATGCGGTACTGGAGTCATGGTGAAATGAAAAAAGCCCCCAGTACCGGTCCGGCGCTGGGGCTCCTCTCGCTGGAGGCGCAGCCTTGTAGGCTGCGCCTCCAAAAATCAGAAGAATCTCAAGGGTACAGGCCGCGCATTTCACGGGCATGCAGGATGCGCTGGCAGGCCACGATGAAGGTGGCGGTGCGCAGGCTCACCTTGTGCTCCTGGGCCACCTGCCAGATGCCGGCAAAGGCCTCCTGCATGATGCGCACCAGGCGGGCGTTGATTTCGTCCTCGCTCCAGAAAAAGCTGGAGAAATCCTGCACCCACTCGAAGTAGCTCACTGTCACGCCGCCCGCGTTGGCAATCACGTCGGGCAGCACCAGCACGCCCTTGTCATGCAGGATGTCGTCGGCCTCGGTCGTCGTCGGGCCATTGGCGCCCTCGATCACCATCTTGGCCTTGATCTTGCCCGCATTGTCCTTGGTAATCTGGCCTTCCAGCGCGGCAGGGATCAGGATCTCGCAATCCACAGCCCAGAACTCTTCGGCAGCCAGAGCTTCAGCCCCCACGAAGCCGCCGACGCCGCCGCGTGCTTTCACATGGGCCAGCAGGGCGGGCACATCCAGGCCGCTGCCGTTGAAGAGGGTGCCGGTATGGTCCTGCACGGCCACCACCTTGGCACCGGCGTCGGCAAACAGCTTGGCCGCCGTTCCCCCCACGTTGCCAAAACCCTGCACAGCCAGACGGGCGCCTTCGATCGGCAGACCGGTCAGCTTGGCGGCCTCCACGCCCACGGTGAACACGCCGCGGCCGGTGGCCTCGACGCGGCCCAGCGAGCCGCCCAGGTCGACCGGCTTGCCGGTGACCACGCCGGTCGCGGTGGCGCCCACGTTCATGGAGTAGGTGTCCATCATCCAGGCCATGATCTGGCCGTTGGTGTTGACGTCGGGCGCGGGGATGTCCTTGGACGGGCCGATGAGCAGGCCGATCTCGCTGGTGTAGCGGCGCGTCAGGCGCTCAAGCTCCCCCATCGAGAGCTTCTTGGGATCGACGCGGATACCGCCCTTGGCACCGCCGTAGGGCACGTTCACTGCGGCGTTTTTCACCGACATCCAGGCCGACAGGGCCATCACTTCGGACAGCGTCACATCCTGGTGAAAACGCACGCCGCCCTTGCCGGGGCCACGGCTCAGGTTGTGCTGCACGCGGTAGCCCTCGAAGTGCGCAATGGTGCCGTTGTCCAGTTCGATCGGCACATCCACGATGAGGATGCGCTTGGGTCGTTTGAGCGTTTCCACCCAGCGCGCCAGGCTGCCGAGGTACGGGGTGACACGATCCACCTGTTGCAGGTAGTTGCCCCAAGGGCCGAGGTGGTTGGCGTCGAGGTACGACGGCAGGGTGTGTGTGGCGGTGCTGCCGGACGTTCCGGTGGGATGCGACATGGCGGTGTTTCCTTGTGGGATCAGTTCAAGCCGCGAAGCTTATGCCTACCGCTGCACGCTGTCTAAGGCCGTAGTGTTACAAGATTATGCGTCTGACGCATAACTTGTCATTTTGTCCCGTTGCTACCTGGTGCGGCTTATATCAGGCCTGACTTCGATAAGCTCACTGGATTCTCTGGGGCGGACTTATAGCTCGCTCCTGTGACGGTGTCTTCCCATCCATCCCCAACCGCACCAAGTCATGTCTTCCTGCACCTACACCTGGACCTGCATCGGATCCGACACCCCCGCTCTCGCCACCCTGCACGCCCAGCTCGAAGCCGCCATTTCCACCCCTTTTGAAGCCTGGGCTGCGCCGCTGCATGCGATTTTTGACCTGTGGGACGAACCCGTCGTGCTGCGCGTCTCATGGCTGGGCAGCGCGCTGCGCTGTGTGATGGACACTTCCGCGCACGATGAAATGGAGAAAGAGCAACTCCAGGCGCTGCAGGCAGCGGGGGTGGAATACCTGCGCGTGCGCGTCTTTAACAGCCAGGTGGGCGAATCGGCCACCAGCTACCACCAGGGAAGCAAACGCATCGCGGCCAAGGCTTTCCCCATGCCCACGCTGCCCGAGAGCGAGCGCCTGTACGAGCTGATCCTCGACGGCAAGGACGCGTCCTTTGCCAAGAAGATCAAAGCCGGCGCCTCGCCCAATACCCTGGTCGACGGGCAGCCCGTCTATGTACATGCCATGCGCGCAGGCCAGGAAAAGGCCATCCGTGCGCTGCTCGCTGCGCCGGTGGAATGGTCCGCCTGCCTGCCCTGGGCGGGGGAGGTGGCGCAACAGATAGCCCACTACGGCGGCAGCAAGGCCGAACTCCTGCTGCGCAATGTGCTCACCGCACCCGGAGCTGATGTGGTGGTGCTGGCGCGGCAGGAGGCGGTGATGGGGGCTGTGTGCCGCTTTCCCAAGCTGCTGCAGTGGGTACTGACACAACCCGGCGTGGACGTGAACGCCCCGCTGTACATGGCAGAGACCGGCGTGGAGGGCGGCAGCCTGCTGTTCCACAGTGTGGAGCTGTTCAAGGACGACCCCAGAGTGCTGGCCTTGTTGGATGCAAGGGGCGCACGCTCCATTCCTGCAGCGCATCTGACGGATTTTCAGCGCCTGTTCCGCATGTACTGGCGCTATCGTGACGCCGAAACGCCGGCGCAACTCGCGGCAGCGGGCGTCGATCTGGAGGTGCCCCTCTGGAGCGACTATTCCGTGTTGCGCTCCGCAATGCGCAGTGCCTCGCACGGCGGCCATTACCTGCGCCTGGTGCAGGAGCTGCTCGACCTCGGCGCCAGCACTGCCTGCTGGATGCGGCCCGCCACATTCCAGCGTGAGGTGCTGGCCCACCTGCTCAACGCCGAAGAGCATGCCCTGTCGCGGCTGATCGTGGACAACGAGGTCGGCGGTGCCCAGGAAGCTGGGTTCAGCGTGGACGGGGACGGCCCGCTGGTAGTGGGTGTTCTGCGCCGCCTGTTGGAGCGCGGGCTGGATACGAACCTGGTGGTATGCCTTGCGTTCGCCCGCGGGACGCAGCCCTTCCAAGCGCGGGCACGCGACAGGCTGCGCTACCGGGGGAATGTGCTGGGAGCCGTGGCCTGTCTGCTTTGCGGGCGCGGCAGCGCATTGCGCCCGCTGTGTTTACCCTTGGTCGAACTGCTGCTGGCCCACGGGGCCTCTCCGCATGGCGTGGTTGAGCGTGTGGACGGGCCTTGGCAGGAAGGTTTTGACGACGTTGGTATCGAGGGCGACTGGGCGCAGATCGCGGGCGGCCTTGAGGGCACCGGCAGCGTGCTGGAGCGCCTCGTACAGCGCAATGCCCAGGCGCCCGACTCCATCGACGCGGCGGTCATCGCAGCACTGTCGGCACGCGCGTAACCGACTGCGGTACAGACCGCAACAGCCCCCTCAGTCGATAACGAAATGCTCCAACGCCGGGTCGCCAGGCGGGTAGCGCAGGTCCAGGTTGCGCAGCACCTCGCGCAGCACGGTGGCAATCATCAGGTTCCGGTGCGTCTTGGAGTTGGACGGCACGATGGTCCAGGGCGCCCAGGGCGTGTGGGTGGCGGATAGCAGCATTTCGTAGGCTTTCTGGTACTCCGACCATTGCTTGCGCGCCTCGATATCGCTCATGGCAAATTTCCAGTGCTTGGCAGGATCGTCCAGGCGCTCCTGCAGGCGCTGACGCTGCTCCTCGGCGCTGATGTGCAGCATGAACTTGAGCACGATGGTGCCCGTTTGCGTCAGCATGCGCTCGAAGTCGTTGATGTGGCCAAAACGCTGGTGATGCTGCTCGGGCGTGATCCAGCCGTTGACCACGGGCACCAGCACCTCTTCGTAATGGCTGCGGTTGAAGATGGTCACCTCGCCCGCCGCGGGTACCTGCTGGTGGATCCGCCAGAGGTAGTCGTGCGCGCGCTCGGTTTCGTTCGGCGCCTTCCAGCCAATGGTGTGCACACCCAGCGCGCTCATGCGGCCGAAGACACCCCGGATGGTGCCATCCTTGCCCGATGTGTCGGTGCCCTGCAGGATCACGAGCAACTTGTATCGCTTGTCGGCATAGAACAGGTTTTGCAGCGTATCGAGTTCGACGGCAAGCGACTCCACCACGGCCTTGTCCTGCAATTTATCCCCCAACGAAAAGGGCTTGGCCGCAGGATCAAAATCCTTGAGCGACAGACTCTTGCGGTGCTTGCCGGACTTGCGGCGCTCGGTCTGCCCGTCGGCGCGGGCTTCGGCATCGTGGTCAGGCCCATCGGGCTGCCAGCGCGACCAGCGCTGCGTCAGGTCTTTGTTGCTCGACTCAAACGGATGGGCCATGCAGTTCTCCGGTGAAACTGCCTCCAGCTTAGCGCCATATACGGATCTGCAGGGGCCGTTTTTACGAATCGTCGGCCACCGACGCCTGTCAGTCCTGCCGCAGCAAGGCCTGGCGCAGAAGCCGCGCAGCCCGGTCGCGAATCTGCAAGGGGCTGTGCCCCGGGAACGGGCGCGAGCGGGCTGCGCTGCAGGCGGCCAGAAAGTCATTCAGGATGGCGGTGTCATCCACGGTTTGGGATCCGATTTTGTGGAACTCAGGGTGCCACTGCGTTGCCGCGATGTAGCCCCACCCGCGCCCGGGCCTGCGGCGGATGGCCTCCGGCACGCCATCGGGATGGCTGTAGGCCTCGACCACGAAATCGGTCGCCAGCCGCTTGATTCCCTGGTGGTGGATGCTGTTCACCTGCACCCTCGGCTGGCCCGGATACAGCTGTGCCAGGCGGGTGCCCGGCACGATATCGACTGCATGAAAATGCTGGTCATAGGTACTGGCGTTGCGGTGCTGCAGCGCGCCGGGGTGCTGTGTCTCGATGTCCTGGTACAGCGTGCCACCAAAGGCCACATTGATGAGCTGCAAGCCCCGGCACACACCAAAGATGGGTTTTCCCGCCTGAGCAAAGGCCTCAACCACGGCCAGGTCGTAAAGGTCGCGCACATGATCCCCCAACCACTCCTCGCGCAGCGGCTCCTCGCCGTAGCTGCCAGGCCAGACATCGGCGCCACCGTGCATGACCACGCCGTCAAGCCAGTCGGCATAGTGCGCCAGCGTCACATCACCACGCGCCGTTTCGCCCGTGGGACAGGGCACCATCACCACCATGGCCCCCGCCGACATGATCCAGTGCGCGATGGACTGCTCCACATACTGAAGTGTTTTGCCAGTGAACAGCGAACGGGAAGGGTCGGCATGCTGAAAACAGGCCGAGAGGCCGATCTTGAGGCGGCGCGGTGCAAACATGGGTCTTTTGTAGCACTCCGATGGCACAGACCGTGTAGGCGCATGCCACGACCTGCCATACAACGGGGGTTTTGTGATTTTTTGTTGCTTTTCCCGCCAAATCTCGATCCCACCGCTGAAAGCCCCGCCGCATAATTCCCGCCACCCCCGGCCCACGCTGTAGCTCCCCACAGAGGACGCACCATGCCTATGCTGTCATTTCGCACCTTTCCACTGGCCACAGCGATGGTCCTGGCCTGGCCCCTGCACACCCTGGCTGCGCTGCCCCCGGGGTTTGCCGCCGAGATCGTGAGCCTGGAAGGCCAGGGCGACCAGCGCCCTGCCACAGCAGCCCACTGGAGCCCCGCGCGAACCACGCAGCCCCTGGCGGCAGGCGACTTTGTGCGCACCCGCGAGGCCGCACGCATGGCCTTGCTGTTTGCCGACCAGACCCAGGTGCGCATGCACCAGAACACGGTGCTGCAGGTCAAGGCGCTGGCGGCCGCCGGGCAAGGCACCACCACGCTGCGGCTGGAGGCCGGGCGTGCCTGGACACAAACCCGGCGCCCGCCCGGCAGCCCGCTGGAGCTGCAAACCCCGGCCGCCACCGCCGCCATCCGGGGCACCGACTGGCACGTCAGCGTGGAGCCCGACGGGCGCACGCTGCTGACAGTGCTGTCGGGCACGGTGGAATTTGGCAACCCCCTGGGCACGCTGACGCTGGTCGCCAACGAAGCCGCCTATGCCGAAGTGGGCAAGGCCCCGGTCAAGCTGGTACTGGTACAGCCGCGCGAGAGCGTGCAGTGGGTCAACGCCCTGCAGCCTGACCCCTTGCCCCACTTGGCCGTCGAGCCCCTGCCTGCCGTGCTGGAACCCGTGCGCGCGGCGCTGGTGGCAGGCCAGATCGACACCGCCCGCAGCGCGCTCGCGCAGGAGCGCGGCAACGCACCTGCGGCCTGGGCTGCGGCCCTGGAACTGGCCATTACCCTGCAAGCCGGGCAATGGCAGGAGGCGCGCACCTTGGCGCAGCAGCAAATGCCGCAGCGCCCACCCTTGCCGGTGTGGCTCATGCAGTCTGACCTGCAGCTGGTGGACGGGGAGGGCCAGGCCGCCACGGCCACGCTGCAGGGCGCGCTGCAGCAGTGGCCCGCCCATCCCGCGCTGCTGGCCCAACTGGCCCGCGCGCAATTGCTGCTGGATCGTGAAAACGACGCCGCTGCCACGCTCGCGCAGGGCCAGACACCGCACCCCGAACTGGCGCTGGCCCGTGGCGCGCTGGCCCGGCGCCAGGGAAACGCGCCCGCCACCCTGGCCGCCTATACCGAGGCCACCCAGCTGGCCCCGCAGGACGCGCGCGGCTGGCTGGGACTGGGCAGCGCACACACCGAGCGCGAAGACACCGCCCCGGCGCGCCAGCACCTGCAGCAGGCAATTTCGCTGGCGCAGCACCTGGCGCAGGCGCAGGGCGAGCGCGGCACGCTGGAGACCTTTTCCAACCGCTTTGCCGACGCCGAAATCGCCTTCGGTGCCGCGCTGCAGGACCACCCGGCCGACTACGTTGCACTCACCGGCCTGGGCCTTCTGCGGCTCAAACAGGGCCAGCCCGAAACGGCACTCGATGCCTTTTTGCGCGCCGGTCTCATGGAGCCGCGCTACGCCCGCGCCAAGACCTGGACTGCCGTCGCCTACTACCAGCTCGGGCGCCACCAGGACGCCATCACCACGCTGCAACAGGCCGCCGCGCTGGACGACAAGGACCCCGTACCGCACATGCTGCTGGCGCAGATCCACACCGACCTGTTCCAGCCCGGCGAGGCCGTTGCCGCTGCACGCGCAGGGGCGCAGCGCATGCCCTATCTGCGCTCGCTCAACCAGTTGGCCAATGACCAGAAAGGCAGCGCCAACCTGGGTGCGGCCCTGGCTTTTTCTGGCATGGAAGACTGGGCGCTGGAGCTGGCGCAGCAGAGCTTTTATCCCTACTGGGGCGGCAGCCACCTGTTCCTGGCCGACCGCTACCCTGGCGAATTCAACAAGAACTCGGCTCTGTACCAGGGCTTCCTCACCGACCCCATGGCCTTTGGCGCCAGCCAGCACCACGCCTCGCTCTTGCAGCGTCCTGGCAGCCACGGCGCCGTGGGGCTCACGCTGGACCGTGAGTTCTACCGCCTGGCGTCTCCCGCCCTGACGCTCAACGGCATGGACAACCGCCATGTGCCGCTGTCGTGGTTTGTGAAGGCGCAGACGGCGCAGGCGTTGCGCTTTCCGGTGGATGTGGGAGTGGTCAACCGCCCCGCGACGTACGACGGCTCCGGCACTGCAGAGGTGGACGCCCAGGTACTCACTCTGGGGTTGGGCGCACAGCCCAGCGAACGGCTGAACCTGTTCGCTTACACGAATTATTTCAACATCAATCTGCGTGCCCGAAACCTCTTTGGATCGTCGCTGGACACGACCCAGACCCAGGGCGCACTGGGCTTGTCGTACCGCTGGAGCCCCACCGAACAGACCTGGATCAAACTGGGGCGCAGCGTGGACAACACCCTGATCCGCAACTTCCCGGCGCTTTTCACCTTTGCCCCGCTCGAAGGCATCGTGGCCTTGGGAGCGCACCCGCGCAAGCACTTCAATGAACTGCAGCTGCGCCATACCGCGGACCCCCGCCCCAGCACACGCTGGAGTGCGACCCTGGAACATGTGGCAGAAAAGCAGTCCAGCATTTCCGCCGCAGACGGTTTGATCTCGGCCACCACACCCAACGGCGACCTGCTGTATGCCGACCGCCTGGTGTTTGGCGGCATCAATGAGATAGACCGCCGCTACACAGCCTTCACCCTGGCGGGCAGCCACCGTTACAACCCCATGCTGAGCTTCGATGGCGCAATGGGATGGCAGCAGATCCGCCACCGAGTCGATGGAGAGAACGCCTACGCACTGGTTTTGCTGGAGCACATTCAAGGGGAGACCGCCAGCCGCCACGACACAGAACACGTCTTCACCCCCCGCGCAGGCCTGGTGCTCCAACCCGCCCCTGGCCACACGCTGCGCCTGGCATACCAGGACTGGATGCGGCCGCTGAGCACCTCCACCCTGGCCAGTGTGGAAACGGCGGGCATCCCTGTGGAAGACCAGTTGCTCGAAGCCGGAGGTCGGCACAAGCGCACCGTGCTGCAATGGAGCCACGAATGGGGCAGATCCACCTTCGTCAAGCTGCGCGCCGACCACCTGCGCCTGTCCAACCCCGGCACCCTCGGCGTGGATCTGCGCACCCCCAGCCTGCCTTTCCTGGAGGAGCTGCGCAACGCCCAGCTGGCCAACCTGTCCAGCACCGACCTGATCGAAGACGCGCCCGACTACGAGGGCGGTACGCTCAAGGTGCTGGCGGGCAGCGTCAACCACATGTTCAGCCGCCAATGGTCGGGCTATGCCAAGTACCTGTACCAGCAGAGCAACAGCGCGTTTGGCGCGGGCGACGAGCGGGTGAGCGGGCGCATGATCCCCTACATACCTCGCCACACCGCCGTGCTCGGCACCACCTGGGCTAGCAGTGCGCGCTGGTACCTCAGCGGCCGCGCGGTGTACCGTTCCGCACGTTTTGAAGACAAGGAAAACCTCACCCGCCGCCCACCCGGCTGGAGCCTGGACCTGATGGGCTTCTGGGAATCCATGGACAAGCGCTGGGTGGTCGGCATGGCGGCGCTCAACCTCTTTGGCCCGAAATCAGCGCGCCAGAAGACCCGCTTCGTACTCGATGCACGCTACCGTTTCTGAAGCATTGCGCGCCTGCGCCGCCGCTTTGGTCGCGCTGCTGCTGGTGTGGGCGGCAGCGCACAGCCGCCCCTGGCATGCGCTGGAGTTCAAAAGCTTCGACCTGTGGACCACGCTCACCGCACCGGGACGCAGCACTGTGCCCGTGGTCATTCTGGCCATCGACGAACCGAGCTTCCAGCAACAGGGGCAGGGCTGGCCGTTTCCGCGCAGCCTGCATGCGCGCCTGATCGATCGCCTGCGTGAAGACGGTGCCGCCGCCATCGGCCTGGACGTGGTGTTTGCCGACCCTGCGCCAGACCCCATGCAGGACGCCGCCCTGGCGCAGGCCGTGGAACGCGCTGTGGTGGCAGGCGTGCCCGTGGTGCTGGCATCCAGCCACGAAAAGGTGGACAGCGCCAGCGCCACGCTCTGGACCGAGGTGCTGCCGCTGCAAGCACTGCGCGATGCGGGGGCACACCACGGCGATGCGGGGGTGCAGCCCGACGACGACTTCGTGGTACGCCGCCTGCCGCAGGACCCGCACAGTTTCTCGGCGGTGCTGGCCAGTGCCCTTTCCGGGCGCCCTCTGCCCGAGCATCCACCAGGCTTCATTGCCTACCGGGGACCGCGCGGCAGCTTTGATACACGCTCGTATTACCAGGCACTGGAGCCCGGCCTGTTGCCAGAGGGTTACTTTCGCGGCAAGACCGTGCTGGTGGGCCGCTCGACCCTCACCGCCACCGAATGGCAACATACCCAGGCCGACCTGTTTAACACACCCTTTGCCGCGCTGGGCGGTGAACGGCTCCTCCCCGGCGTGGAACTGCAGGCCACACTGCTGGACAACCACTTGACAGGCGACATCCTGCGTCCCGCGCCCGATGCCTGGAGTGCCGCACTGGTGCTGCTGGCGCTGGCCGTGCTGGTGCCTGCCAGCGTGCTCTGGCCCCCGGGCCTGGTGGCCGCCGCCACAGCGGTGCTGGGCAGCGGCACGCTGCTGCTGTCCTGGCTGCTGTTCGCTCAGGCACGGCTGTGGCTGCCCCCCTTGCTCCCCTTGACCGGAGTGCTTGCCATCTACGGTGCCACAGCCCTCGTGGCCTATGCCTCAGCGCGCCAGCGCGCACGCCAGACGCGTGCCATGTTCGCCCAGTACGTTCCGCCCGAGGTGGTGGCGCGCCTGATCGCACAGCCTGAGTTGCTGCGCCTGGGCGGTGAGGTGCGCGAGGTCACGCTCATGTTCACCGATCTGGCGAACTTCACCACGCTCTCCGAGCAGCTCAGCGCCGAACAGACCGTTGAAGTGCTCACGGGCTACTTCAACGCCATGACACCCCTGGTGCATGCAGCAGGCGGTACTGTGGACAAGTTCATCGGCGATGCTGTCATGGCCTTCTGGGGTGCGCCGCTGCCCGACCCACATCACGCCGAGCACGCAGTGCGCGCCGCCATCGCCATGCAGCAGGCCATGGAGCCGCTGGTGGCAGACCTGCACGCGCGCGGCCTGCCCGGTATCCACATGCGCATCGGCCTGCACACGGGTCGCGTGGTGGTCGGCAATGTAGGGTCAACGCAGCGTTTTTCCTATACCGCCATCGGTGATGCGGTGAACCTGGCAGCCCGGCTGGAGGGTGCCAACAAAGCCTTCGGCACAAGCATCCTGCTCTCGGGCGCGACGGCAGCGCAGCTGCCCGAGGACATCACATTGCGCCCGCTGGATAACGTGATCGTCAAGGGAAAAACGGCACCCGTGCGCGTCTACACGCCCTGCAGCGATACCGAGATCTGCCGTCTCGCCGACGCTGCTCTCGACGCCTTCCAGGCCCGCGCCTGGGACACCGCCGAGGCGCACCTGCAGGTCCTTCAGCAGCGCTGTCCCGCAGACCTGGCATCCCAGCGCCTGCGCGTACGCATCGCCGAGGCCCGCAGTCTGCCACCCGACGACGCCCTCTGGTCCCCGGCCATCGCGCTGGACAAGCTGTAAACCTGTCACACCATCCAGTAATTGACACGACTCAAGTCCACGTCCGCCATTGCAGGCATGATGTAGGTGACAGTGGATGTTCATTCCGGCACCGCTGCCGGACCCTGCCAAAGGAGATTCAATGCAAGTTCAAGTGCACACCGACAACAAGATCCAGGGCGGCGAATCGCTGGCCCAGTGGATTCAGGAAGAAGCCACGGCCCGTCTGGGGCGTTTTCGTGAGTACATCACCCGGGTGGAGGTTTTCCTCTCCGATGTGGATGCTGGAAAGTCTGGCACCAATGACAAGCGCTGCCGCCTCGAAGCCCGTCCCGCGGGCCGCCAGCCCGTCACCGTGACGGCCGACGCCGACAAACTGGCCGACGCTTTCACCGGCGCTGTGGAGAAGCTGGCGCGCGCCCTTGATCACGACCTGGGCCGCGTGAAAGACCGCAACGGCCGCGAAACCATTCGCACGCAAGAAGAGTGAGTGCGGCGTCTGGTGCGCCGCCCTGCGCTGCACCAGACAAACCCTCCCTTTTTAATAGCTGCAAGCGCTTATCCTGTAAAGCTTGCGGCTATTTTTTATGGTGAATTTCTGTCCACCCCATTCCGCCCCATTGCCGCATGGCCCACTCAGACTCCACCGAACAACGCCTGACGGAACTCGAAATCAAGGCCAGCTACACCGAAGACCTGCTTGACCAGCTGAACCCGACCATCTATCGACAGCAGCAGCAGATTGACCGATTGTTGCAAGAACTGACCCATCTGCGCCAGCAAACGCCCGAGGCGGGCGATAGCTCGCCACGCAACCTGCGCGACGAATTGCCCCCGCATTACTGAACCTGGCTGCGCCCGGCTAGTCCAGTGTTCGACGCTTGATGACACATATATAACCGATGGATTTTTGGTTCTGCACCAACGCCAGGGCCAAAAAGACGTGGTTTTATGTGCCAGACAGCGTGGAACACTGCACTAGATTCGCCCAAAAAAAGCCGACCACACCCTTGCGGGCCGGTCGGCTTTTGCTTGCGCCGCAGCGCAGCACACAGATTACTTGGAAATCACGCGCACCATCTCCAGGCACTTGTTCGAGTAACCCCATTCGTTGTCGTACCAGCTCACGACCTTGATGAAGGTCTTGTCCAGCGCGATACCGGCTTCGGCGTCGAACACCGAAGTGCAGGGCTCGCCACGGAAGTCGGTGGCCACCACCTTGTCTTCGGTGTAGCCCAGCACGCCCTTCATGGCACCTTCAGACGCCGCCTTCATGGCAGCGCAGATTTCCTTGTAGTCGGCTTCCTTTTCCAGCTCGACGGTCAGGTCCACCACCGACACGTCGGAGGTGGGCACGCGGAAGGACATGCCGGTAAGCTTCTTGTTCAGCTCGGGAATCACCACGCCCACGGCCTTGGCGGCACCGGTGGAGCTGGGGATGATGTTTTCCAGAATGCCGCGGCCGCCGCGCCAGTCCTTGTTGCTTGGGCCGTCCACGGTCTTCTGCGTGGCGGTGGCGGCGTGCACGGTGGTCATCAGGCCGCGCTTGATGCCCCAGTTGTCGTTCAGCACCTTGGCCACGGGGGCCAGGCAGTTGGTGGTGCACGAGGCGTTGGAGACGATGGCCTGGCCAGCGTACTTTTCATGGTTCACGCCGAACACGAACATGGGCGTGTCGTCCTTGGAGGGAGCGGACATCAGCACCTTCTTGGCACCGGCGGCCAGGTGCTTCTCGGCGCTGGCCTTGTCCAGGAACAGGCCGGTGGCCTCAACCACGACGTCGGCACCGACTTCGTTCCACCTCAGGTTCGCGGGGTCACGCTCCTGCGTCAGGCGGATCTTCTTGCCGTTCACGACCAGGGTGTTGCCCTCGACCGAGACTTCGCCCTTGAAGCGGCCGTGCACGCTGTCGTACTTGAGCATATAGGCCAGGTAGTCGGGCTCGAGCAGGTCGTTGATGCCCACGACTTCGATGTCCGAGAAGTTCTGCACCGCAGCGCGGAACACCATGCGGCCGATGCGGCCGAAGCCGTTGATGCCAATCTTGATCGTCATAGCTCTATCTCTCCAAGGTTGATTGCCGAAATCTCTTGC
>C687J35021_10000668_pt1 | contig 26812 bp, 19 predicted proteins | sample RifCSPhighO2_12_FD_35021 | JGI IMG/M metagenome (IMG submission 35021) | reverse complement strand
CCGGCAGCATGCCGGCCACCATGGCGATGGTGGTCATGACGATCGGCCGAGCGCGCTTGTGGCAGGCGTCCAGGATCGCCTCCAGCCGCGGCATGCCGCGCTGGCGGCGCGCCTCGATCGCGTATTCCACCAGCAGGATGGAATTCTTCGACGCCACGCCCATCAGCATCACCAAGCCGATCAGCGAGGGCATGGAGAAGCTCTTATTGGTCAGCAGCAGCGCGACGAAGGCGCCCCCGAAGGACATCAGCAGCGCCGGCAGGATGGTGACCGGCATCAGGAAGGCCTTGAACAGCAGCACCAGCACGATGTAGATGCACAGCACGCCGGTCAGCATCGCCAGCCCGAAACTGGCGAATAGCTCGCCCTGCACTTCTGCGTCGCCAATCTCCAGCACCTGCACGCCCGGCGGCAGATTCTTGATGCTGGGCAGCGCGTCCACGGCCGTCTTCATGTCGCCCAGCGGGATGCCGGCCAGCTCGACCTCGAAGTTGATGTTGCGCGAACGGTCGTAGCGGTCGATCACGGCCGGGCCACCGCCGAAGGTGAGCGTGGCGACCTGGCTGAGCATGACCGGCCCCCTGGCGCCGGGCACCGACAGGCGGCCCAGGACATCCAGGTTCTCGCGCGCCGCACTGTCGAGCTTGACCACGATCGGCACCTGGCGCTGCGGCAGGTTCAGCTTGGGCAAGGCGCTGTCGTAGTCGCCGACGGTGGCAATGCGCAGTGTCTCGGCGATGGCGGAACTGGTCACACCCAGGTCGGCCGCGCGCTGCAGGTCGGGCGTCACGATGATCTCGGTGCGCACCAGGGCGGCCGAGGACTGGATGCTGCCCACGCCGTTGATGGTGCGCAGGTCGCGTTCGATGGCGCGGGCCGCTGTCGACAGGGCGTTGGCATCGCTGCCGGTGAGCGTGAGGATGTATTTCTCGCCCGAGCCGCCAAGACCGACCTTGTAGCGCACGCCCGGCAGCTCGGACATCACCTCGCGCAGCTGGCTTTCGATCACCTGCTTGCGCGGGCGCTGGCCACGCGGGTCAAGTTGGATGGTCAGCGCCGCCTTGCGCGACTCCTGCGCGCCCTGGGGCGCGAACGGATCGGAACCGGCGGAGCCTGAGCCGATCGTGGTGTAGACCGACCTCACGTGCTTCACCCCATTGACCATCACCCTCGCGCGTTCAGACGTTGCGACGGTCTGGGCCAGGGTGCTGCCCGGGGGAAGCTCAAGATACACCTGGGTCTGCGAGTTGTCGTCAGCCGGCACGAAGCCCTGGGGCAACAAGGGGATGAGCGCCAGCGAGCCCATGAAAAAAGCGACCGCGCCGATCAGCGTCAGCCAGCGGTGGCGGATGCAGGCCGCGGCCCAGCGCTGGTAGGTGTCGAGCCAGCCCGGTTCGTTCTGGTTGCTCATCCAGGCCCAGATGGCGCCAAAGAAGCGGTTGCTGCGCGCCCAGGCCGGCTGCTCCTTCGCGGTCACCACGGGCTTGAGGATGTAGGCCGCCATCATGGGCGTGAGGGCGCGCGCCACGATCAGCGAGGCGAACACCGCCAGCGCGGCGGTCCAGCCGAACTGCTTGAAGAACTTGCCGGGGATTCCCGACATGAAGGCTGTTGGCAGGAACACCGCGATCAGCGTGAACGTCGTCGCGATCACCGCCATCCCGATCTCGTCGGACGCTTCCATCGCGGCCTGGTACGGGGTCTTGCCCATGCGCATGTGGCGCACGATGTTCTCGACCTCGACGATGGCGTCGTCCACCAGGATGCCCACCACCAGCGACATCGCCAGCAGCGTCACCACGTTGATGGTGAAGCCCATGTAGTGCATGCCGATGAAGGCCGGGATCGCCGAGAGCGGCAGCGCCACGGCTGAAACCACCGTCGCGCGGAAGTCGCGCAGGAACAGCCAGACCACCAGCACCGCCAGGATGGCCCCCTCGTACAGCAGCGTCATGGAGGCATTGAACTCCTCCTCCACAGGTGTTACGAAGTCGAACGACTCGGTGATCGCGAGGTCCGGGCGCGCCACCTGCAGCGCCTTGAGCTTGGCGCGCACGCCATGGCCCACCTCGACCTCGCTGGCGCCCTTGCTGCGCGCGACCTCAAAACCGACCACCGGCTTGCCATCGAGGAAGGCCGCCGCGGTCGGCTCGGCGATGGTGTCCTTGACCGCGGCGATCTGGTCCAGCCGGATGCGGCGGCCATCGGACAGCGAGAGTTCGAGCGCGGCCAGTTCTTCGGCCGACTTCATGGCCGACAGCGTACGCAGCGGCTGCTGGCTGCCGCCGATGTCGGCCCGGCCGCCCGCGCTTTCAATCTGCACCAGCGAGAGTTGCCGGGAGATGTCGGCCGCGGTGGCGCCCAGCGACTGCAGCTTGAGCGGATCGAGCAGGATCTGCACCTCGCGGTTCACCCCACCCACGCGGTTGATCGCGCCGACACCGGGCACCGACAGCAGCAGCTTGGCCACATCGTTGTCGACGAACCAGGAGATGGCCTCGTCGTCCATCTTGTCCGAGCTCACCGTGTAGGCCAGCACAGCGCCACCGGCCAGTTCCAGCTTGTTGACGATGGGCTCGCGCAGATCGGTCGGCAGGTCGCTGCGCACCTTGGCCACGGCAGAGCGCACGTCGTCCAGCGCTTCCTGGGTGTTCTTCTCGATGCGGAACTCGGCCGTGATCGAGACCGTGCCGTCCTGCACCTTGGTGTAGATGTGCTTGAGGCCCTGCAGCGAGGACAGGCTGTTTTCGATCTTGCGCGCGACGTCGTTTTCCAGCTGGTTGGGCGCGGCGCCCGGCAGGCTGGCCACGATGGTGATGTTGGGCACGTCCAGGTCGGGGAAGTTCTGCACCTTCATCGCCTGGAACGAGAACAGACCGGCGAGCGTGAGCATGACGAACAGCATCGCCGCCGGAATCGGGTTGCGGATGGACCACGCGGAAACGTTCATCGTGGGTCCTTCACTGCACAATCTTCACGAGGTCACCCTCGTTGAGGAAGCCGGCGCCCTGAACGGCCACCGCCTCGTCGGCCTTGAGCCCCGACAGCACCTCAACCCGCTCACCCACACGGCGCCCGGTCATCACCTTGCGCTGGCTGGCCTTGCTGGCGGCGTCGATCACGAACACATAGTTGTGGCCGTCGCGCACCACGATGGACTGCGCCGGCACCGTCAGCGCCTGGCTGGCGCCGATCTGGAACAGCCCGCGTGCGAAGGTGCCGGCCTTGAGTTCGGCATGTTTCGGCAGATCGGCGAACACCAGCACGTTGCGGGTTTGGGGATCGGCCGTCGGCGCAATGGCGCGCACCGTGCCCGCCACCTTCAGGCCGCTGGCGGCTGTGACTTCGACTTTCTGGCCCACCTTCACCTGTCCCACCTCGGACGGTGTCACCTCGGCACGCCACTCCATGCGGCTCTGGCGCACCAGACGGAACAGTTCCTGCCCGGCGCCGGCCACGGCCCCCACGGTCGCCGTGCGAGCCGAAATCACGCCTTCGTCCGGCGAGCGCACCTGGGTGTTGCCCAGCCGGACCTGGGTGGCTGCGTAGGCGGCCTTGGCGGCCTCGTGCTGCGCCCGGGTCACCTTTTCCTGCATTTGGTACTGTGCAATCTGCGACCTGGACAGCGCCCCGGTGTTTTCGATCGAGCGCGCGCGATCGGCGTCCGCCTTCGCGCTCTCGGCAGCGACCTCTGCCTGCATCAGCGCGGCCTTGCCCTGCAGATTCTCGGCCTCGGCGGTCTCGCGGGCAAAAGTGGCCAGCACCTGGCCCTTCTTCACCACATCACCGATGTTCACGCTCACCGTCGCCAGCCGCAGACCCGGCACTTCGGCGCCCACGCTGGCCTCCTGCCAGGCCGCGATGTTGCCGTTGGCCTGCAGCTGCAGGGCCAGGCTGGCGGTCTCGGGTCTGGCCGTCGTCACCGTCATCGCGGGTTTGGCGGCAGCCGGCGCGGCGCCGGGTTCGGCCGCTGTCGCTGCCGGCGAAGCAGCGGCGCCCTCGGCGGCAGCGGCCTTCTCGTCCTTGCCGCAGGCCACGGCCAGCACCGAGGTCAGCAACACGGCGGCCACCAGCCGGGTCGTCGGGTCAGCGGAAAAATGGCGCAGGGTCTTCATGAGTCTTTGCGCACCGGCTCCGGTGCGATCTGCGGATCGAAGCCGCCGCCCAGGGCGACGTAAAGGGCGATCCAGGTGTTGAGGTGATCCAGTTGCAGCGCCACGGCGCCGCTGTCGGCATTGAGCTTGAGCCGGCGCGCTTCTTCCAGCTCGTTGAGGTTGGCCAGGCCGACGCGGTAGCGGGCTTCGGTGGCCTCGAACGAGCGCGTGTAGCCGGCCACGGCCTTCTGGCTCGCCGCGAGCTGGGTGCGCAACGCCTCCAGCGCCACCAGCGACTGCTCCACCTCGGCGATCGCGCGCCGCAACACATTGGCATAGCCCAGCGCCGCGGCCTCGTAGCGTGCGGACGCGGCCTCAGAGGAGGCATTCAGTCCGGCTCGGCCGATCAGCGGCAGGTTCAGCGTCAGCGGGCCGGCCGACCAGGTGTTGAACGTGGTGCTCTCGCCGCCCGTGGTGAAGCGGTTGCGCAGCAGGTTGCCCGTCAGGCTCAGGCTGGGCCAGAGCGCAGCGCGCGCAACGCCCACGCCCTCGGCCGCGGCCACCAGCTCTTGCTGCGCGCGCGCCACGTCGGGACGCTGGCGAAGGACCTCCAGCGGCACCGCCGCCACCTTGAGCACCGATCCGGCAACCGTCGGGTCGGGCAGCGCCGTTGTGGTGCCCAGACGCTCGCGCATCCGTGGCTCGTCGGCACCCACCAAAGCCACAATGGCCTTGAACTGCTGTTCGCACTGCCGGTTCTGCTGCGCCAGCCGGGACTCGGCGTCGGCCTGGCCGGCGCGGGCCAGCGCGGCGGTCGCCGGTGCGAGCAAGCCAGCGCGTTCGGTGTCGGCAGCGCTCCGAGCGGTCACACTGCGCGAGGCCCGGTCGCTGTCGATGACGGCCTTCTGCGCCAGGCAGGAACGCCAGCCCAGGTACAGCCGCGCCGTTTCGGCGGCCATCAGCACCCGCGCCTCGTGCCAGCCCGCCTGCGCTGCAGCGACCTGGGCCGAAGCCTGGCGCACCGACGAGGCGTTCCGGCCCCAGACATCCAGTGCCCACGACGCCTGCAGTCCGGCGTTCATGCCAGTACCCAGCGGCGCACTGGCGCTGACGCCCCGGTAGGCCCCAGCTTCGAGCGCCACCTGCGGCAAGGTGGCACTATCGGCGCCGGCCAGTGCCGCTCGCGCGGCGAACACCTGGGCACGGGCGGTCATGATGCTGGCGCTGCCTCGCTGGGCGTCGGCGATCAGCGCTGGCAGCTGCGCATCGCCCAGACGGGCCCACCAGTCGGTCATCGATGCGGTCTGGCCCTGATGCGGCAATGGAGGCGCGTACCAGACCTTGGGCAGGGTGGTCTCGACCGACTGCACCGTGTGCTCGACCGGTGGGCCCATGCCGGCACAGGCGGTCAGCCCCGATGCCATCGCCAGAATCAGGAGATGTTTCATTTCCATGCGGGTTTCACGCTGCGTTGCAGCGCAGCAAAGGAAATGAGCATAGCGAGGCTGCGCCCCGTTTTTGAACTATTTTTGTTTCAGTTTTTTTCAACACCGGCGATCTGGGGGGCCAACACATCGGTGAACCCGAACCGCGCAAAGTCTCGCATCCGCATCGGGTACAGCGTGCCCCAGAGGTGGTCGCACTCGTGCTGCACCACCCGGGCGTGAAAGCCCTCGGCGTCGCAATCGATCACCCGCCCCTGGACGTCGAAGCCCTGGTAACGGATCCGCCGCCAGCGCGGCACCACGCCGCGCAGACCGGGCACCGACAGACAGCCCTCCCAGCCCTCTTCTTCCTCGTCACCCAGCGGTGTGATCACCGGGTTGAGCAGGACGGTGCGCGGTACCACCGGCGCCTCCGGGTAGCGCGGGTTCGCCGCGCCGGTACCGAAGATCACGAGCTGCAGGTCCACACCGATCTGCGGCGCGGCCAGGCCCGCCCCGTTGGCCGCGGTCATGGTCTCGATCATGTCGGCCACGAGTTGATGCAGCGCTGGCGTGTCGAACTCGGTCACGGGTCGGGCCACGCTCAGCAGCCGGGGATCGCCCATTTTCAGAATCGTATGAATGGTCATGGTGGTGTCATGGATTACCCCGTGGGGTGTTCAGGCCTTCGCAGGCTACATTCAGGTCTGGCCTGTTCAGGAGGATTTTCCATGCAATCGCGTCCGACCACCCTGCCTCTCATGTCTCGTCAGCTGCGCTGGACCGCCAGCGCCTTGCTGCTGGGCGGTTTGCTGGCTTTTTTCAGCCAGCCGGCCAACGCGCAAGGTGCCGACATCTTCAAGGGTGCCGACCTCGCGCTGGGCGAAAAGATGATCGCCGAGCACAAGTGCGTGGCCTGTCACGTCAGCAAGGTGGGCGGCGACGGCAGCGCCATGTACAAGCCCAAAGGCAAGATCAACTCCGCGGGCTTGCTGCGCGGCATGGTGGAAATGTGCAACACCACCATGAATCTGGGCATGTTCCCGGAGGAAGTCAGCGCCGTGGCCGCGGTGCTGAACCGGGATCACTACAAGTTCAAGTGAGCTGAAACCAGGCCCCCACGCTCCGCCGCTGACGCGGGTCACTGCCCCCCGATGGGGTGCGAATTCAGCTTGGGGCGGCCCGGCGCTGAACCAGGCCCCCACGCTCCGCCGCTGACGCGGGTCGCTGCCCCCCGAGGGGGTGCGAATTCAGCTTGGGGCGGCCCGGCGGTGAATTCAAGCCTGCAACAAGGCCAGCATGGCCGCTTCGTCGATCACTGCGACGCCCAGCGCCTGCGCCTTCTCCAGCTTGCTGCCGGCTTCCGCACCGGCCACCACGTAGTCGGTCTTCTTGCTTACCGAGCCGGCCACCTTGGCGCCTGCGGCTTCAAGCAGGTCCTTGGCCGCGTCGCGGCTGAGCGTGGGGAACGTGCCGGTGAGCACGAAGGTCTTGCCCGCCAGCGGTCTGGGCGCCTGCGCCGCGGGCTCGCCCTCTTCCCAAGTGACACCGCAGGCGCGCAGCTGCTCCACCACTTCGCGGTTGTGCGGCTGGTCGAAGAAGGTGCGGATGCTCTGCGCCACCACGGGGCCGACGTCGTTCACTTCCAGCAACTGCTCCACCGTGGCGTCCATGATGCGGTCCATCTGACCGAAGTGGCGCGCCAGGTCTTTGGCCGTGGCTTCGCCCACGTGGCGGATGCCCAGGCCGAACACGAAACGCGGCAGCGTGGTCTGCTTGGACTTCTCCAGCGCGGCCACGATGTTCTGCGCTGACTTGTCGGCCATGCGGTCCAGGCTGGCCAGCGCAGTGAAGCCCAGTCGGTACAGGTCGGGCAGGGTCTTGACCACGCCCGAGTCCACCAGCTGCTCCACCAGCTTGTCGCCCAGTCCTTCGACCTCGACCGCTCGGCGGTGGGCGAAATGCAGGATCGCCTCCTTGCGCTGGGCGCCGCAGAACAGGCCACCAGTGCAGCGGTAGTCGACTTCGCCCTCTTCGCGCACGGCATCGCTGCCGCACACCGGGCACTGGCGCGGCATGGTGAACACCTCGGCGCCTTCGGGCCGCTTCTCGGGCAGCACGGCCACCACCTCGGGGATCACGTCACCCGCGCGGCGCACGATCACCGTATCGCCCACGCGCACGTCCTTGCGGCGCGCCTCGTCTTCGTTGTGCAGGGTGGCGTTGGTCACCGTCACGTTGCCCACGAACACCGGCGCGAGCTTGGCCACCGGCGTGAGCTTGCCGGTGCGCCCCACCTGCACATCGATGGCGAGCACGGTGGTGAGCTGTTCCTGCGCCGGGTATTTGTGCGCCACCGCCCAGCGCGGCTCGCGCGTGACAAAACCAAGCCGGCGCTGCAGCACGAGCGAATTCACCTTGTAGACCACGCCGTCGATGTCGTAGGGCAACTGGTCGCGGCTGGCGCCGATGCGCTGGTGGAACGCGACCAGCTCGTCGGCCCCCGTGGCCACCGCTGTCTGCTCGGCCACCGGAAAGCCCCAAGCCTTGAGTTGCATGAGCAATGCGTAGTGGGTGTCGAACGCCGGGCCGCCCTGCTCCGGCGGCGTGATCTCGCCCAGGCCGTAGGCGAAGAAGCTCAGCGGGCGCTGGGCGGCAATGCCCGAGTCCAGCTGGCGCACCGCGCCGGCCGCGGCGTTGCGCGGGTTCACGAAGGTCTTTTCACCCTTGGCACCGGCGGCGATCTTGGCTCGCTGCTTCTCGTTCAGCGCATCAAAATCATCGCGGCGCATGTAGACCTCGCCGCGCACCTCAAGCACCGACGGAATGTTGTCCAGAGCAAGTACCGCCTTAACCCTTGAGTCGTCCTCGCTTCCTGCGGAAACCGGCACGATGCTGAGTGGGATTTGTCGCACTGTGCGGATGTTGTTCGTCACGTCCTCGCCCACCTCACCGTCACCCCGCGTGGCGGCCTGCACCAGCACGCCGTTTTCATAGCGCAGGCTCATGGCCAGGCCGTCGAACTTGAGCTCGGCCACGTAGTCGACGGGAGCGTCGGCCTCGGTCAGCCCCAGCGCGCGGCGCACGCGGGCGTCGAAATTGCGCGCACCGCTGGGTTCGGTGTCGGTCTCGGTGTTGATCGACAGCATGGGCACGGCGTGGCGCACCGGCGTGAAGGCATCCAGCACCCGACCACCGACACGCTGGGTCGGCGAATCCGGCGTCAACAGCTCCGGGTGTGTGGCTTCGAGCGCCTGCAGCTCGCGAAACAGCCGGTCGTACTCGGCATCCGGAATCTCGGGCGCATCCAGCGTGTAGTACAGGTGGGCGTGGTGGTTCAGTTGCTCGCGCAACTCGGCCGCGCGTTCGGCCGGCGCGGGCTCAGAGGAAAAAAGATCAATAGGGCACATGCGGACAAATCACTCTGAGAATGAGGGGGAGTCATACCAGAACGCCGCGGAACCGGCTTTGCCGGGCTGCCAGCGTTGCCCCCTGAAAGGGGGTGACGCGCTGAAAGCGCGGCGCGGGGGTCAGGAAAAAAGCCGTCGGGCCTGGGGCGAACCCGCCGACAGATCGTGGCTGTCCAGCGCGTCGTACAGGCTCTCCAGGTCGGCGCCGATGCCGTCCATCGTGTCGGTGGACAACAACTGACCACCATCGTCGGTGATCACGCCTTCCATGGCCTCGGCCAGCGCGGAGGCGGCCTGGCGCATGCGCACAAACGGCTGCTCACTGCGCGGCACGTGGGTCACTTCCAGCGACAGCGCGACCTCGCGCAACGCGCTTTGCTCCGGGTCTTCGGCCATGGCGGCCTGCGAATCAAAGGCGAGGCTCAGGATGGGCGCCTGTCCCGCCGCGCTGGCGGGCAGCACCATGCGCCCGGGCAGCACGCCCGCAACGAAGCCGAGCCGGGCCGCGTTCTGCGCCACATAACCGGGGCTCCAGGCGCTGCGACGGGCACGCAACGTGAAGCCCAGCTGGGCATCGTGGCCGCTGGCAAAAGCGTCCAGTTCGCGGGCGCGGGCCACCTCGGCGCGCATGTCGGGAAAATCGGGCGCGGCGCCCACCGCGTCGGCAAAGGCCTGCGCCTTGACGACGAACTCGGAAAACTCGATGTCGTTGAGCGCGCCGGCACGGTTCGCCAGCTGCACGCCGGCCTGCAGCGCGTGGTAGCGCTGCCCCGGCCGCGGGCTTTCCCATTCACCGCTGGTTTCGTTCAGGCCTTCGACGGCAAACGGCTTGCTGCCGACCCGGCGCGTACCCGGCAGCGCCGCCAGCAAGGCATCGCCCGACACCGGGCCTTCCACCGCCAGCGGGGTGATGACGTCGATCAGGGCGTCCAGCCCGGGCCGCTTCTCGGGGGGACTCACGACGTTGTTGAGCGTGACGGGCACCACCACCGGCACACGCGCTTCGCCATCCACCACCACCTGCGGCTCCGGCTCCGGCGCAGGCTCGAAGGGGTGTCCCATGACCGGTTCGATGCGCTCCGATATCCCATCGTGGTCGGGCTCGATCACCGGACCGGTCAGCGGGCTTTCAAAGCTCTGGGGTTCACCCGCACCGTCCAGTCCGGGGCGTTCGCTGGCGGTGCGCGGAGCATTCTTGCTCGTGACCCAGGCGTTGTAGGCCACGACGCCCGCCAGCACGAGGCCTCCGATGATGGCCAGACTGATTTGCAGAGTGCTCATGTGTGTTCAACGGTGGGTGGCGTGGTCAGACGGATTCCAGCATGCCGGCAGCGGACTCCATGTCCACCGCGACGATACGCGAAACGCCCTGCTCCTGCATGGTCACGCCGATCAATTGTTCGGCCATTTCCATGGCGATCTTGTTGTGGCTGATGAACAGGAACTGGGTGCCCTGCTTGCTCATGCTGGTCACCAACCGGGCGTAACGCTCGGTGTTGGCGTCGTCCAGCGGCGCGTCCACCTCGTCCAGCAGGCAGAACGGCGCCGGGTTGAGCTGGAAAATCGCGAACACCAGCGCGATGGCGGTGAGCGCCTTTTCACCGCCCGAGAGCAGGTGGATGGTCTGGTTCTTCTTGCCGGGCGGCTGCGCCAGCACCTGCACACCCGCGTCGAGGATTTCTTCACCGGTCATCACCAGCCGGGCGTTGCCGCCGCCGAACAGCTCGGGGAACATGCGGCCGAAGTGCTCGTTGACGGTGTTGAAGGTGCTGCCCAGAAGGTCGCGGGTCTCGGCGTCGATCTTCTTGATCGCGTCTTCCAGGGTGGTCATGGCTTCGACCAGGTCGGCCGACTGCGCGTCGAGGAAGGTCTTGCGCTCGCGCGCAGCGGTGAGTTCGTCCAGCGCCGCGAGGTTGACGGCGCCCAGCGCCTGGATCTCGCGGTGCATGCGGTCGATCTCGCCTTGCAGGCCGCTCAGGCGCACATTGCCTTCGGTGATGCTCTGCGCCACCGCGGCCAGATCGGCCTGGGCCTCTTCGAGTTGCTGGCTGTATTGCTCCACACCCAGGCGCGCGGCCTGTTCCTTGAGCTGGAAGTCGGTGATGCGCAGGCGCAGCGGGTCGAGCTCGCGCTCCAGCTTCAGGCGGTGTTCGTCGCTCGCGCGCAGCTTCATCGTGAGGTCGTCGTACTGGCTGCGCAGGGCGCCCAGGGTCTGCTCGCGTTCGAGCTTGACGGCCAGCACGTTCTGCAGCCCGGCCTGGGCCGCGGCGTCGCTCAGGCGGGCCAGTTCTTCGGCGGCCCGCTGCTCTTCGTCGGCGAGCGACTTTTCCTGCGAGGCCGCGGTTTCCAGCGAGCGCTGCAGCTCTCCCTGACGGGCCTGCAGGCTGCGCAGGGCGAAGGTGGCCTCCTGCGCGCTGCGCTCCAGCGAGCGTTGCTGCTCGCGCGCCGCATTCAAGGCGCGCTCGGCATCGATCACCTTGTCGTCGAACTGGGCGTGGCGCTCCTGGCTGTCGGCGAGCATCATGTCCAGCTCTTCGAAGCGGGCCTCGGCCGTCACACGGCGCTCCTGCAGGTCTTCCAGCTGGGCATCCACCTCGGCCAGATCGGAAGCGATCTGCTCGCTGCGCGCGCGGGTCTGTTCGGCGAGTTGCGTCAGACGCAGGGCCTCGACCTGCAGCTCGTGGGCCTTGCCGCGTGTTTCGGCGCCTTCGCGGCGCGCGCTCACGAGCCGCTGCGAAGCATCGCTGTAGGCGGCTTCGGCGCGTACGAGCGCGGTCCGGGCCTGCTCGGCGATCAGCGCCTGGGCCCGCAGCTCTTTCTCAAGGTGTTCAATTTCCTGCGCGCGCGCCAGCAGGCCGGCCTGCTCGCTGTCGGGTGCGTAGAAGCTCACGCTGTGGGCACTGACCCCGTGGCCGCTGGGTACGTAGATCACTTCGCCGGCCTGCAGCTGGGCGCGCTGCGCCATCGCTTCGTCCAGGCTGGCCGCCGTCAGGCAACCCTGCAACCAGTCACCCAGCAGGGCCTTCTGCCCGGCGTCGTTCAGGCGCAGCCAGTCGGCCAGGGGCTTGAGCCCGCTGCCGCTGGCGGTGCCCGAAGCCACGGCAGACGGGCTGTAAAACGCGAGCTTCGCGGGCGGGGCATCGTTGCCGAACGAGCGCACCATCTCCAGCCGCGACACCTCGAGCGCGCCCAGGCGCTCTCGCAGCGCGGCTTCGAGCGCGTTTTCCCAGCCGGTCTCGATGTGGATGCGGCTCCACAGGCCCTGCAGGCTATCGAGCCCGTGCTTGGCCAGCCAGGGCTGGAGCTTGCCGTCGGTCTTGACCTTCTCCTGCAGCGCCTTGAGCGCTTCCATGCGGGCCGACAGGTCGGCCTGTTTCGCGGATTCCTGGTTCACCGCCTGCTGGGCGGCGCGCCGGTCATCGTCCAGCTGGGGCACGCTGTCCTGCAGCTCGTGCAGCACCGCGTCGGCCAGTTCGGCGGCTTCCTGCGCCACCACCAGCTGGCTCTGCGCGTCGAGCAGGCGGGCCTCGTCGGGCGCGGCCAGGGCGTTGCGGTCGGCGGCCAGGCGTTCGCGGCGCTGGTTGAGCTGGCGGCTCTGTTCTTCGATGTTGCGCTGTTCGGCGGCCAGCACCTGGATCTGCTGCTGCACCTGTGTGACGCTGCCACGCTGTTCGTTGGCGCGGTTCTGCGCCTGGCGCAGGCCGTCTTCCAGCGCGGGCAGGGCCGCGCCCTGCTCTTCGCCCTGGGCGGCGAGCACCACCGACTTTTCTTCAGCCTCGACCATGGCTTCGGCCAGCTGCTCCAGCTCCACGCCGGCGTCCTGGCTGCGCGTGGTCCACGAGGCCATCTGTTCCTTCAACTGCACCAGCCGCTGTTCGACACGGGTGCGGCCTTCGATCACGAAGCGGATCTCGGCTTCCAGCTTGCCCACCTCGGCGCTGGCCTCGTAGAGCTTGCCCTGGGCCTGGTTGACCTGGTCGCCCGCGGCGTAGTGCGCCTGGCGGATGGTTTCCAGCTCGGATTCGACCCGGCGCAGGTCGGCGGTGCGCGACTCCAGGTCGTTCAGCGCCTGGGCCGCATCGGTCTTGACCTTGATCTGGTCGGCCTCGGCCTCGCTGCGTTTCAGGAACCAGAGCTGGTGCTGCTTGAGCGTGGCGCCGGCCTGCAGGGTGTTGTAGCGCGCAGCGACCTCAGCCTGCTTTTCCAGCTTGTCGAGATTGGCGTTGAGTTCGCGCAGGATGTCTTCGACCCGGGTGAGGTTTTCGCGTGTGTCGGCCAGGCGGTTGGCCGTTTCGCGGCGGCGTTCCTTGTATTTGGAGACGCCGGCGGCCTCTTCGAGGAACAGGCGCAGCTCTTCGGGCTTGCTCTCGATGATGCGGCTGATGGTGCCCTGGCCGATGATGGCGTAGGCACGGGGGCCGAGGCCGGTACCGAGGAACACGTCCTGCACGTCGCGGCGGCGCACCGGCTGGTTGTTGATGTAGTAGCTGCTGGTGCCGTCGCGCGTAAGCACGCGCTTGACCGCGATCTCAAGAAACTGGCCCCACTGGCCACCGGCGCGGTGGTCGGCGTTGTCGAACACCAGCTCGACGCTGGAGCGGCTGGCCGGTTTGCGGTTGTTGGTGCCGTTGAAGATCACGTCCTGCATGGACTCGCCACGCAGCTCGGACGCCTTGCTCTCGCCCAGCACCCAGCGCACCGCGTCCATGATGTTGGACTTGCCGCAGCCGTTGGGCCCCACCACGCCCACCAGTTGCCCGGGCAGCATGAAGTTGGTCGGCTCGGCGAAGGACTTGAAGCCCGATAACTTGATCGAATTGAGGCGCACGGGAATTCGGTCGCGGGAAGCTAACTGTTTGATTTGTAACGATAATCCTCCCCCGAGCGGGGCCGGACCGCAAGCCGCATGATACCGTGTCCGCCTGGCCTTGAGCCCGTCCCGGGAGGGCCTGAAGCGGCCTTGGGATAATCGGCGCCATGAATCCCAAGTTGTCCCTCCTGCAGCCCTACCCGTTCGAGCGGCTGCGCCAGCTGTTTGCGGGCGTCACACCCAACCCGGCCTACCGCGCGATCAGCCTGGGCATCGGCGAACCGAAACACGCCACACCCCAGATGCTCAAGGACGCGCTGGCCGCCGCGTTGGACACCGGTCTGACCGGCTACCCCGCCACCGCCGGCGAGCCAGCGCTGCGCGAAGCCTGTGCGGCCTGGCTGCAGCGGCGCTATGGCGTCACCGTGAGCCCCGCCAACCAGGTGTTGCCGGTGAACGGTTCGCGCGAGGCGCTGTTTGCCTTCGCCCAGACGGTGCTGGACCCGACCCAAGCCGGTGCCACGCTGGTGTTTCCCAATCCGTTCTATCAGATCTACGAAGGCGCGGCCCTGCTGGGTGGCGCCCAGCCGTACTACGTGCCCAGCGTGCCGTCGCGCAACTTCGCGGTGGACTGGGACAGCGTGCCGGAAGACGTCTGGGCCCGCACGCAGCTCATCTTCGTCTGCTCGCCCGGCAACCCGACCGGCGCCGTGATGCCGCTGGACGAGTGGAAAAAGCTGTTCGAACTGAGCGACCGCCACGGCTTTGTGATCGCCTCCGACGAGTGCTACTCCGAAATCTACTTCCGCGACGAACCGCCGCTGGGTGGGCTGGAAGCGGCGGTGAAGCTCGGACGCACCGACTTCAAGAACCTCATGATGTTCACCAGCCTGTCCAAGCGCAGCAACGTGCCCGGGTTGCGCAGCGGTTTTGTGGCCGGAGATGCGGCGCTGATCAAGGCCTTCCTGCTCTACCGCACCTACCACGGCGGCGCCATGAGCCCGGCGGTGCAGGCTGCGAGCGTGGCCGCCTGGGGCGACGAAGACCATGTCATCGACAACCGCCGGCAATACCGGGAAAAGTTTGCCCAGGTCACGCCGCTGCTGGCCTCGGTGATGGAGGTGGCGTTGCCCGACGCGGCGTTCTACCTCTGGGCCGGCGTTCCTGAGGCCTTCAATCACCGGATTCCGGGCCTGAGCGCCGACGAAGCGTTCGCCCGCGAGTTGCTGGCTCAATACAATGTGACGGTTCTGCCCGGCAGCTACCTGGCTCGCGAGGCCCAGGGTGTCAATCCGGGCCGCGGCCGGGTGCGCATGGCCCTGGTGGCCGAACCCGCCGAATGCCTGGAAGCCGCCGGCCGCATCGTCGAGTTCCTCTCGCCTCGCGCCTGAGACCCCTTTTCGTTCCATCCATCTTTTCCTGACCGTCCGAGACAACATGACCCAACAACTGCAAACCCTGATCGACAACGCCTGGGACCAGCGCGCCGACCTGTCTCCCGCCTCCGCACCCAAGGAAGTGCTGGACGCCGTGGAGCACGTGATCAGCGAACTCAACACCGGCAAGCTGCGCGTGGCCACCCGCGAAGGCGTGGGCCAGTGGACGGTGCACCAGTGGATCAAGAAAGCCGTGCTGCTGTCGTTCCGCCTGAAAGACAACGAGATGATGGGCAGTGGCGACCTGGCCTTCTACGACAAGGTGCCCACCAAGTTCGCCCACCTGAGCGAAGCCGAGATGAAGGCCACCGGCGTGCGCGTGGTGCCACCGGCCGTGGCCCGCCGCGGCAGCTTCATCGCCAAGGGCGCGATCCTGATGCCCAGCTACGTGAACATCGGCGCCTACGTCGATGAAAACACCATGGTCGACACCTGGGCCACGGTGGGCTCCTGCGCCCAGATCGGCAAGAACGTGCACCTGTCCGGTGGCGTCGGCATCGGTGGCGTGCTGGAGCCACTGCAGGCCGGCCCCACCATCATCGAAGACAACTGCTTCATCGGCGCCCGCTCCGAGGTGGTCGAAGGCGTGGTGATCGAAGAAAACTCGGTGATCTCCATGGGCGTCTACATCGGCCAGAGCACCCCGATCTACGACCGGACGACCGACACCGTGAGCTACGGTCGCGTGCCGTCTGGCTCGGTGGTAATCAGCGGCAGCCTGCCCAAGGACGGCGGCAAATACAGCCTGTACGCGGCCATCATCGTCAAGCGCGTGGACGCGCAGACGCGATCGAAGACCAGCCTGAACGACTTGTTGAGGGATTGAATTTGACCCACCCCCGTCGCTGCGCTCCGCCCCTCAAGGGGCAACACCTGCGGACTGGCAAAGCCAGATCCGCGGTGTTCTGGGCTTGTGCACGGTCGCCGGATACGTATCTGTTTTTTTTCTCCTGTTAAGGACATGGCATGAGCAGCGGAACGATGGAGCGCATCCTGCGCCTGATGGCTGAGAAGAAGGCTTCGGACGTGTACCTGTCGGCGCATGCGCCGGCCATGATCAAGATCAACGGGCAGACGCTGCCGATCAACAGCCAGGTGATGCCGCCGGAGGCGCCGCTGAACCTGCTGTCCGAGATCGTGCCGGCCACGCGCATCGAGGAGTTGCGGGATACCGGGGAACTCAACATGGCCGTGCCGCTGGAGGGCGTGGGCAACTTCCGCATCAGTGCGATGCGCCAGCGCAGCACCTACGCCGTGTGCCTGCGCTACGTCCCGGGCGATGTGCCTTCGCTGGACTCCCTGAACGTGCCGCCCGTGCTGTCGGATCTGGTGATGGAGAAGCGGGGCCTGGTGTTGATGGTCGGTGCCACGGGCGCTGGCAAGACCACCACGCTGGCGGCCATGATCGACCTGCGCAACGAGCTGAACACCGGCCACATTCTCACCATCGAGGACCCGATCGAATACGTCTACCGCAACAAGAAGTCGGTCGTCAACCAGCGTGAAATCGGTCCCGACACCGCTTCGCTGCAAGTCGGCCTGAAGAACGCGCTGCGCCAGGCGCCCGACGTGATCCTGATCGGCGAGATCCGCGACCGCGAAACCATGTCGGCCGCCATCGCCTACGCGCAGTCGGGTCACCTGTGTCTGGCCACGCTGCACGCCAACAACAGCTACCAGGCACTCAACCGCATCCTGAGCTTCTACCCGGTCGAAGTGCGTCCCACCATGCTCGGCGACCTGGCCGCCGCGCTGCGCGCCATCGTCTCGCAGCGCCTGCTGCGCACCCACACGGGCGGCCGTGTGCCCGCCGTGGAGGTGATGCTCAACACCGCGCTGATCGCCGACCTGATCCAGAAAGCCGATTTCTCCGGCGTACGCGAGGCCATGGAAAAATCGTTGGCCGTGGGCTCGCAGAGCTTCGAGCAGGACCTGGCCCGGCTGGTGCGCGACGGCATCGTCTCGCGCAACGAGGGCCTGGCCCACGCCGACTCGCCCAACAACCTGTTGTGGCGCCTGCAGAACGACTTCAACGCCTCCAAGTCCAACCTGGACGCCAAGCCGTCTGATGACGACCAGAGCGACAACGCCACATTCACCGAGTTCTCGCTCGACGTCAAATTCTGATGACCGCCACCCTGCGCCTGACCGAAGAACTGATCGCACGCCCCTCGGTCACGCCGCTGGACGAAGGCTGTCAGGCCCTGATCGCCGACCGCCTGCGAGCACTGGGTTTTGTCTGTGAAACCATCGAAAGCGGCCCGGCCGATTTCCGCGTGACCAACCTCTGGGCGCGCCTGGGCACGGGCCAGCAGCCCACCCTGGTCTGGGCGGGCCACACCGACGTGGTGCCCACCGGCCCGCTGGACGCCTGGGGCAGCGACCCCTTCGTGCCTTCGCACCGCGACGGCAAGCTTTTTGGCCGCGGCGCCAGCGACATGAAAACCTCGCTCGCCGCCATGGTGGTGGCCTGCGAAGAATTCGTGGCTTCCAACCCCCAGCCGCCCATCGACATCGCCTTCCTGCTGACCAGCGACGAAGAGGGCCCGGCGAACGACGGCACGGTGATCGTCTGCGACAAGCTGCGCCAACGCGGCGAACGCCTGGACTGGTGCATCGTCGGCGAGCCCACCTCGGTCGAGCGCACGGGCGACATGATCAAGAATGGCCGCCGCGGCACCATGAGCGGCAAGCTCACGGTCAAGGGCATTCAGGGCCACATCGCCTACCCGCAACTGGCGAAGAACCCGATCCACATGGTCGCCCCGGCCCTGGCCGAACTCGCCGCGACGGTCTGGGACATGGGCAACGCCTACTTCCCTCCCACCACCTGGCAGGTGAGCAACATCCACGGTGGCACGGGCGCGAGCAACGTGATCCCCGGCACCGTGATGATCGACTTCAACTTCCGCTTCTCCACCGAGTCCACACCCGAAGGCCTGCAGCAGCGCGTGGTCGACATCCTGCAGCGCCACGGCCTGCAGGCGGGCGCCGACCACGACCTCACCTGGACCATCGGCGGGCGACCGTTTCTGACCCAGCCCGGCACGCTGGTGGACGCCGTGCGCTCCGCCATCCAGACCGAGACCGGCGTAGAAACCCAGCTCTCCACCACCGGGGGCACCAGCGACGGCCGCTTCATCGCCCAGATCTGCCCCCAGGTGATCGAACTCGGCCCGCCGAACGCCACCATCCACAAGATCGACGAACACGTGGCCGTGGCCGACATCGAGCCCCTGAAGAACATCTACCGCCGCGTGCTTCACAACCTCGCCCAACAGCAGGCCTGCGCGCGCTGAACCCATGACTCTGCAAGACCTGCTCGCCGGGGCCACGGCACGCCTCGAAGCCGCCCATCTGGCCTATGGCCACGGCACCACCAACGCCCGCGACGAAGCCGCCTGGCTCGTGCTGTGGCAACTTCACCTGCCGCTGGACGGCGACCTGGAGGAGATGGCCGAAACGCCCGTCTCTGACGAAGATGCGCTGGCCGTGGCCGAGCTGATCACACGCCGCATCGAGACCCGCCAACCGGCAGCCTACCTCACGCACGAAGCCTGGCTGCAGGGGGTGCCGTTTTATGTGGATCAGCGCGCCATCGTGCCGCGCAGCTTCATCGCAGAGCTGATCGCCGACGGCGGCTTCGACGCCTGGCTGGGCGAACACACGACCCGCGTGCTGGACCTGTGCACCGGCAACGGCAGTCTCGCCGTGCTGGCGGCCCTGGCCTGGCCGCAGGTGCAAGTGACCGGCGCCGACCTTTCCACCGATGCGCTGGCGGTAGCCCGCATCAACGTCGACCAGCACGGCCTGCAGGACCGGATCACGCTCATCGAGTCCGACGGGCTCAAAGCCTGCCCAGGCCCCTGGGATCTGGTGCTGTGCAACCCGCCCTATGTCAACGCACAGAGCATGCACGCCCTGCCCGCCGAATACCGCGCCGAGCCGGCGCTCGCGCTGGCGGGCGGTGTCGACGGCATGGACTTCATCCGCACCCTCTTGCACGACCTGCCCTCGCGCCTGTCGCCCCACGGCGTGCTGGTGCTCGAAATCGGCAACGAACGCGAACACTTCGAAGCCGCGTTCCCGCAACTCGAANCCGTGTGGCTGTCCACCAGCGCTGGCGANGANCANGTCCTTCTTCTCACTTCCGATTCCCTTTCGGCACTGGCTTCCCAGCCAACGCCCCGCCCATGATCACACTGAAAAACCTGGTCCTTCGTCGTGGCACGAAGGTCCTGCTCGATGGCGCTTCCGCCACCATCAACCCCGGCGAAAAAGTCGGCCTCGTGGGTCGCAACGGTGCCGGCAAGTCCAGCCTGTTCGGCCTGCTCAACAAGACGCTGCACGAGGACAAGGGGGACTTCTATGTGCCCGCCCAGTGGCGCATGGCCCAGGTCGCGCAGGACATGCCCGAGACCGACATGCCCGCCACGCAGTTCGTCATCGAAGGCGACGTGACCCTACTCGCCGCGCAGCAGGAAGTGACCGCATCGGAAGAAAGCAACGATGGCGAGCGCATGGCCCACGCCTACATGGCGCTGCACGACGCGGGCGCACACGATGCGCCGGCCCGCGCGCAGGCGCTCATCCTGGGCCTGGGTTTCCGCACCGACGAACTCGACAACCCGGTCAACAGCTTCTCCGGCGGCTGGCGCATGCGCCTGCAACTCGCGCGTGCACTGATGTGCCCGAGCGACCTGCTGCTGCTCGACGAACCCACCAACCACCTGGATCTGGACGCCCTGGTCTGGCTGGAAGCCTGGCTCAAGCGCTACGAAGGCACCATGCTCGTGATCAGCCACGACCGCGAGTTCCTTGATGCCGTCACCGACGTCACCATCCACATCGAACGCGCCCAGCTCACGCGCTACGGTGGCAACTACAGCAAGTTCGAAGACATGCGCGCCGAGCAGATGGCGCTGCAGGCCACGGCGTACTCCAAGCAGCAGGACAAGGTCGCGCACCTGCAGAAATTCATCGCCCGCTTCAAGGCCAAGGCCAGCAAGGCCAAGCAGGCGCAAAGCCGGGTCAAGGCGCTGGAGCGCATGGAGAAAATCGGCCCGGTGCTGGCCGACGCCGACTTCACCTTCGAATTCAGCGAGCCGCAGAACCTGCCCAACCCCATGCTGGCCATGAACGAGGTGAGCTTTGGCTATCCGCCACCCGCCGCGGGCGGCGAACCGATCACCATTGTGCGCAACGTCAGCCGCTCTGTGCTGGCCGGGCAGCGCATCGGCATCCTCGGGGCCAACGGCCAGGGCAAGTCCACCGTGGTGAAGACCATCGCGCGCGACCTGAAGGCCATCAGCGGCGAGATCATTGAGGGCAAGGGACTGAACATCGGCTACTTCGCCCAGCAGGAACTGGACGTGCTGCGTCCGGCCGACACCCCGCTGGAGCACATGATCCGCTTGGTGCGCGAGTGCACGGCGCAGGGCCGCCTGAGCGGCCAGGCCACGCGCGAGCAGGATCTGCGCAGCTTCCTCGGCAGCTTCAACTTCACCGGCGACCAGGTGAAGCAGGCGGTCGGCAGCATGAGCGGCGGCGAGAAGGCGCGCCTGGTGCTGTGCATGATCGTCTGGCAGCGCCCCAACCTGCTGCTGCTCGACGAACCCACCAACCACCTGGACCTCGCCACACGCGAAGCGCTGTCGATGGCGCTCAACGAATTCGAAGGCACCGTCATGCTGGTCAGCCACGACCGTGCCCTGCTGCGCGCCGTGTGCGACGAATTCTGGCTGGTTTCCCGTGGCGGCATTGCACCGTTTGACGGCGATCTGGACGACTACCAGCGCTACCTGCTAGACATGGCCAAACAGTCACGAGAAGCGCAGCGCCAGGAGCAGAAAGACCTGCAGCGGGGCAACGCGGCGGCACCCGCTGTGGAGGCCGCGGCCGCGCCGGCCCCCGCGGCCAACCGCAGTTCCGAACAGCGCAAGCAGGATTCCCAACGCCGCCAGCAGCTCACCGAGCAGTTGCGCCCGTTGAAGAAAGAGCTGGAGCACAACGAAAAACGCACCGCCGCATTGAACTTGCAGAAAAACCAGCTGGAGGCCCGCCTGAGCCAGCCCGCGAATCCCAAGGACATGGCCGATGCGGGGGGCGAGCTCAAAGCGGTGAACGATGAGATCGAAGCGCTGGAACTGCGCTGGCTGGACCTCACCGAACAGATCGAAGGCGCCAGCGCCAACGGGTGACAACCGCTCGTTCTGTATGCGAAATGCACGGCGCAGTGACGGCGTTCACAGGCAGGCGTGCAGCAAGGGAGCGGTGAGAGCGGAAAAGCGGGCTTGACGCTACAGTGGGACCCTCCCTTGTCCAACCCGGCACATCGAAAGGCAGTCCGCACATGTCCATCCTGATCACTCTCTTCATTGGCCTGATCGCAGGCTTCGTCGCCCGCGCCATCAAACCCGGCGACGACAACATGGGCTGGATCATGACCGCCTTGCTGGGTGTGGCAGGCTCATTCCTCGCGAGCTATGGGGGTGCCGCGCTGGGCCTCTACGCCCCGGGACAAGCCGCGGGATTCATCGCCTCGGTGGTGGGCGCCGTGATCCTGCTGGTGGTCGTTGGCCTGATCCGGAAGAAGTGAGCCGTCGACCGTGCGGTGTTTCACCGTAGGCCTTTCAGGTGGTCCAGCACGGTTCGAAAAACGCGCAGGAATCGCTCCTTCAGCCGGCCTCGATCTGACCGAGCAGGTGCTCGATATCGCCGTACAGCGCATGGCCGCTCAGCAGCCGGTCGCCTGACGCGCTGTGCACCACCAGGGCCGGTACACCCTGCACGCCCAGCAACCGCATCACGCGGCGCGCCTGGCCCAGACGCGCCGCGTTGCGCTCCATCAGCTCGGCGTCGGCCGCCGCCAGCCGGTCGGCCGCTGCATCCAGACCCAGACCGCGCAGCAGCACGCCGACCACCAGGGCATTCCCGGTGTCCAGACCGTCCACGTAGCGGGCCTCCTGAAACGTCTTCAACGCGTCAAGTTCGCGCTGCGGTTCGGTCAATGACACCGCGATGAGGGCCAGTGTCATGGCCGCCGAATCGAAGGGGCTGCCGCGGCGGCCCAGCACGTTCTGGCGGTAAGCCTCGGTGAAGCGCTGGCCCGTGAGTTGGGCGATGCGCAGGTCGTTCGACCAGGCGAACTCGGCAAAGGCCGCATCCATGTGGCGGCCACCATCGGCAAACAGCCCCGTCGGTGCCAGTTCCAGCGTGATTCCGCTGTGCTGCCCCAGCTTTTGCACCGCGGGCGAAGCGCCATAGCACCAACCGCACAAGGGATCGAACAGGTATGTGATGGTGGTGCTCATGGTTTATCTCCTCACCACTTCATTTCGCCCTTGTTGACCTTGGCGCCGATGTCCAGCGACAAGGCGCCATCCGTCACCTGCGGGTAGGCTTTCTTCATGGCGTCGATCAGTTCGGCGCTGCCCTTGCTGGCGGCCAGGTTCTTCTCGAAGGTCTGCAGGTAGTCCTTGGTGAAGGTGATGGCGCTGGCGTCCACGGCGGAGCCGGCCTTCATGTGGCCGGGCACCACCAGCTCGGGTTTGAGCGCGGCCATTTCGTCCAGCTGGGCCACCCAGGCGGCGCGCTCGGCGGCGCTTTGCGTGTCGGCGGTCCAGACGTGCATGTTGCCGAAGACACCGATGTCACCCACCACGGCCTTGATCGACGGGATCCAGGCGTAGGGACGGTGGGCCAGCAGGCCTTGCGTACCACGGATCTCGATGGTCTGGCCTTCCAGCTTCAGGCTGTTGCCTTCCAGCGCGCGCGGTGCCACGGGTTTGTGCGGTGCGTTGGCGCCCATCTTGGGACCCCAGAACGCCACCTTGCCCGCCATCTTGGCGTTGAGTTTTTCCAGCACGGCGGGCGTGCTCACCACGTCGGCCTGGGGGAAAATTTCCTTGAGCGTTTCGACACCGAAGTAATAGTCCGGGTCGGCCTGGCTCACGTAAATGGTGGTGAGCTGCTTGCCGCTGTCGAGCACGTTGGCAGCGATGCGCAGCGCGTCGGCGCGGGTGAAGCCGGCGTCGATCACCATGGCCTCTTTTTCGCCGTAGACCAGGGTCGAGTTGACGTTGAAGCTGTTGCCGGCGGCGTTGTAGACCTTGACGGTCAGCGGCTGGGCGGCCTGGGCGCTGGTGAAGGCGATGGCCAGCGAGGCGGCGATGACGGTGGTGCGGATCATGGAAGGCTCCTGTGTGATGTGTTTAAGGTGGCACTGTTCAGCGCTGGAACGAACTGTAATTTCAATATCCGAACAGATAAACCGCATAATTCGGCCATATATGTTTCAAAAACAGAGCAAATCATGGACCGGTTGACCGCCATGCGCGTGTTTGTGGCGGTGACCGAGAGCGGCAGCTTCAGCGCCACGGCCGACAAGCTGGAGATGTCGCGCGCCATGGTCACGCGCCATGTGGGCGCGCTGGAGCAGTGGCTGGGTGCGCGCCTGCTGCAGCGCACCACGCGCAGCGTCACGCTCACGGATGCCGGAGAGACCTGCCTGCGCCGCAGCCAGCAGATGCTGGCGCTGATGGACGACGTGGAGCAGGAAACCAGCCGCCACGACACGGCGCTGCGCGGGCAGCTGCGGGTGACCTGCAGCGTTTCCCTCGCTTACGCGCAGATGGCGGCCGCACTGGCCAATTTCCTGAAGCAACACCCGCAGCTCAAGATCGACCTGAACGCCAGCGAGGGCGCGCTCAACCTGGTGGAGGCGCGCATCGACCTGGCCATCCGCATCAGCGCGGAGCCCGACCCCACGCTGATCGGCCGCGTGCTGGCGCCCTGCGCTTCGGTGCTGGTGGCCTCCCCCGCCTACCTTGCCGCGCACGGCGTGCCGAAGACACCATCCGACCTGGAAACCCACCAATGCCTGAGCTTTGCCAACTTCGGCAAGAGTACCTGGACGCTCAACCGGGGCGAAGAACTTTGCCAGGTCGGCGTGCGCAGCCAGCTCAGCGCCAACGAGGCCACCGCTTTGCTGCAGGCCGCCCTGGCGGGTGGCGGCGTGGCCCTGCAACCGACCTACCTGGCCAATCCGCACCTGGCCGATGGCACGCTCGTGGCGGTGCTGCCCGACTGGCAACCGCCTGACATGGCGATCTATGCGCTCTACCCGTCACGCAAGCACTTGTCGCCTGCCGTGCGCGCCCTGCTGGATTTTCTGGTGCAACGGTTTGCCACCCCGCGCTGGTAGCACTGCGCGAATCTGGCTTTTTGGCGGGTGCACTCAAGATAAAACTGGCACGGGCTGGTGACGCGACCAGAAATGAAAAAGCCTGCTACCGAATCAGTAGCAGGCTTTTCAACTCCCGCGAGGGGAATCTGGTGGGACGTGCGGGGGTCGAACCCACGACAAACGGATTAAAAGTCCGCTGCTCTACCAACTGAGCTAACGTCCCAACATACAAAAAAACATCAACGACAAACTGAATGCGAGACCCCAGATACCAGCGTCTGGTGGGGCGTGAGTGACTCGAACACTCGACCTACGGATTAAGAGTCCGCTGCTCTACCAACTGAGCTAACGCCCCATCTGGCCCCGCAAAGTTGGCTTTCACTACATCGCCAAGCCTCAAATTATAGCGTTATTTTCGAGCTGTTTTCAAGGCTCGCAGGACTTTTTGAAAAGCTCGCGATCGCGTTCATCAAGGCCCCTGCCGCAGCCATGCCGAAACTGGCGGTCACACTCACGGCCGATCCATAACCATGGCAATTCAACGATCCGTCTGCCGCGGCAGCCAGTGCACACGATGCATCGGGCGGCGACACAGCCTCACGGCTGAACACACAGCTCACGCCCATGGGACCGTTGCGAGCACCATCATGGTGTTTGCGCAACTGGTAGCGCAACTGCGCCAACAAGGGGTCGTGCGTGACAACGGCCAGATCGGCCACTTCCATCGCATGAGCCAGTCGCTTTCCACCCGCGGCTCCGACGGTCACGAACGGCAGCCTGTTGCCCACGGCCCAGGCGGCCAGCCTTGTCTTGGCCCGCATCTGGTCACAGGCATCGATGAGCCCGGTGGGTCGCATGCTCGCCTCGCCCCGTGCACCATCCAGCAGCATGGGCCAGTTTCCTGGCGTCACAAACTCCTCGATCACGTCCACCACACAGGCCGGGTGGTACATCGCGATGCGCTCGCGCATGGCCAGTGCCTTGCTCTGCCCCAAGGTAGCGTCCAGGGCATGAATCTGGCGGTTGATGTTGGATTCGGACACATGGTCCAGATCGATCAGGGTGAGGCGTCGAACGCCACTGCGTGCCAAGGCTTCGACGGACCACGATCCGACACCGCCGATGCCAACCACCACCACGTGTGCGTCAAAGATGCGTTGGGAGCCTTCCTGGCCATAGAGCCGGCGCAAACCTCCGAAGCGGCGTTCAAAATCGGGGGGCATGACAGGCTCGGTCGTTCCGTTCTGATCACTCACTCACGCTCCAGCAACCAGAGCTGAAAGCGCACACCGGCCATGGCGCCGAGCACGATGCCCACCACCGCGATGGCGCTGGTGAGGCTCAACGTGGACAACCCAGAAAGACCCTGGCCCACGGTGCACCCCAAAGCTGTCACCCCCCCAACGCCCATGCAGAACGCACCCCCCATGTGCAAAGCGGTGTCTTGCGTGCTGCGAAAACCCTCCCAGCGAAAACTGCCCCCCAGCCAGGCCTGTGCAAAGGCGCCGACCACCACGCCCGCCACGGTGACCACGCCGAGGGTCAGCACGTTGGACTTGTCGCTGAAGAGAATCAGCCAGTCCAGGGCGTAGGCCATGGGTGCGGTGAAGGTCAGGGACTCCATGCGCCCGGTGTTGGTGGCGAGATACATCGATTCCAGCGTTTCCGGATGCTCGGCCACAAACGCCATGTGACCGCTGACCCACCACATCGCAGCGATCACCAGCCCCAGACCCACACCACCCAGCAGGTTGTTGGCGCTGCGGAAATCTTCGTCCATCAAGGCCCAGACAACCAGCGCGCCGCCCAGGATCAATGCGGCCAGCAGACCTGCGGTGCCAGATTCCAGCCCCAGGGCTGCAGACATCCACATCGGCAGCGTGCCACCCGCCGCGATATCAAAGGCCACCAGGTCAACGGTGTTGACACGCAGCACCGCGAGCACGCCGCGCAACGTGGCATATGCGGCAAAGCCCATGACAAAGAAGACCACCAGTGACTTCAGGCTGCCAGCCCCGATGCGCACCAGCGTCTTGCTGCCACACCCCGAAGCCAGCACCATGCCAAAGCCGAACAGGGTGCCCCCCACGATGGCGGACAGCCAGATGATGCGGCCAGACCCGTAGATGGTCTGACTGGTGTCGATCCAGCCCAGCCAGCCCATGAAGTAAAAGCCGATCGACGCCACCCCCACCGCCATGCCCCACATGCGCATGCGCGTCCAGGCCCCCATGTTGATGATGTCGCTGATGGCGCCCATGGTGCAAAACTGGGTGCGCTGGGCAATAAAACCAAACACCACCGAAACCGCGAAGGCGGCCCAGAGAACTTGGGTATGCAGTGTTTGAATATCGGCGATGTCCATCATGGCCGACATTGTAGGAGGAGCCCTCCGGTCGCCCGGACCGGAAGGCCATCTGCACAAACCCGCCGCGATCAGCGCAGGCGGGC
>C687J35021_10000667_pt1 | contig 26827 bp, 37 predicted proteins | sample RifCSPhighO2_12_FD_35021 | JGI IMG/M metagenome (IMG submission 35021) | reverse complement strand
GGTCTCGCTGACTCGCAAAATTTGTTTTGTTGTTGGGTTAAAATAGAGGTATTTCGTTTCGTATGGAGATTAGAAATAAATAATTAAAACTGAGCTGGTAAACTGAAAAATACTTTTGTAAATGTTGAAACTCTTGCGCAACGCTTTAGAAGAGATGAACGAACTATCCAGTTGTGGGTAAGAGATGGAATGCCGCGTGAGAAGCGTGGCGTTTACGATTTATTAAAATGTTTTCAGTGGCGGCTTGATAAGCTTGAGGCTGAGAATGAAATTCTTAAAACAAGCGGTGATGTATCCCGTTACAAGGTGCAGACGGAGGGTGATAAAATTAAAAATAAATTGATGATGACAAAATTAAAATATGAACTGAACCAGTATGTGCGGAAGCGGGATATTCTTGATGCCTGGGGTAACCAGAATAACATTATTGGCAGTAAAACCGAGATGCTTAAAGAGGATTTGAAGCGTGATGTCATACACCATATACCAAAAGAGTTGAGGAAAAAGGTTACCGGCATTATTGAAAAGCTTGTTAACTCATACAAATTATATATCTCAAAGCTTGAGCTTGAGAAATATATTATTGATGAAGAAAAAATAATTGAAGATGCTGATGAGATTACAAGCGAAGGATAACGGATGGAAACTAACCGGCTGCCCGGAATAGAAATTAAACTTTTATGGATAAAGAAATTGAAATAAATAATATCAACCGAAACTGTAAAAGCAGTCCGGTTGAGTTTTTTGTTAGCTTTTGAGGAGCGACTTTTGATACTACTCAGAAAAGCTTATGAGTGGTGGGGAGAGGCATTGGGAGACGGGAGAAAGCCATTGCCATCAAACATAGCTTACGTAGATATTCAGGATGGTCAGTTTATTGGATGCGAACCGGAACGTAAATTAGTTACTTGGGATGAAGTGCTACAAGAAAGAAGAGAACGCCAAATAATTGAATTAGAGCATAAAAGATTTTCTGATAAAATAGAAATTAAACCTTGCTTCATTTGGGTATTTGACAACGGATCAATTTTCCCTTGCGGCGGTTGGTGGTGTTATATTTTAGCACATAAAAATGATTGGGCATTGAACTTCAGAAATGAGAGAAAGGATTTGCAGTTAAAAGTTATGCAAATGTTTCCGTGCGGAGTTTTCCCTCTTTTGGAAAACTTTGAAAATTGGATGATAACGTTTCAAAAAAATTACCCGGTAAAGAGAAAACGAAAGCGAGAAGGTATGGTGAAGGCTTGGGCAAAAATTTGTAATGGCAGATTATTAAACATAATGAAAAATGCAAGCGACGAAAAAACCTAACAAAAAGCTGATCCGCTATCGGCGGATCGAGCGGTAGTTATCCTGAGCGTAATTAAATTATGATACAACAAACTAACATATCATCCCTGGATAGGCTGGAGCAATTCTATCTTCTTAAAAATTTTAAGGAGGTAAAATTAAAATGCCAGACGTTCTTAAGACCACGGTTGAGACCTGATATCATCAACTGGCTGGAGGAAAACCTGATATTGCCTGACAGCTTTCCGATTCCGGGACCGTTCAGGATAAGGAATTCGCCTCACCTGGAGGAGCCTTTACGCAAAGCCCTTGACCCGGAAGTAAGAAGTCTTGCGCTTATGGGTGGAAATCAAATGGGTAAAACACTTTTATTCATCTGTGTTTGGGCTTATGATGTTGTTAACGATCCCTGCCCCTATCTTTACGCAAATGCTACTGACGACGGAGTAAAAAAATATGCTCTGCAAAAATTAGAACCGATAATAAATTGTAATCCTATACTAAACACTGTGATTGCTAAAAAAAGAAGGGGGAACACGGACGAGTCTTCTACCAGATGGAAAATTTACCCAGGCGGATGGAAAGAAATGATCTCCCTTGCTTCCCCTGGCAAAACAAGGTTTCGTTCTGCACGCAAAACAGTTGATGATGATATGGATGAAATAAAAATAACGTTGGGAAGTGAAGGGAATGCTCATTCAAATCTTAAAGGAAGGGTAACTGCTTACAAATATAATTACCAGCACTATTTTGGCAGCACTCCACGCAGAGATGGATCTTCTTATATTCAGTTAGAATTTAAAGAAGGAAGCCAGGCAAACTGGTATGTCGTTTGCCCCGGTTGTAAAAAAGAATTGGTGCTGGATGAAGATCGAATCGTTTGGGATAAAGAACCGATTGATTTATTAAAAACAGAATTCCATAATGATTTTAAGACTGCAAGAATTAAATGTGATAAATGTGAATATCAAATATCTGAAGCAGAAAGAATGGAGATGCTTCTTAAGGGAAGGTGGATACATAAATATCCGAGCAGGACTGATCATCTTTCATATCAATTAGGTAAAGCATCAAGCACTATTGCTTCTCTTTCGTTTATTGCTGAACAAAAATATCTTGCAGAAAAAGCATTTGAGAATGGTGATGATTCCCTTTATGAAAGTTATATGAATAATGAAAAGGGCCTTCCTTACAAAAAAATTGTTATAAAAGAAATAGATGCAAGAAAATTAATTGACCGCAGGGAGGATTACATAGATCCCGAAAAGAAAAATATTATTCCTAATGGTGTTTTGATTTTAACTGCATTTGTTGATGCACAGGCGGGCAGCCAGACAAAGCCTGCGCGTTATGAGGGTGAGGTTTGGGGCTGGGGTGTTGGGGAAGAGTGCTGGATGGTTGACAGGTTTAAGATTGAAGGGAATCCGGAGGACCGCAATGTGCGGGATAAACTTAAAAACTTTTTAAATTCGCTCGAATATGTTCGTAAAGATGGATTGAAAAGAACAATAAGAAGAATAGGGGTTGACGCCGGCTGGGCATCACAAAGTATTTATGAATTGGTTGAGCGTGGATGGGATAAGTGGTGCGCAACCAAGGGTTCTAATAATATAAGAGCATCTTTGCTCCCAAGAAAAATTAGTTTGGTAAATAATGATAAAAGCGTTTTGATTAATGTTGGGACACAAGCTGCAAAGCACACTTTATTTTTAAGATTACAGGAAATAGACGAAACAGAAATTAATATAAAACCAAATTTAACAGACAAAGAAACAGAAGAAAAAAAAGAATTTATCGCAAAAATCCACCATACAAAACTTTTTTGTGATTTAGATTATTTTGAACAATTGACTGCAGAGCACGCGGTCCCGATAATCAGGCAAAACGAAACACATTATGTATTTCAAAAAAAGAAATCTGGACTTGCAAACGAAGCGATTGATATCTGGTGCGGTGCTTATGCTATGATGAAGTCGCTGAATGTTAACTGGCGCAAGTATAAAGCCTCTGTTGATGCAAAGGTCGGTGCGCTGAGTAATCAGGAGGAAACTACTGCTGACACTTCGATGACGAACTTAGTGATGCGCAGGATGAAGCCTGCTGCGCCGCTTGAGTTAACTAAAGTAAAAACTAAAAATAAAAATGTAATTCGCAGGCCTAGCGTGAACCCGATTACGAATTATGGGTGAGAAGCAATTAAAAATTATAAATTATAAAATGGAGGTGTGTGATGAACAAATTCAATGATTTTATTGATGTTTATAAAGAGTTGTGGGGTGATCTGAATTTATTTGGCAAAATAACTTTTTATCCTTTAATGGTTTTAGTTTTTCCAGTTGTAGCATTTGTAATTTTAATAAGCAAAGATTAGCTTATGTCCGGCTACCAAACTAAACACATAGTAATTAACGAATACAATGTAAAGCTGTTTATGGATAGGATGGACGGCATATCTTTGCAGCCCTTTGTTAATGCTATGCTTGAAAAATATTTTTTTGGTAAATTGGTAGAGCTAAATGAAGAAAATTTTAATAAAATAAAATCTATATCAGGGCAGATGAAAACCACATTCAGCCAGGCGGTTAACGATGCACTGGAACCGTTTGAATTTGACGTGAAGGAAACTCCTAAGATCCGTATTACTCTGGATCAGAAGAAGAAAACAATTAAGCATAAGATTGCTAAACGTAACCCGATAACGGATTACGAGTGAACTAATTTATAATTTCCGCCAAAGGCGGATCAGCCTATGGCTGAAAAAATTAATCCGGCTTCTCCGGCAATTGCCGGATACGCCGGGAGAACGGAGGAAAAATGAAAACCATAAGACAGATTATAGAAGAGTGTTTAGAATCAAGAATAACGGTTGATGAAGCCGTTTATCAGATAGAGAAATTATCGGCAGGAGAATATTTTTTGATTCCTCCCTCTATAATGAACGACTTGAAAGAAGTTATTATAAGTGCAAAAAACATTAGTCGGGAGGATTCGGCTTTATATGGAAAAGCTAACCGCCTGAGTAACGAATCAATATTTAGATTATAAACCAACGGAGGAAAAATGAATTGCACGATTTTATATTTGGGCGGAATTTGCGTGGGGTTGATGATGGGGTATAATTTACACGCACTTATTGCTTTGTTAATAGCAGAGAAGAAAGCAAAAACCAACGCAAAACCAACGGAGGAAAAATGAGTGATGATAAAAATCTGATTTGCCCCAAATGTGGGTATGCAGTTCCTGAAATTGATTGCGAAAAAACAACTTATTGTAAAAACTGTGATACGGAATGGAAGTATGACGAGAACCAAAATCTTATTGAAGTGGAAGACGATGATGATATTTATTTTGATAGGTAACTAACCACTCAATACTAACTACTCTCTACTAATCTATGAAGTAAAATGAACTAAAATGAAGTGGATTAGCATCCACAAATAGCCCAAATTTCCAGCAGAAAGATTTATAAAACTTTACTGCTCGGAAAATTGCAAATAGAAAAACAAAAACTTGTTGCCGGAACTTTGTGGAACTGGGAAGAATCAGTCGCCGATTACCCCGCATCAACTCATCAATTAAAATACCTTCTTAAAAAACCCAACATTACTACTATTGAGCTTGCCGCAACTGCTAACGGCGACTCCCACGTTATCACCCAGACGGTAATACAAACTGCAGCATACAGTAATAATTCCGGCTGGTATGTTTGCCAGCCCATTATTGTAAATAGATCCGACGCCGCCGATATAGCAGATCTTGGTGAATCTTTTCTTGTAGAAATATTTCCTGATCTTAATACAAAACCTGATCCGCGTTCCTTCGCAATGAAAATGATCGATGCTATTGAAACATCAATTTATGCGCTTGCACAAAAAACAATGTCATCCGTTAGCATTGAGGGGCACACCTACACTTATAAAGATGAAGACAAGCTTCTCGAACGGCTTAACTACTGGGAACGCAAAGCCGGTAAAAGAAAAAGACAAAGAGTTTTAAATCAATTTGATAACAATTAAAAACAAAAGGAAAACAAAATGAAAAAATTAAAATCTTTCTTAGCAATTTTTATGATTGCATTATCATTCGTCATCCTGAGCGGAGTCGAAGGACAGGCGCAGGGAATAGTTGGCGTAAAATCTTACAACCTCGGGACCATCGCTAATACAGTTTGGGAAACTTACCAGGTTGGAAATTTTGCGGGGCTGTTAAAAGAATTCGGATGCACCAAAATAGATTCTATGGTATTTTCTATGACCGTTCAGAATGAAACGGATGTTGATACACTCAACTGGTATCCTGTAAACTGGACTTCGAGCGGAACTGCAGTCCAGGGATCTGTTATAACTTATATAGTTACATTAGACGTTGCGGCGGCTGCAACCGGAACGCAAATATTATATGTGGCCAATCACGGTATTGTAGCTGCAAGCTTTAGAGGTTATGAAGGATTTAATTTTAGAACACGCGGCGCAGTCTCAGGCAACGATCCAACAGACCCAAATAATTGTAAGGTGACAATTACATTTTTTGGCTCTTAACCTCGCTGTCATTGCGAGTGTAACGAAGCAATCTAATGAATAAATTCTTCCGAAATATTGTATTCAAAATTCCTTTTATAAGGAAGGCGGCAAGCGAGCAGTTTAAAAAATTGCAGAAGTTCGGTTATTCCGGCGGGCAAAATAATCGCTGGGTTGCCGATTGGATAAGTGATACCGCTACCATAAACAGGCAGATTAAATATGATATGCGCAAAGTGCGTGAGCGTGCACGCGATATGTGGAAGAATAATCCTCTTATCAGAGCTTACAGAAAAAGACTTATAAGCGATGTAATAGGTCCCGATGGTTTTAAACTCCAGATGAGGGTAAAGAAAGCAGACGGCACGCCTGATAAAAATATTAATGATTTAATTGAGAACGCCTGGGAAGAATGGAAGAAAAAAGATTTTTGCACAATGAGCGGGTCTCTGACGTTTACCCAGGTGCTCTGGCTTCTTATCGAACAATATAAACGTGATGGTGAATTTATTGCGCGTGATTATTACCCCGATAAATCTGTAAACAAATTCGGCTATTCATTGGATTTGATTGAGCCTGATCTGCTGGATGAAAGTTTTAACGAAGTCCGCGGCAGCAATGCGATAATAATGGGTGTCGAATTGAACGAATGGAATAAACGGGTGCGGTATCATTTCAGGCAATATAATCCGCAGGATGAAGTAAGCGGGATGTATTCTTTTCTTGGAAATTCCGGCAGCGGAAAAAGAATTGCAATCGATGCTGAATACATTAATCATATTTATGATATTGAACACAGCAACCAGGTAAGAGGTATTTCGCATCTTGCACCCGTGATGATGGAAATGCGCCAGCTTCACGGCTATGATGAAGCTGCAGTAATAAATGCAAGAATCGGTGCAATGAAATCTATGATTGTAAAAAGGGAAAGAGATACCGAGATGCAGGGTGACACGGAAGATGCAAGCGGTAACTTAATCAATTATGCTTCAAACGGCGAAACGATTTATCTTAATCCCGGCGAGGATGTTTCCAATTGGGCTCCGAGTTATCCTACAGGAGAATATCCGTTTTTTGTAAAAGCTTTTTACAGGAAAATTGCTGTTGCTCTTGGTATGAGCTACAATGCCTGGCTAAGCGATCTTGAAAGTGTAAACTTTTCTTCGATGCGTTCCGGCTTGCTTACCGAGCGCGACCAGTGGCTTGTTGATCAGAATTTTATCATCGAATCATTTCTCAATATCATCTTTACAAAATGGCTTAAGGCGGCTATAATGAACGGAGTTTTAAAGCTTCCTTACTCACAGCTTGAAAGAATAAACAAACCCGAATTTCTTGGCCGCAGATGGGCGTGGGTTGATCCTTATAAAGATATCCAGGCCGCGAACGATGCAATTAATAACGGGCTATCTACAAGAACCAAAGAACTTAAACGGCAGGGTTATGATTTTGATGATATTATTGACGAGCTGGCAAGAGAAAACCAAAAACTTAAAGAGGCTGGCATTACTTTCTCTGGTTCTGTGAATACTAACAATAAAATGGTTGATGATGAAGATGATGATGAAGTTGAAAATAAAAAAGAAGGAAATCATCTGATATTAAAAGATATGGCTTTGCTCATAAAAAAACACGGCAACGGACATTACAAAAAATTAGTGGAGAATTAGTATGGACGAAAAATTAGCAAAATATATTAAAGAAAATCCGCATTGCTTTACAATAGAGCACAACGCGGTGAATTTCGATTCAGACAAGAGAATTATTCCGATGACATTTTATAAACCTGCGCTTGTTTCCAAATGGTGGGGCAACTTAAAAGTTCTTGCTAAACCAAAGAATGTTGAACTATCACGATGGAAACAAAAACAGGGTGCACCGTTTCTGATGAATCATAATATTGAAGATCAACGCGGTATGGTCCTGAACGGATATTTGACTGATGAAGTGCTTGGCGGAGATGTAAAGTTCAGTAAAAGCGGGCTTGGTGAAGAATTGATGAATGATGTTATTGACGGCATACGTCCTTATTCATCCGTTGGTTTTGAAATACTTGAATACCGCGAACTGCCTCTTGAAGAAATGAACGACGAAGAAAAAAATCTTGCAATCTTAACACAAATGCCTGTCTATGAAATTTTTAACTGGAAACCGGTTGAAGGTTCTTCCGCGTGGATGGGTGAAGTGCCGACCGTGGGAGTTTTCAGTGCAGATTATTTTGATCTTCAGAAAAAAGAAGAGATAATAAAGTTTGCTAATGAGTTTGGCCTGCCCATAAAGTTTGACCAAAAAATTAATTACAATTTAAACATTAATAAAAGGAGCAATGAAATGCCAACTAAATTAAATGAACTAAGCCAGGAAGATCAGAATGTAGTTCTTGACGAAGCAAAAAAGAAAGTTAAAATTGAACTTTCTGAGGACCGTGAAAATTCTGAAAAGCTAAGAAAAGCCGACATCGAAGCTTTCTACAATGAGTGGAAAGACAAAGTGCCTGCCAGTGTTAAGCTTGCCGATGTGAAAGATAATCACATAAAGCTTGGCAGACCGGCAACTGATTTTTCAGAATTCATTTTGAATGTAACAACCAGTCAGCTTAAAGAATCAGCTCAGAAGCCGACAATTCAGCTTACCCAAAAACAAGTTGAAGGTTACAGTTTAAGCCGTGCAATCTCTGCAATGCTGAATGGTGATAGTTCACCTGAGCTTGATATTTCTGAAGAGTATGCAAAAGTAACCGGCAAGAGAGGCGAAAGCAAAAAAGGATTGAGTTTCTTTATGCCTCACTCAGTTCTTGATCATCGCTTTATGAAAAGAAGAGGAATGCAAAGGTTTGCAACCGATGTTAACACAACCGCAACAACCGGCGGTGAGTTTGTTGGAACTGATCACATTGGCGGTGAGTGGATTGATGCCCTGAGAGCAGAAATGATTCTTGACCAGTTGGGATTGAGAATGCTCCCGGGAAGAAAAGGCGATATTAAAATTCCAAAACTGACAACCGGAAATGCTTTCGGCTGGGCTGCAACTGAAAATGCTGCAGTGCTTGAAGGTGATCCTGCAACAACTGAAATCACGATGACCCCAAAAAGAGGCGGTTTCTTTGTTGATATAAGCAAGCAAGCTATCATCCAGTCAGATCCTGCGCTTGATATTGTTCTGCAGGAAGATGGAAGGCAGGTAATGGCTCTCGGATTTCAGGCTGGTTTCTTCCACGGTTCGGGTGCGAGCGGTCAGTTCAAAGGTCTCGTGAATCTTACTTCAATTAACAATTCATCTCAGGCTTCTGCAAGCTGGGCAACTATTCTTGGTGCTATAAAAAGCATTAAGAGTGATAAGGCTGCTTTAGGACCATTAAGCTTTGTTACAAATGCTTATGGCGAAGCTGTTTTGAGAGGAAGAGAAAAAGCATCCGGTTATCCTGTTTATTTGATGGGTGACGATGACCGACTTGCAGGAAGAATGGCAAAGTTCACTGAATCAATAACTGAAAAATATATTTTCCTTGGTGCATTTAACCAGGCATACTATGCTATGTGGGATGCGCTTGATGTTGTTATTGATCCGTTTACACTTGCAACTTACCACCAGGTAAGAATAACCTTTAATCAGCTTGCAGATACCACAGTAAGGCACGATGAAGCTTTCTATTATGCAAGCGATCTTGACTAATTAAGTCCTGATTGAAAATAAATATGCGGGCGGTTAATAACTGCCCGCTTTAATAAAACAAAAAGGAGTTAAGATGTTGGAATTAGATTCAAAAGGTTTTAAGAAAGGCACTAATGAACTATACCAGGATAAGGTTGTAGTTCTTAAAAGATTCAGCACAAACGGAACAATCGTTTTACCGGGTGATAAAATAACTTTAACCGGCGATGCACTTATTTCCTGCATCCGGCTTGGTAAGGTGCGCAGATACGATCCCGCCATTGATGAAATAAAAGAAAAGCAAACAACTATGATGGATAGCTCAAATGTTCAAACGCTTGAGACTATTGTTATCAGTGAAAAGAAACTCGGACCAAAGAAAAGCAAGAAAGCAACCCTTCGACAGGCTCAGGGTGACAAGGAGAAATAATGGATCTCGATCTCAGCAGTGAAATAACAGAAATTCTTAATGGTGAAGTTGGAAGTAACGCGACATTAACAATTGCCTCGCCTCCCGGCACTGTTGATGTTCGCGTTATTTTCACTAAAGATTACGATCCAACGGACGTTGGGAGTGATGTTGACTGGAGTTCTTACGCTTTTACGGCCAAAGGGCTTGCCTCTGAGTTTACAGATGCAAAACAAAATGACACACTTGCAGTCGGCGGTGTTGATTATAACATCGAAGATAAATATGAAACAGATGATGGATGGGTTTATATGCCGTTGTCAATTAACAATTAAGAATGAAGAATTAAGAATTGAGATTATTTGAAAACATAGATTGTATGGAAGGAATGAAAAGGTATTCTGATAAATACTTCGACCTTGCTATTGTTGACCCGCCGTATGGATTGGACATGAGCCAAGAGTTATATAAAAGAGGGATAAGCTGCGAGGCTAATGGATATAAAAAACATCTTGATAAAGATTGGGATAAACAAATACCAACTCAGGAATATTTTAATGAGTTAAGCAGGGTAAGTAAAAATCAAATTGTGTGGGGTGGAAATTATTTTGGTTTACCTATTCATAAGGGATGGGTTGTCTGGAATAAAATTCAGCGTGGATTTTCTTTTTCAGATGGTGAATTGGCTTGGACTTCTTTTGACATTGCTTTGAGAATATTTGATTATGGAAGGGGAAGTGAAAGCGGTTTCGCTCCCAAATCTTTAGATACTGATAGACCGTTTGTTAATATCCATCCAACTCAAAAACCAATTGCCCTTTACAAATGGCTTCTAACCAAATACGCAAAACCAAATGATAAAATATTAGATACACACGTTGGCAGTGCATCATCTTTAATCGCCTGTGAAGATATGGGTTTTGATTATGTGGGTTTTGAGATTGACAAAGATTACTATGAAGCAGCTTGTAAAAGATTAGAACAATTCAGATCACAATTTAAGCTGGCTATGTAAATGACACGCAGACAAAAAATATCAACTCTACTGAAAGGTTATCTTGAAGATATTTCTACGGTGAATGGTTATTTGACTAACGCCGGGGTGAGTGTTTTCCATTGGGCAACGCAGATCGTTCCGCGTGATGATGCAGATGGTATGTGGCTTAACTTAAAAGATGGCGAGAACACTCACGAGCCCGGACACATTGAAACGTTAAACATAACCGTTGAGCTCGGATGCAAATCAGCAAGCACTTACACAACAATTACAAATATGATCCACGATGTGCAGAAATGTTTTAAAGATAATCTTGCAGCACTCGGAACTGCAATAAGCGAGAACGGCACAAGATGGTTTGCTGTTAATGAAACGATAGACATAACAAAAGAAAAAGAATTTGAAATAGGCAGGGGCACAATTGAAATGCAGCTTCAGCATAAGTTTGGTGAGAAGTGGGAGTTAGATGAGACAGTATATTAAAATTATTATAAAAATAACAATCATACAATCATACAATCATACAATCATACAATCATACAATCATACGCGCTTGTATGGATGTATGAACGTATGGAAGGAGTATTAAAATGATAAGAAAAATTATTAAACACTTAAGAATTACATTCGCTCTATTATGGAGTCGCATTGAAATTTATTGCACTCTGGCAGGAGTAGTATCCGGCAAAAACGGGACAATACAATTAACAGCTTTGGGCGGGACCGAGGTAAGAATTAAAAACTGGTCATTCTCGGAGCAGGGTTCTGCAATACCCTGCAAAGATTCGGGTGATGCAGATGATTATGTTCCTCACGTTCCCGGCAAAGCTAAAACCACAACCGGCTCATTTGACCAGATTGTAAGATACGGCGCACAGGCAACCGAGCTTGCACTGCATACATCTTACGTGGTTCTTTTCATTCTGGATGATACAAGCGGCGATGAAATGTATTACACAGGCACAATATTCATTACATCGAAAGGAAAGTCTGTTGATGTTGAAGGTGATAGTGTTGTAATGACATCTTTCAGCTTTACAGTTAATGGTGAGCTTACACTGACCGATAATTCACAAGTATAGAAAAATATTGAGGTAGTTAAATGATTTATAAAATATTCAAATCGTTAAAAATCATCTGGAGATCTTTGCAGATCGCACTTGCTCTTGTATGGAGTCGTGCCGAAATGTATTGCACACTTACGGGTGTTATCTCCGGCAAAAACGGGCATCTGAAACAGGGCAATGTAGCTTATGCAAGTGCAACTGCTTTCAGAATTAAGAACTGGAGTTTCAGCGAACAGGGTTCTGCAATTCCGGCAAAAGATTCCGGTGATAGCGGCATAGCAGTTCCGCACGTTGCAGGCAAAGCGATAACCGTAACCGGTTCATTCGATCACATAACCAGGTATGGCGATGTTGATCTGGTTGTTGGGAATGAGTATGAAGCGCATCTTGGTATGGATGATACAAGCACAGATGAAGTTTACTACAGCGGAAGCATCATCCTCACATCAAAAGGAAAAAGTGTTGATGTCGAAGGCGACAGCGTTGTAATAACCACATACAATTTTACAGTGAACGGCGGTCTTACATTAACCGATTCAAGTGCATAGGGAGATGAACAGTGGAAACAAAATCATTTTTCTACGAGCTTAAGGACGGTAAGCAGTATGAGTTTTGCGAAAGGCTAAGAGAAGATGTAAGTCTTTATTATGTCCAGGCTCTTTTACGAAAAGACAGAGTTGAACAAGTATACCAGTTAATCAAAGAAGAAGTGCTGCGTGATGGTATAATCCTAAAACTATTTGAAGCAACTTTTAACGATGTCGAAGTCTGGCAATACATACTCGGGCATATCGAAGAAGTTGAAAAGCTTGTCTATCAATCCTTCAAAACAAAAAACAAAGAAATAACTCCGGAACAATTCAAGAAGCTTGTGGATGAATCACTTGTCCGCAAGCTTTTTAAGATGTTAATCAATCTTGAAAAAGATGATGAGGGTTTAACCGATGACCAGGTTTGTTCTGAATTGAAAATCAATAAGAATAAATTGATCGAAATTAAAAAAGCACAGCCGCACGTTTACGATTTTCTAAAACATAATGTGGTGATAAAAAAAAAGAAGGAAGGATAAGCATTGAAGTTGCGGAAGCTTTGATGCTGAATACTTATCCGGGACTTGATTTGAATAAAATAACACAACGAAAATACAACGCACTGCTCAACCAATGCTTCAACATTGTGGGCTTTAAGCTTAGTGGCAAACTTGAAATGGAAACATTCTGGGATAAACAAAAAAGATTACAGGAAGAGTTGAAAAATTTATCCTGAACTCGTTTCAGGATCTTAAAGTTATGGCGATGAAAGAGTTAATAATAGATGTTCAGTTAAAAGATCCAAACAAAGTATTGGATAAGATTGCGGATTTGGTTTCTGAGTATGAGGAGCTTGCAGAACTAATTCCTGAGTGGAATAATATTGAAGCAAAACAGCATTGCGATAAAATAGGTGAACTGCTAAGTGATTTATTAGAAACAAAGAAAAGGAGATGCTGAAATAATCCCGACTTATCGGGACAGCATAAATAATTTTGCCTAAAAAAGTTTATATAATTGAATTAGATGCGCGTAACGAAGCCGCATTAAAAAAGATTGACCAGGTTGAGGGTAGGGTATTAAAATCATCCGGCAGGATGGAAAAAGCTATGAATAGAATTGGTGTGGCTTTGGTTGCTGCTTTTTCTGCGCAACAGGTTTTAAGTTTTATGAGAAGCTCAATTGATGCTTTTAAGGAAAGTGAAGTTGCTATTAAAAAGCTGGACACCGCACTCGGTAAAAACTCAAGATCACTTCAGAACTATGCAAAAGATTTGCAAAAAATAACGACCTTTAGCGATGATGCAACCATTGAAGCAATGAGTTTGATTGCTGCCTTTACAAAAGAGGAAGACAAAATAAAGGGATTGATAAGAGTTACTCAGGACTTTGCAACTGCAAAGGGAGTCGATCTTTCCAGTGCAGCCGATCTTGTTACAAAAACCTTCGCCTCATCTACAAATGCTTTGGCACGTTACGGAATTAAAGTCGAGGGGGCAGCTGGTTCCACTGAAAGATATAATAGTCTTCTTAAAGCGTTGACAATTTATATGGGGCAGGCAGAAGCCCAGGGTAAAACTTTAACGGGGCAAATGGAAAGATTAAACAATGAAATTAATGATCAGCAGGAAGAAATTGGCGAAAAATTGGCACCCGTCTGGCTTGGCTTTTTTACAGCTCTTAATTTTTCTATGAAAAGCTTAGTTGATTCGGGTAAGCTATTGAGGCAGTATTTTGAAACCGGAATGTGGATGCCGCTTCCTGGTGAAGAACCGGAAAAACCAGAAGCAATGAAAACCTACACTTCTTTAGTGGCGGCTACCGTTCCCTGGCTTAAGCAGCAGCAGGACCGGCTTCAGGAAATAAAAGAAACCATAGAAGGTGGAAATCTTACAGAGGCTCAATACATAGATTTGAAAAAAGAAGAAGCAAAAATACAAGATTCTTTGACTCTTAAAAAAGAAAAAGAAATTGAATTGTTAAAAGAGCAATATGACATAATGAGCGATATCTATGAACGTATGCGCGATATGGATGAGGAAATGGAGATACTCCCTGATTATCAGAGTGCCGAAGATTGGTTAAATAAAAAATTAACGCAGGCCCCGACCGGCAGAAAATCAACTCGCGAAAAACGTTGGGAGGAATTGGATAAGGAGATCGAAAACGCCGTAAGCCCAATGAACGCGCTTGTTTCATTATCAAACCAAATGGCGAGCAATTTTTCTTTTGCAGGACATACGTTTGTTGGGCAGCTTTCGCAGGCAATTGCAATGGTTGATTCAATATCAAATATGATTTTAGTTATTGCTTCAATGTTTGGCGGAGGCGGTGGTTTTGGAATCGGCGGATTACTTTCGCTTATCGGTCTGGAAAAGGGCGGAAGGATTACCAACCTGGGCGGGAATATTTCACATACAAAGATTCCATCTTTTGCTATGGGCGGCAGCTACACTACCCCTGCTTATGGCGGCGGCTACCCGGTTATGGTTCATAAAAATGAAACGCTGGATGTTTATAACGCCGGGCAGACTTCCCGTATGGAAAATAAGCTCGACCAGATAAGGAATGCAATACTTACAACCAATCTCCACGTAAGCAGGAAGAGTAAGGGCGGAGGAGGAGTTGTGCAGGTTTCTTTAGACGGCAAAGTGATTGCAGCCGTAATCCAAAAAGAAATAAATAATATGACCAGGTCGGGCAAAAACGTTGGGGATTTTAGATGAGTCTGATAGTTAAAATCGGTGCAACAGATATAAGTGAATACGTTATAGGAAGCAGCGATGTTCCGATAATTTATCGCAACCGCGACAGGACTCCGATATTAGGCGAAATTGATATGGCTGTTTCCGGCAAGATACCAACCGCGCTTATTGCCAAAGGAAATCAAATTAAAATTGCTTTTGCTGCATCATCATTTTATCCTTTTTACAAAGGAAAAATTTTTGAAAGAAGATATGATTATCAAAACAGAGCCTGGAACTTAAAAATAATTTCTTCGCTTTCAGTTATGAAAGACCGCCTGATTACAGAACTATCGGGCATCCTTGCTTCCGGTGCAACTCCGCAGCAGTATAGGGCTTCAGACAATGAAGGGCTTCCTTCCGTCCAAATTCTGTGGATTATAGAAAAGATATTTAACCAGTTAGGTATTAACGTTTCTCTTCCCCCGGGCACTACTTATATCCAGACAATATCATTCGGCGGAGTGGACAGGGTTATGAATCTTGAGCATCTGCGTGTTGATGAAAATATGTTTTACTGTATTAACCAATCAGTTGCCTGTAACAGAACAAATATAATAGCAGACCCTGCAAAAATACTTTTAACGCCTACCTTCTGGGATTTCTTTCAATGGTTCTGCAATAAAATTGGAACAATCCCGACCAACAATATGGGCTTCGATATAAGCTGGAGCCAGACCGGTGTGCCGGAACAGCTTATTGTTTCTGTAAGGAATAATCTGAGCTTCCCCATAACTGACGATCTGACATTCAATAAAGAAACTTATGATGTGGAAAATGATATTGAAGGATATTCTTTTGATGCAGAATTCGCGGCGAGGAGTGCTTACGCGCAGATTACAGGATCATCTCTTGCAAGTCACAAATATTCTACCGGCCTGGGTAAAAACTTAATTGACTGGCCGGCATCTTTTATAATTATGTATGAAAAATATTGGGAAGCCGCAGGCAACACATTCGGGCTGGGCTTGTGGCCGGTAAATAATTATTCGAACCTGGCGTTTGTTTATAATGATGCGCAGGCAAAAATTGGTTCATTTAACGGCACCAGGGATATAACCACACAGCAGGTGCCGGTAAGAGTTAAAGAGGTTTCGATGGATATTGACGGCCTCACTGTAGAAATAGTGCAGGAGCTGTAATGGAAAGTTATTTATTCGGCACGGGAGTTCCAAAATTTGTAGTTGATGAGGATGAAATCAGCATTGAAAAATCTTTTATTGAATCTATCGAGCTTGAAAGCAGGGATATTGAGCACGAAAGTATTATCAACACAACACGCAGCTGGACCAACAAAGCAGACTACGATCATATCACCGTTACTGTTTTGTGCAGGCTGCATAAAAACTTAACCAACTCTTTAACGTGGTTTAAAAATTTTTATTCAAGTTATAACAAAACGGAAGTTACTGCTTTATCACCGAGTCAGAATGCAGATTATTTTGTAGATAAAGATGGTGGCTATGTAAAATTCAGGATGCAGATAACGGAACTCTTCCCGCTGGAAACACCCTGGGCTTATGATACTTTCAGAATAATATTCAAAAGCAAGAAGCCGGTTAACCTCGGGAGTCTGCAGGTTACATCGGGCGAAGGAATAGTTCAAATGGATTCGGACCAGGTAGTTGAAACAGATACGGATCAAACGGCACAAACGGATTAAAAAAGTAAATGGTAAGTAATAAACAATAAATAGAAAGAGGAATTAGAAATGAAGATTTTAAATAGAATAATTTTGTTTGGCTTAATGCTTGTTGCTTACAGCTTAATGCCCGAAAATATAAATGCACAGGTTACTTATGATTCCACCGCTAATTTTACGAGCAAAACTACATTCGGGGCAAATGATATAATCGGATTTCAAACAAAGGTGGCTAACAAATATGCCTGGCGAAAAATGATTTTCTCTAATTTTTGGTTACAAGCAAGAGACACAACCGAAGCCCGCATTACAACCTTGCTTAATGCTTCTAACAGTTGGAACGGAATAAATAATTTTGACGGTGCAACTTTTAATGCAGGAAGCCACGGGAAAGTTTTCTTTAACGGTGATAGTGTTGTTTGCACCACACAAATGTGGACACACGGAATACAAAGAACACAAGCATCATCCATTATCGGCAGGAACACAGCGCCGTTTTTTAATATTTATGCAAATACATTTACGATAATAAATGACGCCGGTAATGATTCGGCTTCTATAAAGTATAATGATTCTACTATAACTTTTAGTAAAAATGTTTCAGTGCCAAATATAAATATTAGCGAATCCTTTACTATGGATTCAGGCACGGTCTTTAATACTTTCGTGTTGGGTGTTGATGCGTACTCTCCTATAACGGTCGCAGATACGATAATAACTTTCCCGGTGGGACAAGTCCCAATAGCAGCGTTTATTTTACCTGGCAACTTAACGGATGGTATCAGCAGGATAACGGGTACGGCATTTACTAACGGGCAAATAATTGTTTTAAGAAATGCGACAGTTCCTTATACGATTTTGTTAAAAGATTATGTTAGCGGTGATGACAATTTATATTTAGCAGGCAATTTTACGATGGGGTACAATGATATAATAACCTTGATGTGTATTGCAGAGGAGCCCGCATTGGCTTGGGTAGAAGTTTCGAGAAGTAATAATTAAAGCAATTAAAAATTTCCGCCTGAGGCGGATCAGCCTATGGCTGAAAAAATTAACAACATAAAGGTAACAAAATGAAAAAACAACATTCATACATCTTGCCTGTCCGGCAGGCAGGTCATACATTCATACATTCATTCAACCGCGTATGGTTGTATGGTTGTATGGTTGTATGCTTTGCATTGCCTGCGCTTGCACAATTCACCACCGACCGCGACACGCTTGTAATCCTTTCGGGCGACTCCACAACATACTATTATGAAGATGGTGATACAACCGCAGGTTACGATCTTAACGGTAGAATACTTGTTGGGGTGGATTTTGATACAACCGCTGCATTTACAGCCGCAAAGTTTTTCATACAAACTTCTGCAACATATAACTCGGCTGCAGATACATCCGGCGGAACGCCTTACGATTGGAAGCCTGTGCATTACGAAGGTGATCTTTACACATTCACACCGGAAGTTGCGGGGATAAATATCTTAAAACCGCAATTGATTTATGCGCTTAAAAGATACATAAGGTTTGGATGTTACACCAGCGGCGATGCCTGGGAAACTGAAGCAGCAGACCGGAAGTTGATTCCGTTGATCAGGAGTGGGTTCTGATGAAAGCTTTTCATACAATCATTCAACTTGCCTGTCCGGTAGGCAGGTCATACATTCATACATTCATACAATCGCGGATATGGTTGTATGGTTGTATGGGCGTATGGAAGTATGTCTGTATGGTTGTATGTTTTTTATTTGTTGCTACAACCGCCGCGCAAGTCGACAACCACGTATTCGTCGAACGGGGATCCACAACAACTTTAACGTGGAAAGCAGCCGGTGATTATTCTGCTTATGATAGTCTTTACTTTGTAGTTAAGCCCTGCACATCCAATACTTGTAACAGGTTAATACAAAAACCAACTACTGTAAGTTACAGCGCACCTTACACAACATTAACCTGCACGCTTTATGTGGATGAAACTGCAAGCTTTAATGCGGCAAAATATTACTATTCAATTTATGCTTACGGACCTGATACGGTCTGGGTTACATCCGGCAATTTTAATTTGATGCTGAATGGGCAGACTCCAACGGATGGGGTACCGACAGCAACACCTTATTACACAGTTGCTTTAGATACACCCAATGCAACTAATACTTTTATAGTCGGACAAGACTCAGATAATGTTTGGTATAGAAAAACAGTTGACCAGACCAGAACCATATTAAATATTACAGACGACACCACAACCGTAAACGCAAACTTTGATTCTCTCTACACTAAGACTTCTTATATAGTTATACCAGAAATGTTTGGTGCGGTTGGTAATGGTTCGACAGATGATTCAACGGCATTTGATTTAGCTTTTGCTTATTTATATTCAATAGGTGGTGGTGAGTTAAGATTGTCAGATAAACATTACATAGATGGTTCTCAATGGCTTATACCGCATAATTCTGATACTTCAAGCGGGTATTATACAAATGTTCCGATAATAATAAGCGGTTCTGGTAATTTTACAAAAACGGCTGGGACAACTACCGAACCATTAGGGGGGACTATTGTAGAGTTTACTTATGATGGGGGTGATAGTGTCTTCATTCTAACTATGGGGCTTGGAACATTAGCAATAGAAAATCTTACTTTTTATACACAGGTTGCTAATAAGAGTTTTTTTAAGACCACTGCGACTACTTCATATATTCGTAACACAACTTTCTTTGGTTCGGGTGCGACAAGTAATGCTTCAAACGATGCTATTGTTTGTGGAGGCACTCATACTACGGCTTTTGCAAATGGTAATTCTCCATTCCAGGGGTATGGTTCTATTTTCTCAGAGAATTATTTTTATAGAATCAGGAGAGGGCTTTATTTAAGAAGATATGCCAATGGTATTCAAATCGTGAATAATACTTGGTGGCTTACCTGTGGAAGCAATATTGATTCGGTTGGTGCTATCGAAATTGTAGGTGGTTCTTCTAATGCGGATGTAGGTAATTACATCGCTGGCAACTTAGTAGAGATGGTCGGATATGATTATTTTGTTAAAGGGACTTATGCAAATAATAACTCATTTATAGGGAATAATCTTTATGATGACGCCGATGTTTATGCTTATTACAGATTTGAAACCAACTCAACTTATAATTTAATTCAATATGGTTATCAGGGGATTGCTACTGCGATTAGTGAAGATGTTTCATCTCTAAATAAGAATACGGCTATAACTGGCGATGCCAACAGCCCAACAAAATTCACAGGCGTAACATCATTCTATAATGGGAATTACTATTATAACAATTATCCTTTAAGGTTTTATAACACAGATACATATAGATATTGGCAATATGGGATATTGGGTTCATCAAGTCCTTATTATTTTAACACTACCTTTAATGATTCGGGTACGGCTTACATGCCTTTGTCTATACAATACTATCCTAACACTTTGACAAATTTAATTTTAGGCAATGAGGGGTATGTAAGTGCATCAAGTGGTAATTTGCGGTTAAAGGCAAGTGGTTCTAATTCGGTATGGTTGGGACAGGATAATCTTCTGTACGTAAATGCGGGGAGATTGTTTTCTGTTCTAACCACTGGGACTGCACCGTTTTCAATTACTTCGACAACACCAGTAGAAAACTTAACGGTAAAAAGAATTTACACTCCTTCGTTCATTGGTGCTGTTGCGACTAACATTGATATGGATAACTATGATATAACGAGATTAGGACTGTTAAATTATTCTGGAGTGCAATTTAATAGCATTGGATTAAATGCCAATGATATTTATGCTAACCCAAATTCAGGCATTTTGAGTGTCGCCATAGGAGAAAATCTTCTTCTTAACGGTAACTTCACGGATTGGACTGGGGACAACCCTGATAACTGGAATGTCTCTTTGGAAGATGCAGGGAATTATGTAGAAGAAAGCCCAACGGGCACATTACATTTTGTGACTGACGGTAATACACACGCTTGGAGTATATCACAAACTGGTGTAATGGACAGTAATGTTGCTTATGGATATTCTTTTAGAATAGATTCTTGTTCCGCCAATGATACCATAATTATAGGAAGTGGGGGATATAATATCAACGTAACTACCGCTGGCACTTATAGTGGTACGTTCACATCATCTGGTTCGGCATACGACCAAGTAGGAATAAGAAATGAAGATAACGACGTGAGTTATTATATAGATGATTTTAGAATATGGCAAAAAACTGGTGGGGCTTTACAAGCACCCGTTTATATTCACGCACCACAAAGACCAGACCAGATATTAAACCCCACAACTGCTGATACTATAAGTAATTTTTATACACACAGTGCGATAACAATAGATTCAATTCAAGTCAGGACTGATGATTCCATAACGGTGGTTGGTACATTCGGAGCTTTGGGATTAGGCACAACTTGTTTTAATGCCTATACAAATGTTTCTGGTTGGAATACAATCACAACTTTTAACGATGCCACAATCCCTGCGGGTAATGAAGTTTATTTTTACTTCACTTATATAGGTGATGACTTAACTTATTTAAGATACAAAATTTATTGGAGAGAATAATGAAAAAATATTTAGCAATAGGTTTTTTACTTTTATCTTTTACACTTCAAGCACAGAGTAAATTTGGATTACTCTTTGATGATGAAGTTGTCGCAGAAGATGTTTACGCTGTTGACCTGAACGGTTCAAATGAATACGCAACAAAAACATCACCTACGGATGTTGATCTGTCTGCCAAGACATTTTCAATCATAGCTTGGGTGAAAACGCCAAGCACGATAGATGGAGGTCAAAGAACAATAATTTCAACTGATGCTAACCCCACAAGGGGGTGGGTACTTGTATTAACTTCTATTGAGGTTTGGACATTTGTTTATGATAATGGAACGGGAGGTAGTGTGGGTAGTGGGGTGGTAGAAACAGAGGCGGATACGTGGATGTTAGTTGTCATAACTTGTTCTGATTTGACAGGAGGCGTATCTGATTACAATATATATAGAGATAATAATGCGGCTTATACAACCTTAAATCAAGGCAATACAAGTTCTGGCGATTCTAAATTAACAATCGGGCAAGATGGTTATTCTCAAGGTTGGTATTATCCCGGTTTAATAGGACAAGTTCAAATTGTAAGCGGGTATGCTTTAACAGCAGATGAAATAACTGCTTTATATAATACAGGTGGAACTCTAAACGCTTCATACTTAGGCGGAACAGTAGTAGCTTGGTATAAATGGAGTGGGGCTACCGATGCAGAAATGCTAAATGACCATTCAGCAAGCGGGAATGATTTAACAGGGACAAACGTAACAACAGCAGACCAAGTTTTAATCGGGACTACTTACTAAATGAAATATCTTTTCAACCAAAGGCTGATGAGCCTATGGCTCATATTCATATTATTAGCAATAACTCTTAACGCACAGAATGTTTGGTATGTAGATAGAGATGCAACTGGTGCTAATACAGGTAGAAGCTGGACTGATGCGTGGAATACTCTGGATTCATCTGTTTGGCTTGGTAATCAAGGTGTAAATTGGGCTATAATTGGTGATGGTGATACTATTTATGTTTCGGGCGGTGCTGATTCAACTTGTTACTACCCTTTATCTAATAATCTTTATAATGGTATTAGAAGGGAAGCAAGTGAAGGAGAATTTATTCCTACCTTCAATGAAGAAGTAGTAATAGCTCCTGCCTGGCAGTCAGGGCACGACGGCGATGTTTATGTTATTACAAAGAATGATGATACATATAACTTATTTGTTCTTATGGGGATTAATAATGTAAAGATAACAGGGGTTACATTTTACGACACAAGGTCAGATTCTACTACTGTTGATAATGGATTGATATATATATATGGCAATGATAATACAATCGAAAATTGCGTAATACATAACGCAGGTTTGACAGGGGGGTTCTATCTTGCAGGAACGAGGGGCACTATCAGAGGTTGCACTTATACTCATATTGGTAAAGATAGAGCCACGTCTTTAGACCCCATTGGTATATCCGATGGCAGGGGTTTTCATACTATTGAAGATAACTATTTTATTATTGAAAACGTCGCGGTTGAAACACCCCAACATATTGACTTTATACAAATAAGTGGATTTGCTAACAAAGATTCTTTAGAGACATCTTACTTAATAATAAGAAACAATGTGTTGATTGCAACCTCTTCGGGTATAGGATGGAATGCAATTCTATACACTTCGGGGGCATTCAGTTCAATCAATTATTATATATACAATAACCTTATCGTTGCCCGCAATGATCTTTCTGATATGAACCCGGTGTTTGCCTACCAGTTCCCGGACTCTCCTTATGTTTATCATCAAAAGTGGTATGTATTTAATAACACTTTTCTTTTTGCTGATGATGGATTAAATACTACAATACCGATAGGGATAGAAGGAAGTATTTTAGATACTTTAATTTTTAAGAATAATATAATAGTTGCAGATTCAACAGTCCCTTTATGGTTAAGATTCCAGTATTTTTTTGATTATACATATTTCAGAGAAGTAGATAATAACGGGTATTTTGAAAATGGCGGACTCTCTAATCCATTTTATATAGGTGAGGGATTTGGGACATATACTTATGCACAATGGCGGGATTCAAGTTTATTTGGTGGTGATTTGTATGATGCTAATTCATTAACAGGTAATTCAACTGACGTTTCTTTTGTGCAAAAGTATGGTAGTAATATTACAGATTATTATACTGAAACGGGGAGGGATTTAGGGGCTAACATAGCGGAAGAATATCCTCATTTATTAGAACTATTCCCTGATATAGCTTATGATATACTTGGCAATCCGAGAACCGGAAGTTGGGATTTAGGTGCGTTGGAATATCAGCAAGGCATAGCAGATACAATTCCTTCATTTAGTTTTACTGCGATTAATAATGCAGAGTTGAGTACGGAATATATCGCTTCTTCTGCTTTTGATAATGCAGATTCAACTTTTAGCGTATGGACTACAACATCGGCTTCTTTCAAGATTAACTATGCTGGCACATATTCTACTGCACAAAAAACTGCTGACCAGACCGATACTGTGTTTGTTAAAAATACAACTGGCGGGAGTTATTCAACTGCTTATACCGAGACAATATTAGCTGGTGGACAATCACAAAATTTTGTAGTAACAACGAAAGCGACACTTGCGATTAAAACAAGAATTATAATAGTTGAATAGGTAAAGGAATGAAAACAATAATAATCTTTCTGTTCCTTTACTCGATAGTATTCGCACAGTATAATACTTACGATTTAATTATTGAGTATGAACAGGAATGTTTTAATGATAGTTCGTTGCAGCACACACATATTATTAAATGGTATGACAGAAGTTGTGTCACCCAGAAGGGGAATCAGGAAGATGGATATTATAATGAATTAGCCTGCGAAGATTCATCTCACTATACATACGTTCATAAAGAACCAGACTTTGCAGGATTCAGAGAGTTTGTAAAAAGGAAATATCAAAAACTTGTAGAGCCAATTAATGATTGAAATAATTTTAGTGATAGTAATTGCAACCCTGTTTGCTTCTATCGGAGGATATATGGAAGTGCAGGTATTATGTGAGCAGACGAGAGATGAAAGGGCTTGGACTTCCTGGCAATGGGCTGATTATAAAAAGAAATGGTATTGGTTCACAGACCAAAATGATAAAAGTAAAAGCATTTATGATTCTGCTCATATATCAGAAGGTGCTCTGTATGCTATGATGGCAATAGCACTAACTTTTGTTTTATACTTTGCATTGAAATTAGAATGGTATTTTTTATTGATACTGCCAATACTTTTTTGGGCGTATATGTTTTGGATTCGCAATATGTTTATGCACGTTATTTTGAAGGTTAAACCATTGTGGTATTACTTAATCCCTGTATTTGGTAAACTGTTAGAAAAGAAAAACGAATAGAGGTAGAAATGAGAAAAATACTTATAGAAATAATAAAGTTCATAGGGCATAATTTATTGATATTTCAGCTTATCCAATTTATGGGGTTATGTGTTCTGTCTGTTGGCAGTTATTCTTTAGCAGGATATATAGCACATAGAGAGAATTATTACAAATGGTCAACTGATGTTGGGATGGCTCTTAATACTTCGATTCTTTTTGTGGTTATCGGAATAACTTTTTTCTTAATTGCAATTTATATCAGAAAGCTGGAAGGTAAAATAGATGAGTTGGAAAAATATAACTGAAAAATTTGAGCCTATTGATATAATGATAATCATCGCAATGTTTCTTTTAACATTTCTTGTTATAGGTGGTAAAGATGGAGTTATTCTTGGGATGTTTAATACATTACTTGGCGCATTAATAAGAGGACTAATGAAAAGTAAATGAAAGACTGGATAAAAGAAAATTTAGGTAAATCATTTACAGCTTTCGGATTGGTGATAGCGATCGCCAGCTTTATTGTCGGGGTTTATTTTGCTCAGCACGATATTAAAAATGATTTACAGATTAAAGAGACAAAGATAGAATCATTGAAACAGCAAATAAGAGAATTAAAAGATGATGACATCTGGTATATTAAACAGTGGATAAGTAATCCATCAAATTATAGATAGGAGAATAAAATGAAAAATGAACTTTGGTTAGAATTTGGATTTATAAACAATGATGGATGGAAGGGTGTATGTTGGTATAACGAAGGCAGATTAGAGATAAGATATTTTCTTTGGAATTATATCAAATACATTTTGGGCAATAGGAAACAATTTAGAAAATATTTTAAGTGGAGATTTGGCAAAACTGAGCATTATTTAACCAACTAAAATAACAGGAGAATAAAATGAAAGGTAAAAGGAAATTCATCGTAACAATAATCTTTGAGATAATTGTTCCTTTATTAACTGCGCTTGCAATCAAGTGGGGAGTCATACTAAGTGGTAATGATTTTCAAAGTATTATTTTCTGGTTAATGATTGGCACTTCTGTTTTAGGCGGTGCTATGGCAATAGAAAACATTTCTGATGCGGGTGGTTTAAGAAATGTATTCTCTAAAAAGAAAGAAGAAAAGCAGAATGAAGTTTGACAAGCTGCATCTGATCTTATTCATCCTGTTTGTCGGGATGGTGCTTTATCTTGCATTCTGCAATGAGCAGGATACTCTTACCAAACTGGAGGGCAAAGCATTGGCAGATAAAAGCGAGCTTGCACTTGAAAAGCTTGACGCTATGTTTGAGCATCTCAAAGAGCTTGACAGCATTAAAACAATTAATAATTATTATTCAACGGTTTACAAATATGAACAACAAAGGAAAGACAGCCTGCTCAATCTTCATCCTGAGCTTGCTGATAGTTTGTTTCTTTACTACGTCCGAAAGCTACAGTCAGAACCTTCACCCCTTACAAGGTGAAGTTAATAAAGCTTTACCGGATGCAATAGATCTGCTCATCGAACTTGGGCAGCTCCGCCGTGCTTACGTGGATCTGCAGAGTAACTATCTTCTTTACCAGATGGATGTGGAAATGATCAAGGGTGCAAGCGATGATTTAATGAATATGAAGATTAATGAAATAATATTCTGGAAGAAAGCATACTATCAGGAGAATGTTTGGTATAAATCGGTTTGGTTTGGAATAGCAATCGGAGTGATCGGCACTGCGGGCTCAATTTATTTAGCGGGACAATTGTAATGTTAAATGAAGGAGTAATCTCTTTATATACCATTCTGAAAGAAAGAATGATGAAGTTGGGTTATGAGTTCTATTTTCAAGACTATAAGCTGAACATCATCGGGATAAGATCAAGCAGTGATACTATCAATGAATTTAATGATACTCTTTATTGTGCTTATCTAGCCGATCATAAACTTTACTGCCAGCAGTGGAAGATCACAACTGACCCCGGATTATACTGGTTAAATAATCCATTAAGAGTTGAAGGGACTGCAATCCTTTGTCCCGGACAATATGTTGATGTATATTCTATT
>C687J35021_10000665_pt1 | contig 26845 bp, 26 predicted proteins | sample RifCSPhighO2_12_FD_35021 | JGI IMG/M metagenome (IMG submission 35021) | reverse complement strand
TGCTCACGCATCACCTTATGCGCGAAAGGCACGCTGAGCTGGCGGATATAGAAGGGCTCCTTGACCACGAAATGGTGGATCGCGTGGCTGCTGCCGAAGTTGAAGCAGAACGCCTGCAGCGGCCACAGCCACCAGGGGTTGAGCACCTGGGTCTGCTGGATCACGTTGCCCGCCTCGACGTCGCCGTAGTAGTGCATGTTCGAGCTGACAAAGTGCAGACAGAAGGTGCGCAGCACGTTGGGGCCGACCAGCACCACCACGGCGATATTCACCAGCGCCATCACGCTCAAGGTGGTCGCCGACCAGGTCACTGGCGCGCCCAGCGCGGCGGCCGCGAAGTCGATCAAATGGAAGCCGAGAAACACATACCAGGTGCCCCAGTTGAGCAAACCCAGCGGCGCATAGACCTTGAGCGTGCGGGTCAAAATCAATCGGCGGTGCTTGGGATTGCTCGCCCGTAGCCAGCGGATGAAGGAGCTCATCATGTTGTCGCCAACCATCAGCAGGCGAGCCAGGCCCCAGGGCTCGCCGTTGGTGATGGCGCGCTCCTCCGTATCCTGCTCGCTGCCGGACACCTTGTGGTGGTTGAGGTGCAAATGGCGACGCACCCAGGGGTTGATGGTGCTCGGCCGCGCCAGCCAGACCAGCGCCATCATCAGGTTGTGCGGTACCCGGCGCTTGCGGAAGTACATCGAGTGGATCAGGTCGTGCTCCAGCTCGTGGGTCAGCGAGGCGAAGAAGGCGTTCAGCAGCAGGCAGGCCCACCAGGCCAGGTAACCGCCGATATACAGCGCCGCCGAGCCGAGCATGCCGGCCAGGGCGAAGGTCAGGATGCCGGCACCCAGGGCATCCTGATGCTTGAGCAGGGGGAAGCGCTGGCGCAGTTCGACCCCATGGGCAAGCACCTGTTGGCGGATCAGTGCGGCGCGTTGCGCGTCATTAAGTGCTGCAGTGCTTGCAGGGGAGTGGGGCATGCCTACATCCTCATGTTGATGAGGGGCTACTGTGCCGCCAAGCACGGGCGACCGCCTGACCCTGAACGCCAACCTGTTGACCGGACCCGCCAATCTGCATGACTGCCGAACCCACCACCCTGGCCAGCTGGACCCGCGCCCTGCGCAAGCAGCTCGATGCCCTGGGCCTCGACAGCGCGGCGCTGTGCCTGGAGGCCGGGCTGAAACCGAGCCTGCTCGACGACCCCAACGCGCGCTGCCCGCTGTCCATCACCACGCGCCTGTGGCAACTGGCCGTCGCGGCCAGCGGCGACCCGGCGCTGGGCCTGAAAACCTCGCAGTACGTCAGCCCCACCACCTTTCACGCCCTCGGTTACGCCCTGGGTGCCAGCAGCAGCCTGCACGAGATGTTCGAGCGTATCGTGCGCTACCACCGGGTGGTCAGCGATGCCCTCGAGCTGGAACTGCGCGAATGCGCCGACGCCTACGAATTCAGCTTTCGCGTACCGCCCGGCAGCCCGCCGCCGGCCCCCGAGGCGCTGGATGCCTTCGCCGCGATCTATATCCGCAGCTGCCGCAACCGCCTGGGCCGCGACTTCGCCCCGCTGGCGGTGCAGCTGCAGCGCCCCGAACCCGCCGATGCCCAGCCCTGGCATGCGGTATTCCGCGCACCGCTGTTGTTTGCCGCGACGGAAAACCTGCTGCGCTTCCCCCGCGCCGCCTTCGAACAGCGCCTGGACGACGGCAACCCGGAACTGGCCGAACACAATGAGACGGTGCTCAAGCGCACCCTCGAACAGTTGCAGAGCGCCACCTTGAGGCAGAGGGTGCGTGCTTGCCTCGAGGTTCAGTTACCGGATGGCGAACCGTCCGCCGAGCGTATCGCGCAAACCCTGCACCTGAGCCTGCGCAGCCTGCAGCGGCATCTGGCCGACGAGGGCTGCACTTATGAGAGCCTGCTCGCCGACACCCGCCACAGCCTGGCTCTGCAGCATATGCGCGACCCGCACTGCTCGATCAGTGAGATCGCCTACCTGCTCGGCTTCGCCGACACCAGCAGCTTTAGCCGCGCCTTCAAACGCTGGACCGGGCAAGCGCCCAGCCATTACCGCGAAGGACTGAAACACGGCTAACCGGCATACGCATCACGCATTCAGCTGGGTTTTGAGCAGGTCGCGGAAGGTCTGGATCAGCGCTTCCCGCGAGCGGCCACGGCGCAGAATCAACGAGAAGGGGGCCTGGTAGCCGAAGGTCGCCGGCAGCAGCACCTTGAGCCGCCCCTGGTCGACCCAGGACTGGGCGTAATGCTCCGGCAGGTAGCCAATATAGGCACCGGACAGTACCAGAATCAGCTGGGCCTCCATCGACTCCACCGTCGCCGCGCTGTGCTTGAAGCCGTGCCGGGCCAGCTCGGCCTGGCTCCAGTAGCCGCGACCGACCATGCGCTGTTGGGCGATCACTTCCTCGGGGATGCGCCGCGCGCCAAACAGCGAGTGGCGCTCGCTGCAATACAGCCAGTGCTGCTCGCGGTACAGCGGCTGGTAGACCAGGCCGTTCATCCGCGTGGAAAACGCGCCGATGGCCAGGTCCAGGCGGTTATCCAGTACCGCCAGTTGCAGCTCGTAAGGGCTGGCCACCGACAGGTGCAGATGCACCGCCGGGTGCTCCTGGCTGTAGGCACCGATCACTTCGGCCAGCGGCAGAGCCGGGTCGCTTACCGTGGAGTCCAGCACGCCGAGGTTGAGGGTGCCGCGCAGCTCGCCCTTGAGCGCCGCCGAGTAACGCTCGAAGCCTTCCAGTTCGCCGAGCAGGCGCAGCGTCTCCTGATGAAACAGCTCACCCTTGCTGGTCAGGCTGAAGCCGCCGCGGCCGCGATGGCAGAGGCTGAGACCCAGCTGGCTTTCCAGCTGGCTCATATAGGTGCTGATGGCCGAGGTGGAGAGGTTCAGCTCCTGCTGCGCCGCGGCAAAGCCCTGGTGGCGCACCACCGAGACGAAGATGCGCAGCAGCTTGAGATCGGGCAGGGCTTGGCTCATCGGCGCGGGCTCCTCGTAGGATGGGTTGAGCGCAGCGATACCCATGCGGTCGAGTTGATGGGTTACGCCGCTATGCGGCTAACCCATCCTACAGAGGCGCTTATTAGTTTAGAAATTCCTGAACTAAGTTTTTGCCTGCAACGATTTGTTGCAGGCACGGCCTGTCCAACAATCCGGCCCAACGACTCCTATAACCACAAGAATGCTGAGGCCTAGCCGTGGACAAGATCCTGCACCAGCCCCTGGGCGGCAACGAGATGCCGCGCTTCGGTGGCATCGCCACCATGATGCGTCTGCCACATATCCAGAAAGCCGAAGAGAAACGTGAACTGGATGTCGGCTTCGTCGGCGTACCGCTGGATATCGGCACCTCGCTGCGCTCCGGCACCCGCTTCGGCCCGCGCGAGATTCGCGCCCAGTCGGTGATGATCCGCCCCTACAACATGGCCACCGGCGCGGCTCCCTTCGACTCGCTGAATATCGCCGATATCGGCGATGTGCCGATCAACACCTTCAATATGGCCGAGGCCATCCGCATCATCGAAGAGGCCTACGACGAGATTCTCGAGTACGGCATCATCCCCCTGACCCTGGGCGGCGATCACACCATCACCCTGCCGATTCTGCGCGCGATCAAGAAGAAGCACGGCAAAGTCGGCCTGGTGCATATCGACGCCCACGCCGATGTGAATGACCATATGTTCGGCGAGAAGATCGCCCACGGCACCACCTTCCGCCGCGCGGTGGAGGAAGACCTGCTCGATTGCGACCGCGTGGTACAGATCGGCCTGCGCGCCCAGGGCTATACCGCCGAGGACTTCAACTGGAGCCGCAAGCAGGGCTTCCGTGTGGTCCAGGCCGAAGAGTGCTGGCACCAGTCCCTGACCCCACTGATGGAAGAAGTGCGCGCCAAGGTCGGCGGCGGCCCGGTGTACCTCTCCTTCGATATCGACGGTATCGACCCGGCCTGGGCCCCAGGTACCGGCACCCCGGAAATCGGCGGCCTGACCACCATCCAGGCCATGGAGATCATCCGTGGCTGCCAGGGCCTGCAGCTGGTTGGCGGCGATCTGGTCGAAGTCTCGCCACCCTACGACACCACCGGCAACACCTCGTTGCTGGGGGCCAATCTGCTCTACGAAATGCTCTGCGTGCTGCCGGGTGTTCAGCACCGCTGAACAGGCCTGATAGCTGCAGACGGGCACGCCATGCGATGCCGACGACAACAAGTAACAGGGTGCCACAATGAACGCCGCACACAACCCGGCAACGCCGCACGACGCTCAGGCTGTACTGCAGGCNGCCGCTGAACTGGTCAGCGCCTTNGCCAATAACGACAGCGCAAGGTACTTCGCCGCCTTCAGNGAGGACGCCACCTTCGTCTTTCACAGTTGCGACGAGGTGCTAGCCAATCTCGACGCCTACCGTGAACGCTGGGCGTCNTGGCAGACCGAGGGCTTTACCGTCCTGGCCTGTACATCCAGCGCCCCACTGCTGACCCTGCACGGCGACAGCGCAATTTTCATTCACGATGTCAGCACACATGTGCGTATTGCCGGCAACGACCTGCATAGCCGGGAACGCGAGACCATTGTCTTCCGACGACAGCCTGACAGCGACCGATGGCTCGCCTGTCACGAACACCTGTCGCTGCTCGCCAGCTAGACCACAAAAAACCGCCAGAGACCTGCAAAACAACTGCCACGCACCAACCGAATAAACACAACAACCAGGGGAGTCACCCGCGTGCTCAAGAACATAACTCAACACTTCGGTCAGGACGGCCTTGCGCCCACTGCCTCTGACCACCGCAGCCTCGGTCTTGGCGGTACCACCGCCCTGTGGCTGGGTGCCAACGTGGTGGTTACCACCATCCTCACCGGGATGCTGCTGGTGCCGGACTTACCCTTTGTGCAGGCCATGCTGATCGTGCTGGCCGGTTCGGCCATCGGCATACTGCCGCTGGTACTGGTCGGCCTGATGGGGCAGCGCTCGGGGCTGACCACTATGGTGCTGGCGCGCGGCAGCTATGGNTCTCAGGGNGCNAAACTGCCGTCGCTGGTCAACCTGCTGACCCTGTTGGCCTGGAGCTGGATTCAGGCACTGCTGGCCGGCATGAGCCTGAACTACGCAGTCGAGCATCTGACCGGCTACTCCAACCTGCCGCTGTTCACCATCCTCTGCGAAACCCTGGTGCTGCTCATCGCCCTGCGCGGCCACCTGGGCATTGAGCGGGTCGAACGCTGGGCTGCTGTCGGCATGTTGCTGCTGGCTGGCGCAGTCTTCTATGTGATGGGGCAGAAGTTCGAATTCGCCAGTCTGCTGAGCATGCCGGTGGAGCCACGTAACGAGATCAGCCCCGGCATCGCCTTCGATATCGTTATCGCCACGGCGTTTTCCTGGATTCCCCTGGCTGCCGACTACAACCGCAACTGCCGCAGCCAGGGCATAGCCGCCGTCGGCACCTGGGTCGGCTATGTGGCCGCCACCCTGCTGGCCATGGGCCTGGGTGCCGCGGTATCGGGGTTCTCGGTACTCGGCGGCATGGAACAGACCTACGACCCGGCGGTACTGCTGGCCGGTTTTGGCTTTGGCTTGCCGGCGGCCATCGTGGTGTTCCTCTCGGTGATGACCACCAACGTGATGTGCGTCTACAGCGCCTCGCTGTCGTACCTGAATATCAGCCCGAAGACCCGCTTCTGGAAACCGGCACTGTGCATCGGCGTGCTGTCGATTCTCGGCTCACAGATTCCCGGTATCCTCGACAACTTCCAGAACTTCCTGCTGATCATCGGCAGCGTATTTATCCCGGCCTTTGCCGTGCTGATCGCCGACTATTTCCTGATTCATCGGGGTCAGTACGACGTTGGCGATCTGCTCAGCGAGGATGGCGGTCGTTACCGCTATGTCGGCGGCTTCAACCCGGCTGCCTTCGCTGCCTACGGCCTGGGCGCAGTGCTGGCCTACTACTGGGGCTGGGTTGCACCACTGGCCTTTGGTGCCTCGCTCCCGGTGTTTCTGATCACCGCCGCCAGCTATGCCATCCTGCGCCGCTGGGTGCTGGTGCCCAAGGCGCAACTGGCCTAGTTTGAACCTGCGTGGCGGGGCTGCCCCGCCACCCGGTTGAGAGCACGACATGAAAATCGTCACACGCGAACAATGGTTTGCAGTGCACCGTCTGGATGACGGCGTACAGCTGATCCACGAACCCTATGTACGGCCCTTCTACCGCTGCAATATGTGGCATGTGCAAGGCCGCGAGCGCGATGTGCTGATCGACTCCGGCTCTGGCCTGGTCAGCCTGCGTGAGCAGTTGCCCTGGCTCACCGAGAAACCGCTGCTGGCGGTGGCCAGCCATTGCCACTTCGACCATATCGCCGGCCACCATGAATTTAGCGAGCGCCTGGTGCATCCCGCCGAAGCCGATATTCTCGCCGCGCCAACCGGGGCCAATACCCTGGCCATGGCCTTTGTCGGCGATGAGATGTTCGAGGCGCACCCGGATTGCCCACTGTGCTACGCCGAATACCGCGTGCATGCTGCGCCGGCCACGCGGCTGATCGAGGAGGGCGATGTGCTCGATCTGGGCAACCGGGTGTTGCAGGTACTGCATACTCCCGGCCATTCGCCGGGCGGCATCAGCCTGTGGGAAGCGGCAACCCAGACACTGTTTTCCGGCGACATTCTCTACGACGGCCCGCTGATCGAAGACGCCTATCACTCCAACCTGGATCACTACGCCAGCAGCCTGGCGCGCTTGCGTGCGCTGCCGGTACGCGTGGTGCATGGCGGCCACTTCCCGAGTTTCTCCGGCGAACGCATGCGTCTATTGATCGACGCCTGGTTTGCCGACCACCCGCATTTACAGCCCTAAGCCCTTGCGTCCTCAGACGCCGTTCAAGGTGATGCATGACAGCACAACTGTTTATCGATGGCACCTGGCAAGCCGCCGGCAGCGCCAGCCAACTGCCGGTATTCAACCCCAGCACCGGCGAGCAGATCGCCAGCGTGGCCTGCGCGTCGGCGGCGGATGTCGAGCTGGCGGTACAGGCGGCGCGACGCGCCTTGCCGGCCTGGAGCCTGCGCCCCTCACGTGAACGCGCCGACTACCTGCGCGCCTTCGCCGCAGAGATCGAGGCGCGCAGCCCGACGCTGATCGAGTTGCAGATGCGCAACAGCGGTAAGCCGCGGCATGAGGCCGAGCTGGATATCAGCGATGCCATCGCCACCTTTGCCTATTACGCCGACCTGGCCGACGGCCTGGACACCCGGCAGAACGCCGCCGTGGCCCTGCCGGACGATAGCTACCAGTCCTTTACCCGCCTGGAGCCGCTCGGCGTGGTCGGCCTGATCGTGCCGTGGAACTTCCCCCTGGTCACCAGCGCCTGGAAGCTCGCCCCGGCCCTGGCGGCGGGTTGCTGCGTGGTGCTCAAACCCTCCGAGCTGACCCCGCTGATCGAGCTGCAACTGGGCGAAATCGCCAGCGCCATCGGCTTACCGGCGGGGGTGTTCAACCTGCTGCCGGGCGATGCTGCCACCGGCGCGGCGCTGGTCGCTCATCCACAGATCGCCAAGCTGTCCTTTACCGGCAGCAATGCGGTAGGGCGCAAGGTGATGCAGGCTGCCGCCAGCCGCACCCTACCGGTGGCCCTGGAGATGGGCGGCAAGTCGCCGATCCTGGTGTTCGCCGACAGTGATCTGGACCAGGCGGTGCAATGGATCATCGCCGGTATCTGCTGGAACGCCGGGCAGATGTGCTCGGCCACCTCGCGCCTGCTGGTCGAGGAGAGCATCGCCGACCCCCTGCTGGACAAACTGGCCAGCGCCATGGCCGCACTCAGGGTCAGCGATCCGTACAGCGAAGGCTGTGAAATGGGGCCGATGACCAGCCAGGCGCAGCTGCACAAGGTGCTGGAGTATTTCGCCATCGCCGAGCGCGAAGGGTTGCAGTGCCTGATCGGCGCGCGGCAGCTGCCGGGGCCCGGCTGGTTTGTCGCGCCCACGCTGTACGCTGATGTGCCGGAAAACAGCCGCCTGTGGCGCGAGGAAATCTTCGGCCCGGTGCTCTGCAGCCGACGCTTTAGCGACGAGGCCGATGCCCTGCGCCAGGCCAACGACTGCGACTTCGCCCTGGCCGCCACCGTGGTCAGCGCCGAGCGCAACCGCGCCCTGCGCGTGGCGGCCGCACTGGAAGCCGGGCATGTATGGATCAACTCGGCGCAGGTGATCTACCCGCACACCTCCTGGGGCGGCGGCAAAGCCAGCGGCATCGGCCGCGAGCTGGGGCCCTGGGGCTTGTCAGCCTTTCAGCAGCTCAAACATATCACCCTGCCCGGCGCAGACAGCTAACGAAGTCATCGGGAGCGCAATCCTGGTGCGCACTGCACACCCTCACATTCCAGCAACACATCACGACGACATGGCTTTACCATGGTTGCACCCCTGCACGTGCAACCATGGAAGCTCGGCGTGACGCATCACTATGACCTGCTGTTGATCGGTGCCGGCCACGCGCACCTTGGTGTACTGCGGCGCTGGGCCCTGCTGGAGCGCCCGCCGGGGCGCATTGCCCTGCTCAGCGCAGGGCCGGCGGCCTGGTATTCGGGGATGCTGCCGGGGCTGCTGGCCGGACGGCATCGGCCGGAGGATTGTCAGGTCGAGCTACAGCCGCTGTGTCGGGCGGCCAAGGTCGAGCTGATCGTCAGTCCGGTGGCAAGCCTGTCCGCCGCCCAGCAGCAGGTGCAGCTGGTCGATGGCCGCACCCTGGATGCCAGCTGGCTGTCGCTCAATGTCGGCGCGCAAGTTTCTGCACCGCCGCAGCAGGGCGACGCCATGCAGCTGCTGGCGGTCAAACCCTTCGCGGAGTTTCTCGAGGGCTGGCAGCAGTGGCAGGCCGCGCCGCAGCCCATGGCGATTCTCGGTGGCGGCGCGGCGGGGGTCGAACTGGCCCTGGCGCTCGCCGGCCAGGTGCCAAGGCTGGCGCTGTTTTGCGCCGGCCATCTGCTCGACGGTCTGTCTGCCGGGGTGCGCCTGCGCGCCCTCGGCCATCTGCGCCAGCGCGGCGTCTGGGTACGCGAGGATTGCCCGATCAGCCAGATCAAGAACGACTGCCTGCTCAGCGGCGACGAACCGGTCTGGCGCGGCCAACGCCTGTTACTGGCCAGCGGTGCCAAAGCCTTTGCCTGGCCGGCGCACAGTGGCCTGGGCTGCGATGAGCAGGGTTTCGTGCTGATCGCACCAACGCTGCAGAGCTATACCCACCCAACGATTTTCGCCGTGGGCGACTGTGCCAGCCTGCCTGGCGCGCGCAAGAGCGGGGTCTACTCGGTGCGCCAGGCCCCGGTGCTGGCCGCCAACCTTAACGCTGCGCTGCGCGGCCTGCCGCTGCAACGCTACCGCCCGCAACGACAAAGCCTGGCGCTGCTGGCCACCGGCGACGGCGGCGCACTGCTCGATTGGCATGGCTACAGTGCCGGCGGTCGGTTTTACGGGCGCTGGAAAGACTATCTGGACCGCGGCTTTATCCAGCGCCATCGTCTTTACGGCTAGGCCTTGTGCTACCAAAGTGCCATGGCCTTGCGCCGCCAGGGGTGATCGAATCAAGAACCTCGTGAATGCTGGCCGTAAGGAGTCGCCCCCACTATGGTCTACAGATTCGCTGACAACGGCCGATCAACTGTGCACGCACAACGCGCCTCCAGCGCGCTGCATACAACTCCCGGCCGGCTGCACAGCTACGCGCCGGTACCCGTGCCTGGCAACGCCGGAATCGGCATAAAAATAACGAGGTTGGTTATGCGCTCTGCTTTTATTAGCTACCCCAAGACCTGCGCACTGCATGCTCTGGGCCTGGCCGGGCTGATGGTGCTCTACCAGCAGGTCCAGATGCCGCTATACCTGAGCATGGCCTCCTTTATGCTGCTGGCGCTGTGGCCCTGGCTCGGGCCCTGGCAGCGCAAGGACGATGGCCCGGCGCACGCCGCCGAAGAGGGCGTGCAGTTCAACGAACTGAGCCGCACGCTGTCCCGCCACACCTGTCATAACGCCCTGTCCGCCGCCCAGGTCTCCCACGCGGTGCAACAACTGGCCAGCAAGCTGCAATCGCAGCTGGGCGCAGTCGAGCAGATCAACCAGGCTGCCGAGGCCATCACCCAGACCGAGCAGGACAATGCCCGCCGCGCCGAGCAGACCCTGACTGCGGCGCAATCGGTGCGCCAAAACAGCGCCAGCGGACAGCATGAGCTGCACCAGGCCATCGCCGCCATGCAGCAACTCAGCACCCAGACCGCCGCCAGCCGCCAGCTGATTGACGGCCTCAGCAGCCGCACCGAACAGATCGAAAAGGTCACCCAGGTGATCCAGTCGATTGCCAGCCAGACCAACCTGCTGGCGCTCAATGCCGCCATCGAAGCGGCCCGTGCCGGCGAGATGGGCCGCGGTTTCGCCGTGGTCGCCGACGAGGTGCGCAACCTTGCCGGGCGCACCAGCAGCGCCACCGAAGAGGTCGGCCAGATGGTCGCCGATATCCGTCAGCAGAGCCTGGCGGTGGTCACCCATATTCAGCAGCAGGCCGATCAGCTGGATCAGGCTGCGCAGCAGATCGCCCACACCGGCGAGCAGCTGGAAGGCATCGCCGGCCTGGCCGTGGACGTCGAACAGCAGGTCGAACAGATCAACCACGGCACCGCGGAAAACCATCAGCGCCTGGCCGAGCTGTCGGTCGCGGTCAGCCAGCTGCGCGGCGACGTGTGCGACAGCGAAGGCCAGACCCGCCAGCTCAGCCGCGCCTCCGAACAACTGGTGGGGCAGGCGGAAACCGTCAGTGAGCAGCTCGCCGCCGTCGGCCTGGACGACTACCACCAGCGCGTCTACGACCTGGCCCGCAGCGGTGCGGCGCAGATCGCCGCGCAGTTCGAAGCGGATATCCAGGCCGGCCGCATCAGCGCCAACGACCTGTTCGACCGGCAATACCAGCCAATCGCCAACAGCTTCCCGGCCAAGTTCAAAACCCGCTTCGACAGCTACGCCGACCAGGTATTGCCGACCATTCAGGAGCCTCTGCTGAGTCAGCACGAAGGCCTGGTATTCGCCATCGCCTGCACCGCCGAAGGCTATGTACCGACCCACAACAAGGCCTTCAACCACGCCCCCACTGGCGACCGCGCCGTGGACACCCTGAAAAGCCGCAGCAAGCGCCTGTTCAACGACCGCACCGGCATCCGCTGCGGCAGCCACCAGCAACCGCTGCTGCTGCAGACCTATATGCGCGACACCGGCGAGCTGATGCATGACCTGTCGGTGCCGATCATGGTCCAGGGCCGCCACTGGGGCGGTTTGCGCCTGGGTTACAAGCCGGAGCCCTGATCGCACGCAACGCCTCGGCCAGCAGCCGAAGCGTTGCCGCCCACAGTTCAGGGCGCTCGCCCCTGGCGCAACAATATTTTGAATTATCGAGCCAGGCTGGGGTTCTTACGCTGTAGGCCATTTATCGGCCATCCGCTTCCAAGGACATCCTATGAAGATCCTGCTGGTACTGACCTCCCACGACCAACTGGGCGACACCGGGCACAAGACCGGTTTCTGGCTGGAAGAGTTCGCCTCGCCCTATTACGTGTTCAAGGATGCCGGGGCGCAGCTGACCCTGGCCTCGCCCAAGGGCGGCCAGCCGCCGCTCGACCCGAAAAGTGACGTAGCTGACGCGCAAACGCCTGCCACCGAACGCTTCAAAGCCGATGTTGCAGCGCAACAGGCGCTGGCCAATACCCTGCCGTTAAGCCAGGTGCAGGCCGATGATTTCGAGGCCGTGTTCTATCCCGGTGGCCATGGCCCGCTATGGGATCTGGCCGAGGACCGCACCTCCATCGCCCTGATTGAACGCTTCCAGGCGCAAAACAAACCCGTGGCAGCGGTCTGCCACGCCCCGGGCGTGCTGCGCCACGTAAAAGCGGCAAACGGTCTGCCGCTGGTTAACGGCAAAAAGGTTACCGGTTTCAGCAATAGCGAAGAAGCCGCGGTGCAACTGACCGAGGTGGTGCCATTCCTGGTACAGGACATGCTCATCGCCAACGGCGGCCGTTACTCCAGCACAAACGACTGGCAGAGCCATGTGGTAGTCGATGGGCTGCTGATCACCGGGCAAAACCCCGGTTCCTCGGATGCCACCGCCGAAGCACTGCTCGAACAGCTGACAAAGCGCTAAGCGTGAATCGGCTGGCGTGCAGGCTGCACTTGGGGTATCACAGAGCGACACGCAATCCGAACGCCAGCCAGGGGTCATCTCGCCCATGCAACTCAATGCCGATTTCAGCCAACGGGCGCTGGTCCGCCCAGACGACAGCCCCTGGATCGCATCACCCATGCCGGGCGTAGAGCGGCGCATGCTCGACCGGATTGGCGATGAGGTGGCGCGAGCCACTTCGATCGTGCGCTACGCGGCGGGCTCACACTTCAGTGCGCATCAGCACCCCGGTGGCGAGGAGTTTCTGGTACTGGAGGGCGTGTTCTCCGACGAGCGCGGCGATTACCCGGCCGGCACCTATGTGCGCAACCCGATCGGCAGCCAACATGCGCCTTTCAGCCGAGAAGGCTGCACCATCTTCGTAAAACTTATGCAGTTTGAGCAGGCGGATGACCAGCACGTGGTCATCGACAGCCGCCGCGCCGAATGGCTACCCGGCATGGCTCCCGGGCTGAGTGTGCTACCGCTGCATCAGCACGGCACCGAGCAGGTGGCCCTGGTGCGTTGGGCACCGGGCACGCGCTTCAACCGCCATCGGCATTGGGGCGGTGAGGAGATTCTGGTGCTGGAGGGCGTTTTCCAGGATGAGTTCGGCGACTACCCGGCGGGCAGCTGGCTGCGCAGCCCGCACCTGTCCGAGCACCAACCGTTCAGTGCAGCGGGCTGCCTGATCTGGGTAAAAACCGGGCACCTGCCCGATTAACCCAGGCTGGCCATCAAGCGCTTATAGACGCGCGTACGCCGCGCGNTCTTGAACTGCTCCAGCAGCAAGGCGCGCAAGGGTGAAACCTGCGCATTGGTGCGCTTGCCTCGGCTGAGCTGACGNAGNTGGAACTTCACCGTGGCCATATAGGCCAGCGAGGCAAACGCCTTGTTCTTCCAGCGAATCGGCGGCAATTCGGCGCTGCTGTGCTGCCCGGCCTGCCACTGCCGGGGCAGTGCCGGGTCGATCGCCAGGGCCGCGGCAATCCCGGCCATGGCCACACCGCTGGCCAATACCTGCTCGACCACCGGCAAACGGCGAATACCGCCGGTAACCATCACCGGCATGGTCGCCGCTGCGGCGATCTCACCGGCAAATTCGAGGAAGTAGGCCTCGCGCGCCAGGGTGCGGCCATCGCGGGCATCGCCCTGCATGGCCGGGGCCTCGTAACTGCCGCCAGACAGCTCGACCAGATCGACATCCAGCGGGTTCAGCAGCTGCACCACACGCTTGGCGTCCGCCGCATCGAAGCCGCCACGCTGGAAATCCGCCGAGTTGAGCTTTACCGCCACACAGAAGCGCGGGGCCACCAGGGCACGCACCGCCTTGACGACTTCAAGCAATAAGCGCGCACGGTTTTCCAGCGAGCCGCCCCAGCTGTCCGTGCGCTTGTTGCTGATGGGTGAAAGAAACTGGCTGAGCAGATAACCGTGCGCCGCGTGGATCTGCACCCCGGTAAAACCGGCCTGTTCGGCCAGCTGCGCGGTGCGCGCAAACCGCTGGATCAGCCCGTGGATTTCGGCCTCATCCAACGCCTTGGGCATAGGAAACATCTTCGACAGGCCGCCCAGCTCCAGGGCCACGGCCGAGGGCGCGACGGTCTGCTGGCCGAGGTTGGCCTGCATCTGCCGGCCGGGGTGGTTGATCTGCATCCAGAACTGCGCCCCCTGGGCACGGCCGATCCGCGCCCAGTCGCGGAACTTGTCCAGCTGCCGCTCATCTTCCAGCACCACGCCGCCGGGGCCGGTCATGGCGCGGCGGTCGACCATCACGTTGCCGGTCAGCAGCAGCCCGGCACCGCCCTCGGCCCAGGCCTGGTAAAGCCGCAGCAATTCGGCGGACGGGCCCTGGCTGGCGTCGGCCAGGTTCTCTTCCATCGCCGCTTTGGCGATGCGGTTGGTGATGCTTGTACCGTTGGGCAGTTGCAGCGCTTGGAAGGCAGTCATGGCGTACTCCGGGGTAGCAGGTGGAGCAAGATTAAGGTTAAAGTCAACTTCAAGGTCAATAGCCCGGAGCACAGATGATGAAAATTGGTGAACTGGCCACGCGCAGCGGTCTGGCCGCCTCGCGCATTCGCTTCTACGAGGCCAGCGGGCTGATCAGTGCCCAGCGCCAGGCCAACGGTTATCGCAGTTATCCGGAACAGGCGGTGCAGACCCTCGGGATTATCAGCTGCGCGCAGCAGGCCGGTTTCAGCCTGGAGGAGATTCGCCGCCTGCTGCCCGACGCCAGCCCCCAGGGCTGGGCTCACGAGGAGATGCTCGGCAGCCTGCAGCGCAAGGTCGGCGAAATCGAGGCCATGCAGCAGCGCCTGGCGCAGAACAAGGCGCAACTGCTGNNCATCATCGCCACCATCGAGAGCAAACCGGAAGGCATGCCCTGCACGGAAAACGCCGAGCGGGTGCTNGCCAATCTGCGCGGCAGTTGACTCAGGCCGACAGCGGCCAGGCTCAATGTTTAGCCAAGCAATAACCAAGCATGTGAAAAACAGGATTTAACGCACTCTTGGCCCTGTGTGAACCTGCTGGCCATGTGTCCTTCCGTACAGCTGTTCCTCACCCCCCTATTGGCTGCGCATCGGTGCGAGCGGCGCAGCTTTGTGCCCCCCGCACTGCTGCCACAGATCCTCGCCTTCTGGGCCCTGTGGCATTGCCGCCACGCGCGCCCGCCGGATGCCCTGAGCACAGGCCACTGATTGCCCCGCAGCCAGCAACCCTGGCTGCCGACCCTGTGCCCGGTTCGGGCCCAGCACCCGCCAGTCGTACCCAGGAACCNCCNTATGAACGCCGCCATCAAACCCGTAACGCCCGCCGCCGAACGCTGCCCGTCCTANTACAGCGCCAGCCTCAATGAGGAAACCGCCTACCCGACCCTGCAGGGCGAGGTCAGCGTCGATGTGGTGATCATCGGCGGCGGCTTTACCGGCGTGGCCAGCGCCGTGGAGCTGGCCGAACGCGGGCTCAAGGTGGCCATAGTCGAGGCGCACAAGATCGGCTGGGGGGCCACCGGGCGCAATGGCGGCCAGGTCACCGGTAGCCTGTCGGGCGATGCGGCGATGACCAAGCAGATGCGCAACACCCTCGGCGAGGAGGTTGAAGACTTTATCTGGCACCTGCGCTGGCGTGGCCACGAAATCATCAAGNANCGCGTNGAGAAGTACGCCATCCAGTGCGACCTCAAGCACGGTCACCTGCACGCGGCGATGAAGCCCGTGCATATGCAGGAGCTGGAGGCCACCTACGCCGAAGCGGTGCGCCGCGGCATGGCGAATGACGTGACCCTGCTCGACCGCGCCGGGGTGCAGAGCCACCTGGCCAGCGACCTGTACAACGGCGCGCTGAAGAACACCCGCAACATGCACCTGCACCCGCTGAATCTGTGCATCGGCGAAGCCAAGGCGGCGGCCAGCCTGGGCGCGCTGATCTTCGAACACTCGCCGGTTTTGGAGATCATCCACGGTGCCAACCCGGCGGTGGTCACCGCAGGCGGACGGATCAAGGCCAAGCAGGTGCTNCTGGCCGGCGACGTGTACCACAAGCTGGAGCCGAAAAAGCTCAAGGGCATGATCTTCCCGGCCATGGGCGGCATCGTCACCACCGCGCCGCTGGGTGAACTGGCGAAGGAAATCAACCCGCAGGACCTGGCCGTGTACGACTGCCGCTTTGTCCTCGATTACTACCGCATGACCGCCGACGGCCGCCTGCTGTTCGGCGGCGGCTGCAACTACTCCGGGCGTGATTCGCGGGATATCGCCGCCGAACTGCGCCCCGGCATCGAACAGACTTTCCCACAGCTCAAGGGCGTCGCCATCGACTTCCAGTGGAGCTGCGCCATGGGCATCGTGATCAACCGCATCCCGCAGCTGGGCAAGCTCTCGGATAACGTCTGGTACTGCCAGGGCTACTCCGGCCACGGCATCGCCACCACCCACATCATGGGCGAGATCATGGCCAACGCCCTGACCGGCACCCTGGGCCACTACGACACCTTCGCCGCCTGCAAGCACATCAAGGTGCCGCTGGGCGACGTGTTCGGCAACCCGATGCTGGCGGCCGGCATGTGGTACTACCAGATGCTGGAAAAATTGCGCTAAGCCTTTCGCGTACAGCAGACCATCGCGGCCAAGGCCGCTCCTACAAAAGCGCTTAAACCTGCAGGAGCGGCTGGGCGGCACTCCGCCATGCCCGCGAGCCTTTAGCTTTTGCCGGCAGTGCTGAGCGTTGCCGGGCTGGCCGGCACCTCGTCGCGATCATCGACAAAAGCCACCGCTGGCGAGCCATCGGCATTCAGCTGGTAGATCGCGCTCGGCTGGCCTTGCTCATTGAAGAACACCTGGCCCAGCCCCGCGCCATTCCACAAGCGTTCGCCGGCCTTGCTGCGCGAGGGATTACGCGGGGTGACCTGCATGCGCCGGCGGGTGGTCAGCCAGTTGAGCGGTGACCAGGGCGCGTAGAGCCAGCGGTTGAGGCGGTCGAACCAGTCGAGCAGGCGCGCCGGGAATTCGTTTTTCAGGCCACTGCTGGTGATCTGCCAGAGCTGCGGGCCGCGCTTGCGCTGGCGGATCAGCACCTCGTAGACAAACGAGTAATGCACGTCGCCGGAAAGGATCACGTAGTTACCCGGCGTACGTGAGTGGCGGAAAATATTCAGCATCACCTGCGCCGCGCCACGGTGGGCCATCCAGTTTTCCGCATCGACCATCAGCGGATGACCGGCCCAGCTGAAGACTTTCTGGATGGTCTCGATCAGCTTGACGCCGAATATCGGCGCGGGGGAGACGATGATCGCCGACGGATGATCGAGCAGCTCCTGCTGAAACTCGCACAGCGCTTCCCAATCCAGCAGGCCGGATGGCCGCTTTAGGTTGCGCTCGCTGCGCCAGCGCCGCGTGCGGGTGTCCAGCACCAGCAGGGCCGGGGTGCTCGGCAGCACGAATTGCCATTGGTGAAAGCTCAGCAGTTCGTCGATCAGCGCGTCCTGCGGCTGACAATCCATATGGTTGGCGGCGTCGCGGCCCTCGGTCATCGCGCGGATCATCTGCAGCGGCTTGGCAAACACATCCGGGTTATTGCCCCAGCCCTGGCATAGCAGGTAGGCAATCAGCGCGTTGCCGATGATGCGTTTGGAAAACGGGTGGCCGTAGGCGGTTTCCTCCCACTGCGCGGAGAGGTTCCAGTCGTCGGTGATGTCGTGGTCGTAGCAGTCGATATGGACGGACGTATGGACATCGACTCTAGGCCTGAATATACGTGGTTTTAGGCACTCGCCATACAAGTCCATATGGACATCAAGCTGATGTGGACAGAAACGCGATCAATGTCCATATTCTATGTATTCTTGCTCTTCATCCTTGGGAGACTGTGGCGGAGCGGCCCGGTCACTGTTTTTCATTTACCGCTACTGGCGAGGATTGAGGCTTTTCGTGTTGAGGTTAGCAAGGATTCCGGTTCGTCGCACACGGAAAGAGTTCAACGCTTGGAAGGGAAGTTGGCGCTTTCAAGAAGGAGCTTGAAATGGTTCGTGCGCAGCGTGACCGAAGTGCTTTCGCAAAATCTACAGTTATGGGAGCGCGTGAGGGAGTTAGAGCGTAAGCGTCCGGCCCACTCGACTTGTATTAGATTACCCACCTAGAAGGTTATCGGTCTGGTCAGAGTTGGTTCCGAGACCTTTGAACAGGTCTGCACATTGTCCGCTTGGGAAATTTCTAGCAGAACGGAAATCGCCCAGAAACACCGTTACCGGCTACCTTCGCACGGGTAGGCGGTAATGGTATAGAGAATTCAACTCTGCATCGGGTGAACGCTAGCGCCTTGTATTCAAAGCTTGCTCGTGGTCTTCGCTAGCGCGTAAACGTTGAGCTGAATACGGGGCCGAGCGCTCCAATTGGCAATGTATCTGCGAGCTCTTCAATCCGACCGGCCAAAAGCATGTCACTCCGGCTTGGGTAATGACGTAGGAGGAAGCGAGCATCGCGCCGAACACGTTCGGGTAGAGATGTGTCACGAGAAAGCTCGACCAGAAAGTCGTGTGTCTGTACCACCGCCCGGGTGCGTTCGTAGGGCATGGTCATTTTTCCCTCCAGGCATGCATAGCTTAGGGTCTCGATCTCGGCTTATGAGATCGAAGGTCTTTACTTCGGCAGATGCAACGCCGCAGAAAAGATCGTGTGATTGTTCAGTTGTCCGTCTGGTAGCTGGTCTGCTGAGACGGAATACGTTCGGCCTCCCTCCACTAGATACTCGTACCCAAGTTCCTGACCTTGCTTGTTACGGATCGCGGCGACCTCCAGCAACGGCTCCATCAGCCAGCGGCCCGTCTTATTTATATGAGCTGGGGTCACGAGTTGAGCCTTCTCCAGCCATGCATAATCATTTACCGCAGCCACGATCTGCTCAAGCAGCGCTGGTGTGGGAACCATCAGCATGCTTCGAAAGGCTTCCCTGTTATCTTCCTCGACCATTTGGAGGTAGAACCAAGGGCACGCCATATCTTGCTCGATAAATGACCAGAATTGCACGCCATCTGGGCTATGGGAGAGCCTAGGAAACAATTCCGCATTGCGATTTGTTTTAAACACTCTTCGCTCACTGATGAGATATAGTCAATAATTAATGTTGCTGCGGTTGTTTTATGTTTAATAACGCTTCATGTTTTAACTTTTCTGGGGCGTGAAGTTTGCGTCAAGAATCGTTTTCTTATGGGTTTTGGATCATCGGGGCAGCCGTTTCGTTAGACTTGGTCGGTAATTCGTAGCGGTGTGACCGCCGCCAAGCTTAGGGTGCATAGTTAATTGCGTGAAATTTGGATGTTTTTAGTAAAAAAATAGTTAGCCGCACTGGCCTCCTATTAATCGAATCTTAATGCTGTAGTCCATATGGCGTTCAGTTTCATGTAGGTCCTTTGGTTTGAAGTTGCGTCGAGAAAAATTAACGATTTCTGAATCAGAGAATCCATACTCCTGCATCCTCTTCAATGTGCACGAACATAGTGCAGGTGATGTCCCTTGTGCTTTAGAAGCGGACTCGCACCTTTTAACAAGCTGCTGAATTCCAGTTTCCCCAGCAATGGCTCCTGACTGCAGAAGCATTGCAAGTGCAACAGAAGCAGTTATGCCAATAGCCCTCATGTCTATATATCCTTTTTTAACTGATTGCTTATCGGGAATTAATCGTTTTTATTTGAGTTACAGCGGATTGAGAGGCCGGCATTTGTAGGAAGGTGACCCTTCAATTCGGTGGAGGGTGGCACCATCTCATGGGGGCATGTTTTACCAAATTCACAGTATACTGTGAAGACCTGGAGCGCCGCCGCCCAGATAGTCCTCCCTTTTGGGGGGCATCTGTGGAAGTCGAACTGGCGTTCGGAAAGGTCCTGCGCAGACGTCGTGTCGAAGCAGGGCTCACCCAGGAGCGATTGGCTCATGAGGCAGAATTGCAGCGTAACTATGTCAGCCTGATGGAGCGGGGCATCCATCAGCCAACGATCACCACCTTGATCAAGCTGGCCATCCCCTTGGGCTGCACGGCAGCTGAGATCGTCGACGAGGTGGAAAGGATCGTGGCAGACCAACGCTCAACACCTGCTGTTTAGGTCTATCAGCGTTCGATCTTTCAGAAGACGCACAGGTCCTAGAAGGCTTCCATGTCTGTCGCACAAGCCATCTCAAATCGAGTCACGCGCATGAAGAAGGGCAAGCCTTTCGTGCGCAACCTCTTCGCAGAGTTGGGTTCGCGTGCAGCGGTCGATAAAGCACTCTCCAGGCTGGTGCAAGCAGGCCGTCTGGAGCGCGTAGCTCGTGGCGTTTATATGCGACCAAAGCTGAGTACCTACGTCGGCTGGGTAAGACCGAGCCCGATTACCATCATGCATATTCTCGCCAAGGCGAATGGTGAGACGATTCAGATACACGGAGCTGAGGCCGTGCGCAGGTTGGGGCTCAGCACGCAGATGCAGGTGGTGCCGGTCTACTACACCAGCGGCAGAACCCGAGAAATCAAGGCCGGCAATGCTGTGGTTCGTCTCAACCATGTTTCCAGTGATCGCTTGCAGCATGCCGGGAACAAGGTAGGCTTGGCGCTCACGGCGCTTTACTACCTCGGTAAAGATGGGGCGTGTCCCCATGCGCTTTCCAAAATAGCCGATACCCTGAGCCCGGACGAATTGACCACGCTGCTTGCCTGCAGCATGCCCAAATGGATGCGGGCGGCATTGGCTACTTTCGCTGAAGAAGCATCACTGGCGGTGTCTTCGGGAAGCTAGCCAAAGCACCCAGCACACCAGACCGAATGGATCGCAATGTGGTGTTGTGACCATTCGCCTCAAGCCGGGTGCAACTTCATCGAAGCTATGTATTTGTGTTGTAAAGTTAAATGCAAAGGCAGTACATTTGCGTGACTTTTTTGACGAGGCCCTGCCATGTCACGCCTTAAGGACGAAACCCTTGAATCGCCCCAGGTTTTCTAGACACTTTCCAGGCTCTGGAAATAACGCTTTTCAAACTCTACCGGCGACAGCTGGTTGTTGAAACCGTGCCGGCGCTTTGGGTTGTAGAACATCTCTATGTAATCGAAAACATCAGCGCGAGCATCCTGCCTGGTGCTGTAGATCTTTCGTCTGATCCGCTCCCGCTTTAGCAGCTGGAAAAAGCTTTCTGCCACCGCGTTGTCGTGGCAGTTACCACGCCGACTCATGCTGCCAAGCAAGTTGTTGGCTTTCAGGAAGCTCTGCCAGTCGCCGCTGCTGAACTGGCTACCTTGGTCGGAATGAATCATCACTTCCTGCTTTGGCTTACGGCGCCAAACCGCCATCAGCAATGCATCAATAGCCAGATCACTGGTCATCTGCGGCTTCATTGACCAACCGATTACCTGCCGCGAAAACAGATCGAGCACCACCGCCAAAAATAACCAACCCTCATAGGTGCGGATGTAGGTTATGTCCGTAACCCAGACCTTGTTCGGTTCAGTGACATTGAATCGACGCTCAAGATGATTCGGTGAGGCCACTGGAGGCTTGCCACCATAACGTCCTGGACGCCGCCGATACCCCGTCTGCGAACGCAGGCCTTCCTGGCGCATTAATCGAGCAACGCGATGCCTGCCGCACTGTTCTCCAAGCTCACGCAGGTCGTCATGGATTTTGCGGTAACCATAGACGCCACCACTCTCTAACCAGGAGTGCTTGATCAAACCCAGCAGCCGCTGATCATCCTTTGCTCGTGCCGACTTCGGCTCAGCCAGCCAGGCGTAGTAGCCGCTGGCATGAACTTTCAGGGTCAGGCACAGGCGACGAACCGAATAGTCTGCGGATAGCTGACTGATGAAGGCGTACTTCAGCCGCACTCCTTGGCAAAGTACGCGGCGGCCTTTTTTAGGATGTCTCGCTCTTCGGTCACGCGCTTGAGTTCAGCCCGCAGACGACGTAGCTCAGCGTGTTGGTCGTCCTCTTGCGCGCGCTGCTCTTGGGGCTTGCTGTAACGCTTCACCCAGGCATACAGGCTGTGTGTCGACATACCCAAACGAGCAGCTACCTCAGCCACTGGCAGACCTCGTTCGGTCACCTGTTTGACGGCTTCGATTTTGAATTCTTCGGGATAACGCGGGTTGCTCATGGCACCTCCTAATGGGCCGTATTATGAGGCTCGGAGGTGTCTACGAAACTAGGGGCGATTCAGACTTCCATGATTCAACATTTTTTAAAGGGATTCATCCCAATACCGTGTCGAAAACATCTGCTAGCTCTTTACAGAGTCGGCAGACGGGCCGTGGCGCTGGCCGTGCCGCTGCAACATAACATTCGGCGCATTCGTCAGCTGTGCTGGCCGATCATGATTACTCTGTGGGTGGGCGGTGCATTATCGATGGGCCTTACCATGGCCATCGGATTGCTGCTGGGTTGGGCTGGGGTAGAGCACCCGGCTGCACGGGCCTGAGTTACGGCATTAACGCCCACGCGATCGGAACTGCGCATGCTTTGCAAGAGGGTGAGGAGTGCGGTGCTTTTGCCGCTTTAGCGAAGAGCCTTTGGGGGATACTCACTGCGCTTGCGTTGCCTCTAGTCTTTACATTGTGAGCCCAGGACCATATCGGGCTTCAATGCAGTGACCGAGACAGTAGCAGCACGGAACGATGGCGAGCGGCATTATGGATACTGTTAGGCCCGCCCACATAACAGGGAGGTTGCATGCGCTCAATTCGTGTTCCTAGCGGTTTTCTTTCCTACTTTCAGCTCATCTTGTCTTTAGTCTGGCTGCCGGTTAGTGCGGCGCATGCGTCTGCCACTTCTATGGAGTTTCCCGTCTGGAGTCGTAGCTGGGTGGGTACCTTGGGGAGCAAGCAGGTTGAAATAGCGTTATCCCGGACGGCCGATGGCCTTTCGGGCAGCTACTGCTATCAGCCCTGCCGAGCCGAAACGCGCAGGCAGCTTGTGTTGAATGGCCGGATGCAAGGCGAGGGTGCCTCTCTGACCGAGCGAGACAGCGGTGATGTAGCTGCTGAGACGGGTACCTGGCATATCGAGTCTTTTGAGGGCGGTATTACCGGCACTTGGACCTCGCCCAATGGTAAGCGGGAGCTTCCATTAGCCTTAAGCCAGGATCAGGACGATCTGGAGGCACGCTTCCCCTATGAGATTCGCCTGCTAGCCAATGCTCTACCAGAGGAAGAGGGCGATGGTTGCCCCACACCGCCGCTGGTGTCGGCTATCCGCCTCTACAAGGATGGCGCACTAATCCAGATCCTGGAGACCGAGTCCCAAGGAACCTGCAGCGTTTTCACGCCCGTTCTGATTGACGCGAACGTCGATGGCTGGCCTGACCTAAGTCTCGCCATGTTTCTCCCCGCTGGACCGAACATCCCTCGTCAGACCTGGCTGTACGATGTGGCCACGGGCCGCTTCGTGGATGCTCCTGCAGGTTTGCAGGACATCAGTTCGGCCGAGTTCGACCCGGTTCGTCGGATCGTCTACTCCTACTGGCGAGCCAGTTGCTGCGAGCACGGCGTTTCAACCTATCGCTGGACGGATGGAGACGTCGAAGAAATCGACTCCCAGAGCAGTTACTTCCTGCCGCTGATGGACGGAACAGAACGGCGTCTTTGCTACGTCATGCCTAGCTATCAAAATGGTGAAATCGATTTCGCCAGACGGGTCGAGCAAGCAAGCGATGGCTCGTTGAAGCTGCGTCAGATTGATCCGAAATCTTGCGACATCGATGCCTGGGTATTTCTAGAACGCACGTATATCGACATTTGGCAGCCCAGCCAGAACGGACAGAAAGCGACCCTTTTGCGAACCGAAGAAATAGCCTGGAAAAAAACGGAGACGTCAGTCGGCCAGCGCTTTTGTCCCGAGGTGCCCTTCTTCGATAGTGGGCGTATCAAGCGCGTAGTGCTCAGTGAGAATCCTGATATGTGCAGCGAGCAGAACCCGCAGCAGGAGTAGTTACGCCTGGGCGAGCTGCTGAGGGCCTAGTCGATCGGGTTGACGTTACTGGCCTTAACGCTGGTCAGCACTTGCCCCGACTACGAGGTCGCCTTGGGGGCAGTGTCTTCGCCAGTGTTCCGTCGGCATAGCCCTGCAGAATTACAGGCTTCCATCTGTTCTGTCTGCATCGCGTATTCCTGCCCTTGCAGGTTTGACAGCAAAGGCACCCGCAGGTGCCTTGCTTGGCTTAGAACTCCTGCACCGTCGGGCGCAGCACGATCTCGTTGATGTCGACATCGGCAGGCTGCTCGATGGCGAAGGCTATAGCGCGTGCCACCGACTCGGCAGGAATGGCCTGCTGGTAGAAGTCGACCACGAAATCGCGGCTGGCTTGGTGGGAGCTACCGAACTTGAGCTCGGAATCGACGGCACCCGGCTCGATGGTGGTGGTCCGAATACGACCGCCAACCTCATGGCGCAGCCCCTCGGAAATAGCGCGAACTGCGAACTTAGTGCCGCTGTAGACCGTACCGCCTGGGCTGAATACCTTCAGGCCGGCGACCGAGGCGATATTGATGAAATGACCGCTGTTTTGCTGTTGGAACACCGGCAGCGCGGCCGCAACCCCATACAGCAATCCCTTGATGTTGATGTCGATCATGCGGTCCCACTCGTCCACACGCCCCTCGCTCAGGGGCGCGATAGCCATCAGACCGGCGTTGTTGACCAGCACGTCGAGGCGGCCGAAGGTGTCCACCGCGCCCTGGATCAGCGCCTTGATATCATCCTGGGAGGTGACATCGGTCTGGTAGGCAACCGCCTGGCCACCTGCGGCCACCAGCTCCGTTACCAAGGCATCCAGTTTGTCCTTGCGACGCGCCGCCAGGACGACCCGAGCCCCGAGGGCCGCCAGATGGCGGGCCGTGGCTTCGCCCAAACCGCTGCTGGCTCCAGTGATGATCACCACTTTTCCGGAAATGTTGTTGCTCATGTTGCGAACCTCATCGTGACAGGTTGGATGGCACCGGGAGATGTTCCTGGCCTGCGAGCACAGTAGATCCACAGCGAATCTCAATAAATGGAAATGTTTGGATTAAGCTATTCCTAATTCAGGAATAGAAGGGGTAACCCATGCTCAATCGCATGGAGATGGTCAGGATCTTTTGCGCCGCTGCCGAGTCCGGCAGTTTTCGCGAAGCCGCCACACGGTTGGGCATTTCTCCGCAGGGGGTCACGCGCGCCGTTCAGGCGCTGGAAGCTGAGTTGGGCGAGCCGCTGTTCCACCGCAATACCCGGCAGGTGCACATCACCGCCTTTGGCCAGGGCTATGCGCAGGAAGCCCGCTCGGCCCTCGAGCACTTCGATGCACTGTTTCGCTCACACCGCAGTGAACCCGAGCTTTCAGGCCGTATCGGGATCACCGCACCGCAAACCATTGGCCGACACTACCTGATTCCGTTTCTGCAGCCGCTGATGGCGGCTCATCCGAACCTGCAGTTCCACTTGCGGTTGGAAGACCAGATGACTGACTCGGTGGAGGCTCAGATCGACATCGGTATCCGGGTTGGCTTGATACGCGACCGTCGCTACGTTGCGAAGGCACTGGCACCAGTTCCCATGCATGTGGTTGCCAGCCCGGAACTGATCAACCGGACCGGCGTGCCGCGCTCGACTCAGGCGCTGGACGCCTGTCCGGTGTCGGCGTTGATCGACCAACGCAATGGCAGACCCTGGCCGTGGCTGTTTGCCGACGGCCAGAGCTTCAGCCCCCGGCAACCGGTGCTGATCTGCGACGACGCCGATACCGAGTTGGAGGCAATTCTGTCCGGCGCGTGCTTTGGCCAGATCCCGTCCTACCTGGCCAGCCCCTTCGTCCGCAGCGGCAGGTTGATAAGGGTGCTGGACGACCTTGCCCCGCCACCCTGGGACTTGTTCATCTACCGCCCACAGCAGGGGCCCGTACCACGTCGAGTGCGCCTAGTGTTCGATCATCTGACTGACGCATTTCGGGACTCGCAACGTTTTCCTTGCGGCTGAGTTACAGCTGGAGTTGGATCAGCTCAATTGATGTTGGCCGCTTGGTGTGTTGTCTTGGCCTCGAATGCACGCATTCGCCTCAGCAGGTGGAGTATCGCCCCGGCGTTCTGTATGGCTGTCTGCGGGCTTTGCAGATTGCCGCCGGGGGAACGCGACCTGTCAGAGCGGATTCACTCGCTGTGCAGCAAGGCGTCGACTTAATTTCGTAGCGAAAAGGGGGCGGATTTATATATGAGCCAGGCCATCCACTTTTGGCCGGTTCAAGCCTGTTACAACCTGCTCTGGGATTCAAATCAAACTCTTTAACGAACACTCTCATACTAGCGCCTGACCTTGCTTGCCGGCTCACCACCGATGCCGAAGTGATTCTTCGGCATTTCGGTAATGATCACGCGCACCCGCTCGAGAGGTGCATCCAGCGAGTTCGCCATGGCTTCGCTGACCTGGCGGATCAAGGTTTCCTTCTGCTCGTCGGTACGACCTTCGATGATGTAAAGCTGAGCAATCGGCATTGCAGTACTCCTAATCGACAATGGCCGGCGCGCACGCCGGCCACACAGGGTTAGATGAAACGTGCACTCACCGAGCCGAGGCCCTGATAGCGCACCGTGATGTTGTCGCCTGGTCCCACCGGTACCGCAGCGGTGATGCCGCCAGTCATGATGAAGCTGCCCGCGGGGATATGTTCACCACGTTCGGCCAGCAGGTTGGCCAACATCGCCACGCTGGAAGCCGGATGGCCAAGCACTGCCGCACCGGCACCTAGCTCTACCACTTCTCCGTTCTTTTCCATCACCACGCCGAGTGTGCGCAGATCCAGATCCGCAACGTTGGCCATCTGCCCACCGGTGATGAAACGGGTCGACGATGCGTTGTCAGCCACCACGCTGATCAGGTCGAACTTGAAGTTCTCATAACGTGAGTCGATCACTTCGACTGTCGGAATCACGAAGTCGGTAGCCGCCAGCACCTGGCCGATATGGCAGCCAGGGCCGTGCAATGGAGCCTTGGTGACGAAGCTGATTTCTGCCTCGATCTTCGGATGGATCAGTTTCGAGGTATCCACCACACCGCCATCCGGCACGCTGAAGTAGTCGGCGAGGAAGCCGTAGATCGGCGTTTCCACGCCCATCTGCGCCATCTTCGCCCAGGAGGTCAGGCCCATCTTCAGGCCGAC
>C687J35021_10000658_pt1 | contig 27060 bp, 24 predicted proteins | sample RifCSPhighO2_12_FD_35021 | JGI IMG/M metagenome (IMG submission 35021) | reverse complement strand
GAGGTGGAGTGGCTGACTGTGAGCAGCGCGCCGCAGCGGCTCGCGGCTTTTCTGCTGCGGCTGTCGGAGCAGCAGGGAGAGCGGCTGGAGCTGCCCAGCAGCCAGCGCCAACTGGCAGCGCACCTGGGCATCCGCGCCGAAACGCTCAGCCGCCTGCTGTCGGAATGGCAGGCACGCCGGTGGCTGCGCGGCGAGCGCCGGCACTGGACGCTGCTGGACACGGAGCCGCTGCAGCGGCTAGCGGGGGCACTGGCGCGCGCGTTCTGAAAAACCGCCAATCAATCTGATGCATTCAGGCGTGCGTGATTGGTATCCGCGCCAAATCCAGTTCATGCAATAGCTGCGTAAGACTCGTTTCCAGTGATTCGACAAGACCCCTTTTTATGGCTTCATTGGAAAAAGAGTCGCGCCTCTCATCTTGCAGTCCATTTGCTGCTTCTCGCAATTGAACTGCGACTTGCAAAGCGAAGTGGCGCACTGCTGACATGCTTTCAAGACATTCAGGCTTCAATGCTTCAATGGGCAAAGAGCGGGCATCAAACAGATACTCATCTAAAACGCTGGCTTTCATGCGGCACGCAATTGCAAGATCATCCACAGACAACCTCTTTATTGCGACCCTGTAGTCCTCTAGTTCGTAAAATCTATGCAATGTCAATCTGACGCTCTTAGCAATTTGGCACGCCCGTTGATTCGCGTAGCGAGCACGCTTTCGCTCTTGGCTACTGGCCAAAAATGCCGTAACAGCTATAGCGGCGATTGCCCCAAAAGCCTGCGCCCAACCCGAGGCACTCGGCGACGACAGAACGCACCAAATTGTTCCCCAACCCGGCCAGATTCCAAGCATCGCGACCACGACAAATACAACGGTCAGCCCCTGAGCGACTCGCTCGTCACAGCCAGCACCGATCTCTGTTGCCATTTCCTACCCTCCTTCTATCGATAGCCTAGCAGCAGAGCCCTCTCCGACAGACTTCTTCATTTCAGGAATCCGATATGAACATGACCCAGCACCCCAACATATCAACCGCAAGCCTTTGATTCAAATAGGATTTTCTAGCCATGCAAATCGCCACCTGAAGTCGGCATTGGGTTTCCAAGCGATCTCAAAGTTTCTCAGAGACTCCAAAAATTACAATAACTTCAACAACTTATCGTCTCACTAGGGTTCTTGCTGTTCAATTCAATTTCTTGAAATCTTGATCGCCTGGGGGTATCGTTGGGGGTATCAATGCACTACGCGAGTGCATGTTGCCAACGCTACGGTCATGGAGCCTCGAACCATGTTGTCCACCCTGAAGATCAAATCGGCGAAGCCGGACACCCGTCCGTTCAAGCTTGCAGACAGTGGTGGTCTGTACGTCCTTATCCAGCCAAACGGCTCCAAGCTCTGGCGCTACAAGTACCGGGTCGGCGGCAAGGAAGGCCTGCAGGCCTTGGGAGCGTTTCCCGAATTGGGACTCGCTGAAGCACGAGCGCTGCATGCGGAATCCCGCAAGCTCGTTGCCCAAGGGATCAATCCGGTTCAAGCCCGACGTGACGAAAGGATCGTGCAGGAACGAGAGCATTTGGAACGCGTCAAGGGTGCGTTCTCCACCGTTGTAGAGGACTGGGGCACAGCCACAGCAGCAGATCTCCGCCCTTCCACAGTTCGGCAGCGCGAACGGGAAATCAACAATGATCTGCTGCCCACACTGAAGGATCGGCAGATCGGCGAGATCACCCGCCTGGAGCTAACGGCACTGCTGAAGCGCGTCGAGCAACGTGCCCCCGAAGTCGCACGCAACCTGCGCAATCATTTGTGGGGCATCTTCGAGTACGCGATCGATTCAGGTCTCATCGAGAACAATCCGGTCCCTCCCGTGCGCGTCATGAAGAAGCGCAACCAGAAGAACCATCCGGCCCTGTCGGACGCGCAGATCGGCGTGCTGCTGCGGACTCTCGATGAGTCGCCGAGGATTCAGGAAGAAACAAGGATCGCGATGCAGTTGGTCATGCTGACCGCTTGCCGAAAAGCAGAGGTCATCGAAGGACGCTGGAATGAACTGGATCTCGACAACAACCAATGGGAGATTCCTGCAGGCCGCATGAAGGGAAGACGCCCCCACTGGATTCCCCTCTCCTCGCAAGCGGTGACGCTTCTCCATCGCCTGCGCGAACTCGTGCCTGCGAACAGAGAACACCTCTTCCCCAATCGGGTCGATCCGCGCAGGCCGATGGCCAACCGCAGCCTGAACGCCGTCATGGAACGCCTTGGCTTCAGCGGTGAAGGCACACCACATGGCATGCGTTCGGCGTTCAGTACCTACTTCAACAGCCTCAACCAGAACATCGACGTGATCGAGCACTGTCTCGCGCACGTACCGGCCAATGCGGTACGCGCTGCCTACAACAGGCACGCCTACCGGAGCGAGCGCCGCACGATGCTTCAGGAGTGGGCTGACCGATTGGATGCCCTGCGTAAGGACGCGTCCGCACAGCATGTTGAGGCAGCATCCAGAATATCCCCGCCCAACCAGCATCGCAACAAGGTCAAACGAGATGGATCGCATAAGTAGTCGCCCCCGGCGGGCACGCCCCCTCGACAAGCGACAGTCCAAGCCCGCGCCGCCACCGTCCGCCCATAGCGAGGGAACATAAGCCCCATGGAACGACGTCTACCGGGCGAGATGCAAGGACAACGCCCCTGGCTGCACTGAGTCGCCAACGAATCCAGCATTTGGTTGCCTGGCACCGGCCCCCAGTGCCTCGGCCTTATTTGCGGCCTGGTCGGCCACATAGCCCGCTGGGTCATTGATCCATGCCTGAAGTGCCGATGGCGTCCATCCGCAGGCTCGCCCTCCCAGATGAACAGGCGCAGGAAACTTCCCCAGCGCCATGCGTCGATACAAGGTCGCCCGACTCAGCGCAGTGAGACGAGTCACATCGGTCATGCGCAAGAACGCTGGTGCCACTCCGGACACAGCCGGCGCATCCCTCGATAGTCCAAATGGTGTGGAAGACATGGTGAATCCTGAAAAACGAACCGTGTCTTCAGATTGCCTCAGAACGTCTCCGATGAAAACTCACAAGAGCGTGGAGTAGCGAACCTGATCCAAGTTACCGCCGCCCTGCGGCATTGTCAGAGCCATCTGCCCACATCGTCGGGGCCGTCCACGCCCCCGCGATAACTGTATCTAGACGGGTTTGCCTGGCGTTGCATCCGTGACCGATCACATGCGCTGCGGTCAGCGTCTGTTGGCTGACCGGCTCTTCAAGGTCGTGGCAATCCAACTGTTGCGATGGCTGCTGGGCCGACCATCCGCAGGAAGCTGGCATACGCCCCGGCTTCGTCGCCGACATATCGGATCCGCGTCGGGCACGTGCACTGGGCCTGCCGTTGACGGAGCTCGGCTATCCTAAAAACTATTCGCCGCCTCACCCACCATTCGACTCATGAGCGAACCGCATCGTTTAGTTTGTTCAGTGAGCGCAGCGGGACTGAAAAGAATCCTGCAAGGCTCGCCATCGTTCCCGCCACGCCCGCCACAACAAAGATCCCGCGCACCCCAAGCCATTCGCCAAGCGGCGCCGCGAGTGCCAATCCAACGGGAGCGGCCAGCGCCATGATGGTCGTCAACAGCGACAGCACGCGACCCTGCAAATGGGTCGGAACGGTACGCTGGAGCAGCCCGGTCAAAGGCGCGTTCCCAAGCACGAAGGTGATGCCCGACGCTCTTCCGATCTGATCACCCACCAAGCCACGGCAACGCCGAACAGGTTTCCCGGGACCAGGGCCGTCAGCGCCATCGAAGCGCAGGAGGCGGCAAAGCCCAAAAGTATCCAGTACACGGGCCTGCGTGGCGCCATCACTGCGACCAGCAGCCCACCCGTCAGCATCCCGACGCCCGAAAGCCCTTCCAGCAACGCGACCTGAGAAACGCTGCCGCCGAAGTGCTCCTTCACCAGCAGTGGCACCAGCGTGAAGGTTGGCACCACCGCAAGTACCACCACGCCCAACAGAATATAGATATGCCGCAGTCCGGGCGTATGCCACACCTGATCGACACCCTCCCTGAATTCCGACCACAGCCCCTTCTTCTGTCCGCCAGAGGCGAAGTCCTGTGGAATCCGGAAGAACAGCAGTGGCACGATTCCCAGCACCGCCGTGACCACATCGATGGCGAGTGCCCAGCCGATCGGCATCACGCCGATGGCAAGCGCACCCAGCGGTGCGGCGGCCACCACCGTCAGGCTCTGAAGGGACTGGTTCAACCCCGCTGCGCGGATGATGAAACTGCCAGGCACCAACATCACGACACTTGCGGACGCGGCTGGTCCCTGGAATGCCTGCATGACACTGCGCACCGCCATCATCGCGTACGCATGCCACAGTTCGATGCGGCCCGTCAGGAACAGGGCGATCAGCACCAGCATGCACATGGCACTGACTGCATCGGCAATGATCATCAACATGCGGCGGCTGTAGCGGTCGGCCAGCGTCCCACCCAACGGCGCCAGCAAAGCCTGCGGCAGCAGGGCCGCCATGCCTGCCGTGGCCAGGGCAGAGACACTCCCGGTGGTATCGGTGATCCACCAGAGCAGCACAAACTGCGTCAGTGCAGAACCGACCAGTGAGAGCGCCTGGCCGCTGAAGACCGTCCAGAATCGCAGTTGCCATTTCGGCCCGGAGGGGAGGCCGACCTCAGCGCTGGCGGTCCGTGCCGACATCGGTCTCCGTCAGGCCGCCGCCCAACGCCTTGTAGAGAGCCACCGCGCTGCCGAGTTCACTGCGCCGCAAGTCCAGTTGCGCCTGACGGGCGGCGTACAACTGCCGTTGGGCGTCGAGCAACTCCAACCGCCCCTCCGTTCCCGCGCGATAGCGCAGGTTCGACAGTTCGGCGCGTCGCTCGGCGCTGGCCACCGCACGCCCTTGCGCCTCGATTTGCCGCGCATAGGTTTCTCGCCCGGCCAGCCCATCGGCCACCTCTCTGAACGCCGTCTGGATGGCCCGCTCGTACTCTGCCACGGCGCTGGACTTGCGCACTTCAGCAACACGCAACTCGGAGCGCAGCCGTCCTGCCTGGAAAAGGGGGATGGTCAGCTGGGGCGCGAAGTTCCAAGCACGTTGACCTCCATCGAACAGCTCGCTCATGGCGGTACTGGCGTAACCCAGCGACGCCGTCAATGAAAGGCGCGGAAAGAACGCAGCCCTTGCGGCACCGATGTCCGCATTCGCGGCGATCAGCGCCTGTTCAGCCTGCTGGATGTCGGGCCGCCGTAACAACAGATCCGATGGAAGGCCTGCTGACAGTTGGGTCACCACGGGCTGGGACCGCAGTGGCAGCGCTTGGGGAAGGTCGGCCGTGACGTCCGTGCCGATGAGTAGCCGCAGCGCATTGCGCGCCTGCGCCAGCGCGCGCGCACGCGCTTCCAGGTCGGCTTCGGCCGTCGCCACCTGCCCCTCGGCCTGCGCCACGTCCAGACCACTGTTCTGGCGCGCTGCCTTCAGTCGGTGGGCCAAGTCGAGCGACTGGCGCCAATCGGCCAGCGTGCGCTCGGACAATTGCCACTGCTCCTGCGCCAGCCGTTTGGCAAAGTAGGTGTCGGCCACGGCACCGACCAGCGAAATCTGCGCGGCGCGCCGTCCGTGATCGCTCGCCAGGTAGCGGGCGAAGGCAGCGTCCGACAGCGAACGCACGCGACCGAACAAGTCGATCTCGAACGCACTCAGCCCCACGTTCACGCCGAATTGGTTCTGCACCGAAGAAGGAACGGCAGGATTCGCTTCGTTGTTGGCAGAGGTACGCTGGCGCGCCGCACCGCCAGTGGCGTCGATGCCGGGGAAGCGGGCTGCACGCTGGATGCCGTACTGGGCCTGCACCGCCTCGACGTTCAGCGCTGCAATGCGCAGGTCGCGGTTGTTGGCCAGCGCCAGCAGGATCAGCTGCTGCAGCTGTTGATCGCCGAACATGCTGCGCCACCCCAGGTCGCCGCCATGGCCGCCATGCGCGGTGGAAACGGTGCTTGTGGGCTCCGGATAGGCCGTCGGAACAGGCGCCACAGGTTTGACCAGTTCCGTCGTCAGAGAACAAGCGGACAGCGCCAGGGCAAAGGGAAGAGCAAGGAATCGCATGGACATCAGTCCTTCTGGTCTTGAGCGATCTGAACGCTCTGCCGGCGTGATGCCCGCCAGCCGTCGATCCGCTCCTGCAGGCCCATCACGAACACGAAGAAGACGGGAACAAAGAAGATCGCCAGCACGGTCGCCGTAACCATACCGCCGAACACACCGGTGCCGATCGCATGCTGGGTCTCGGCGCTGGCACCCGAGGCGACCATCAACGGCACCACGCCCAGACCGAAGGCCAACGACGTCATCAGGATCGGACGCAGCCGCAGGCGCGCGGCTTCGACAACCGATTCGACCAGCCCCTTGCCCTCCTGGCGCAACTGCCTGGCGAACTCCACGATCAGGATGGCATTCTTGGCTGACAGGCCGATCACGGTGATCATCCCGACCTTGAAGAACACATCGTTGGGCATACCACGCAGCATCACGGCTCCCACCGCACCCAGCAGGCCCAATGGGACGACCAGCATCACCGACAACGGAATCGACCAGCTTTCGTACAGCGCAGCCAGGACCAGGAACACCACCAGCATTGACAGCGCCATCAGCATCGGCGCCTGCGTGGCGGACTGGCGTTCCTGCAGCGACTGCCCAGTCCATTCCAGCGCGAAGCCGGGCGGCAGTTGCCGGGCCATCCGCTCCATTTCGGCCATGGCGTCTCCGCTGGAAGCGCCGGGCGCTGCATTGCCTGAGATGCGCGTGGCCGGGAATCCCTGGTAGCGCACCAACTGCAACGGTGTATCGCTCCAGACGGGCGTGACCACCTCCTTCAGCGCGACCATGCCACCGCTGCTGTTGCGCACGTAGAGCCTGAGCACGTCGTCGATCTGCATGCGGGCTGGCGCGTCGGCCTGGATGATGACCCGCTGCATGCGTCCGCCATTGGGAAAGTCGTTCACGTAGGCCGATCCCACCGCGGTCGACAGCGTGTCGCTGATGTTGATGAAGGTCACGCCCAACGACTCGGCCTTCTGCCGGTCAATGTCCAGCCGGATGCTGGTCCCCGTCGGCAGGCCGTCGGGATATACACCAGTGACGATCTTGCTCTGCGCGGCCAATTCAAGCAGCTTGGCTTCTGCCGCCTTGAGCGCCGCATAGCCCTGGTTGGCGCGGTCCTGTAGCCGCAGCGCAAAGCCTGAACTGGTGCCCAACTCGTCGATCGCTGGCGGCATGAGGCTCACGAACGTCCCCTCGGTCGTTCCAGCCATGGCCTCTTGGGCCAGAGCTACCTCGCCCTTTGCCGTCGCGCCGTCGCGCTTGTCCCAGTCGCTGAGCATGGTGAAGGCCATGGCTGCGTTGGAGCCCGAACCAGAGAATCCAAACCCGACCACCGCCATGTTGGACTGGATGGACGCGCGGCTCGCCGTGTGCGCCTCGAACTTCTTGACGACGTCCAGCGTGCGCACCATGGTGGCGTCGGCCGGCAGTTGGACCACCGACATGAAGTAGCCCTGGTCTTCTTCGGGCAGGAAAGCCGACGGCAGTTGCCGGAACGCGAGGACCAGCGCCGCCGACAGTGCGACAAACACCAGCATTACGCGCCCGGATCGGGCGACCAATTGTTCCACCCGAGATGTGTAGCGCACGTTCATGGCTTCAAAACGGTGGTTGAACCAGCCGAAGAATCCCCGCTTCTCATGGTGCCCCGGGTCCACGGGTTTGAGCAGGGTCGCGCAAAGCGCAGGTGTCAGCGTCAGGGCCAGGAGGGCCGAAAACAGGATCGCCACCGCCATCGACAGCGTGAACTGCTTGTAGATCACGCCCACCGAGCCGCTGGCGAAGGCCATGGGAATGAATACCGCCGTCAGCACCAGAGTGATGCCGATCACCGCCCCGGTGATCTCCTGCATCGCCTTCATGGTGGCCTCGCGCGGTGCCAGGCCTTCCTTGGCCATGATGCGCTCGACGTTCTCCACCACCACAATCGCATCGTCGACGATGATCCCGATGGCCAGCACCATGCCGAACATCGTGAGCACGTTGATCGAAAAGCCGCTAACCTGCATCACCGCAAAGGTGCCAAGCAGGGCGATAGGCGCCACGATGGAGGGAATCAGCGTGTAGCGGATGTTCTGCAGGAACAGGAACATCACCAGGAACACCAGCACCATGGCTTCGAGCAGGGTAATGATCACCTTCTCGATGGAGATCTTCACGAAGGGTGCGGTGTCGAACGGGACCGAGTAACTCATGCCGGCCGGCATGGTCCGGCTCAGCGCGTCCAGCCTGTCCCGCACGCCCTGCGCGGTGCGCACTGCGTTGGCACCAGGGGACAGTTGCACGGCCGCAGCGGTGGCGGTCTTGCCGTTCTCGCGGTTGATGAAGCCATAGGACTGCGCGCCCAGCTCGACCCGGGCCACATCGCCCAGGGTGACCTTGGCGCCATTGGCGTTAGCGCGCAGCACGATGGCTGCGAACTGCTCGGGCGTGCCCAGTTGGCCCAGCACCGACAGCGGCACAGTCACGCGCTGGCCATGCAAAGCGGGCGCGGCCCCGATGCTGCCGGGCGCGATCTGCGCGTTCTGCTGGCTGACCGCCGCAGAGAGATCGTTCATCGACAGGCCGTAGGAAATCAACTTCGCCGGATCGACCCAGATGCGCATAGCCTGCTCGGCGCCGAACATTTGCACTTTGCCCACGCCTTCTATGCGGCGCAATTCCTCGACGATGTTGCGCACCATGTAGTCGCTCAGCGCCGTCTCGTCGAAGCGACCGTCAGCGGAACTCAGGCCAACGATCATCAGGAAGCCCGACGTGGCGGACTCGACGGTCAGGCCGTTCTGACGCACCGTCTGCGGCAGCCGCGACTCGATAGCTTTGAGCTTGTTCTGCACGTCGACCTGGGCCAGCTCCGGGTTCGTGCCCGGCTTGAAGGTGGCCACGATGGACGCCGCGCCGGAAGTATCGGCCGACGATTCGAAGTACAGCAGGCTCTTGACGCTGGACAGCTCGCGCTCAATGAGGCTGATCACCCCGTCGTTCATGGTCTGCGGGGATGCACCCGGATAGACGGCAGTGATGTTGACCGTCGGCGGTGCCACGGACGGGTAGCGTGCGATCGGCAGCATCGGAATCGCGATTACGCCGAACAGGATGATGAACAGCGCCACGACCCACGCAAAGACCGGTCGCTTGATGAAGAACTGAGGCATGGCGTTTCCTTCAGCGCACGGGTGCGGAGGCCACGGCCGACGCCGGCACAGCCGGTGGCGCCCAGTTCTGAGCGGTCACCGAGGCGCCATCGGTCAGGCGCTCCATACCTTCCACTACGATCTTCTGGCCAGCACTCAGGCCGGCGCTCACGCGATAGCTGTGGCCGGCCATTTCGCCCAGCTCGACCGGCTGGCGGCGCGCCTGCCCCTGCGCATCGAGCGTCCATACCTGCGGCTGACCCGCCACGCGCACCACCGCCTGCTGCGGCACGGTCAGGGCCTCGTCATAGCTGGTGCGGGGTATCCGCGCCCGCACGAACATGCCTGGCAACAGCTGGCGCTTGGGGTTATCCACCAGCACGCGCAGCAGCACATCGCCGGTACCGGCGTCGACGTTGACGCCCGAGAACAGGATGCGTCCCTTGACGTCGTAGGCCTCGCCATTGCTGCGCAGCACGGTCACTTGCAGTGCCACTGTGGCGACCCCTTGCTTCGCCTGCAGTGCCTCGCGCAGGGGCTCGAGCGAAGCCGCCGGACGCTGGACGTCCACGTACACATGGTCGATCTGCTGGATGCGCGCCATCGGGTTCAGGTCGCTGCTGCCGACGAGTGCGCCTTCGGTCACCAAAGCCTGGTCGATGCGCCCTGTGATTGGCGCTTCGACCGTGGCGAATTTCAGGTCGAGCTGCTTGCGTGCGCGCGCCGCCCACGCCTGCGCCACGTCAGCCGCGGCCTGGTCGCGCTGGGAAACTGCATCGTCGTAGACTTGGCCGCTAACGGCCTCGGCTTCGACCAACGGTTGAAGGCGCGCTACCTGCGTTCGCGCGCGCACCAGTGCAGCCTCGGCGCGCTGCAGGATTGCCGCCGCCGTGTCCAGATCTGCCTTGAACGGTGCTGCATTGATTTGGAACAGCGGCTGGCCCGCGCGCACCTCGGTGCCCTGCTCGAACAGACGGCGTTCCACGATACCACTGACCTGGGGCCGGATTTCGGCGATGCGCACGGCGGCCACGCGGGCCGGCAAGTCTTCTGTCAACTCCAGCTTCACAGGGCTCAGGGTCATGACGGAAACGATGGGCAGTGGTGCAGCCGCTTCGGGTTCGGCCGCTCCGCAACCAGCGAGCATTGCCAGCGCCACCAACGACATGCCGCCCAGGCGATGTAGGGAATCGATCTTCATATTGGGGTTCCTTAGGGCGCCGGCAGACATCCGCCAACTTCAGTGGTCACTATTGTTCGAAGAGAGCGTCGGGATTCAGGCGAGCCTGTATGGAGATACGATGGAGGCCTGAAAACATCACATTGATCGACATGCCCACTACGCCTCAAGCGAACGGGAACGCTTCAGGCGCGCAGGCACTCGTCCTCATCGCAGAGGACGAACCGGAGATCGCGGCCATCCTGGCGGCTTACCTGAACCGCAGCAGCCTGCGCACCGTGCATGCGTTGGATGGACGCCGCGCACTGGAACTCCACCTCTCGCTGAAACCGGACCTGGTGCTGCTGGATGTGCAGATGCCGCTAGCCGACGGCTGGCAGGTGCTGGCGGAAATCCGCCACCGCGGCGACACGCCGGTCATCATGCTTACGGCGATGGATCAGGACATCGACAAGCTCATCGGCTTGCGCATCGGCGCGGACGACTACGTGGTCAAACCCTTCAATGCCGCGGAGGTCGTGGCGCGCGTGCTCGCTGTGCTTCGCCGTTCCCGGTCTCGCAGCAACGCCGAGCCGCGCGTGCTGCGCGCCGATCCCCTGGAGGTCGACCTGGACCACCATGAGGTGTTCGTGACGGTCGCCGATCAGCGCCACAGGCTGAACCTCACACTCACCGAGTTCAAGCTGCTTGCCCAGTTGGCAAAGGCGCCCAAGCGGGTCTTCAGCCGGTCCGAATTGCTGGTCAACTGCCTTCCTGAAGGCGACACCCTCGAACGAACGGTGGACAGCCACATCAGCAAGCTGCGCAAGAAGCTTGAGGAGCTGGGTGTAGCAGGCATGCCAGCGGGCATCCGCGGTGTGGGCTACAAGCTCTGGAGTGCCGAGTGAAGCTGGAAGGACTGAGCCGGCAGATTGCCCGGTCGATGATGGCGATCGCATTCAGCGTGAGCCTGCTGGTACTCCTGACCTCTTACGCCTTCTACTTTCTCTGGAAGACCTACTGGCCCGACAACTTCTCGGGCGACAGCATGGTCCCAACAGTGCCCGAGTGGCTCTGGATGGTCGGAACGACCATGGCCGGTATTGGGCTGGCCGCAGTGGTCGCCCTCAATTTGTCCCGGCGCATCCTCGTCCCATTGAACTCAGTGGCCGACAGTATCCGCCGGGTCGCGCAAGGCGATCTCGCGGCACGCGCCGATACAGGAGACCGCTCCTTCGGCGAAGCGGCACTGCTGGCCGATGACTTCAACCTGCTGGCAGAAAAATTGCAGCGCATAACGCAGGAGCAGACTTTCTGGAACGCGGCCATTGCCCACGAGCTGCGCACCCCCGTCACCATCTTGCGTGGGCGCCTGCAAGGCTTGGCCGAAGGGGTATTCGCGCCCGAAGAAACGCTGTTTCAGACCCTCTTGACGCAGGTCGATGGGCTTGCCCGGTTGATCGAGGATCTCCGCGTTGTAGGTCTGGCCGAAAGTGGCCATCTCCACCTCCAGATCCGTAAGGCGAATCTGGAGGTGGAGATTCGAGACGTGGTCGCGTTCTGCGATGCGGCTCTCCGTGCTGCAGGTCAGCACGCTGAACTGGATCTTCAAACTACCCTGGTACGGTGTGACCCCATGCGTATTCGCCAGGCGCTTCTTGCGCTGATCGAGAACGTTCGCAGACACGCTGTTGCCGGCACAGTGCGCATCCGGACCAAGATGGATGGCGCCAACGTTTCCCTCACTGTGGAGGATGAAGGCCCAGGCATTCCCGAAGAGTTTGCATCGCAAGTTTTCACAGCGTTCCGCCGCAACCCTGCCGCACATGCGGAGGGCGACCAGAGGGGAAGTGGACTCGGATTGGCCGTGGTGGCCGCAATTGCCCATGCGCATGGTGGTCAGGCAAGCTGCCGGTCCACTACGCAAGGAGGATCCCGGTTCGAATTGACATGGCCCGGCGTGGAGCCTGCGGAGACCCGTTCTTGATCTTGCCCCCGTATTTCAGGACACGGGCTATTCGCAAAGTAGCGCCTGCTCGATGTGAGCAAGACGCCTCCTGCACCGCCACCGCCGCCTAAGCTCTGGGCGATCACGCCCATCGAGTTTTCCCCGATGGTGTTGATGACACCCATGTTGTCGACCTGCACCGCCCCGGCTTGGCCCGCTGCACCCCCTGCGCCGCCGATGGCCACCGCGATCACTCCCAGATCTTTGGCGGAGGCCGTGCCGCCGCGCCCACCGCCGCCGGCCAGGCTCTGAACGAGCATGGCGTGCGATCTGTCTCCATGGGTGGAAAGCACCATGCCCGCCACATCGCGCACCAACAGGGATGCAGGGACAGCAGCATGGGAAGAAGAAGGAAACAGATCGAGCCACATGGCGAACTCCAGTGACCGGGCGGGATTGCCCGGGACCGGAACCGGCACGCCGCAGCGCAGCGGTCACAGGTTCGAAGACGGCCGAAGGACGCCAGCGTGCGCAGCACGCGCCGACCTTGATCCGCGAGAACGGTGTGCAAGGATGAAGGGAACCAGCAAGCCAGCCCACCACGACACCCCACACACATCTGGTCTTCACAGCAAGCGCAGCGCGCAGGGCCGGCGCAGCCGGAGCGGAGGCGTCAGGGATCAAAGCCGGATGGACGGGATTCGGCACGAAGCCCGGGGCGCAGCCCGCGAGCCCGACGGCGGCACGCCGAGACGACAACGGATCGATTGCCCGCTACTCCACGGGGATCAGTACCGGACCACAATCTGAACTTGGCACTAGTTCAACATACAAAGACTTTCGCCCGACGATCACAGCGAGCATTGGCCGCTTGTCCCGACGCTGCGCTGACAATCGATTCCATTCTGATCTGTCGAGACTAGAAGGATGGGGATGGTCTTCAGGGTGGGTGTGCCATTCACCCAGATAGCGGACAGTTCCCTGACTCGCCGTCCAACGCGCCAGAGCGATGGCTTCGTGACCGAACGGCATCCTCTCGAACAGGAAGCGAAACCGCTTATCCCATGCTGTAGGAACCGTCGCTTGCTCAATGAGCAAATGGGCTCCGTGTACGGAACCAAGCAAAAGCCCACCGGCTTCGCAGCCGGCATCACTGCCCTGAACATGCTGACCGAATGTCTCCAGCGTGCCTGTCGAGAAATGCAATAGTCTGCTTTTATCGCTGGTCGCCCAGGAACTCAGGAATTGCATATGGGGCAGTCTTGATCTTGCGGGGGATCGCAATCCGGCGTGGCGAGCTGATGGGCATGGTCGATCAGCCGGGTCCGCAACGCCGGAGAATGAACATCGTTGATCCAATCAAGGGCCATTTCTGCACCCAAGCTGGCTGCCTGCACCGACACCGAAGCCGGAAAAGGCACGTACAAGCCCTCGCATCCATGGCCCGCCAAGATGGTAGGAAGAGGATCAAGGGTCGAGCGAAGTTCTCCCCTGCGGTGGCTATGCCACAGACATCGGTAGCAAGCACCAGATGCGTTCGTTCTCAGGAGCCCACGCACAGCCGTTCCAGGCCCTTCGATCCAGACAGAAAGCATGGGCGTGGGGGGGCGGTAATGGCCGGATAGCCAGTGCCCCAGTGATTCTTCGCCGGTAGCATCAATGAGCAGGTCCAGTTGCCCCAGTTGGGCCTGCCTGACATCTACGGGGAGCGCATGAACCTCGGCGCCTGGCGACAAGCGTCTGAGTTCCTTCGCCATGGCCTCGGCCTTATTCGACAACAGGTCAGGGAATCCGAGACGATGCCGCCCGATGTTCTGCGGAAGGAGACAATCAAAGTCCACTAGTGTGAGCTTACCGCCACATATTCCGGCCCCGGCCTTGATCAGCATGTCTGAGAGGTACCCGCCGATCGTGCCGCAACCAACAAGTGCGATTCTTTTGCCCGCGAGCGTCTTCGACTTGGGGATGTTGCGCTGTGCCAGATACCGGTCATCGATCCGGATCACCGAGACGGGCATCACCTTCAGCCCGTAGCTGGAGTCCCTGCGATCAGCGAGCTTGTTTTTAGAACCCGCTTGTTGGTCAAAGAGCACGGCAAAGCCATAGGTCATCAATGGCGATTCGATGATGATCAGGACACCATTGGCCTTCTTGCTTTCCCCTTCCTTTATCCGTTCGTGAATCTTGCGCCGGCACCGAGGGTCCAAGGTGCTTTGCCAAGCCAAGATATCACCCACTGTTTGAGGTGGCCAGTGGCTCGTCAGCGGTCGGGGTTGTGCGGTAGTCTTGACCCGGTAAGTCAGCACCGTTTTATCGGTGACCTGGAAGCCGAGCGAGTTCAGCTTCCTCTTGGTTCGATCTTCGTTGTCGGTGATGAACCACAATGGATCTTCATTGGTTCGTGCGACGATGCAGTTCTGCCGCCCAAGATCATTGCCTTGCATGTCCACAAAGCAAAGCCAGCCGTTCCAGTAGGCGAAGAATTCTTCCACGAGATCCTCGATCATCTCGCCCTTCAGTATCTGCCCGAGGACCACGGCCGCGCGTTGAAGGCACGCCAAGGACTGCCCGACAGGGTCGTAGATGTCCAGAACGACAGTGCCCTTGGCGAGATAGCAAAGACCACCCTCCGCGCCAAGATGAGGAACCGCCTTGGGCAGTTCAGGGGGAATCTCAAGCAGCCGAATGCGAGGCAGGTCGAAGAACGTGGGGTCGAGCTGAACCTCACACGGACACCCCTTGTCCGTGCCGGGTGGGATCAGAAGCCCCCGCAGCTTGAACCAACCGTCTTCCGTCTTGCCGACAAACTCGAAGCCTTGCTGCTTGAGGGCATCGACAACGTCTGCAACTGCAGCGACGCTGCTCATCCGGCCTTCGTTCGCCCGACCAGTTCGCTCGGGCCAGCCGTGGCTGGCGCTGCGGCGATCGTGGCGGCGATGGATACCACCTTGACCCGATCCGGCGTATTCGGAAAGCGTGGGCCGAACTCGCCTTGCATCCAGATGCAGGCCTGTGAAGGGCTGCCGGCATCGGTTGCGCCGCGCAACACCTTCTCCAATTCTTCGAAGGCCTTCGCGGCATCTTCGACACCGTCCTTGCCGAGGCGCACCGTGAGCGACTCCGACTCGTCCACGGGGTTGGTCACCCCCGCACGCAGCCGGGCCGGCAATGCCGCCACGACGTCCAGCAGCGCAAGGTCGTCGCGCCGATCCCGCTTCTCGAACAGCGGTGCTGCAGCGGCCATCAACAGAATGGACGCGGGCCCGCCGCTGGACCACCTCCAGTCGCGGAACGCCTTCAAGTAGCGAATCACGCGGCGGAACTGTTCACCCTTGGCCTCCACTTCGCCCAGAAACCACTCCTTCACAGGCCTGGGGTCCGAGGACATCCAGTTGCATTCACGATGCGCCAGAAGCACCTCGTCAGCGGGCAAGGCCGTCCAGGCATCCCGCTCTGCCTTGTTGACTGCCTCGGTCAGCGAGTCGTATCCGTACCGCTCCATCGAAGCCTTCGCGAGCGTGGCGAATTCTTGGTCCGGGATCGCGTACAGCGGAATGTCGATGTGGGCGTAGGGCGCAATGACGATGCGGATGCAAGTGGGCTTATCGGTGACCAGCTTCCAGCGCTTTTCCTCGACCAGCGGCTTCAAGGCCTCCTCTGCGGCAGCAAAGAACACCGTCGTTGCCCTGCTGGGGCGCTTGGTCTGCGAGACGAAACTCAAGGGGAGGTAGCAGCCATCATCGACATCCGCCTGCTGGGGCCGTTGAGCCGGAGCGTTCAAGGTCTTGTACGCCCACGACCCTTGCGTGAAAAAGCGCGGCTGCGGCACGTCTTCCTTGTAGCCGCGCTCGTTCAGCACGCGCGGGATGCCGGTGCGCAGGCAGTTCCGTACGTCATTGCGGGCGCTGGCGATCCAGGCGCGCTGTTCAGGCGACAGATCCAGTTCGTCATGCATGCAGGATTCGTCGTCGACGGTAGTGAAAAAAAGCGGACTCAGGTTCAGCATGCGGCCTCCGGGGCATTCTTGTTGGGGCCGTGATAGAAGATGGGGGCGCCGGCCTGGTGCGCTCGAAACGGTTGGAAAAGAGGGTCGCCAAGGGCGCGCTGCGCTGCGTGATTGCCGCGGTCTTTCAGCGTATTCGTGGCGCCGACGGAAACCCGGTCCAGCGCCTTCACGTCCTTGCTTTGATCGGGCGTGGCCTTGTCGTCAATCTGGAAGTAATTGCTTCCCAACGACTGGCGCAGCATGTAGTCCACCGACGATTCCTGGGCGGAGATCACGAGGTCGAACAGCCCCCCGCGCCACTTGCCGAAGCCGCGGTCGAGGCTTGCACCACCGCGGACCGTCGCGCCGATCGTCATTGTGCCGATCGACAGCACCCGCACCAGCGCATTCTGGTTCGGCGCGAGGAACGTATTGACTTCGTGCAATCCGAACAGTCCGGGCGCGTTGCCGACCAGTCCACCATCAGCGAAGACGCCACGGTCGTTGCGCGCCAGCGGAAAGTACACGGGTGCGGCGGCGGTTGCCAAAGCGACGTCGACGATCTTCAGGCGGTGGTCCATCTCAAAGGTGGGATGGTGGGGCGTCTTGAAGAATTGGCCACGCCCCGTCGAGTAGTTGACGGCCGGCACGAGAACGCGGTGCTTCAAATTGCCTATCGTGGAGTCTTGGAAGCGCTCGGTGAGCACTTCCCGCAATCCGGCGGAGTCGTGCTTCGCGGTCAGCCAGAAGCCCAGAATCCGCCTTGCCAGACTGCGGCAACCGAAGATGCGGGAGCCCTGCTTTTCGAACAGCGCCTTGAGTTCAATGGCCGGGATTTCTGCGGCCAGCCCCAAGGCCAGCATTCCGCCTGCGGATGTGCCGCAGATCAGATCGAAGTGAGAGGCGATGGGGCGGCCCAGCACGGCCTCGAGCTCGGCGAGAACCGTTGCTGTGTAAAGGCCGCGATAGCCGCCCCCTGACAGGGCGAGCACGTGGTAGGTGGGCACGCCCGTCATGGCATTCAGCCCTTCGGCGGGAAGGAGTCGTTGCCGTGGCTGTCCTTGTCACGGATGCGGCCATCCGGACGGTGGATGACCAGTTCGGACTGCTGGTTGCGCGCGATGTCCCGCCCCGCGTCAATGGCCTGCTGCTGCGTGTCATGCACGGAGGTTGCCCGCTGATTGCCGGCACCCTTGACGGCCCAACCGTCCTGATGAGGAACTACATGCTGATTTTTGCCTGTCATGGCTAATTTCCTAAAGTTGAACCATCGAGAGCCCGGCCAGCCGGCCGAGTTGCCAATGACCGCCCGCTATAGCAAAATATGTTGCTCTCGCAGACAACGAGCGAGTCAAGCCAAATCAACCGATTGAAGTCTTGAAATTCTCATCTGTTGTCTAGCTGGACAACAATGTATCAGAGTTAGTGCCAGGCTGCAAATCGGCTTGGCACCACAGAACGCAACTGCTGAGAGGACGGGCGCATATCGATGCTCGTCCGCAGCCGCAAGGAACGGAACGGATGTCACAAACAGGCCTGGGCGTCGCCCTCAAGACGCTGCGCGAGCGCAGAACCCTCTCGTTGCGAGAAATCGGTCAGCTCTCTTCGGTAGACCATGCCTACGTCCACCGGCTGGAGTCTGGCGAGAAGACAAACCCGTCACCGGACTTGGTCGAGAAGCTGCTGAGGGTCCTCAAACCGGGCGAGAGAGACTACGCGCTGTTGATGTGGCTCGTCGACCATGCGGAGGCCGATCCCCGTCTTGTCGAGTTCATGCTGAACGATCCCTCCATCAGCATCGACATCTTTTCGGCGGCAGCGGGGGTAAGGCATCGTGGCAATGCCAGGCCCGACCCCGCGACGCTGATCGCCCGGATACGGAGAGCGTTCGAGGACGAGGACGACTGAGCATGGATGAAGCGGATGTCAGACAGAAAGCACGCGCCTTTGTGGCAAAGGTCGATGTGTCCGGCATCAGAGAGGACCTCGCGCCCTATGTGGTCGCGGCCAACGCCAAGGTCAAGAAGGATGAGCTTGGCGAAGGCGAGTCGGGCTACACGATCACCAAGCCGAATGGCAAACATGTCATCACAGTGAATTCGTTGGAGACAGAAGAACGCCAGCGCTTCACCATCTGCCACGAGATCGCGCATATCGTCTTGGCTCTGGAGTCGAGCCACGATGAGGTTCCGTCCTGGTCCTATGCCAAGCGGCACCCAAACGAAATCGCCTGTGACACCTTCGCTGCTGAATTGCTGATGCCGTATCAGCAATGGCTATCTCTTGTGCCCAAGGAAGAGCCCTCGTTGGAACTGATCCAGCGCATGGCGGACTTGTTCAACACGTCATTCCCCGCCGCAGCGTCACGGTTTGCGTCCCTCAGCGACATCCCGTGCGCCTTCGTCACCATGGAACGCGGTGCAGTGCGCTATGCGGCACGCTCCACCAGTTTGCGAAAGGCTGGGGCTTGGATATCTCCCAGATCTGCCATCCCTGTCGGCTCTGTGGCTCACCGCCTCCGTTCTTCGGGCAACAGTGCTGCCGACACGGATGAGGTTGCACAAGACATCTGGTTCGACAATTGGGAAAAGGGGCTCGACCTATCGGAGCTCTCCAGGCACTACGCACGTACGGATACCACGACGTCGCTGTTGTGGTTCGACAGTGAAGACTTGCCTGAGGTCGAAATGAACCGATTCGGCGTTCGCGTCGAGGACGATGGCGGCTTGGCGGAACTCACGGGGCAATTACCCTGGCCAGAGCGAAGCAAGCGTCGCTAGCAGAACTCGGCGACCAAAGAAAAAGCGTCCTCACGGACGCTTTTTGAAGTTGGCGGGGGATGGGGCACTCTCAGGGCCTAAGTCTTCCACAGCGAAGCCGTGACTCCCCTGCAGTATCCAGTGCGCATACCCCCAGTAACCCCGCGCCCTTTCGATTGCTTTTCAGCTTGATCTTTAGCTTCATTTTTTCCCCTTTCGCTGCAACTCGAAATCCACAGAGATCTCGAACACCATGAAGAAGGAAGCAAACAACACCAGACATCCGCTGAGGAAGTCTCCGAACAACGCCGTGGTAGACACAGCACCGAAGTCGGAAATTATGGCCAGTGTAAAGCAGTCGCGACCTCGTGGGGCAAATTCTCTCGGCGAAGACTAGAAGTGGCCTAATCCTTCAACAAATCTTGTTCCTCGTCGCACGGAGTTGTCTTCCTGGATCATCTCCCTGACCATGGAAAAATCATTCTTGATGGAGAACACATAGCGCTCCGCTTCCAGCACCTGAAGCGAATTGAAGTGCTCAACGTTCTCGGGTTGGAGCTCCGTCATGGAGCCTGCCAAAAGTGCCTCCACGATGCCGGAAATCTCCTTCCGCTGTGCTCTGAGCGATCGGGCATCCCCGAGCTTTCCCAAAAGCAACCGATCGATGCGATCGATCCCATCGGTCATCAAATCCAGATATGTGGGGCACATCAAGGAAAGTGCCAGCCTTGGAGACAGCGGGAAGTAGATCTGGACGCCGGTGGACGCCAGGCCAAGCTTCCCGCGTCCCCCCGCATTGGGATCATTGAACCGGACGACAGGATGATCACCCAGGAAGAAAGGCACGTCGTTGGTGGTCTTAATCAGATGCCAGACCTTCTGCAGCAGCAGCGGCGCCCAATCCCTCGACGCGTTGGTGATCAACGCAGCATAGTGGGCCTTTCGCGCATTCTCTTTGTTGCCGACCATAGGGTCGGGCTGAAAGAACTCCTCTGGAGCGCCCTCTGCACGAAAGAACCCCTCCATGCGACTCGAAAGGTCGTCAAAGGTCGCCATCGTTGCCTTGGTGCGCACCAACTGCACCGCCATGAAGCTGGCGAGAACAGCCCTCTCTTCATGCCAGTCAGGGGGAAGAGCTTGAGCCGCGATGACCCGTGCAGTGGCCTCGGCGGCTCTGGCTTCCAGGCTGCTCAGTGCGGGTTCCAGCGTCATGGGCACCCCCTGAAACTCGAAGTCGTATATGGCACGCTCGGCCGCGACACCCACCTTAGATTTCTTCGAGGTGGAAAACGCAAAGATCTTGTCCTGCTGCTTGTCAAACGCATGCACAAGCTCCCGCTCACCGGAGGAGAACCTACGCAGCACGAACTTGGGCACATAGTGCTGTAAGGGCTCGCTCATCGAGCCGCTCCGAGCGCCCGATCACTGAAGTAGTTTCTCATCGGATCGGTCTTTCAACAAAGCTTGAACAGGGGACTGGGATTGGATGTCGAAACCACCAAGGTGAGCGACTTCTTCGCCCTGCTGAGGGCGACGTACATCTTGGATCTCGCGTACAGCGTCGACGTGAACTGCGCCCTGTCACAGGCCATCAGCATCGCTTGCTCGCACTCCAGCCCTTTCGCCTTGTGGATGCTGCTGAGCACCTTCTTAGGCGGAGATGGATGGGAATACGAACGCATGCGTGACACTTCCGCAAAGCCTTCGTCGGGATCTGCGAACTGACCGATGCGCACGGCATCCCGCAGCTCGAAACTGTGATCGATCTTCACAGTGTCGAAGCCCGCAGCAGCGTCCTTCACCAACGCAGTAATTTTCGCGAGGGCCTCCGACACTCCCGTATGCGACGGATCGTTCAGCAGGCATCGCGCGACCGCTTGTATGTTCGCTGGCTTTCCCCTGGTAGCGCGCGCCGCCCCACCGCGGATCTCCTGGAGAAGCTGATTGCCATGACTGGATGGACTGAATCCTGCTGCGACGCTGCCCATGAAGGTGATGACGCCCTGCGCGAGAGCCTCCGGATCGCCTTGACCGTTGCGCAGCGTTTGCACAAGCGAGCCCAACGCATCGCGCGTATGCCCTTCCCAGATAGGCACTGTTCGACCCCAGAAAGCGCGAAGTGCCGTCACCAAGTCGTTCTGCGACGCGAGGATCATCAGCTGCGGGCTGTCTTTCAGCATCTTGTCGATCGGCTTTCTGTCTTCACTCGACAGCTGATAGATAGTTCGCATCTGGGACTTGTTGTTCCCGACAAGAACCTTGACGGAAGGCGGTAGCCCAGCAGTCAGGTCGATCGGCGTTCCGCGCTCCAGCCTCTCCCGCGCCTCGATAACCCAGGCCCCCAGTAGAGGACAACCGGCTTGCCAGCGATGAGGCGTGATCAGTTTCTCACCCGCTCCCAGCGCCTTCAAGGCATCCCAGCGGACACGGTCCTCACGTGCAGCCTTGTCGCTTCTGGCCCCGTAGAGCCGCTGCATGGGATCACCAAAGATCCGGACCGTTGCGCCAGCAGACAGCAGGGACATCACGACACTGTGTTGATCGACACTGGAGTCTTGGTGTTCATCGCACACGATGATTGGATAGCGTCGCGCCAGTGCGCGAGCCACCATCGACTGATGGCGCAGGAATCCTGCAACCTTGCTCGCCATGATCTCGAAGCCTTGTCCGCCATCCTGCCAAGCCCAGGATGTCAGATCGCGCGGCAGACCCAGTGGCTTGTGGTACGCCAGCGCGATCTGCGCGATCAGGGCATCGATGGTCCTGATCTCGACACGTGACCCAGCCTTCTTCGTGCGTTCCGCGAAAACGGAGCACGCGGCGTGCGTGTGCGTCAGGATGAGCAGGCGGCCATCACCAAGGCCCCCCACCACGTCTTGCGCGTACGCAGCCCCCTGGTAAGTCTTTCCGCAGCCTGCCGCAGCTTCAATGATTACCAGCGGCTCGGATGATCGGAGAAGCTTGGCGACGGCCTGGTCGCTCATAGATCGAGCTTCTGCAGGGCCGGACGTCCCACGGCTGCCAGTACCGCGTTGATCAACGGAAGCAGCTGCGGCTGGATGTCCGCCCACGCACCCAGAGCGACCATCTTCTGGGCCAGTTCCTTGCCACCGTCCGTGGACTTGAACCATTGCTGGGCGTGCTTCTTCCAGGCTTTGTCCTGTCCTTCGGGAGCGCCAACCTTGCCACCGGTGGCGGCGGCAACGATCAGAGCGCGCCAGGTCTGACCAGAGGTTTTCAGCGCCACGTCTATCGCGTCGGTCGTCTTGTCATGAAGCCCAAGGCGATCCGCCAAAGTCCGAAGGCGATAGCCGTCCAGTTCTCCTTCTGCATCCTTCAGCAGTTCGAGAAGATTTGCTTCGGGAACGGCTCCGATCACATGATCTTCAGTGCAGCCCCTCGGCCATTGGTGAAGGCGCCCTCCAAGCCTTTCCTTCAGCTTCTTCCACCGCTCCGGGGCAGTGCCTTCATCATCCGCCAGTCCGGCAAACAGCAAGCCGGAAGATGCGAGCGTCTCAAGCAAATCCAAGGTCGCCCCATTGCCCTGACCATCGCAAACGCGCACCCCGTGGTCGAGCGGGTTGCCCTCGAAAGCCTTCTCCAGTAGGTACTGCAGGAAGCCGACCTCGGTGGGTCCTTCTGCGATGACGGCGACGCGCGCCAGGAACGTTTCAGGATCGCGTTTCTGCTGTGGACCGATCTTGTCCCGAGGCAGCGCACCGATGGAGCCCTGGCTGTCCAGATACCAGAGGTGTGCGTCCTCTGCACACGAGATTGCGACGGGGCTGTGCGTCGTGAGGAAGATCTGCCCCTGTTGACCGGCCAGGATGTTGATGAGCTTGCGCAGACGGTACGGTTCCAGCCCGCGCTCGATTTCATCGATGAGCGTGACGCTTGCTTCCTTGTCCGTGGCTGATGCAATCTCAAGCGCAGCCATTCGTCTGGTACCTGCACCCCAACTGCTCAGGGGCAAAGCCACCCCGTTCTTGGTCGCCAGCAAGCCGATCAGCGCGCCGATGGACAGTCCCTGGCTGGTCGTGAGGCCGAGTTTCAATTCGCTGGGAAGCGCGCCACCGGCCATGCGCCCATCCAGCGACTCGATCGCTTTCTTGCCCTTGTCGTTGAGCGAGTTGTGCAAGTTGAGGCCCGCCACCTCCTTGCCGATACGCGCCCGCAACGCGTTGTCGGCCAGCAACCGATCCAGGGCGGAACCATAGACAAGGCGCAGGTCGCGATCATTGCGCTCATCAGCGCTCATTCGGACCAGGCCGATCCGCCGGCGAACGGCAGTCGAGAAATGGTCGAACTCGTCGTTGGGCTGCATGACCTCCCACGCGAGCTCCAGTTCTGTGGTCCCCCGCACGCGCACGCGATACACCGGCTCGCCAGGCACCGGGAGGTCGCCCTCCCCGTCGGCAGATGGCGCAACAGCGTCTTGCCCGTTCCACGCCCATGGCCAGGCGAAGGTGTTCTGCGAGCCTATCCCGGTTGCCTCTGGCAGCGACATGACAGCCTCGATGACAAACTCCTGCGCACTGTCCCGCGCCCAGTAATCCGCTTCAGAGATGACCGCAGTGTTCGACGGCGAGAGCAACAGCGCAATCGCTTCGAGGACCGTCGTTTTTCCAACGTCACCTCCACCCAGGATGACGTTCATTCCCTCCGCCGGCAGCCATGTCAGGGACTGGATGCCTCTGAAACGCTGAATACTCAACTTGCGGATTTGTGCGGTTGAAGCCACTGTCACCCCCTCAGTCCCAGAGCTCTCAGCCAGGCGTCTACCTGTCCAAACGCGTCTTGCTGCCATTGATCCGGACTACGCTCACCCAGGACTTTCGTGTCTTCCACGAATTTGCGTACGCAGGTAGGTCCGAAGCCGTCAGCCTTGTCGAACTTGTTGGCGATGTAGGTGTATCCCGCCACTCCAGACTCGTGCGCCAGCAAAGGGCGACAGTCTTCTGCAAGCGCCTCCGGCCCACCCGCGTAGTTGCGGATGCAGTAGTAGATGTCATAGGCATCCTTCTGCTTGTAGCGCCCCTCGATCGCATGCCCCTTCATCGCAAGAAGCGCTGGAATGGAACACACAGCGACCTCGACACGGTTGGTTCCGCCGTCTGGCATCGATCCGGCAATGGCGACCATCTGATAGAAGCGAAGCGCCAGGTCCGCGCCATCAGCTTTCTGTACAGCAAAGTCGCTGATCAGTGGAGGCACGTTCTTCACGATCTCCGCGTCCCTGGGCATCAAAAAGTCGATCACCACATCGATGGGAGGCCCACCGTCATCTGCTTGGATCTGACGTACCAGTTGGAATCGGCGGAGTTCTTTGCGTTGTTGATACCCGTGGCCCAGCAATGCTTTGACCAGATGGACGTATTCCCCGTCCCCAAGGGCAGCGGCATCCAGGCCGAGATCCACATCCAGCGTCCCAACGTGCGGCATGTCCTCATTGCCAAGCAGCAGCCATGGCACGGCACCACCCACGATGGCGAAACGCCCCTTGAAGCTGCCGAGGATCTGCCCGATTTCAACGAGCACTGATTTGACGGCTGCAGTCGTCCGGTCGTCGTACTCGCTTGCGTGTTGAGCCTCTCCAGGTGTCATTCCTGCCATTGCAACCTCTCTTGCCGAAGGTGGTCTGCCGCTTCCTGCCCGCGCTCGCCCGCCGCAGCCAAGTCCAGGTAAGTTTGGACCGGGCTTGTGCAGACCACGCCCGAAGCGGGCTGCACGGTGTCGCGGAACAGTCCTGGATCGTCCAGCACGGTCACGACCACGTTCTCCCCCTTGCTGGCGCTCGAAAGCTTCAATTTCGACCGCAGGATTTCAAGGCCTTCTGCGTCAGCATAGAAATAGTGAGTTCCCGTTCTGCCGAAAGGCGCCAGCCACTGCGCGGCTGAGAACGACGCGAGTGCAATCTGCCCTTTACCCTCGGGCGGACGATCCCTCAACACAGCATCTAACGATGCGCCGTGCAGAGTGGTGTAAAAAGCCCGCCGCTGGCCGGGCGGTGCCTCATAGGCATCGCGCCATGCGTCCAGAAGCGCGTCCGGAGCGGCAAGGAACATCCCGTCCTCGGCCAATTGCGCCCACTCCCGGTCCAGCAGGCCGTTCCGAACATTGCTGACATGGCCCAAGCTCACTCCGGCAACCTCGGCTAGCTCGGCTACCCGCCATCGCCTTGATGGCTCACGAAGCAAAACTTTGAGCACCTGAACCGATTTCGGCTTAAACAGCGAACGCAGTTCCCGCCGCTCCATAACGGGCCTCTTCGCGAACTGGCGCGAAAGAAAGAAGGTGCCGAAGGCCAGCCGGGCATTTCCCTCAAGATCGAGATACGCGACGCCGAACTCTCGACATAGATCCTGCGCCTGGGACGACAGGTAGGGCGCGATCAGGATCGGCGTCACGCGATCGGCTTGCCGCTCCACATAGTCGCGCAGGGACAAAAGGGCCGAACGCACGTGACGAGGCTGCCCACTCGACTTCACCTCTGCGACCAGCTTATGCTGGTGACCAAAGGCCGTCACATCGGCAACGAGGTCGACGCCTGCATCTGGCTCGTGTCCAACGACATGAACGTCAACACTCTCGATTGCAGGCACCTCCTCTAACAGGAGGCGCAAAGCGTCTGCACCCTGAAGCTCGGTTTTCACTGGATCGTGCGTTTTCATCACACGCTGAAAATAGCACTTTCAGTGAAATCGTCAAGGTAGTTTCACCCGATTGTCTGTTTTCAGCAACCGTTGAAATACAATGATTAGCTGAAACTTCGTAGCTGCTGCGCTCAGCAGCACATGTTTCGCTACCCCACGCTTCGCTGGTCTACGAGCCAAATGCCCCTGCCAAGCAAACTAATTTGGGGGTATTCATGGGGGTATAAAAGCATTAAAGGATTTAAAAATCCTTTTAAATCAATAGGATAAATTCTTTATGCGTATTGCCACCTGGAACGTCAACTCCCTCAGCGTGCGCCTGCCCCAGGTACTGGACTGGCTGGCCCGCCAGCCAGTCGATGTGCTGTGCCTGCAGGAACTCAAACTCACCGAGGACAAGTTCCCGTTCATGGAGCTGCGGGCCGCCGGCTATGAAGCCGTGGCCTTCGGGCAGAAGACCTACAACGGCGTGGCCCTGCTGGCGCGCACGCCGCCAACCGCCGTGGTGCGCAACATTCCCGGCTTCGAAGACGAACAGGCGCGCGTGATCGCCGCCACGGTGGACACGCCGCAGGGGCCGCTGCGCATCATCAACGGCTATTTCGTCAACGGCCAGGCGCCAGGCACCGACAAGTTCGCCTACAAGCTGCGCTGGCTGCAGGCGCTGCACGACTGGGTGCGCAGCGAGTTGGCGGCACACCCGCGCCTGGTGCTGCTGGGCGACTTCAATGTGGCGCCCGAAGACCGCGATTCCTACGACCCGGTGGGCCTGGCGGACACCATCCACCACACTCGCGAGGAGCGCGCGCATTTCCAGGCGCTGCTGGACCTGGGCTTGACGGACGCCTTCCGCATGTTCGAGCAACCCGAAAAGAGCTATTCGTGGTGGGACTACCGCATGCTCGGGTTCCAGAAAAACCGGGGGCTGCGCATCGACCACATTCTGGTAAGCGAGGCATTGCGAAGCAACGTGACGGCCTGCGCCATCGACCGCGCCCCGCGCAAGAACCCGCAGCCGAGCGACCACGCGCCGGTGGTGCTCACACTGGCCTGAATGCTATTGTTTTAGTAGCTATTCGCGCTTAGCCAGTAAGCGCTAGAAGCCATTTTTACCATCATCCGGCGCATCCAGGCCCAGCTCCTGGATCTTGCGCGTGATGGTGTTGCGCCCAATGCCCAGGCGCTGCGCGGCTTCCATGCGCCGCCCATGGGTGGCCCCCAGCGCGACGCGGATCAGGCGTGACTCGAACCGGTGCATCAGCCGATCCCACACCTCGCCCTGGCCGCTGGCCAGCAGGGCGTTCACCTCGCTG
>C687J35021_10000657_pt1 | contig 27069 bp, 49 predicted proteins | sample RifCSPhighO2_12_FD_35021 | JGI IMG/M metagenome (IMG submission 35021) | reverse complement strand
GGAGGGCGGATTTCCGGCCCGTCCGGGGTCGGGGTTCGTGTCGGCCGGCGGTCCAAATCCCCCGCCGATGTCCCCCGTCTGACCCGACGAAGTGCCGCCGCCTCCCATGCCGGGAGCGCTTCCAGCGGGACTCCCCGGCGGTCCCCCCAACGCCGCGGCTTCCGAGGCCGAGATGCCCGCCGCCGCGGCAGAGGCTTCTCCCAGTCCTGCCGCTGCCGCAGCCCCGATCTCTCCTGCGGTCGCTTGCCCCACGTCTCCTGAAATGCCTGGGTCTCCCCCGCCGCCCCCGCCGTCTCCTCCCCCGCCCGCATCGTTATGCACCAGCCACGCCCGCTCCCCGTCCCAGACGTAGAAGGTGTGCGTGGGTTCGACGGAGAGGTTCCACACGGGCTCGGCCGGGAGGCCCGCCTCCACGTGCTGCACGTCATGCAGCCCGTCCGCCGTCCAGAGCGGGTCGCCCAGCTTCACGTAGATCGCCCGGACCCACCGTTTCTCGCCCGCGAGTCGATGCCAGTCCGAGACGATTAGGCCGTCGATCCGGCGCAGATCGTCCACGGGGGCCGAGGCCGTGACCTTCACCACTCGCGCCACCGTGGGTCGAGCGCGCTCCTCGTCCCATGAGGCGACCATCTCCTCCGGGCGGACCTCGGCAATCGATTTCCTCGTCCCATCGGCCATGACCACTCGCATCGACGCCGGGAAACACGCGGCCGCCGCAGGGCCGCCCCCGCCATCCTGTCGTCCAAGGCCCAACGCCGCCTGCTGGCTACTGAGGAGGCCTGTCAGGCTTTCGGACTGCCCCGGAGACGCTCCCACGCCAGGGCCGAAGGCGGTTTCGAGCTCCGCCAGGCGGGAGACGTTGAGGGGCGGCGTGGGGCTCTGGAAGCCCTGCGGCGCCGTGAACCCCAGCGCGGAGGTTCCCATCCCGCCCGGACCCGGGAAGGAGGTGACGCTTTGGGCGCCGCGCGATTGGAGCGCCCGGATGAACGCCGTCAAGCGCGGGTCGCCGCCTTCGAGAGGTGCACTTAATTGCAAGGGCCCATAAAATGGCATTTAGTGTATCTCTACTTCTTCACGAATCCCCGTAAGATAATCTGCCGCCCTCAAAAGTCTTCCCACATCATCCTTAAAACGTCCCAATCCATAGTTGCAATCATTGCACAAGAGCCCACGCACTTGATTCGTCCCGTGGTTGTGATCAACAACCAACAACGTTTCGGCTTTACAAATCGCACATGCGTACTGTTGATCCGCTAACGCCTGATCATAGGCTTCTTCTGTCAGACCATATTTCCACCGAAGCCACTTATAATGACTTCGTGTGCGTTCACGATGTCGCATGCGCTGCTGTTGATCTTTTTCTGGATGTTTCCTCCGCCATCGTTGCTTATATTCGGTCGCCTTTCCAGGACGTTTCCCAAACCATTTCGGCAGATAAATCCGAAGATAACAAGCACGGCAGAAACCCTTCGCGCAATGAGGGACATGTGGATGACAGTCGGCCATTCGCTTGGGCCTTGCCACTTTTTCTACCCCTCCTTATCGGCGCCGATCCATTTCACCGCCAGGAGCACCCCCCCGATCAACGCGAACATCCCCAGCCCCCACCAGCGTTCCTCCGCCGGCGCCGCCACCAGCCACACGACTACAAGCCCCAAGAACAAGGCCGCAAACGCGATCATCGTTCCCACCGCCCGATTGCGTCCCGCGTCCGTGCCCGGTGGATGGAGGGCGACGGCTGATCGGTCAGCTGCCCGCACCGGCAGCAGCGCGCGTGGCAGAATCCCCCGAGTTCGCAGAAGCAGTGCCGCCGACATTCCGCTTGGCGCACGTGGCGGAAGGCCAACGCCAAGGCCACGTCAATGGCGCGGGCGGTCCGGGAGATCATCCCACCACCCACCGCCGCCCGCACGCCGTCCACCACACGACCCTCGACGCCCTCATCCGCCTCCACGCAATCTCCACCCGCTCGCCCGCGCAGCAGCGATAGATCGTCCACGCGCCGCGCCGGGATTGCGTCAATCCTCTCCTCATCGGTGTCATACTGGCACCTTAGACCGCTGAAAGACCGGGTGACACCCCTGCCCATGCCCACGTAAGGGGGGGGGCCTGCCGACGAGCCCCACCGTCACCAGGCTGACACTCGGTGCCGCGTTTGGTCGTTGACATAATGCGTGTTATCGGACATGCCCATTAAGTACGCGGAACATCAGTGGTATCCTGAGTGACGATCTTGGGCACCTCAGGCCAGTGATCCTTCCGCCCCTTGTAGCGCCTGGGAACCTTTACAAGCGGCCCACTTGTAAGGTCGGCTGAGGTACGGCCCAGCGCCGCCGGCGAGCGAGAGGGGTCCGAGACCGTAGAGCCATCGGGATTTCCTATACCGTCTATCGGCATCTTCGTCAGCGCGCGCCCGGTGGTCCGTTGGAAGCGAGCGAGGATAGCGGTGAGCTGGGACTGATGCTCGGGGAGGCCGCCGAGGATCTCCGTGGGGCGCCCTTCGAGAAGCAGCACGTTCTGCTGGGCGAAGTTGCCGGTCTGGGCGTAGCGGAGGGCGTTGAGAGAGTCTTGGGACGTGAGGGCTTCTTTGATGCGCGTATGGACCAACGCTAAGGTGGAGCGCCAGGAGTCGAGGTCGGCGTCAGAGAGAGCCGTGGGCGTCGAGACCTCCTGAGAGGTTCTTCTACACGATCGACGAGGCGGTGTCAAGTGTCTCCTGCGAGCCACACCGTGTCTCGTTTCGGCCACTACTACGGGCGGTAGGGAGTTTGAAAACACTTGGAACACGGAGAGAAGGGCTATCGTCTCCCTTTTCGGAGATTGCAGTTTTCATGCGTCAACTGAAAGTTCTCTACCCGATGCGCTCCCCCATTGAACGCGGGCACAATATGGTCAATGTGAATGTTCTCGTCCAGCGGGTTTTTGCATACCCGACAAAGAGTTCCATCTCGTTCGAGAAGAAAAGAGATCATCGCTTCCCGATACTCTTTATGGAACATTCGAGTGACGGGTCGGCGCTTCAACTCGGCAATCCTCTGTTGAGCGCGTTGTTTCCTGAGCAGATGACGACGAGCATGGGTCATGCTCCAAGGGGACCATTTTCTACAGGTAGTGGTCCCACTATATCTAGGGTGTGGCATGTTCACCACACAAGGAAAGTCAAAACCACTTTCCCTCGGGTCTGTTCGCGATGCACCCACCAGCGGTTGTGGGCAGGAAAGTGGCATGGGAGATGCTTTGAGAGAGGGGCAGGAGGGAGCGACCATGAGCCGACAAAGTGGAGATGAGGTGAAGGACGCCCGGATTGAGGGGGAGAAACCATGAAGAACGATCCCGAAGCCAGCACGTTTCAACAGAGGCCCGCGTATCGCTATATCCGGGCATCCGATCACGTCCCCACGAAGGAAGGGACGGTCGTGTTGATCAAATTGTTCAACCCCACAGGCGCTGGCACGTGGTATATCGCGGAGTATGATCCCGAGACGCGGACGGCGTACGGGCTCGCAGACATCACCGACGCCGAACTGGGATATTTCAGCATGAAAGAACTCGTAAATTTTCGGGGACGGTTTGGCCTTCCGCTCGAACGCGATCTGTGGTGGAAGCCTTGCCCGCTGAGCGAGGTGAGAGCGCATGCCCACACATGAAGACCGCCTGACCGTCGCCCTGCACATCCAGCGAGCGGACATTCCGGCCCTCGCGGGCGACCCCCTCGGGTTCAGCGTGGATCTCTCTGACCCCCAAGACATCCGCCGCGGGGAGAAAGCGTGGGAGCTACTCGCCTTTGTCGTCGACCATGTGCTGGAGGAGGCGCTGGTGAAGCTCGGGATCACCGCCTGTCAGCGCTGCCAGGGCACCGGGCGCTACTGGTTCGCGTGGATAACGGCCAGCGGGAGCGAGGAGGGGGAGGAAGTGCCGTGCGAAGTGTGCACGCGGGCCAGGATCAAGGACACGTTTCGAGGGATGGAAGGACAATGAACCTTCTCTGTCTTGTCAATGGGCGCCATCTCCCTGGATCACAATGGGAAAAGGAGTGTCCGCTCCGAATACGTCCCAGCGGGGGCCGTCTGATACCTCAACTTTCACGATCAACACGGCTCCTAGAGGCGCCTAGGCGCTCTAGAGGGCCTTCTAGGAGGTCGCCATGAGCCGCACCATCACCGCCCGCCGCTGCCCCGATCCCGACCATTCTGCGTTCGGAAGCATAAGCGCCACCCCCGATGAGCCCTTCTGTTGGTTGTGCGGCAAGAAATTGGAGCCCGTCTACGCTTGCGCCTGCGGGCGGCCGCTCGGGGCCGCCGACCGCTACTGCCCCAAGTGCGGCAAGGGCGTTTGAAAGGGATGGTCACCTTTCGCCAGCAAAGGAGCGCTTGTGAACGGAAGCACTTAACTGGGGTGGTAACAAACCATAACAGGTTTGTTTACCTGTATAGATATTTAGTACCCCAGTAGGGTTTTGGAGTGGTTGTGAATAGATGCACATGGTCACATACGGAGGTCGAACATTGAAACGTAATAAAGCCTGGTGGGCCGCTCGATCTTCACGTCAACGATGGGTAATCTGGAATTATGAACGCACACGAAATAAATCTTACAGATCCCCTTATCTTCCCGATGATTGTTCTGAGTGCGGGGTTTGTGGACAGCCATGCCTGGGTGGCCCTTGCGGTGCGTGTATCAACGAATACACGGCGGCACTAGAGGGAGGAGGGTTTAGGGTTCATGCGTCGCCCGCCAATGCTTGATCAGGGCCGAGAGTTCAATCTGGCCCAGCTCCTCCTGGCGGATCAACTGCTCGACCGCAACGCAAATAAGCTCATGGAAACTCGCCCCAGTCTGCTCCCGGCTCAGAGTCAGCCACCGATACAACCGCTTGGGAAGATTGGGGATTTTGAACGTGAACGTCGGTGGGGTCAAGGGGCGTCCTCCTCTTGCTGCTCCTTCGCTCGGCGCTCGCGGCTGGCCTTGACCAAAGGACCGAACCGTTGAGGGCTGACCGTTCGATGGCGAAGGGTCACTGGGTCGCGGATCAGATAATGAGCCCGAGGGGCATTGCCTTTATACTTACGGCGTTCCAGCCGGTAGCACCCCGGCGCCCGTTCCTCCATGTACCAGCAGGCCATCACCGAATCCTCGATGGCGCTGGCCCCGCGGGTGGCGTAGGTCGGCCGGCGGGCGTATTGGCGGGTTTCCTCATCCCGTTCAGGCTTCCCCATGTGGGAGAGGACCAGACACGCCGCCTGGGGCGCCATGCGGGCCACGTCCTCCATGGCGTTGATGAGCTGGCGCATCAGAGCGTTATCGTTCTCGATGCTGAACCCCGTGGCGAACGCCAGCAGGGGATCGAAGGTGATCAGCCCCGCCCCCCGTCCCCAGGCGCCCAGCGTGCGGACCGCCCCGTTGGCTGGCACCCCGCGCTGAACCAGAAATTGCCGATGCTCGGGTCCGAGCAACGTAAACGCCCGCTCATCGGGTACGGGGATCTGAAGTTTCTTCCACAACTCTTTCACCGTCTCCCGATGATGTTCGCCCAGGCAATACATCGTTCTAGGGACGATGCGGGTCGGGTGGAGGCTCCCCCACAAGGGAGTGCCCGCGAGGCACGCCTGCGCGATCTCCAGCGCGACGAGGGTCTTCCCGACCTCCGTCTCCCCCGTGATGAGACAGACCCCCCACGAGGGAAGGAGACCCGGGATCAGGTCCGGCGGGTAGTTGGGGGACATGTCGGCGATCCATTGATCCGGACACGGCGGGGGGGGCGCAGACACCATGGGAACACCGCCGACCCTAGCATGCGCGTCTGGTCACAGTCAAGTGCCATCTTTGCACTTGACATCGGGGATATAGCAAGCGCAAAGTGAGGTCACCATGTGTTCACATCAGTGGACGAAATGGAAAGTCAAAACCCGACAAATGAGACTGGTCGGAGGACTCTTCGTCAAAAAAGAAGAACACAATCGGGAGTTCACGGAAGAGTTTCAAGAACGACGATGCGAAAAATGCGGGAAGACTCAACGCGAGCGAGTCGGACCTTGACCTTTCCGTATGGCATCCCGAAGCGCACGCTCAAGCAACGCCTCAAGCAACGGGGCGTGACCCATGCGGCACTGGCGAAAGCGGCGCACGTGGATCGCACGACCGTCACCCACTGGCTCGCGGGGCGCCTCGTGTCGCGCAAGATCGAGCGGACCGTGCGGCGAGCGGTGCGATGATCGCCGTCTACAAGCTCACCGATCCCGAGATGCGGTCTTACGGTAGCTACCAGTGGGTGCTGGGGAAGCCGCGGACGTTCCCCGGGACCGGCGACCTCTGCGGCCCCGGATGGGCGCACGCCTACACGCACCCGCTGCTGGCCGTCCTGTTGAACCCGATCCACGCCAACTTCCCGGCCTATCGCCTCTTTGAGGCCGAGGGCGTGATCGGCCGGACCGACCACGGGCTCAAGATCGGCTGCTCCCGGCTCACCCTAACCAAGGAATTACCGCTCCCCGCCGTCACGACCGAGCAGCGCGTCCGGTTTGCGATCTTCTGTGCCCTGGCCGTGTATGCCGACCCCTCCTTTGTCGCGTGGGCCGAAGCGTGGCTGAGCGGAAAAGATCGGTCGCGGGCGGCGGCGGCGTCGGCGGCGCGGGCGGCGGAGGCGGCGGCGTCGGCGGCGGCGGCGGCGGCGTCGGCGGCGCGGGCGGCGTCGGCGGCGCGGGCGGCGGAGGCGGCGGCGTCGGCGGCGGCGGCGGCGGCGTCGGCGGCGCGGGCGGCGGCGGCGGCGTGGGCGGCGGCGGGAGCCGTTCTCAACCTCATCGAGATCGCCGAAGCGGCGTGCGCGGACCTCTCGGCATGATCAAACTCCGCTGGAACGCCAAGACCGGCCTCACACAGATCACGCTGCCCTCTCTCGACGAGATGCGCCACGATCCCGCCCATCGAATCGGGGCCGCAACCTTGGCGGCCCGGGTGCTCGAAAGCGCGCTCGAAGATCTGAGCGACCTGAACGTCTCACCGGCCGACCGCGACGCGGCGTGGGCCTTTCTCTCGGCTGATCCCGCCGGCGACTCCGATCTCGACCTCGTGTTCGGGCACTGGTGGGCGTATTTCGCGCCCTATCGGTCGCTCGACCGTCTCCGGCGGTTGGCGGCGTGGGCCAAGACCCATCCGCGTCCCCGTGGGGGTGTGGGCAGCGTGACCTGGACGACGCATGTGGAGCGCCATCGAGGCGCGTGGCGAAACGTCTAACACTTCATAGACGAGGGGAGACACCTCATGAGCGATCCTTACGATCTCACGCAGTTCACCGTCGAACCCGATTGGATCAGCGAAACGGAGGCGGAGGACGCCGCCCGCGCGGAGTTCCTCCTAATCCCAACCGGCACCTACGACGGCCAACTCACGGCCTTCGAGACGCGGGACGGCCAGGAGCGTGGGCTCTACGCTGGGCGGCCCATCATCCACTGCACAGCGGAGCTCTACAGCGTCGAGGGACGCACCCGGGTCTATTGGGTGGACCTCTCGCCCGTCGTCGTCCACCAAGCGGATGCGCGGCTCGCCAACCCGTCCAAACTCATGGGGCATCTGGTGAAAGCGACAGGCACCGTCGGGAAGCCCGTGTCGGACGTGATGACCGTCGCGCTCCAAACCCGCCTCCGCTTCCGCGTGCGCCTGAAACCCGCCGAGGGCGAGTGGAAAGCGCGCAACGTGACGGACGCAATCACGACGGCCCTATGACCCCTGGACGCGAGGATTGGATCGTGCTGACGTGGCTCGCCGTCTCCGTGGCCGCGGGGACGGTGGCCGGGCACGTCCTCTGGGCGTGGATGGAAGCCCGGTGGTGGCTGGCGGGGCTGCCATGATCCGTAGAAAGGAAGACAAAGATGTCATGGGAAGGGTGGACTGAAAATATGCGGCAACACGCGGCTCAGTATCGCGCTGATGCGTTGAAAGACGGATGGACGTCAGAACCACTCTCGAAATGGGAGGCAGAAGAAACATGGTCCCGCCTTCGTCGTGATGGATTTGTCTTACAGATCGTCGCGCGTCCAGCACGCCCTCGCACTGAGCATACGGTTGAGCGACAGAAGCCAGAGGGAGGCGCTCATGTGTGGGGGCCAGACGGCCTCGGGATCAAAATCAGTTTGACCTACTCGTGGGAGGAAATTCAGGCGGGACTGACAACCTGCAATGAGTGTGGGGCGCGGGGCAAGACCGTCCGCTTCAGTTTTGCGGGGCGGTGTTGTGCGGCGTGCCTTCCTGCGATGAGGAAACAACACGAGGGTCCTAGATGGGCGGACTAAAGGCTCTTCCATGATCCGCGACCTCCTCGCCGCCCTCTCGACCGTCGGCGCCATCCTCGCCTGGTGGGCCGTGGTGTTTCTCTTGGCGGGGTGCGCCGCGGTGCAACCCGCCCTCTGGGCGATCAACGGCGCGATGGGGCTTACGAGCGCCATCTCCCTCTGGCGGGAGCATGGACCGACGCCGACGGTCTCACAAGAACGCCCCGACGCCTCGCCATGACCCCACCGCGCGCGGCGTTAGAATGGGCATCAGAATGGGACCGTCTTGAACGCTGCCCTCACGCGCCTCCACACGACAATGAGGAAGAATATCCAAGTGCGGCGGCCTATGATGCGTGTCTGGCTGAGTTCTTTATCGCTTTCGCCGCCGAGCAGGTCGCCCAGGCGCGGGCGGAGGAACGGGCGTGGTTAAAAGAGGTGCTGTTAAGCAAGCCGATGGGCCGTCAAGCATTGTGGGTGGCACATGATGCAATCGCCGCTATCTGCGCCCGGACATGACCGACCACTCGCCCACAAGTGTCGAAGACTGGATGCGGTGCCCGACCTTTTGGTGGTGGCGCCATGAGCGCCACTGGATCCCCAAGAGCATCGGGTCGAACGACCTCGCGGCCTGGTTCGGGCGGGCCATCGACCGAGGCGTGAAGGCTCGCTATGCCGGACAACCGGATGGCACGCAACACGCGCTGGACGAACTCACCGAAGCCGTGGAGGAGGCGCGGGCGTGGGGGCGCGATGATCCGCCGGACCTCTCCGAGATGCGCACCCGCATCCGGCAGACCCTGGCCGTCTATCGCCCAGAGCCGTGGACGATCGTCGCCATCGACCAACGCATCGGACGCGCCATCCTCGATCTCGTGATCCGCGAGGGCGGTGGTGAACTGGCGGTGGTGGACATCAAGACCAAGCAAAAGAAGCCACGCGATCCCTATTGGACGCGCCAACTCCACGAGTGGCGGAAGTCCTGGCAGATGGCCGACTATGTGCAACGCGCGGGCGCGTCGAACGCCTACATCCATGCGATCGTGGCCGAGCCCTTCGAGGTCGTCACGCATCCGATCACGCCCGATCCCGGGTGGGCGCAGGATGCCGGGTGGATCTCAAAACTCATGGATGCGTCCGAGGTAGACCGCTACCGCTGGCGCAACCGCTCCCGGTGCCACGATTGGTTCGGAGGTGACTGCCCCTATCTCCGGGCATGCTGGGATTACGAAGGACACGAGGAGCGATTTCCGGTAGACTTTGTGCAACGCCCTGCGGCAGCGCATCTAGTAGGCCGATGAGGGAACCCGCTAACAGTCATGTCGAACCGGACCGGAAAAGGCGAACGAGAGGCTAGAAGACGGCGAAGCCGCCACCGGCGCCGCAGCGTCGAGTGGTTGCCATCCGTCGCGGGGTGGATACCGCTGAAGCTCGGACGCCACAAACTGTGGGCTGCGATGCGATCCCACAGCGGGGCCGGCCACGGGAGCTACGTCGCATGACGGCCGTACCGGTGACCGAGGCCGAACGTCGGATCGGGGGCGGATCCGTGGAGAGTCCACCGTCAGCCGCCCCTCTGCCGCAGGAATTTCTTAAGGAGAGCATGTATGCCCTATACTGAATTGACTTCCACGCACGACGAGACGCCCTAATGCCTTATATTGAAGAGGACGCCAAACAAGACGTTGAAGTTGAACGTCAGCGCCGACGCTGGGCACTCACGGGAGGACCCGAACGGGGGAAAACGACCTCGCTCCTCACGTTCAAACATCCCATCGCGATTGTCTCTTGCCCGGACGAACTTGGCTTCGGCTCCATTCCTAAACACGCCCATGAAGGGGGCGTGGCAACGTGTCTTTCCACCTGTCCTCGTTGGCAAGTGGATGTCTTTCTCTTCGGGGCCGTGGATGCCGTGAAACCCGATTGGATCGGCACCATCGAAGAGACCCGTCGTCTCATGGCGGATCTGGTCATTGGGAAGAAAACCTGGCGAGATCAACGGTATAAGACCGTCGCGGTCGATGGCTGGCATAAACTCTATCCCGTCTATTTAAACCTCCAAAGCGGGGGACGACTAGCGAAAGGCGAGTCCTTTGATGGGCGGAAAATTTATCCCACTGCGAACGCCCTCTTTTTCAACGACGCTCGGCGCTGGTGTCAAAGTGACGTGGAATGGCTCATCTTCACAATGTGGGTGGAACGTGATTCCGATGATCCCAATGACCCGACTGCCTCCACCCATTTCTTTCCGGCTTTAAGCGGGAAAGCCGGGCAAAACGTGGTCGGAGAAATCGGAATCACCCTCGCAGCGGAACGACAAGGAACCGGCGGAGCCGCACGCTATATCTGGCTGACGCAACCAGACACAAAATACTGGGGCGTCGGCTGCCATTTGCCTCTCGAACTGGCCGCCAAACTCCCGCCGTCGGTTCCTCAACGCTGGGAGGCCATCACGCCCTATCTAGGACTGTCTCCAATCTATACGTCCAAAGACCTCGGGCAATGACCATTCCCCCAGGATTGGACCGTGCTAGAGAAGTACCTCACGGGACCACCCAGTTGACCCCGCCGCGTTCTGCTCACTTCCACGTTTGCAACAAGCGGCGCAACCACAACGGGCGCTGCGGGTGCCCGGGCGGCTCTCGGTGGTGGCGGGTGAAGTGGCCAATGAACGGGCTATCCTGCGGGACCGCCAAGGGGACACATCGTGGATAAGCCGCCGCGCTCGGTGATCCCAGTGAACGAGGTAATTACCTGGGCTAGTAAGTGCGTTGGTGCTGGGCACTTTGCGGACTGCCCCCACATACTCTATGCGCTATGTCCCTCGTGCGCTTGCGCCTACGCCGCCGAGCAGGTTGCCCAGGCACTCGGTAAGTTAGCCGATGAATTTTATATCGCGTCTGGCGTTGAGGGCGGTCCGCACAACGTGGCGGGGACGAAGTGGACGCCCGCTGATCTCATTCATGCAATCGTCGCCCAGGCGCGGGCGGGGGAGCGGGAGGCAGCGGCAAATCATCTGAACAAGATGGCTCAAGCGAGCCCGGAGGGATGAATGAGAATCAATGTCTACCATGAAGAACTCACTCACGAGGCTAAGATCGTCTGGACGGAGCCGCGTCCGGGCGTCCGGTATGCAGGTCTGAGAATTTTCCAGAAGTCGGCCCCTGAACTACATCACACCGAGAAGGACAATGACCGCAGCGCCGTCACCTTCTGGATAGGAAGCCTTGATGAGGCAGCAGAGTTTCTGCGGGCGCTTGTGGCCGTTGTGGACCACGCCCGGAGGGATGAGTAAATGAGCGCTATATCTAAAGATGCTCTTGTTGTCGTCATACAGGTGAAGGAAGACCAGATCGCCGAATTACGCGGCTTAACTCGTGACCTCACCACCGCCCTAGAGGGGCGCAACCAGAAGATCGCCGCGCTAGAGGCGGAGGTGGAGCGGCTGAAAGGTTGGGTGGACGACCTTCAAGGCGGGATGTATGTCAATTGTGTTTACTGTGGGCACCGTTACGGGCCTGGTGAAACGACGCCCGTAACAATGGCTGACGCCCTGAAGGCTCATGTCGAGACCTGCTCTAAGCATCCGATGTCCATCTTGAAAGAAGCCCTCGCCCCCTTCGTCGCGCTGGCGAAGGCGGCGGCCGAATTTTACTGCGAATCAACCGAAGAAGTTGATGAGCCAGAAAAGTTACATTACTTTTATGGTCCAGCGGAGGCTGCCCACCAACTTATGGACGCCCTCGCCCACCCCGCCATGCAGCGGGCGATGACGGAGACCTCGTGACCCTCTTTCGCCACGATGCGTGGTCGCCCTGTAAATCCTGTACCGTCGGCAAAGCAGTGCTGGTCTGTCTTGGTGTCTTCGCCGGCGCGCTCCTGGCGGTCGCCTGGCTCCTCTGGGCGCCACGCTGGCTTGTAGGATCGGCATGGTAAGAGTCCTGTGGCTCGCGCTGCTTCTCGGCCTCGCCATTGGCGGGCTCACGGTGGCGACATGGGCGCTCCTCGTGGCCGAATGTTGGGCGGCGGATTGGTGGGGAGCCACGGGGTGCGGGTGGTAAACGCATGCAAATAAACTGGCGTGGTCGCGTTGCGAAGATTCATCTCTATTTCGAGCAAGGCCAAGCGCTGCTGGCGTCAGTTCGCAACCTCCTCGTCATCGGGGCGGCGCTCAAGATCTTCGGGCTCTCAACCTGGTGGCTGATTGCTTTGACCCCGCCAATCCTCGTGAGCCATGTGGTCGTCGGATGGGTGTGGGTCCGGTGGGGCTGGCTCGTCCAACGCGGAGAGGTGCCGCTCTGGGACCGTTGGACGCCGATCCAAGTGTGGGACCGCTGGATGCAAGTGCGAATGCTCCGGACATTGGGCGTGGATCTCGACACGTTCGACCGCCACACGTTGCCGGAGGAAGTGCAGCGCGTGCTGGCGTCATCACGGAAGGAGGAGAAGGCATGACGCCGCCGCGGCCGGTGGAGGACGTGGCGCATGAACTTGTTGAAACACTTTTATCAGCGGTTGAGCGTTGGACTAGAAAGCCAATCACCTTTCCTGGCCCAATAGTGACACGAACTAGTGGCGAGGAAGAGGAGCCTACGCATTGGCTTGAGCGGGTTGCGGCACAGCGTCTTACGGCCTACGCCGCCGAGCAGGTCGCCCAGGCGCGGGCGGAGGACGCCCAATGGGCCTGTCCACTCTGTCACTGCTGCGTCGAAAAGCGCCACGATGGCGACGAGCCCTGCGTCTCGTGTGAAACTGCGCGGGCGGAGGAGCGGGAGGCGTGTGCGAAACTTGTAGAGGGCTGCGAAGAATACGACGCAGGTGATGTGGCGGCACAAGTTGCCATCAGGAGCGGGATTTCGCGAGCGCTTGCCGCCGCCCTGCGCGCCCGGACATGAAAAAACGGCATCAGTATAAGATCGTTCGTTGCTGTGCAAAGTGTTCAGGCCATCGTATTCACCGTGAAGATTGTAAGGCGTGTGAACATAGACGATGGTTACGCGCCCGGAGGGATGAGGGATGAGTGATACACCAGATGAGTGTCCACGGAACTGCACAACCTACCAGCAGTATGGTGACTGCGATCATCGGCGTCCCAGCGAAATGGTGGACTTAAAACACGCCCTTACCGCCCAGGCCGCCCAGATCGCCGCGCTAGAGGCCCAAGTCAATCCACGTCCCTGTCAGGATTGTGAAGGATCGGAATGCAAGAAGTGTAACGGGAGTGGCTTTCATTGTGTCGGGTGTGCGACATATTCCCGTGCAGCAGACATGTGGCAGGGGATGCTGACAGGGCTGGAGGCGGAAGTGGAGCGACTGACCGATGAGTTGCGCGCCACTATTGTTGAACTGCACACGACTCGTAATCTCTACCATGGAACATGTGAAGCGCGGGATGAATACTACACCGCCCTCGCCCCCTTCGTCACGTTGGCGACCGTCGTCCGCGAGGACCACCTCACGGGTCACCAACAATCGGCCGAGTTTGTGACCGGATGCCCAACGTGCCGAGCCCTCGTCCAGTGCGGCCGAGCGGTGACGGAGACCCCAAACCGCCACACACTGCCGGAAGAAGTGCAACGCGTGCTGGCCTCATCACGGAAGGAAAAGACGCCATGACCGCGTGGTCACTCGGCCCGCATCCCACGGGTTCTCCTCCGCCAGGACCATCCCTCCCGCCCTGCGACGGCCCCTGTCTGCTTTCAGGACTGCACCGCACAGGAACCGTGTGGGTGGGGACCGACCCACGGGCCGCCTCCGTCATCCTCGCCTTCGGCCTGTCCGTCACATGGATCGGCATGACGCACGCGGATGCTCGCGCGCTGGCCCAGGACATTTTGCGGCTCACGGAGACCCCATGAAAACAGCGGAAGAACAGGCACGAACGGTCTGGGCCACGTGGCTGAGGAAACACCGCAAAGATTGGGGGTTCGCCGGAGAGGTCGCCAATTATCTAAACGTCAGAGAGGATGGTCTCTTGACAGACATCGAGAATGGGCTCCGCGCGTTCGCAACGGCCTGGGTACAAAAGGATCGTGAGACCTGTGCGACCTCCCTAGAAAGGGTCGCCCTTCCGGGCATTCTCTTAGACCCTCCCCAACGGCTCCTCGCCGATGCGATTCGTCGCCTTCCCATCGAGATCCCATGACCGAGGAGATCATCCGTCGCTACACCGCCGGCCAGAGCATCCGGGACATCGCGTGGGCACTCTCGATCTCCTACGCCCGTGTGATCACGGCGCTCCGGGCGTCGCACGTGTCCACCCAGGGACGGCAGAAACGCTTCCCGCCGATTCAGTACGGCAAACTCGTCTCCAAATCCCCGAAGCCCTACCGATGGTGACACTCGGCATCGACCCGGGCCTCACTGGCGCGCTGTGCGCTCTGGATGCCGACGGACGCATCCTCTCGCTCGTGGATACCCCCACTCTGCAGGTCGGGACCAAACGCGAGTATGATCTGGCACAAATGGCCCGCACCGTCCACTCGCTCTGTTCAGGCCAATTCTTGAATCCCATAGAGTTTCGCGTCGCCCTCGAACTCACGGGTCCCATGCCCCGCCAGGGCGTCGTCTCCATGTGGCGCATGGGGTTCGGCGTGGGCGTGTGGGAAGGGCTCCTGGCCGCACTCAGCCTCCCCGTCGAGCGTGTCCGCCCCCAACGTTGGCAGGGCGTCATGTTGGACGGGCTCCCGCGCGGGAAGGACGCCGCCCGGTATCGGGCGCAGTCCTTGTGGCCCGATCACGCCGAACGGTTCAGTCTGAAGAAGCACGACGGTCGCGCTGACGCGGCCTTAATCGCAGAATGGGGGAGGAGAACATGGAAAAGTTTGCCGAGCTAATCGCGCAAGGAGCAAAGATTCTTGGACTTCAAGTGGAGCGACTGTGGCCACGTATCGTGTGGATTTACTGGCTGGAAACGCTCATCGAATTCTTGATGATCATTCCAGCGATCATTCTGGGATTTTGGCTCTCCCGATGGCTCCTCAAAAAAGCCCCTACCATGCACAACGACAACGATATTCCTCTCTACAGCGTCTGCGCGCTCGGAACGCTCATCCTTCTACTCGTCCTCTTTTTCTCGCTCGGCAATACCCTCGCTACACTCATTGATCCCGAAGCCGCGTATGTGAGACACCTCACAAAACAATGACCCGTTGGCTCCTCGGTCTGATCTTGGTCGCGCTCGGATTCTCCATCGGCCTCAACGTCGGCCAGTGGCGCGAAGCGACCACCGTGGCCCGACTCACGACCACGCTCTGGGACGAGAGCCGGATGCGCAACCACATCGCCGAGGAGGCGCTGAATCTCTTGGCCGAGTCGAAGTATCAAATCACCGCCGCCAAGGCGGAAGCCGCCCGGCGGTTGCGAAACAAGGAGGACGGACGTGTCGGACGATAAAATCAGCATGGAAGACCTGGATCGACTCGCAGACGTCATCTGGTGGATTCGTGGATACTTACATGCATGCCGATCCTCTGGCGAGCAAAGCCCCTTTGGGCATGATCACATTGACAGTCTTCGGAAGACCCGACTCTTCCTGTTTAGTTCGGTGGACGCCACTCCACGTGCAGATGCTCGTGAGGCCGCCCCCACGCCTCCACCACCGCCCGCCAGCCCGGGTGGGCCGCCCGGAACTGGCGCAGGATGAGTTCCAGATGCGCTTGCGGAGCGCCATGGACGCGTACGTCGAAGGCCAGACCCAGATAGTGGCGGGAGTCCGACACGTGAATGCCATCGGTCAAAGAGGTCACGACGAACGGATGCTGTGGCAGCACCTCCGCCCACCCCTCCGCCAGGTCGGCCAGCGCGCGGAGAGTGACGGGGTGTGTGGACCGCATCTCCACGCCGGGTTTACAGGTGATGCGAGGACCCGGCGCGGTCACTGGGTGATGTGAAACTGCAAATGTTCATCAAACTTCGCCTCCAGGCGCACCAGCCGATCCTCGATGTGCCGGAGCTCGTTCAGCCGGATTGCCTGGGCCTGTCGAACCAACGCCCGAATCACCCACAACGTGATAGGCAGGATGATGGCACTGAAGAGGTTGAGGCCAAGCATGAACTTATCGTAGACGGTCATGGTCTCTTCATGCGGGGGAGATCCCCCGACCCCCCCACTACGCTTCTATGAAAACCTCCAATGCCGAAATGGCGTTTCAAGGAGACCCCATGACTCCACCCTGGATCGTCTGGACTTTGGTAATGGTGTGGATGACCGCTATCGCGTTGACCGCGACCTTCGGCGGGGAGTTGTGGCAGACGAGAACGATCGGCGTATTGATTCTGCCCGCTGGTCTTCTCCTCAGCCTGATTGGAACGCTTCTTCTCATTGGAACTATCCGATAGAGCGCGGCGGGGAGCGCCGCAGATTGTCGGGAGGGGGCGGCGCACGGGGACCGGTGGCGGGGCCGGTCTCAGACTAACGTCCGAGGCACGTAGCCGTGTTCCGTCCATGGCACAGGGCGCGGCGAGGCGGGGGGTCGCGGTGGCAACTCGGCCACCGTCCTCCGCACCTCGGCGATCTTCTCGGTCTGATTTTTTCTTAGAAGCGTTGTTGATGTGTTTCATGGTCTTGGCGTTGTCCGTCGGTCCCACACCTGGAGCCGTCGGGGTCCCGATGCCCACGCGGCGGCGCCTCCCACACGGACCCCGCTCCAGAGCGTCCACCGTTTGGCCCATCCCAACGCCTCGATGCCGGGTCCGGTGGCACCGGCGGCTTCGTAGAGCAGCGCGTCCGCTTGCGTGCGGGTGAGGTCGGTACAGAACGCCCGGTGGGTCTGGTAGGCCCAGTCGTGGATGACCCCGGCGGCGTGGGCGGTGCCCCGAATCCAGGCGTAGACCACGGGAAGCCATCGGGGCACGGATTCGAGGTCGGTGACGAAACCCGTCGGCGCCGTGATCGAGCAGCGGAGGCCATCGCTCTCATAGGTCAGGGGGGTGACCAACCGGAAGCGGTCGGTCCAGATCTGCTCAGTGACGACGGGCGTGAGAAAGGCGCTCATGGGGAGGTGGACCACATGAGGGAATTGTTCATGGTGATGCTCATTGCGGCTGTGGCAGCATGGGTAGCAGTGAAACTCCTTCTCTGAGCGAGGGAAGATCCACGGCGCCCGGAGACATGAACGCTCCGGGACGTTCCTGCAATCGGACGGGGCCGCTGGGAAGATCTGCGATTCGTTCGCTCACGGGCGGCATATCAGCAAACAGCCTCACGCGCGCCATTTGAAGGAAGATCCCGGAGAACTGATCAATCGCCATCGGATGCTCGGCCATGAACTGAATGAACCATCGTCCGCCACGGCTCATTAGGAGGCTAGAGAGCCCTTCGACGGCGAGGACGGCGGTGGGAGCTCCGACCGCCGCTCCGAGGCCTCCTCCACTGACCGCTCCTACGCTAGCGCCGAGCGCTCCCGCGATGAGCTGTCGTTGCGCGAACGGCATCCCGGTCGAGAACCCGATCATCGTCGTTTGCTGCGTCAGTGGAAGATGGGACCAGGCCATCAGGGTCTTTCGGATCTCGTCCACTTCTTCCGCGCCCACCCCGAGTTTCTGGAGTCGTTGCACGGTCTCGTTTTTTGAGAGTGTTCCGACGATGGCGTTGACATCGACCTGCTCCATGCCTTCGCGAGTGACGATCTTCTTATCGGTCAGCGACATGAGGAGCGAGGCGGCCCGCTCGCGTTTGTTGGCGGCGACTGCGGCTTTGAGGGGCGCCATCGCTTGAACAGGAAGCACACCGGTCGCAGCTTGTCCCGTGGTTCCGAGCGTATCCAATTCGTCCCACGCGCGGGCGTAGAGTTGGCTCATGGCTCCGCTGGCTGGATGCTTTCGGAGTGCTCCGAGGCGGTGGCCAATTGTCTCCCGGATCGTGTTGAAGGCGTCCAGCGACAGAAGCGTGCCGGGGGGACTCTCCAAGAAATCTCGGAGCGGTTTCGGGGCTCGAATGCCGAAGTCTTCCAGTTCTGTGACGAACGCTCCAGCGGACGCCCGGAACGCGGCAGGATCGAACAAGACCGGTTGACCCTGGAGCGCTTGCTCAAACTGGCGGTAGAGCGTTTTGGAGGCGACGGGAGGCAGGAGGGGCGCGGCCACGACCGCGCCGCGTTTCCCAAGTTCCGTGCCGATTTCACGGAGCATCAACGATTGCTGCTGCCCGCCGGTGGCACCCGGGAGGCGGAGGAGTCCTTGACGACCGAGGCCGCCCATCGGGAGCGGAGCGGCTGCCAACAGCGCTTGCATGGGATCTTCGGGGGAGAGTCCCATCTGTTGAGAGGCGATTTCCCCTGCGGCGGCGCCTCCGGCTCCCAACGCCATTCCGAGTGCAGGACCCCCGAGCATCGTGCCCGTGACGCCTCCGATCACTCCTCCGGCGACTGGAAGCGCGGCTTTCTTGACCAGCGGGATGAACCCGGCTTGTGGCTCACGGACCCCGGTAATATCGGAGACCAGTTCCCGTGGGATGACGGGCGCCAATCGTTCTCGGGTGGTCGTGACATCGGGTTCGAGCGTGAGCGGATCGGCCATGGTTACTGTTTCTTTGGAATCGTGAGAATGACGAGCATGGCTTCCGACGCTGACAAGCCCTGACGCTTGAGGAAGTCGAGCGCTTGGCTCTCTTTCTTGATCTCTCCAGCGGCCATGGACGCTTGCAAACCACGAATCGCGGCGCCTCGGCGGCTGACCAATTGCGTGGAGATGCGGGCGGCCACTTCTTGTGGGTCCGCCGCGGGGGTCCGGGTGAACTCCGTTTCAATCGCCTGCAATCGTTCTCGAACGAATTGCGAGGTCGCCTGCGTTTTGATGAGGCCTACGCTGGGTGGATCGGAGGCTTCCGGGAATCCAGCCAAGAAGAACTGGATGTCACCCTGGGAAATGTTCCCCTTTTCCAACGCTCGGATGGCCTTCGCGCGGGCGAAGCGCATGTCCGCCCAGAAGGTTTCGTACTCTTTCTTCGACATGCCCACGCCCAACTGCTCTTTGGACCGCGCAAAGAAGGCCTCGGTGGCGCTTTTGACGCCGAAGAGCGCCGAGGAACCGATCTCCGCACGGGCCGAGAGATCGTCCAGCCCCGTGAGCGCCCCGCGCATTTCGGCTTCGAGGAACCGGGTCTGTTCTCCCGGTGGCTTCCGCCCAGGAATTTGGGTCGTGGACACGGAGGGTGGTCCGCCCGCTTCCTTTGGAGGGCCGATGATAGAGACGGCTCCTTCAGCTGGCACCGCGAGCACCTTCCCGCGAATGGCGGCGGAGGTTTCGGCTTCTTGCATCTGGGCGGATTTGAGCCGTTTCTCCACAGTGGCGGCGTCTACGTCGGCGACGATCTGGTGCTGACCGAGGAGGTCTTTGTCTTTTAGGAGTTCCGCAAAGGCAGCGTTCATCAATCCTTGTTTCGTCGTATGCCGACCGAGGAACGATTTGACAACCGGGTGTTCAAGGAGCAGGGAGGCCGGCAGCGGCTGACCAACTCGTGACGGATCGGTCTGCTCAATCGCTTTTCGCAACCGGGGGAGGTCTTGCAACATCGCGTTCTTGAGTTCGGTGACATTGGACGCGCGAAACTTGTCCGCTTGGGCACCGATCTGCGCGGGTTCCAACTGGCCGAGGAACTGTAATTGCACGGGGTCCAGATCCGTGTAAAGCGCCTGGAGATTGCCCGTTCGTCCCTGGAGAAACGCATCCACGATTTTTGAGGCGCCTTCAGGAGTGAGCGACCGAGCTTTCGGATCGCTTGAAAGTCCCTGGAGAAGTGCCGGACCGAGAATATCTCCATACTCCTTCCGTTCCTCGGGGGTGAAATTCTCCGCACGTTTGCCGAGCAGATCAAGAATGGAGAACGCGCCTTTCGCTGTTTCCATCCGAGACTGTTGAATCTGTGCATTGTGCATCCGCGTGGATTCCGCCAACGTCGCCTCGAACTGCGTCTGCTGCTGCGCGGCTCGTCGGTCCTCCTGCGCCATGCGTTCGCGGGCGAGGTCCTGCTCCATGAATGGCGGGGTGCGACCTTGCATTCCGTAGCCGAATCCCTGGAGCGCACGTCCGAACGTTTCGAGGGTGCTGCGGGGCTTCTCGGACGCGCTTCCGCCGATGATGTCAGCCATTGACTTTTCGATCCAGTGCGATCAGCGCGGCATGGAGGAGCCCGAGATAGTCCAAGAGATTCACATGGACGCCATCATCGGTGAGTAGGGCGGGGCTGGTTTCAAGAATGGGACCGATGTGTGGCACCCGGTCGGCATCGGTCTCCCACCGATAGCGATAGCGCACGATGGGGGTTTGTCGCACCGTCCGAAGCGCCTCTGCATGGTCGTGGACGGTCAAAGGGGTGATCGCACGCTTGACGCGAGCGGTGCTGGCTCCGAGCATGGCGCCGCCGACGGCCCCGGCGAGTTGCCCGCCAAGTTGGGTGTATCCCTGCGCCAGTTGCAACGTGCTCGGGAACTGTTGCATGGTTTGCGACCGTGGGGCGGACGCTAAGCGTTGCGCGAACAGATTCTGGGCCATCATCCCGGCTTGAGGGGCGAACGTTCCGCCCGCCAGCGCGAGCCGGTTCATAAATGCCTGCTGCTGCAACCGCGACTGGAAGTCGGCGAGGGACTGGCTAAACAACGCCTCCGTCTGCCCGACGTCCAGTTCCGCTTGGGCGCGGGTGCCTTCAAGCCCCTGAATGAACCGTCCGCTTTCTTGGAGGAACGGGGCTGCGACCGGGGAATCCGCCCGCGTCATGCCGCGCATGGCTGCGGTCTCGTTGGCGAGACGGGTCAAGTCTTCCAGGCCGCGCGTCTTGGCCGCGCCAAAGGCCGTACCCACGCGAGCTTCGGCTTCCGGTGGAAGGACCGGTGAACGCCCCTCCAGGCGTGCCAACAGGTTCTCGGTCGCTAACGCTTGCACGCGCTTTTGGGCGGCGGCTTCGGGGGACGCCGCAAAAGCCTCGCGCTCTGTTTTGGCGCCCTCTAGTTCTTCGAGTTGAAGCTGGGAGATCCGCCCGACGCGCGCCTCTTGCTCGGCTTCAAGCGCGGATTGCGCGGGCAACTGCGGTGCGGGCACCTTGATCGTGGTTTTCGGCCCGCCAAAGAGATCCGCCAACGCAATCGGGAGCCACGCGCCCACCAGCGCCACGGCACTCAGCGTGTCGATGATCATACGAACCTCCTCAAATACACCTGGGCGTCTCCCACGTAGGAGAGCCCGAACCGGCTCAGTTGCGTGTGCATCCGTGTGTTATCCGGCGCTACGTGTGCGACGTAGGCGTGGACTCCGGACGCCCGCAGAAGCGTTTCGAGGTGCTGCGCCAACCGTACGCCCACCCCGCGTCGTTGGTGCGCCCGTGCGACGGCCAGTTCTGTCACGATGCTGACGGGAGAGGAGAGCGCCGCTTGGATCAAGCCGACCACCTCACCGTCCCGCACCGCCACCAGCGTCGGGTGGGACCAGACGGTGGTGTCGAGCCCGTCGTGGCCCAAGCCGTTCTCCCGGAGAAGCGCCTGAAGCGCGGGGACGTCGGGCTCGACGGCGGGACGGATAATCATGGACCGCCCACTAATTTGAGCAAGAGCGCCTTCAGGTCCGCGACGGTGGTCGCGGCGACGATCTCCGTGCGCAGCGCTTGGCGTCCCTCCACGAAGTCTGGCACGCTTGCTCTCACGACCACTTGCCCGCCCTGCATCCGCCACTTCCACCGGTCGGCCCGCGCGGGGGGCCAGGAGGGCAGCAGGGAGGTATCGGTATCAATGAACGTGGAGGCCGGATGCACAAACCGAGCGAGAGATTTCCGGCAGGCTTCGGCTCGTTGCCCCGGTGTCAGACCGGAAGGAAACGTCGTGATGCGGACTCCGCCTCCGGGTTCTTCCCACACACGACAGTCCATGTTATTGCGCTCCAAAGAACGCCAGATAACCGCTGGCGTCGATCGGGGTGTTGGCCATGTCGGTGATTCGCAAACGCACGCCGCCCACGGTGACATCCGAAGAGGACATATGAATGGTCGAGCCTGACGTCACACCGTTGCCCACGAGCATTGCGTAGTTCACGGCGAGGAAATCTCGGTCGAACGTGAGTGTGACGTCTCCCGATCCGGCTTCGTCGGTGAGCGAAGAAATGTTGTACGAGTCCAGGAGCGTCGGTGTCGTCGTGAAACTGACCCACGCTTTCGGGACGTTCTTCGTGTAGAGCGCGTTGCGGTCTGGGGTTCCGGCGGGAATGCTGGCGGGGAGGAAGTACGTGGCGGCGACGATCCCGCCCGTATCCGCCGATCCCAGGAGCAGCGTCCCGGCGGCCTGGGTGTCCAGGTGGAGTCCCACGTTGGTATCGGCGCCGACGGCTTGGAGGTAGGGGGTGGCGCCGGTCTGCGCGTTGGAGATCTGAATGTAATTGGTGGCGTTGAGATACCCCGATGCGCGAAGCACTTGGCGCGACTGCGCGATGATGTCGAGGGTGCCCGAGACCACCTGCACGAGCCCGGTGTCGAAGTCCTGGAACGCGAGCCCCGGTACGTAGTCGGCGTTGACGATCCCGCCCGCTGTCGCGATCTGGACGTACCCCGTGCCCTTGGGAACGAGGCGAAGGGAAATGTTGGTATCCGTGCCAGCGGCTTGATACTCCGGCGCATTCCCGGCGGATTGCGACCGGAGATCGTGGTAGTTGACGCCGCCCGTCGTGCCCACAGTGCGGAGGACATCAACCCCCGCGCCCGCGACGGCGACCGTATCCGCCGCCGGGAAATAGACGCCCGTGTTGGTGTCGCCCGTGGGTTGGAGCGTGGGGCTTCCGACGGTGCCCGCCCCCAACGTGATGAGGCGGAAGCCGCCCGCATCCATGTTCGCGGTCCACGGGGAGATGAGCGAGAGCGCGTTATCGAGAATGTTCGTGTTGAGTGCATTCAGATCGGCCGCCAGGAGCACTTCGTTTGCGATGAACGTCTTGACCGCGGCAAGCGCCATCAGCGCAACTCCGCCCACGTCTGGGCCGGGGTCAGATCACGGCCGAGGATCATGGCGTCTACGTCGCCCAACCACTGCAATCGAAGGAGCCGCTCGGGCGTCCAGTCATGCTCGCTACACGACCGGCAGAACGAGGCGACGAGGAGGGAGCCGGTCCGGAGCGTGAAATGGAGTCGTCGATATTCCGGGTTATCGCGGTCGGGGTCTGTGCGCACCGCCCCGCACGTCTCACAGAGCGCCACGATTTGGAGTCCGCAGCACGCACACGTGCCAGGTTTCCGTGGGTAGGGCCACTCGCCGCACGCCATTACCGGTCCTCCATGCTAACGCCGAGCACATCGTAGTGGAACTCAAAGGCGTGCAGTTCAAGATCTTGATTGGCGACGCTTTGCGTCCAATGGAACTGGATCTCCCGAAAGTCGCCGTTCATGTCGTGCGGCGCGGTTTTGAATTGTCCGCCGCCGAGCGTGGAAACATCCAAGGTGAATGTGGCCATCAGCACTGCTCAGGAGCGCCGCGGGCGATCCGCCAGGCGATCCATGATGTTACTCCGATTCCCAAGATGATCAGACCTCCCAGAACGCTCAGAACGCTCCAAAGGCTCATCGCGCTACCCTAACACGTCCCCGCCCCCTTGACTGAGGCTCGCCGTGTCTTCCGCAAACGTATCACGGGTCCACCCAAACGCGAAGTTATACGCTCCCTTGGGCAGGATGGAGTGAAACCCGGCGTTCGCGTTTTTGAGATGCGCCGACGAGCCGAAGTTCAGAAAAGGCATTTTAACGTCCATCGTGTAGGCGCCGCTCGACGGGAGGCTCCGGTCGGCCACATCCGCGATCCGCTGGACGAAGCCCGTGGTGAGCCCCGCATACAGCCGATGCACGCGGTTGAGTTGGAGGATGGCCAGTGAATGGCCATTGACATAGGCGCTATTCCGTCCCCAGGAGAACCACCGGCCGGGCACGAAGCGGTAGTCGTAGCCCAAGACGACGTTCTTCGTGGTCCCGCCAGCTTTGGCGAAGGTCCAGAGGCAGACGCCCTTGGTGAAATAGTTCGCCGCCCAGGTCTGGTTCAGGACTGTGTGGTTGAGTTCATTCTGGTAGTAGGTCAAAATGGGCCGCGCGAGGAACGCTTCCACATAGTCCCCGTAGGCAGCGGTGGCGGCGAGAGAGTGGATACCCCGCGGGGAGGCGAATACCACGTCGTCCCCGATGGTCGTGAGCCCATTGTGGTTGAGGCTTCCCACTCCGCGCACGTAGGGCACCCGAGCGAAGGCATCGGTCCCCGAGGGGGATGACCCCGTGATCCGGTGGATGGACCCCGTGTTGGGACCCTTAAAGACCAGGAGCTCATTCTTGTGGCTCCGGAGGCCCGTGATGCGATCTCCGTCGTCGGGGTCGATGTCGATGGACCCGGCATCCCCGGCGGTGGTCCAGTCCGTGTTCGGCTTGAGCGAGGCGCAGTAGTAGAGCCGGGAGGGATTGGCCACGACCCCTGCGGCCCACGCTCGGTTCTTGTGCCACGCCCCGAAGGCGAAATTGGGCGGAGAGCCTCCGAGGTTGGCAGCGGCGGGCGTCACGGACAGCGCTTGGGGGACGTCCACGGTCGAGGTGGATGACCAGATGCTGACGTCCCCTGCCATAAAGAAGCCCGGTTCCTTGGAGTCTTCCAACCCCGTGAGGCGGCTGTCCCACGTGCCGTCCATAGCGTCCATGGAGTAGATCCGAGTGCCCACGTTCGCCCACTCGATCTGGGTCTCCGTGCCCGCCGTGCCTTGATACCAGGCGTCAAAGAATCCATGCACCGTATTGGTTCCGTCGCTGATGGCCGTCCCATTGAGCCGGGTCGAGCCCCCGACCTTGTGCGGTCCCCCGTCGAGCTCGTAGAGCAGGTTATCGGCGGACAGGAGGAACGGAATCGGCAACACGCCATTCTGCGGTGCGGCGGTAAACGAGGGGCCGAAATCCACCGACCACCCGCCCGCGAACGCGAGGATCGCTTTCTGCGCTCGGTCAGGCATTATCCGCCATCCGGTTCCGCGTCATCGTTTTCTAACTCGCCCTGCGCCCACTGCATGGTACGGTCCAACCCCCAGGCGGTCACTTTCTCCTCCCAGAACGCATCATTGGCGTCCAGCACGGCCTCAATCACCCGCCGAGGGAGGTCCGTGTGTTCCAGGAGGAACGCCATGTAGGCGTCGAGTTCCCCTGGTGGCGCCTCTTCCCGGCGGGTGAATCCGTCTTCCTCGCACTCTTCGCAGGCCATCGTCCTACTCACGCAATTCGTCCCATGCGGTTCCGGTCGTCCACCGCCCCCGACCGCCACGTCCGAAACGTCCATGTGGTCCTGCCGTGCCCAGCACATAGGGCGCTCGCCGGGGAACTAACCGGGGATGGTCTCGCTGGGGGAACGTGTCGTTGGCCATGCGTTTGACGAGATCCACGTACGCGGCGTCCGCTTCCTGGCTCCGGGTGTCGTCCCGAAGGTCCCGATACCAGATCTTGAGCGCGTACTCGACCAGCACGTGCCGGTAGCGCAGGGGCACAATGGGCTCATCGGTATCAGCCGACAGATTGAACGCGGTCGTCCCATCGGATGCCACGGCGAGATTGGCCGTGATGTACCGATAGGGCACCTGGTAGTAATTGTCGGGACGCGGAGAGAAGACCACGCGGGGGCGCGGCAGGACGTTCCCCGACGGCCCGCGTTCGATCACGGTGCATACGCGGGGCTTGCCCTGGTGGGTCGAGTTTTTGGGATAGAGGCGGTAGAACTCCATGGTTGGGATCACGGGAATGTCCAACTCCGCTGAGAAGATGCGGAGGTCCACCAGCCGGAAGAAATCGCCCGCTAGCGTGTATTCATCCTCGTAGTACGTGTAGACGCTGTTGGCGACCGGATAGGCGGAGGCGACGTTGAACCCGCCCACGTACCGAGTCAGCAGCGTCGCGGCCGTGTCGGACGTCACGGATGCCACCACGTAGACTTCGTTCTCGCCGGACACCACCAGTTTCCCGCCCGCCCGAAGGTAGGTCGTCGCGAACCCGGGGATCGTGGTGTTCCAGGTCGTCCCGCTCCCTTCCAAGGTCGTCCGAGCGGTGGACGCAATGGAGACGTGTCCGGTCGTGTACGCGCCATGGGTGATCAGCACGTCATGGCGCTCAGCCCACGGCCAGTTCTGTTGAATGTGAAGGTCGTGGTTCGCTTGATTGATGTACCGTTTCGCGTAATTGGAGTTTGTCGTCGACGGCGTTCCAGACCCCAACGTGTTGCGGACACGATTCAACGTGTCGCTGTAGAGATCGGCAAACGTGATGGGGGTGGTGGTCGCGCTCATGGCGTGAACCCCGCGATCAGTTCAAGGATGCGCGCCACGGCCGACCAGTTGGTCTCCGCTTTCGGGTTCTCCAATCCCCGCCGGATCTCGAAGTCCAATCGCTGAAACTCCCGGTGCGCCACCGCCAGGGCGGCGCACTCTTCCACGGGAAGCGTGCGGGCGGCGCACTTGGCGTCCTGCCGTGCCTTCCAGTCTCCATAGTAGGTCCGAAGCGTGGCGTACACGTTCCGCGCTTGCTGGAGCGGCACCGCCACCGTGTTGGGCTCTTGTTGGAGCCCCGCACACCCTCCTACTAGACTCCAGCATAAGACCCACACGCTGAATCGTCTCATTCTGCGCCTCTAACAAGGCCGCCGACGGCGAGGCGTCGGTTTCCGAGGGAAGAGCGGCCGGGGGAAGCCCGGTTCCGCCATGTGCTCGGATTCCCGGGGCATTCCGGCCCGTTGGCGGAGCCAATCGCCCAGCACCGACCACGGGAAGACCGCCGGATCGAAGGGTGGTGGAGGCGGGATGTTCTCGAAGATCCACGCCGGGAGTGGCT
>C687J35021_10000656_pt1 | contig 27070 bp, 44 predicted proteins | sample RifCSPhighO2_12_FD_35021 | JGI IMG/M metagenome (IMG submission 35021) | reverse complement strand
AATGTTTTGGTTAAGCTATTTAGTTTTCTCTATTATATCATACTTATGCTTTTGTTGCAAATGTGGATTTATCCACAGGGGTCATTGCAACCCTGAATTGCTCTAATGGTTTTATTTCCTGTGTTTCTTTGCCCCGTTTCCACAGTTTAATATCCGCTTCTATTTCAGCCAAACCATTATCATCAAAATGCAATATGGCTTTGCCGTTTCTAATTCTAAATACTCCTTTTTCAAATAAGCGGTTTATAATCTGCCGATATGTTTCGGTTTCTTCCTTGCTTATTCCCGTAAAATCTATAGTTATTCTGCTGTATGGTATTTCCATTTAATAAATAATGTCGCTATCTCCGTAATATGGTTTAACTGGCTGGCTTGCCGAAGCCATAAATACTTTGTTTGGTTGGTAAGAATAAATCGCATATCGCATTGCATCCATTAGATGGTCATTAAACTTTTCGGGTAATTCCTTTTGTTCTATATTTTCCGCTTTGCTTTCGGGGTAATGGTACATACTCATTTCATCCAATGTTTCTTTGCAGGTATTGAATACCAAAAACCTTTTCTCGTAAATCATTTGTTTTATATGGCTTAATCCGCCTTCAATGTCTTTGTCAGTGTCATATATGGGTATATTCGCCCGTCTGCATTCCTCTATACGGTCTGGTTCTGCGGGATCGGGATATACTTTGGTAATGTGGTGGCCTTTAATCTTATTCTGCAATACTTGGATTATCTCCGCAGTTGTTTTTTCCGCCGATTTCCATTCGTCCACTATGTGCCAGACATTGTCGTATAAATAACAAACAACTATGGCGGCGGGATTCCTGAACCCCCAATCCACGCCAGCTATCCTCGCTTCCGCTTTCTTCTCTAGATTCACCATTGGCTCTATAATGGCTTCTTGGGGCAAATCCCACACAAGACCCGTCATCTTCCTGAACTCACCCTCATAACGCCTTGCAAACTCTTCTGGCGGCAATCGTTTCTTCTCGGCATCATAAAACTCTTGCCTGAAGTATGGATTATCTATGGATTTCCAAGTAAAGAAAGAAAGTTCTTTATCTACTTCTTCTTTCCAAGGCAGATAGAAATCAAGATATAACCAGCCCATATTGTAAGGCGTGGTGGTTATTAGTATCTGCCCGCCAGTCATTGAAACCCTGCTTCTTAATACCGTCCAAGTTAATAAAGAACACTGTCCGCCTTCGTCCAGCCATATCCAATGTGCGGTTATGCCTTCCAGCCCCAACGGATTATCCGCAGACCTTGTGAATATGGTTGCCCCGCTTGGTAAAACTATTTCCCCTTTCTGTTCCTTATAGAATTGCCTGTAACTTGGGGCTATATCAAAAAACTTCTTTAGAGTTGCCTGCTGAAGTATTTTATATGTCGGGGCTACTATAATGCCTGACTTGTCGGGATTTTCCGCTATTTTCTTTAATGCCCAGTAACTGCCTAGAAATGTTTTGCCTGATTGAACGCCCGCAATCGCCGCCCCGAATTGCGTAAGGAAATCAAACGCTTTCTGTTGTTTCGGGTGGAATTGTATCATCTTTCTTAAAAACTATTTGTATCGGCTGCCAGTTCTCATCGCCACCTACTAATGGTTGGGGCGCCTTACCATATCTTCTATCCATAATGTCTCTAAAATAGGCGTAATTCCCCTTTAATGCTTCTATAACCGCCTTAATCACCATATCCATTTCAGGATCGCCTATTGGTATTTTCTTTTCTTCTACTATTCTTCTAATTGCCAATTCAAAAATAGTATCGAAATTCTTTCTGCCCTTTGGTCTGCCTTCGGGATTGGGGCTTTCCATTCCAGGAACCCAAGCTGGATTTCCTATACCTCTACCTTGTTTTTTAGTTGTTTCATCAATAATTTCTTCGTTCATATTTTTATTGCCTTCTTATTAGTAAACTTCTCCCAACGATTGATTATTACATCGCAATATTTAGGATCTATTTCCATCATAAAGCATCTTCTGTTTAATTGTTCGCAAGCGATTAGGGTGCTTCCCGAACCGCCGAAGCAATCTATAACAATATCTTTTATTTTGGTTACTGCTTTTATATGCTCTACTGGCAAACCCACTGGAAACATTGCTGGATGGTCATAATCTTTACTTCTTGCCATTAAGGGGGTAATAGTAATAACTGTTCCAAGTTGTTTTTTATCATACCCAACTCCCCAATTTTCTTTAACTAAAACATCACCTCTTCTTTGGCTTCCTCTTGCATATTTTCTACGCTTTGCCGAATTCGGAGAGTGTTCAATTGTTCTATTTAATCTTTTTCTTTCTTTACCAAAAACTAATAACCATTCGTGTTCTATCCCGAACATAGCTGTTTGATGAGCTATTGTCCCGCACATAGTTCTATTCCATACATTCCAAGATAAAAATTTATAACCTATATCTTTTGCTTTTTTAATATATTCATTCCAATACTCGTAAATCTCGCCATTTTTTCTTTGTATCCCTAAATTGATAATCTGATATTCTACAAAAGGATAAAATACTTTTATAAATTCACTTAAAATTTCTACACTTAAATCTTTATTTCCTCCATATTGTCTCATATCCGAATAGGGAGGTGAAGTAAAAAGTAATTCTGCCCTCTCTTCTCCCATTAGTTTTTCCACATCTTCTTTCTTTGTTGCATCCCCACACATCAACCTATGTTTTTCTAATTTATAAATATCTCCCAGCTTGCTTTTCGGTTCTAATATCTTTTCTGCTTCCGCTTCTGCGTCAAAATCATCTTCGCTTTCATCTAACTGGAATATCTTATCCAACTCTTCACTTTCAAATCCCACTCCCAAAAGGTCTTCTTCTGTAAAGTTAGCCAGTAAATCGTAATCCCATTCGCCCAAATTCTTATTCAATCTCAAATTCAGCTTCTGCTCCTGTTTTTCGTCCAAGTCCACATATACTACTGGAATTGTCTCAAAACCCTTCTGGAGTGCTATTTTGTGCCTCTGGTGGCCTCCTATAATCACATTCTCCCTGCCTTCGTGCTTATTTACGATAAGCGGGTCTACCATTCCGAACTCATCTATGCTGGCGGATAAATCCTCCGCCTGCTTCTTGGTCATTTGGCGAGGGTTGTATTCCGCAGGCTTTAAGATTTTGGGGTCAACTTGTTCTATATTCATATTTTATGTGCTGGGTTCCCAACCCAAGTTTCATTATTTGGTATACTTTTAACTACTACCGCCCCAGCGCCCACTACCGCATTCCTTCCTATGGTTATTCCTGGAAGTATTGTCGCGTTAGCTCCTATTACAGCGCCTTCTTTAACTAAGGTGGGTTGTATTTTCCATTCTGCCCCAATGGTCGGCCTTTTATCGTTGGTGAAGCATACATGGGGGCCTATAAACACCCAATCTTCTATCGCTACTCCTGGAGGGATATACGCAAATGCTTGTATCTTACAATTACTTCCTATCTTTACTCCATTTCCTATTTCTACGAATGCTCCTATTTTTGTTTCTTTGCCGATTTTGTGATTGCCCCAGAAATTTTGAAAAGGTATTTTCATCAAAAGTTGAATGCCAAACGCCATTCTCATCCACTTCGTAGCTTGCCTCGCTCCCTTCTAAGGTATAGTCGCTTGGCATATTTGAAATAATCTTTTGAATAATGTTGTTAGAGACTTTCCCAATACTTTATCTATTTTCCAGCATACTGAACACAACCATATTTCCTTGGTCTTTCTTTTTAATCTGCCGCCTTCGTGGCAACTCCAGCATTTATTCGGTTTCATAACCCTTGCGAAAACATATCTTTCAATCCCTTTTCAAATGTGTATTCCGCCCTAAACTTCAGCATTTTTTCGGCCTTTGAAATATCGTAGACAAACCTTGACGGGTCTACGCTCCTTGCTTCTAATTTCTTTACTTTGCCCGTAAATGGAAATGCGGGATTGGCTTTATTATATGCTTTAATAACCATATCTCCCGCTTCTTCAGCGCTTAACTCTTCTCCCGTTCCTATGTTGTAAATTTGCCGCCACTTATCCGCTGGCGCTGTTAATGCAAGAAAATTAGCTCTTGCCACATCTTTTACATAACAAAAGTCATTTGATTGCTTTCCTCCCATAAGTTCTGGCTCCATCCCAAATTGTATTCTACTCAAATATCCCCCAATCAATCCGTGCATTCTTTTTTCCCTGCCGTATAAGTGGGCGTATCTTAACACTATCCAGGGCGCCCTTGATCGCATTACATACAATTCTCCCTGCCTCTTTGTACAGGCGTATTGCGAATTGCCATACGCCGAAAACTCCTCCGTAATGGGCGGTTCCTGGGTTATGGGCATATAAACCGAACCCGTGCTGGCATATATAATCGGAATAAAGTGATTGTTTGATAAGCCAGCCACTATGCTCGTGCCAAATGAATTTACATCTTGAGCTAATATGGGGTCATTATCCGCATCCTTGAACCTTGCCACAGCCGCTAAATGAAGTATCCTGTTTATTTGGTTTTGCTGGACAACTTCTTGTAATTTTGGAAGATTTCTAATATCGTATCCTCCGTCAATGGCGTCGTATCCCACGGCATATATGCCCTGCTCCTGTAGGTATTTCATTGTTTCCGTTCCCACAAACCCCCTATAACCCGTTACTAATACTCTGTATTCATTTAAGTTCATTTAAGATTTGCCAAAGCAGATAGACAATGATTACTCCGCCTACCAGCTTGGCAAGTTGAATTATGGTTTCTAACTTTGTAATGTTAATGTCCGAAGTGAAGTTGATGATGGCAGGAAACGCATAAGGTTACCCCATTTTCAACATCATATCTATCTTCGGGATAATATGTATATGACTTTATATGATGAGGATGTAAAAATACCCCCCTAACTCCACAATTCAAACAAGTATAATTATCTCGTTCGTAAACTATCCTCCGCCACTTAATATATTCGGAATTTCTATAATGCCTATAGACAGCTACTTTTAATATTCCGCCTTTTTGCATAGCCAATTTTGCCCTTGCTCGTATTTCTGGTGTATGCAATAAATGTATATTTTTAGGCATTTTACCCTTTTTTATGGCACTTAACTTTCTTTTATGTTCTTCGGATAGTTTTTTTCCTTTCTTTCCATCACTTATTTTTTTACTCCATTCTATTGAACGAGGACTTCTTTTGCCGCAACCATTTTTGTTTCCCTTTAACTTAATAGAGATTTTTTCACCCTTTGTCATTGATTTACAATTTCCTTTAATAACTTCAGCCCTTCTTGATAACCTTTTAATAATTCGTTCAAGTCCGCCATTTCTTTGTCTATTTGGTCAATTTGTTCTTTGAATTGGACGATGTCTTTTTCTTTATTTTCTATGCCCCCTCTCAATTTCTCTCTGGTTTCTTGATTAAGTTTCTTTTCTTCGTTATTATACGCATTTTTCACGGCCAACAAATCCTCGTTCACTTTGTCATATTGCCTTCTGATGTCTTCCCTTATTTCTTTCTTTTTGGCCATAACAAATTCTCCCCGCCACATTCTATGTACCATTTGCTGATATTCTCGGATGAAAAACGCTTTCCTTTGCGTATCAGTAGATACATATCTCAGCAACTTATTAGGCCACATACGAAGGTATAACCAATTTAAGTTCATATGATGCGTAATTTGCCCGGAAGCAAATAATATAATGTTTTAATTGTGCCCGTTAATGGAAGCACATTTACGACCTTTCTTAAACGCAACCGCATTGATGGTTTGATTCTCAATGGTTCTGCCAGTAATGTTCCCGTTTTTATCAACACTTCTTTTGTTTCCTGTTCGTTTAATGTTCTGCCTTTATATCGGTGGGTGAAGGTGGTGCTAATGTTCATCCCGTGGCAACCCACCACAAATCCCCTGCCTTCCAATTCGGTAAAGTTAAAACAATCAGAAATAAATTCATGTGATTGATAGGGTCGCCAATCTTTTATATTAAATTCTTTTTGTTTTGCCCCCATAAGTATTAGTTTTCCTATGGCATTCTCGACATAAAGTGCGTCCATTGTCTATTGCAAATCTTAATTCAGGAAATAATGCGAATGGTTTTATATGGTCTGCTTCTAAATTACCGCCTTTATTATCTCCACAAAAAATACAGGTATAATTATCTCGTTCAAAAACTGCCTTACGCCACAATTTATATTCTAACGAATTTTTAATTTTTAAGTGTATTGCCGTCTTTCCGCCTTGCCAATTTGAACCTTTCTCTCCTTTTTGGGCTTCACTTAATTTTCTTTTATGTTCCAAGGTTAATTCTTTTCCCAACCAATAATGTGAATTATTTTTCTTTAATTTTTCTTTATGCTCGTTTGTAAGTTTTTTTCCTTTAAGGCCTTCGCTTATTTTTCTTTTCGCCTCTTCGGTATGTTTTCTTCCTTTCCATATTGTATTTCCTTTTTTGAAACCATTATTAGCAAGCCATATTTTTTCTAACCATTCTTTTGAAAATGGTGGACGCTTTTTCCCTTTCCAATAACCTATTTGTCCTCTTTTGAAAGCCATATTATCTACTTATATGGATATAATGCTTTTGGGGGTCTAAAAACTCGTCTTTGGAAAACAATATGGTGAAAAAGGGCGGTATCGTATCTGTATGAAATGTGCTTGTCTTATCAGTTTTCCATTCGTCTGTGTTGTATTCGGCTATTTCTTTGGTGCTTAAATTTATAATATATCCTTTTTTATATCCCACCGCCTTTTTGGTATCGGGGTCTTTTTCCAATAATGTAGTAAATATTTCTTTAAGCCGTGAAGCAGTGTCGCACAAATACATATCGTCAGAAGGTTGGAGGGTCAATAAAACATATTCGCTGTCGCCCACGATTTCTTTTAACTCAGGCAATGATATTTCAAGCGATTTCATCAGCCGTTCGCTGGCAACTTTATCGCTATACTTATCATCCCACATAGAAATTCCTCCAAAAGTATGAATGGGCTTTAGCCCCTCAATCCCTTTTAGAGTTTCTTGGAATGCTTGTACTATGGGGTTTGTTTTTTCTTCCGCTCGCCATTGAAACCAAGTATAAAAATCGCTTCCTTGCCCCAATATAGAGGGCAACACAAACTCACTAAATATCTTTATCCTGTTTTTGAGCCAGACATTTCCTCTAAATCCTTGGTGCAAACCCAAACCAGTAAATGGTATTCCGTAAATGTGGCAAAATTTCATTTGATTATTGTTAGTAATGAATGACTAGGCAATCCTATTCTTTGCTCCAGAGTATCTGTAACGGCGTGGGTTACTTCGGGCCTGCTTCCATAATCGTGAAAACAAACTATGCCCCCGTCTTTCACTCTTGGCAACCATCCTTTAATGTCTTCCATCACTAAATCATAAGTATGGTCGCCGTCTATAAAAAGCATATCTATCTCTCCTTTATCCCAGCCCGCCGCNATATCTTTGCTATACCCGCATATCAGGTTTATGTTCGGAAATTCCTTAACCTTTTCTATAATTTGCTGCGAAACAATATCAATCGTATAAATAGTCGCTTCCGTTGCCGCCGCCATAATCATAGCTGAACCGCCCTTAAAAGTTCCTATTTCCACTATTATGCCGTCTTTTGATATCGCTTCAGCGCAACGATACAGCTTCCACGCTTCCTCTCTGTTCATCTGAATATCATTTGTAATTTGCTGGTATATTGTCCCGAAATCTATTTTTTCCATAATTCTCTTGTCCAATTTTTATTTATTCCTTTTGCGAACCTCATTTTTTCCAAAAAATCCCCAAAAGTTTCTCCCCGGCTTACACCGCTAATGGTTACAATTTCCTTTTTCTTGCTATCTTTTGCCAGCTCAATCAATCTTTCCACGAGTAATCTGCCATAACCCATTTTTCTATATTCGGGGCTTACGAAGATTTGTTTCATTTCTAAATGTTCTTCAAATACCAAATATCTTATAAATCCCGCCAGTGTCGGCTTTAATATCCCGCTATTATCATATATCTTTTCAAAATCTCCCTCCCAAAGGATTATCTTTTTCCTTTTGCTGATAAAGACGCATTTTGTTTTTTCCATCTTATTTTTGCACCCATCCGTTCTTCAATGGTCATAAAAATATCATATATCCGCCATCCCATTAAAATAATCAGGAAATGGGTTAATGGTTCTGGCTTTTTAACTGCCCAAAATGATTTCCAAAAAAATCCCAAACCTTCCCGTTTGTGTCCGCCTCTATACAGCTTCCTGCCCATCAATCTATACAAATATCGTTTTTCGTTTGGGTCGGTATATTCGTGTTCGTTCTTTTTAAGAAAAAGTCGCATACCCGCAATTTCCCTTGCGTCAGGAAATGATAAACTCTTTTTTTCATCCTCAATGTCAAAAGCAATTCCCAAAGGACTATCAATAGCAAGATAACTATATTTTTTAAGGTATTGTATTCCAAAATCCGTATCATCGTTAGCTCTCAACGCTTCATCGTATTGTAAGTTGTCAAATACTTCCTTTTTGAACAACCAGCCCCAATCCATACTGATTATTTTTTGTGAGGTTGGCGGAGGGGCGTAATCCTCAAAGTTCTGTTTTACATACTTTATTATTTTTCCTATGCCTATTGCCCCGATTTTGGGCGGACTAACCCTTAATATATTCGTGGTTACCATTAAAAAGTTGGGCAATAATTCGTTATCATCGTCAAGACAAACCACAAATTTTCCTTTTGCCAAACTGAAGCCCTTGTTCCTTACCGCCGACAATCCGCTATTTTGGGGCATTTTATAATATCGCAAATTGGGGTATCGTTTCATCCATCGCTTTACCACTTCTTCGGTTTTGTCTGTTGAGCAATCATCAACGACTATAACTTCATAATCCTCAAAGTTTTGTGTTAGTGCGCTTTCCAAAGAACGCTGGGTTAATAAATCTACCCTATTGAATGTTGGGATAATAATACTTGCCAGCATATTCTTTTGCGTTTTTTTCTCTTACTCCTATTTGCATAAAATATCTTGAATGGGGCATTTCTCCTCCGCAATGCCAACATATTCTATATGTATAAGCAAACTTATCAAGGATATTCATTTGCGCCACATTACCGCAAGCCATAGCCGACCAATCCATATAATTATGGACGCTATAATTGCATTTTATTGCTCGCCAAATATCTCGCAAACACCAATAACTCCAATTCAAATATCCTCCCATCATGTTCAATTCCCGTTTTATTTTATCTTTATATTGTCTATCCATTGTTCTAAAGTTATAGTTGGCTCCCACTCCAAAAGGAACTTTGCGGCGCTTATCTGGGCTTGCGTGCGTTTCGGTTCTATTCTCGGCGGCAACTTAACTCGTGGATGTTGCTTGTCTATTAAATCTGCGATTTGATTAACGCTGTAAGTTTTTCCGCTTCCTATATTTATTGCCCCTAGATTTTTAATTGCCGATAACGCTTCCGCCGCTTTCAAATTTGCTTCGGCAACATCTTTAACATAAACAAAATCTCTGCTTTGATTTCCGTTCCCGACTATGGTAAATGGCTTGCCTTCTTTGTGTTGATTAAGAAATGTTGAAATAACCGTTCTGTATGCCCCCGAATTAGGTTGCCGCTCCCCGAATACATTAAAATATCTCAATGAAACGCTGGGCAATTCGTATAAGTCCCAATATAATGACAAGTACTTTTCTACGGTTGCTTTCTGCAAAGCGTAAGGCGACATCGGATTTAAGTCGGCAAGTTCTGGGGTACCAACACATACTTGCGAACTTTCTCCATAAACGGCTGAACTTGAAGAAAATACTATTGGGATATTGTACTTTAGGGCGTATTCTATAATTCGCAAAGAGCCGTCTATATTGATACTATTGCTTTCTATGGGATTTTCTATGCTCTGCTGAACTCCTGGAAAGGCGGCTAAATGGAATATAATATCGGGTTTATCTAATCGGCCGAAATCAAATATTCTTATATCCGCCTCTATGTTATTGGCTCCTCCGAAAAGATTGTTCTTGCTTCCAGTAGAAAAATTATCTATGCCCGAAACTTCATGTCCTTTTTTGAGGCATAATTCCGTTATATGGCTTCCTAAAAAGCCAGCGTTTCCAGTAATTAAGACTTTCATGGTCTTGCACTAATTATATTACAAAATGTTTTCTGCGGTTCTCCTTTTGGCCATTCTTTTTCCGTAACCTTTCTGATTGTGATGTCGTAAAATCCCAGCTTTTTTAGTTCTTTGGCGTAATCATAGGCATTATATCCCGCATACCATTTTAGGAATTGCCTCAAAAACCAATTCGTATGATGAAACTCGCAAAATATAACTCCATTTCTTGCCACTCTTTTCGCTTCTTTTAATACCTTGCGGAAGTTCTTTTTATCTAAATAGATATAACACATATCCGACAGCAGAATATCTGCACCCTTGTCCGAAATATACACATCGGTTGCTTCGCCTATTTGTAATACTGACGCTTTGGGTAACATCTTTCTTGCTTCCGCAATGGCATCCGCATTCCAATCTATTCCCCCGACATCCGAATGGGGATACGCTTTTTTTATGTTATAAAGGTTTGCCCCAGCCCCGCATCCCACTTCAAGCACCGAACGGAATTGAAATTGCTTTAAGGCGTCTATGATTAACTGGCGGTGGGGATGGTCGGGATTAAAATAGGCGACATTCCAGTCTATGGTTTCATCATCATATCCCTCTTTCCAATATCGCCTATACCAATTAGTGTTTTTTAGTATTCCAGGGAAAATTGTTGAGCGTTTCATAATAGTATTGCCTTGCTTTTAAGTTCGGCTTTCTCTTTTTGGGTATCTTTTTTAATAATGAAATAAGATTATTCAAGCCTTGAACACAATCTTGTATTCCGCAATCATCAGCCGTATATTGGTCTATCTTCGGGTTATAAAGATAAGTTATCGGGTATTGTCCCCATAGAATACTCTTGGCAGTTATTTCCGAAAATCCATCGTGTTTATTCAGGCGAAGTCCGCATTGCATTTTTTTGATAAACCCGTTCATTATATCCTTGTTCATTCTTACATAATAATGAATGTTCGGAATTGGTTGCCGATATTTCATAAACTCTGAATCTAAATTAGGGTCTGTCCCGAAAAGACGAAATTCTATTTCTGGCAAGGCGCATGCAATTCTTTGTATAATTCCCCATCCATATTCTCCTTCCCTGTCTTTACTTGTTGATAAATATACATTATTGCCTCTTTTGAAGGATACTTTATATTTCTTTATGTTTCCCAGAAAAGACGGACATATCCCACTTACTTTCAATCCTATATCTTTAAGTTGCCATGCTTCCGCCTCATTTTCTACCCAATGTTCGGCTTTATTCAATATATGCTTAATAAGAAAATCCCTAAAGTTTACTGCTATTCCTGCGAATAATATAGACAACCATTTTAACTTTCCATCATTAAAAACAAAGTTTGTTCTTAAATTCCGTATATCTCCCCCCGCCCAAAGCACCCAGGCCTTTCCTTTGTGTTGCCAAAGGGCTAAATAGTCACGAAGGTCATACATTCCAAAAAACACACAAGGTTTATTTCTATGTTTCCAACTATAATCTTTTGTGCCCCATACTTCTTGATGCGTACCCTCTAATGCACCTAAACTTGGCGCCCACCTACAATAAATTGTTTGTTTTTGCTTTACAGGCATTTATAAAACCTTTTAATAATTTATGCGGTTTATCTTTTCGACTTTCATACTCACAATGAAATTGTATCCCCACAAAAAATGGATGCTCTCTTAACTCCATTATTTCCGCCACATCCCCCGTATATGAAATCCAAAACTTATCCTTAAAGTTATCGTGAAAGTTCTTGTTAAAAGAAAAGTTGTGCCAATGGCTTTCCAGCGTCATTTCTCCGCCTTTCCATTCTACTGGATATGTTCCCACCCTTAATTCTGGCAATTTCTCCACTACCGGTATTATTCCCGTTTCTTTTATCTCCCTTGAATTGGCAAGGGGCATCTCCAATACATTGCGTGCGTATTCTATAATAGCCAACTGAAATCCCATACATATCCCCAAAAATGGTATTTTGTTTATGCGGGCGTTTTTTATCAATGCCAGTTTTTCTTCTATGTTATCTGGCATATGAGAACCCAAAACCATAACGCCTTTAAGGTTTCGCCATTTGGGTTCTATCTCGTCCATAGCCCTCTCTAATGTCGTATAAAAATCATTTTCGCTTTTGATATAATGCATAGATTTTGCTTAATGATGCATAGATTTTCTCGTTATTCAGGTAATCCCTATAATCACGCTTATCAAAACTGGCTTCTTGCGGTATTCCCAATTTTCCCATAATCTCCTCCGTATATTTACACCCATCCAATGGCTTTTTTAATTCTTCCAGCGCTTGCTCTCTGGTTATCTGCCCCGAGTTTATCATTGAAGACAGGTGGGGTTTCCTTTTATCTATGCCCCAAACTTTCGGCAGATAACATTCCTGAAACCAGTGGGTGAATCTTGACTCATTGTGTTTGCGGTGATAATCTTTCCAGCCATATTTTTCTTTTAATAATTCTTTCGCTTTCTCCCTGTTGTAATCATAATAATCCAGCAAGTTAATAATTTTAATCCCCCCTATGAATCTGTAAAACAGATATTGCGGCAGGGATATGGTTGGCAGTCCTTTGAGGTTTTTACCCGTGAACTTTTTGTAAATAGCCCTGATAAACCTCAAATCCTTCGGCTCGTATCCGTAGGATTGCGGCATAATGCCTTCGGTGGCGTGATTTCCGCCTGAAATAATATATTTAATCCCATACTTTATAGCCATCTCATAAGTGGAAGCCATCAAAATATGGTCCGTGGGTATTTCAATGTTCTTCGTTCCTGATTTAATGAATGCCGATTGCAGTTCCCTAAACTTGTCAATGTCTATGGTGTATCTGTAAAATGGCACTTTTAATCCTTCTACCAACCGCATTATATTCTCGTCCGATTCTGGGGTATTCCAGCCGTTATCTATGCTGTATGTTAAGGGTCTAATACCGTTTTCAACTAAAATATGTAAGCATAAAGAACTATCCGCCCCGCCCGATAAGCCAAGCAAGCAGTCGTATTTTTTGTTTTGGCCCGCTTTCTTCAACCCGTAAAGTATCCAGGGCATTCCTGGAACTAGTGTTTCGGCCCGTCTTTGTTGTTCTTTTTTTTGATACTCTATGCAGAAGTTACATATTCCTTTTTCATTAAAACTTATCTCGGTGGCGCTTTCGTCCATTACACATTGACTGCATATTTTAGCACCCATAAAATATCTTTATTTTATCAATCACATATTCCACTTGTTCATTGGTTAGATGTTCATTACAGGGCAATCTCAAAAACTGCTGATTGTATTCTTCGCTTTTGGGCAACTTAAAAGGAAGTCCCAATTCAAGGTGTGGCAATATGGGCGGTATCATTGTTTCTATATCATTAAAATCAAGATGGTTTTTAAGCGATTCTCTTTCTTTGATGCGAATTATGTAATCCTGCCAAGCTCGTCCTGGGTTTCCATCGGGCAACACAATGGGACAGTTCTTCAATCCTTCCCGATACATTCCAGCTACCTCTTGCCTTCTTTTCAGTATCTCGTCTATATGCCTTAACTTTACATTAAGAAAGGCGGCTTGCAGGTTATCCATCCTTGAGTTCATTCCGTCTTCTCCTGGTTTATCTTTGCAGTGGTTTCTATAATTCCGTATCCAGTCGGCTATATCTTTATTATCAGTAGTTATTGCCCCACCATCGCCAAACCCACCCAATATCTTTGCGGGATAAAAACTCCAGCATTGAATATCGCCGTATCCCACATTTTTGTTTCCGAATGCTTGGCAAGCGTCTTCTATAATGGGAATACCGGAAACAAAAGATGGAATGGCATCTCCAGATAAGTGAACCTGAATAATTACCTTTGGTTGTTCGCCTGAAAATGAATAAAATCCGTTTGATAAATAATCTTTTCCAATATCAGTTAAGATTGGTATTGCCCCAACTTTCTTAATCGCAGTTATGGTTGATTTGAAGGTATTTGAAACGGTAACCACGACATCTCCAGTGCCAATTTTGAATGCTCTTAAAGACAATTCAAGCGCATCGGTCCCTGAATTAAGGGCTACTGCATACTTTTTCCTTACATATTTGGCAAGGTTCTGTTCAAATTCCTCAACATCTTTTCTCAATATCAAATCCCCCCCATTCATTACTCGGAAATATGCCTCGTCATATTCATCTTTGTATTTTCTATAACCCTCGCCGTATGAAACAAATGGAACTTTCATAATGGCATAAATTATTTTATAATATAGAAATTGCCTTTTTTAATAGCGACCCTTTTTTCTTCTTGGCTCATTAACTCTTCTTTTAATACTTCCCCCCCCCTATTGCCTATTATTTCTATGGGGATGTGCCTGCCGATATTTTTAACAATGGCTTCGGCAAGTTCCATTATATTTACTGGCATGCCCATTTCAAAGCATATTATCTCTCCACCTTTTCCGATTTGGGCCGCCTCAATAACAAGGTTCACTGCTTCGGGTATGGTCATAAAATATCTCATCATTCTAGAATCGGTAACGGTAATAGGGTTTCTATCATTTATCTGCCTCTCCCATATTTCCAATAAACTGCCTCTGCTTCCCAAAACATTGCCGAATCTTACCGCCACATAACCCTTGCCCGAATTAACCGTCATTGTTTCTCCCAAACTTTTGGTCTTGCCCATTATGGATTTAGCGTTCACTACTTTGTCGGTGGAGATATAAACGAACTTCTGAACTTTATGTATTTTGGAAAAATCCAAAACATTTCTTGTGCCGTCCACATTTACGCTTGTGGCTTCTTCTGGCACATATTCCATCATATCCACGCTCTTGTATGCGGCGGCGTGGAATACATACTGGGGCTTAAAGTCCTCAAATACATTCCGCAGGGTTTCTCTGTTTCTGATGTCGCCCACCCTTACGGGAACCCCTAGTTCTGTTTTTAATCTATGCAGTTCCATTTCATTCAAGTCCAATAAATACAGCTTGTTTTGTTTGTAAAGTTGCCTTACAAGTTCGCTTCCGATACTGCCAGCTCCACCCGTAATGAGAATGCGTTTATTTCTAATCATAATTAGAGGCGAAAATACGCTGGCCCTATTCTTTGATATTCTTTCTCCATTAAGTTATTCATTTCTTCTTGGGTGCTGGGTTCGTATATTTGTATATTTGGAAATAAGGTTAATACCTTAATATCTTCTTTGTCGGCTGGTATATGCGTATATCCTAAAAAGTTCCATTGCTTGCCCGCAGTTCCCACTAGTTTTACATTATTGTTCTGGTAACAGATATCGTTTCTTATTTGTTCTGCTGCTCTGAATACCAAAAAGGTTGAGGTTGAATACACATAGGGCTTTTTGCCAGCAAGAGCCAATCCTACGGCTATACCGACCATACTTTGTTCTAGCACCCCGCAGTTCAGAAATTGCTTGGGGAATTTTTTAATGAACGGCTCAAAAAACGAATAACCCAAGTCGCCTGTAAGCAAAATAATATCCTTGTTTTTTTCTGCCAGTTTAATTAGAGAGTTCGCGAAGGCTTGCCTCATAAAGTTCAGGAGTTAAGTTTTTATAATGCCAGTCATTGTTATCCTCCATAAAACTGATACCATTGCCCTTGATTGTGTGGCAAATTATTACAAGCGGTTTATATTTCAAACTTTCATCTGCATGATCGGGTTGCATTCCAACTGCCCCTGATGGCAAACTACCAGCACCTTTTATTCTTATTCCTGTAAAATCTATATTTAGGGCGTTTTCTATTGTTTCGAGGTTATGTCCACCTTCTATTTCTATTACCTTCCATCCAAATGCCTCCCATTTTTGCCATAAAAATTCAATGTTTAGAATTCTGTTTATTTTCCCACAAGCCTGAAATTTATTATAATCTATAAGCACTATTAGATTGTTTAAGAGATGGTGCGCCGCAAACATTGCACTCTCCCAAGTTGTACCTTCCTGCATTTCCGCATCCGACATCAATACATAAACATTTCTTTTCTTATCGGCTAATGCCAATCCTGTGGCTACGGGCAATCCGTGTCCCAATGATCCTCCAGCCCAAATGGCATACTTCTTATCTCCTAACGGATAGTTTTTAAGGTCGCCCTTTTCCATAATTGCGTAATATGCCGCTATGCCGCTTGCTTTTGAAAAGATAAAATAGTCGTCCTTTTCCATTTTCTTGAATATCCCCAGCAGTATCTCCACACAAGAAAGCGCCGAACCGATATGGCAGGCGTTGGCAGAAAACGACATCTCTATAATTCGTTTCCTTACCTCTTTAGCAGTCGGTAAGTTGTTAAAAAGATGATTTTCAGATTTAGCCATAAAGATTTGTTCTGAACATAATATAGTTCCAGTTCCCGCTTTTTGGGCAAGATATATTTTACATAATCGCTATCTGGGTCTTTGCTTCCTTCCAGGGTTTTACCTTCGTCCATATCTTCTAGGGTTGCCAAGCCAATAATCCCTGGTTTCGTTTCCAATACTTCCTTCGGGATAGTGTGTAAAAACTTCGGGTGTTCTGGCCTCCAGCCGATTAACGCCATTTCTCCCCGCAATAGATTTATAACTTGCGGAAGTTCGTCTAATTTTGTTTTTCTTAATATCCTGCCCAGTTTTGTAATTCTTGGGTCGTCATCTGCAGTGCTTGATATTCCTGTTTTGTCTGCGTCCACAATCATTGTGCGAAACTTATAACAAATAAAAGGGCGGCCAAATTGACCTACCCTCAAACTACGATATAAAATGTTCCCAAACACATTATAAATAATATAGCATTTCTGGGGGAATAATGCAATACCCGAGTTATCCCCAGGGGGTACTTGACAGCTTCCCTTGTTGTTGCTAGTATGGAATTAGAAAGACTGGGGCGGTGGATAAACCATAATGAACCAGCGTTACCGCTTTAGTATATTATAACCATCCCCGCTTCGGTCTTTTCCAAGAACTTTGAAAGTATAAAAATAAAGGTCGCAGTAAAAATGGTTACAGATTTCGTGGCATAGGTTTAGGTAACTATTCCTGTGCCCCGAAACCTTAAAAGATATGCAACCCAAAAATGACATTCCGCCTTCCCAAAGAGAAGGCAACGAAAAAGAATGTTCCGCTTGCCGTGAAGTATGGTTGTTAAATGATGTTGAGACGATGTTTCCGTCAATGAAGGAGGTACTGGACAAAGAGTTTGCTTGCCCCAACTGCCAAGCCCAGCTAGTCAAACAAAAGCAAGAAGAAGAAAGAGAGCCGGATCCGAAGAATGATTTGAATAACTGGAATACGCCTTGTGGAGAATGCGATGGGCTTGCGGACGAAAGAACTAGAGCGGGATTAAAATGCGGAAGATGCTCTAGCTATTACGAACACGGAGTTGACCCCGAATAGATTTTCGCAGAGGCCGAAATATATCGGTAATAAAACTTGGTTTTTACCAGCTCCGTGAAGAACGGGGCTGTTTTTTGTCCACAGTTTGACCATTTGACAGGCTTTCTTGAATTTGATATAATGGAAGTATGCTGGACAAAATCGTAGGAATACAATATATTTATTGCGAGAAAGGAGTAACGCGTTTTGTGGTTCCTACGAGCCATGTCCAGCGCGTTGCTCCTTTTTCGTTGGAAATATGAAGAAGTATTTTACTCAATGTCTGGCGTGCAAAAAAGATGTATTAAATTTTCCATCTCGGAAGAGGAAGTTTTGTAGTAGAAAATGCGTATACAAAACAATTGAATTAAAAAACGTTAAATGTAAAAGTTATTTAATCCTTTCGTGTAAGTAAATAATTATGGAAAAAATAAATATAAAAGACAATTCTGGAGATAGAAAGTATTTTACGCAAATCCCCAATATGATTGTTAATCACTCAACCGCCTACGAACAATCGCTTTATCTTGTAATGAAAAGGCTGGCTGGCGAGGGTGGAACTTGTTATGCTTCGCTGAACTTTCTTTCTAAAAAAATGGGGGCACACAGAATATCGGTTTCCCAAACAATATCTAAACTTCTGAAAAGAAAATGGATAAAAGAAACAGATAAAACAAAGGTTCAGGGTGGTTATGTCAGGACTTTTATTATTGTTGACTTATGGGCTAGAAATCTTAAAGAATACAAAAGTGCGTCCCAAGTAGCAACATCCGAAGTGCGTCCCAAATCACACGAAGTGCGTCAAATACCGACACGAAGTGCGTCCCAAATAGATACAAGTAAGAAAAGGAATAAGATATATAATAAGAGTATTTCTTTTAATAAAAAACCTTACTATAACGGAATGCCCATAGTAGATAAATTAGTTAGAGGTCAAAATCGAAGATATTGCATTCCTTTAGATGGCTCTTCTTGGCTTGAATTTGCGGGTCAGGAAAAAGACATAGAATGGAGGCCCCTTATGGAAAACTCCACTTGACAACAATGTTGGGTGTGATATACTTTAATAATGCTAATACTACAATGTGAAAAATGCGGAACGAGACTTCTGTTAAAATTGTCTGATATTAAATACGCTATGGGCGGAATTAAATACCAAGAATTAAAGTATTATTGTTCTAATGGCGGGTTTTTAAATCTCGCAGGCCACTCTACCTATACACAAATAGTAGATCCAGTACTTGAAATGGCAATAGGAAATCTTTTCAAAAACATTAATAAATGTTAAAATTAAATTTTCATGGAAAAAATTTATAATAAGTGGTACCGCAACGCCCAGCGTGCACAACAAAGGCACAAAGCCGATATACCTGTTTTAGAAACAATACGGGATAATTCATTAAAGGTCGTAAGAGAAGCGAACAAACTTTTGAGGCGTAAAAAACAAACCAAGAACCCCGACAAATAGGAAGGGTTTTTATTTCTATGCGTTCTAATTTCTCAAACACCAAACCGGAGTTTTGTCCGGATTGTCTTATGAAGACAGAACAAAGCGTACCTCTTGTTCATAAAGAGGGGGGATTTACAAAAGAGGGCAAAGAATACACGGCTTTCTGGGGCTGTCAAAATTTTAAGAACCCCGATATAGCTTGCAGATTCACTTGGCGCCCCGCCAGACAAACAGAAAGACAACCGCAGATTGTAAATAAGGTTGACACCGAAACCGCCAAAAAGATATTTGCCACTGAAGTATTTAGGCGGCTAGATGAAATTCAAGATGACTTAAAGTATATTAAAGAATTCCTGAACAAATGAATTACACTCCAAAACAAATAGAGGGTTTTAATGCCAAAGACAAACGGATTTCCTTTCTTTCCATATTCAGTTCCCTAACCCGAATGTGGAAGCCAACTGGGGATATGGCTGGGGCGGATTTAGACCAGTTTCTTTTTGATGAAGCCATAAAATTAAACAGCCAACTTTACGAAAATTATCCTTTTCCTAACCCCGAAGACCCCGAAGTAATCCCAGATAAAAATGCTTACTAAAAACGCCACCAAAGAGTTCAAAGAATTATATGGCACAACCGAAAACAAAATAGGGCGTTATCGGATTTCTGGTCTTTATGGGATTCTTAATGGCTATACCAAGCCCGAACAATACGCTTTCCCCGACAGCACCATACCAGAGCTTATAAGAATGCGGCACGGGAGTGAGAAACACGACACCTGCCAACCCATACTGGAAAGGTGGGGGTATAAAACGGAAGTTGCTGGAGAAATGAAGTATAGGGATATTGTGATAACCGGACGGGCTGACGGGCTTAATGACAAAGAGGTGATAGAACTTAAAACCTCTGAAAAGATATTAAGCGAAGCAAAGAAATGGCATATTTTCCAATTACGCTGGTATCTCACTATGTTTAATCTGCCCGAAGGGTTTGTGGTTCAGCCCCAATTCAATGAAAAAGATATTTGGCTAGAGGTGATTGGACGGGTGGAACGAAATGACGATTGGGTAAACAAGCAATTAGAAAAGCTATACGAATTTCATAAGAAGTTAATCAAATAATACAACCCCCCCAATAAAAATATGGAGAAAGAAAAAGTATATGTAGTTTTAGATAAAAAGACGGGTGCATTGATGTCATACGAAAATGGGCAGGAGGTTGTATTTTCAAGAAGGAAAAAAGATGTTTTACCAGAACACGGAGCAGAAGTTAAAGAGGCAATTTTAGAGATTAAAGTTAAAGGAATTGATTATTAACCCCCTAGAGATATGAAACACGATACAGCGGGTAATAAAATAGACGAACCAATACAAAACTGCGATTGTGGTCTTACTGGTGGTTGTAAAAAGTGTAATAGCTGGGTATTAAAGATGTCTGAATTAGAAAAAGAACACCAAAGATTAGACGATTGGAAACGAAGATTTGATGAGGATATTGAGCGAAGAAATAAGATACTTTTCTCCCCAACAAAAATATGGAGAAAGAAAAGAAAAAATAAAGAGAATATGAGCCAAATAGAGATTAAAATACATTGCCAATGCCCAGAAAAAGGTGAAGTTACACCCGAATCTGAATGTTATTATTCTGAAGAAGAAAAATCGGGAATGAACCACGAGCCAAATGAGTGTAGGGGAACCAATAAGATTAAAAAATACAAGCGGAGGAATAAGGAGTTATATTTATGCAGTTGTTGTAATCTGCGTGAAGATGTTGAATTACCCCCCCAATAAAAACATGAAGAAAATAAAAACAATTTTTGAGAGAGATTGGCAAGGTAATAAAAAAGTAATTGATAAATATGTTGAGGAATTTAACCCTGACTTACTTATTGATGCTATTGCTACTGAAAAATTAGATGGTATGAATGTCAGAGCGACTTTAAGGAATGGCATTTGTGTCCGTCTTGAAAAACGAAGAAATCCCGACAAGATACAAAAAGGGAAAGGAATTAAAGAACCTTGGTATAAAGATACCGATGAGTATTCACCGGAAGATAGGTGGTTGTTTGATGCCTTAAAAAATACTGATTTATTGGAACTTCCCGATGGTGAGTGGAGTGGTGAAGCTATCGGCACTAATATACAGGGTAATCCCCTTAATCTTCCGACCAATAGGATAGTCTTCTTTACACTTGGACAAGCTCCTGTGTTTGAGAGTTGCCCTACTTCTTTTGAGGAATTAAAAGTTTGGTTACCACAGCAAAAAAGTAAATATGGGAATGGTTGCGGGATTGAGGGAATAGTTTGGCACTGCGAAAATGGAGAAATGTATAAAATTAAATTAAAAGATTTTTAATCCTCTCCCCTCCCCAAACACAGATAAAAATATGAAGAAATGTGAACACAATGATTTATCTTTAGAAGAGGGAAAATATAAATGTCAAAATTGCGGAAATATAATTTCCGAAAGAAACGGTAGAAGATTCGAGACAAAAAATGGAGCAAGATTTTGCCCAAAACACGGGGCATACGGTTTCTTAAATAATCCCTTTGAAGATTGTAATATTTGTTATATAAATATGGAAAAAGAAACTTGAAACAACCCAACCTATGTTCCGTCTAACCTTATACATCAATCCTTTACCCCGCCCAAGACCCCAGCACAGCAGATACCATAAGGGCATTTTCTATCCAAAGAAATACCGAGACTTCGCGGATACCATAAAACAAGAAATCTGGCTAAAAAGTTTAACATACAAAAAGAAAACAACTTTCCCAATGGAGGGCGACCTGAAAATCTTAATCTCCGCCCACCGCAAGGGTAAAAGAAGGGCAGATGGCGACAGCATAGAGGGAGGGATTTGGGATGCCTTGCAAAAAGCAAATGTAATTCTTAATGATAATCAGTTTGTAGACCATACAACGAGGATATTCTATGATGCCCCTAAACCAAGAATAGAAATAAGTGTATGGAAAAAATAGATGAATGAATCTGTACTATAAGTTAATAATATCCTTGCGAAACCAAAAACCGCACCCGAAAGTGCGATTTTTAGTTTATCCAGAGAGCCGTCATATAAATTGCCCCGCTTAATTCACATAACTTTTACCCTTTTTTATATTTGCTATTTTTTCTAAGGGCTGAAGATTTTTTAACGCCCAACATTCCTTAAATTCGGAGTCTTCTAGGGTAGAATAATGAAAAAGGGCTCGTGGTTTTTTATGGTCTATCCACCAATAAGAAGAATAATTGCCCCAATTCATTTTATCGTCAAATTGTTTTTCAAGATGTTTTATTAAATCTTCTTTAGTATACCCCACCAGACTTTCCCATTTATGACCTGCTTTTCTGCCTCGTAAGGATTCCCAGATGGCAGTACCCATAATACGGTCTATGCGAAATTTGGGGTCTGTTTTTCTTCTTGCCTTAAAATTTCTGTCGTATAACCTTATTTGTATTCTATGTGTTTCCCGCCACTTCTTCATCAATATCCCTATTTTTTCTTTATTCCTATAATAATAATTTCTGTTTATCTCTCTTCTAAGTTCTTTGTTTCTACTTTCCCATTTCTCTCTATATTCTTGGTATCGTTCCTTATTTTTTTGGTAATACCGAGCCTGGTATTCTTTTTTTTCTCTTGGGTTTTTGTATGGCATAGTTCTATTATAAACAAAAATCCCCGAAAAATCAAGGATTTTTGCCCTGCCAAAGTGCCGTTCCTTAATTGCTTTTATGCTTTAAAAAAGATTTTGAGGGGAATGGTAGCAAATAACTTGCACCATTAAACCTCATAAGAAGTAGAGCAACACAAGTTAGGACGAACACCCTCGCAGAAAATGAGAACTATATGTCGTCAGAAGTATCTTCTTCCTTCGGAGTTTCTTCCGCAGGAACTTCCTCGTCCCCAACTGGAGCTTCGTCATCTTGAAGTCTAAAATCTGTAATCATAGTTTTGTTTTTGAATTAGTTTTGATTGACCTTTACCCAATTCCCTAAGAGCTGAACGGGGCGTTTTATAGCAAGTTGAGATTTTATCTCTGCCCGCCAGTAGGACCCGCCAAGAGGCCTTCCACTCTCGTTATAGTCAGGCATAAACGCTGGACTTTTGGCTTTACGCCGTAGTTTATGCCTCAAGCCTATTTCTTCATAGGCAATCAGCCCGATCGCCCAGCTTTTAGGAAATTATTTCTTCTGCCTAAAGCAATTTATTATCGCAAATATCGGGTAACTCACAAATCCGATTACAAAGCCCAAGAAGTAATGAAGGAGGTCATTTAGAAGCATAAGATTTAAGATAAAGTTTTTTCCAGCAAACCCAGTTGTATTCGCCATTATCCGCCATAGTCATTATAGCGAGTCTTATATTATCCTCGGCAGAGAAAATGTCCAATCCTGGCTCGTTGTATTTTTGGGCGTAATGGTAAAAACTTCTTGCGAGCCATTGGTATATACCCACTTCTCCTGATTTTCCAATGGCTTGCTGGTCGTATCGGCTCTCGCACCAAGCGATCGCAAGTGCTTTTTTCGGGTTGTAGTTATATTCTTTCGCATAATGGGTTATTAGGGCTTCAGGGGTAGTTGAGATAGGCAAAAAGCTATTAGAACCCACCAAAGCCATCGTAGAGGCTTCTAGGGATATTTCTGAAGGGGACTTATCCTCTAGCAGACTCAATAAGAGTACCGACCCTGCCAATAATAGGAAAAGCCCTAATGTTTTTTTAAGGGATTAAATCCGTACTTCACCTTCAGCATATTAACTGCCATCACAAGTATCGCACCTACCGATAACTGGGCTATTTCTGGGTAAGATATAATAAGCTTATCTACCAGAACGGGCAAAGCGAATAAAACCAGATATTTAATTCCCTTTTGGATTGTAGTTTTGAACGAATAAGTTTCCATATTGAATTGTACGAATAAAGAACAAAGTTGTCTTATGACAACCAACCATAAATCGGTTGTCATAGATTATGCGACCTTTTTTCGTACTATTTGCTTACTTTATCATATTTCAAGCCCTAGTGTCAAGCGATTTTTCTACACTTTTTTACCTTAAACGACCCTCTTGAAATGAACGGGAAGGGGTCAGGATTTTCCCCTTGAAATTGAAAAGCCCATTTTTGCTATGTGGATAACTGGGGGTAGCGACACCAGAAGCCAATTCTGTGCGTCTGGCGTGACTTGATTTGGGGTTTGCGAGCATAAAAAAGTTCATATTTATCTGTAAAAGAACAACTTTAGGATATAATATGTGGTTCTTTTTTCTTTTTAATCTCCCTATACAAAAACAAAGTTTTCCCCAGAAGCCCCACAATAGTTCCCAAAAGCGATACCTTCATCTTAAGTTCCTTGTACCACCTATCGTATCTTCTCTTGCAGGTTTCTACGATAAGCGGGGCGATCAAAGAATAATAAGCCATATAATCAAACTCGGGTCGTCTTATTCCTTTGCTGTAATCCAAGTATTTCAATCCGTGAACAAAAATATCATCTACATCTCCTTCTATGCCTAGTTTTTGTTCAATATCTATGCCGAGTTCCCGTTCTATTTGCTCATCTAAAGCGTGGGCAAATTCCTCGCCAATAACCGACCACAAATCAGAAACATTATTATACCATTTTGTCATCTGAACCGACATCCCCGAATAAAAGTTCTCCAAGTTTATTCCTCCATAGTTCGCCTGCCAATCCTTAATAACGAACATTACTGAATGAAACTGCTCGCCATATATTTCTTTGACCCATCTAGTTTTTTGAAGAAGTTGTGCCCCACTTAATAACTTGGTATCTGTCCACGCTAATATCCAATCTGGCTTGAAGTCGTAAGAAGTAGTCCACTCTAAATCCCAGCCCTCTATTTTTTGGTAATCCTTTTTAAGTAAAACAAGGGCATCTTCAAGCCGCTTTTTATCCGTTGCGGAAATATCCTCAGCGAATACAAAAACTCGGAATGGGTACATCATGTTTAGTATTTAACTAAATCTATTTTCTCCTTCTTTTTCTTTGCTTTGGCTCTTCGTCTTCTTGTATATCTAGGCATTTTTCTAAAAATCTATGCAATTAAACTAATTTATAATATAACTTCTCAAGCAGAGCGACATCCCGGATATTGTAAAGTTCCATTTTCTTGCGGGCTTTTTTATCTCCCTTGATACATTTTTTCCAGAGCGATAATCCTTCGTGTTCAACTTTCTGCCCCAATCCGAAGTAATCCGATATATCATTTAACTTATAACTTGGTAAGTAAAGTTGTTTTTTGGCTTCCTTTAAGGTATCAAATACCTTATATTTTGACGGATGGGGCAATCCGTATTGTATGAACTTTGTGGTAGCCCACTTAACATCAAACTGCTTTCCATTATGGGCGACCACCACATCCGCTTCGTCAAATAATTTCCATAATTCCCTCAACAATCGTTTCTCGTTCCAGCCATAAAACATCATTTTTCCATCTAACCATTTACCTGCGAAACACAATATCTTTCCATACTCGGTGATTGACACTATGTCCGTTTCCCACGACTTGCCCCAGAAGGCGCCAAGATTATAGGAAGTTTCTAAGTCAAATAAAAGCACCTTATCGCTTACGAACGGCACATTATCCCGTTCGGCGCATTTAATATGAGAAAGGTAATCGTGATGGTGGGAACAACGGTGATTGACTAGCCATAATATATCACTTTTCTTCAGCTTATTTATATCCAACTTGACAGTGCGTTTTTAAGTTTCTAATATACAAACGGTGCCTAGCGAGCGACCTTGTTTAACCACGAGTTTCTGGCTAGGCGCTTTTATTTTCCAAAGGGGTTAAATAGTTCAAGTTTAGTAACCGACATAATCTATTTTCTCTAATTTCCTCTTCTCTTTTTGTGTTCTTGCCCGCCATATTTCAGATTCGCATAAATTGCATAACATAACCCCTTTACTGAAATGGTTTTTAGGACGGGATATTCTGCAATTTACGCAGGTTTTGTATTTTATCATAGTTTTCTATCTATAAGTTCCGATAACTTATTTATCGCATTTTCCAGCCGACCCAAAACTTCCGTATTCTTTTCAATACTTTTAGTATTGTGGGATAAGTGGTTGGAGAGTAACTGCCTCATAGTCCAAAGCGCATAGATTGCTACTCCGACTCCTCCGGCTTGTAAAACGAGTTGTTCTAGTTGCATATACTTGACAAATAGTTATGTGTTTGGTATAGTGGGGGTGATGATATTAGAAATACTTTTGGGAGCCATATTCGCCTATTTGCTTAATGCATCCCTACACAATAGGGCTATAGAGTGATTATTCTACTAAGGTCTTATTGGCTTCATTTAGGGCCTGTTCTATGGCCTTTTTTGTTTGAATAACTGCCTGTAGGCCAGCCACTTTTCCATATTCTTCTAATAGCCTACCCACATAAATTCTTAATTTGGGACTTAAAATCAATCTACCGGCTCTTATGATCGTGTAACCCCCTACTCCTAAAACTGCAAAAGCTGGTGCAAATGTGGCCGCAGCTCCCAATCCGCCAATACCAACAATGGCGGCAACTTGTTGTACTAATCTATTTTTAATACCAACCGCCAACATCATATTTTGGAACGCCCTACCAATAGCTGTATCTGCTTCCTGAGCCGCCTTAGGTGCTATGTTTTCTAATGCAGTAAAAAATGCACTTTGCTTTTGAAGAGATTGTTTAACCGCCACATTTGTAGCCTTCTTTTCTAGGAAGTCATTAACCGTTCCTCGTAATTCTCTATTAACAAAAGACAGGGCATTGTCGCTCTTTGGGTCAAAAATATGGGGTTTCTGTTTTTTTACCCATATATCAAATTCTTTCCTTACTCTTAAAAGCGAAGAACCGTTGGATTGAGCCGAATTCAATCTACGAGTTAATTCTACAATTAATTTATCAGCCAACTTTGCATTATCACCAACCAAAAGAGGGCTTCTCGTGAGTTCTTTTTTTGTATTTTTTAATAATACCTGCAATTCTTTTTTTGAATAGGTGAAATCGTTAGCCTTAAGTTGTGCCTCAAGGGTTTGCGCCAAATTCTTATTATGGGTTTTAATTATGTTATAATTTTGCTGAAATGTTTTAAGTTTATCAACTCCCTGAACCTGTAAAACTGCTTTTTGTGCAGCTAGTTCCTTGGATGTGGGAGCAACTATGGATTTCTTTAATGGACCAAATCCCGCTTCAGTAGTTCTAGCCACTTCAGCTCTTTGAACGGTTGGAGTTCTTATTGGTCTAGT
>C687J35021_10000651_pt1 | contig 27190 bp, 25 predicted proteins | sample RifCSPhighO2_12_FD_35021 | JGI IMG/M metagenome (IMG submission 35021) | reverse complement strand
AAGCCGACGGGCTCTGCATAGGGATTTTTTACCAAAAAAATACCCGTGTTCCGCAAAAGCCCTGCTGAGAAAAGAGTTTCGTAATTCACGATATAACAATGGTTGGACGGATACTAAAACTCCTAAATCGGGAAATTCATGGGTTGCATGAAGCGGCTTTTCTTCTGGCTTTTTTCGCCTTTTCTTCACAGCTCTTGGCTTTGGTCAGGGATCGGCTTTTGGCTCATGAGTTTGGCGCGGGAGTGAGCTTGGATATATATTACGCGGCATTCCGTATTCCTGATTTCATCTTTATAACTATTGGTTCGCTTGTTTCCGTAAGTGTTCTTGTACCTTTTCTTATTGAGAAAATAGACAAGACGGATGATAAAGGCGCAAGATTCACCAATAGCATATTTACCGTTTTTTTCGGGTTTATTGTTTTGTCCAGTGTTTTGGCGTTTCTTCTCATGCCTTATCTCGTTAAGTTGGTTTTTCCGGGTATTACTCGGCCTGAACTTGTGGCCGAGCTTGTGTCTTTAAGCAGAATTTTACTTTTATCGCCCATATTTTTGGGGCTGTCCAATTTTTTCGCCAGCATCATTCAAGTGTACAAAAGATTTTTGGTCTATGCCGTAAGCCCGCTCCTTTATAATCTCGGAATTATAGCGGGTATTGTCTTTTTTGCTCCCACTTACGGCATTCGCGGGGTGGTATTCGGCGTGATTCTCGGCGCGGCGTTGCACTTTGCTCTTCAGTTTGCCGCTATTTTTAAAGACGGCATGTTCCCAAGATTTACTTTTTCAATAAATTACAGAGATATAAAGAGAGTCGTTTTGCTCTCATTTCCCAGAACTGTGGCGCTTTCTTCAACTCATTTGTCTTTGCTTTTTTTGTTCGGTTTTGCGTCGCTAATGAAGGATGGGTCCATTGCCATTTTCAATTTGGCCTTTAACCTCCAGTCTGTTCCTCTGGCTATCATTGGCGTGAGTTATTCAATGGCCGCTTTTCCTACCCTAAGCCGGCTTTTCGGAAGCGGAGAAATAGACAAATTCATGAGCCATATAATTTCCGCTGTTCGGCATATAATTTTTTGGTCTTTGCCCGTTACCGCTCTTTTTATAACGTTGCGCGCTCAAATTGTCCGCACGATATTAGGTTCTGGCGAATTTGGCTGGTCTGATACAAAATTGACAGCTGCCGCTTTCGCGTTATTCGCTTTGTCCGCCATTGCTCAGAGTGTGTCGTTAATTTTGGTCAGAGGATATTATTCCGCTTCGAAGACTGTCAGGCCTCTATTTATTAATCTTGTTTCCTCAGCAATTACGGTAGGGGTCACTATATTTTTGATCAAAGCCCATGCGGCTTCGGGCGCTTTTCAGGAGACGTTTGATGCCGTTATGAGGGTGGGTGGGTTGCAAGGAAGTATTGTGCTTATGCTACCTTTGGGTTTTGCCGTCGGCACCATCATCAATGCTGTCATCTTATGGATATATTTTGAGACAGATTTCCGGTCCATGAGATACGCGGTTAGCAAGACTTTTTTTGACAGTTTGTCGGCATCCGTAGCGATCGGCGGAATATCCTACCTATCTTTGAAGGTTTTTGACAATCTATTTAACGTCAATACTTTGTTGGGAATTTTTGCTCAGGGATTTATGGCGGGCATGATGGGCATAGCGTCGGGTATTATTGTTCTTAAAATGCTGAAAAATCAGGAAATTATGGATATTTGGAAGACTGTGCGCAAGCGCGTCTGGAAAAGTGAAATCATTCAGCCAGAAACGCAAGTTTAGATCCTTTTTAGCAAAGTGTAAAAGACTAAGATTTGCAACTGCTCACAATTCTGCATGGTGTCATTCCGTCCGTGCCGTGCCCGCTGTATCCTAAGTGAAGTTTGATAGGTAGGAAATCCAAGCTGTAACATTCGACCTCTCTTCCTTTACCGCGAGCGTGATCATTTCTTCTATTGGGATAACAAGAATAGTTAATATTAATATAGCCACAACCGTTGATATTGTGGACAAATAATTTTTAGAACAGTAGCTGACTCTGATATTTTAATTATTGAGATATATTGCTGGGGGCATCTATGTCACTAGCTGGATAATGCCATATATTAAAAAAAGGGCCCCAAATACAGCAAGACACATAAAAAAGATATTTAGAAATCTTGTGGACGCCTGGCCGAAGGTCTGCTATCATTCCATACACACCCTATGAATATACATGGGGCTAATTTTGTTTTTACATGAAAAAGGAGGAAAAAATTAAAAATAGCGGAGTCAAAAGTGGGGAAAAGATTATTGTGCGTGGCGCCAGGACCCATAATTTGAAAAATATTACAGTTGAGATGCCGAGAAATAAAATGATTGTTTTTACCGGTTTGTCCGGATCGGGAAAATCTTCCCTGGCTTTTGATACGATATTCGCGGAAGGACAGAGACGTTACGTGGAGTCGCTTTCAGCATATGCGAGGCAGTTTTTGAATACCATGCAAAAGCCGGACGTGGATGAGATAGAGGGTTTATCACCGGCAATTTCTATTGATCAGAAGTCAAGATCAAACAATCCTCGATCAACTGTGGCGACTATTACCGAAATATATGATTATCTGCGTATATTGTTCGCGCGCGTCGGACATCCTCATTGTTTGATATGCGGCAGGGAGATCAAGCGTTTATCTCACGAAGAAATCATGGATACCATTGTTCGTACAGTCCAGCATGTTACGCGAACTTTGCCGTCCGAAAAAGTAATGAGCGTTCCCGTTAAGTCGGAAAAAATCAGAATATATGCCCCTGTCGTGGTGGGACGAAAAGGGGAATATTATCAGCTTCTTTATGATCTTTTGGGCAAGGGTTACTCGGAGGTAAAGGTGGACGGGTCGAGAAAAAAACTGAGGGAGCAGATAATTTTATCAAAAAATAAAAAGCATGATATTGATGTACTGGTTGATGAGTTTTTTATAAGCGAGTTTGAGACAGCTTCCGATAAGCGGAAGAACTCTGAGGTTAAAGAGGATTGGCGTGAACGTTTGAGCGAGGCGATAGAGCGCGCCCTGGCGGAGACGGGCGGGTTGCTCAAACTGGAACTACCGGGTCATTCGGATGGTTCCGACGCGGGTAAGTATGATGAGCATTTAATATCGTCAAAATTCATGTGTCCTTATGACGGCTTTTCCTATCCCGAGATTGAACCTAGACTATTTTCATTCAATTCGCCATACGGCGCCTGCTCGGAATGCAACGGGCTAGGTACGCGTCATTTCTTTGGAAATGAGAAATGTCCTCGATGCCATGGGGCGCGGCTTAGAGATGAAGCTCTTGGTGTTGTTATACAAGGCAAAAACATCGTTGAAACCACCAATATGTCCATCGCTGATTGTCGCGATTTTTTCGGATCACTCAAGATATCGGAAAAAGAAAGAAATATATCAAAAGTGATAATAAAGGAAATTGAATCTCGTTTGACATTCATGATTAATGTGGGTATTGAATACTTATCGTTGGATCGTAGAGCGCACACATTGTCCGGAGGCGAGTCTCAGAGAATACGCTTGGCATCCCAGCTCGGCTCCGGACTTGTAGGCGCGCTTTATGTTTTGGATGAACCGACTATAGGATTACATCCAAAAGATAATGATCGGCTTATAAAGACCTTACTCCGACTCAGGGATTTGGGTAATACCATTATTGTTGTGGAACACGATGAAGACACTATTTTTTCTTCCGATTATTTGGTGGATATCGGGCCCGGAGCGGGAGTTCATGGCGGAAAGATAGTAGCGAGTGGATATTTGGAGGATTTGCTTGAGAATAATGGTTCGCGTAAAGAAAAAAATAAGTCATCCGAAAAGGAATCTTTGACTCTTAAATATTTGAGAGGGGAGGAAAGTGTCGGCGTTCCCACCTTGAGAAGAACGTCTGAGGCGGGCAAGATAATGATACGCAACGCAAACATATTTAACATAAAAAAAATGGACGTGGATATTCCTCTCGGCAAACTGGTAATCATTACCGGTGTTTCTGGCTCAGGCAAGTCGTCATTCATGTACGAGATAGTATATAAGAATCTTCAGGCGCGGCTACTCCGGAAATACAGATCCAATGAGATTTTCAATTGCTCCTCTTTTTCTGGTACGGAATATTTGGGAAGGGCAGTGCTCATTGATCAAGCTCCGATAGGCCGTACGCCGAGATCCAACCCGGCCACATACACAGGCGCGTTTGGCCATATAAGGGATCTTTTCGCGTCCAGTGAAGAAGCGAGAATTCGCGGATGGAGGGCCAATCGGTTTTCTTTTAACATCAAAGGCGGGAGATGTGAGGCGTGCCAGGGTAATGGCGAAATCGCTGTTGAAATGCATTTTCTCCCGACCGTTTACGTGCCGTGTGATATTTGCGGAGGAAAAAGATTTATGAAGGAAACTCTTGAAGTAAAATATAAGAAAAAAAATATTTATGACGTGCTCAAAATGACCGTTGAAGAAGCGTTAGATTTTTTTGAAGACATACCGGCTATATATGATCGGATGAAGACTCTCAATGATGTCGGCTTGGGATATCTGGAGCTCGGCCAGTCTGCCACTACGTTATCCGGAGGTGAGGCCCAAAGGGTGAAAATTTCTTCCGAGCTATACAGGCCCCATGTGGAGAAAACAATATATCTGTTGGATGAACCGTCAATAGGACTGCACTATGAAGATGTGAAAAAGCTCATAGAGATTTTACACAAGCTGGTGGACAGGGGAAATACCGTATTGGTCATAGAGCATAATATAGATATCGTCAAAAATGCCGACTACATTATTGATATTGGCCCTGACGGGGGAGAAAGCGGAGGGAAAATAGTGGCTAAGGGACTGCCGGAAGAGGTTGCTACAAAGACGAGTCATACGGCCGAATATCTGAGACGGGCACTGAAATGAAATAGTCAATAGTTGATAGAGAAGCAGAATTTAGCTAGAAAACAAAATACTTGCCGGACTCTCGCCTTCCTGTCTTCGCACAAGGCTACGACAAGGCACAGCGCGGAAATGACAGCCACCAGGGTGTGAGATGTTACTAGTCCATCTATTGACAAATCCAAATGCCCGTATAATATATATAAGGTTTTGATTTTGGTTCCCGTGTTTTGAGAGTTCACGGAAGCCAAACCGGCGGGGCGTTGGTACACGTTTCGCGATGAGTCATCCGACGTTCCTGCCGCGCTTTCCACGAAAATTCCCACCTTTTCGTGGTTTGGAGGCAACCCCTCCAAAAGCGGTGAAGCGCCTCCTCGGCTCTGTCTAGGTGACCATTCTGACAAGGCGCTTCACCGTCAATTTCCGAGGGGTCCAGTCCCCCCCCCTCGGCTTATGGCCTGTACTGAACATTCAGGCCAAGCGGTGGAGTATCCCACCAGTCCAAAATAAGCCCCCCTCCTTGGACGGGTACTCCACCGCAACAAATTTTGTTCTTTAAGTTGATTGAAGCGGATGCCATATTACATGGTCATCCGTTTTTTTATATCCAAGAATGTCAACACTAAGTGTTGACATTCTTGGATGTTTTGATGAGACGGAGGATATGAGTTAATATATGCTGACTATCATGAAAAATTTCAATAAAAAAGATCTTCCCGACGCGCCGGGAATTTACTTCTTCAAAAAAGGGGACGATGTTCTTTATATCGGCAGAGCAACTTCTCTAATGGACCGAGTTTCCAGTTATTTTTCAAACGATCTCGCTATTACTCGCGGGCCGATTGTGGCGCGTATGGTTGAAGAGGCCGACAGAGTCGAACATATTCAGACAGATTCTGTTCTGGAGGCCGTCATACTGGAATCAAATCTGATAAAAAAATATTATCCAAATGCGAATACAGCCGACAAAGACGATAAGAGCTTCTCGTATGTCGCGTTTACTGACGAGGATTTCCCTAGGATTCTTACCGTACGCGGCAAAGATCTTGAAAGCGGCAATCCCGGTTATAAAATCAAACACATTTTCGGACCTTATACGCAAGGCGCCGTGCTCAGAGAAGGCATGAGAATTATAAGAAAAATATTTACTTTCAGGGATAAATGCGTGCCGGTAAGCGAAAAGTCGGGAACGTATTCCAAGAGTAGCCGGCCTTGTTTCAACAGGCAGATCGGCCTGTGCCCTGGAGTTTGCACGGGAGAAATAAACAAGCGCGACTATGCTAAAATTATCAGAAATATTAGATTATTTTTTGAAGGCAAAAAAAACATATTGTTACGCTCACTTTGCCAAGATATGCGAAATTACGCAAAAAATCAGGAATTTGAAAAAGCGGAGAGTGTCAAAAGGACAATTTTTGCTCTGGAGCACGTTCAGGATATTTCTTTGATCAAGCATGATGACGATCTAGCTGGCGCCGGCCAGAGGCAAGAAAGAAAGGATACTCGGATATTTAGGATGGAAGGATATGACGTGGCTCACATGGCCGGACGCGACATGGGAGGGGTAATGGTAGTCATGGAGGATAAGCATGTAAAAAAATCGGATTACCGGCTGTTCAAGATACGCCGTCAAAAAGGCCCCGATGACACCGCGGCGCTAGAGGAGACGCTTCTGAGGCGATTCGGCCACAACGAATGGCCTTTCCCGGATGTTGTCGTGGTGGACGGAGGGGTGGCGCAAAGAAATACCGCTTTACGCGTTATAAAAAATAAAGGGATTAACGCCGAGGTGTTTTCCGTCGTCAAAAATGACAGGCATAAGCCGTTAAAAATACTTGGCAATGAAAATCTGGCTCGAAATTTTAAGAAAGAGATTTTAATAGTCAACAGTGAGGCGCATCGTTTTGCCATCAAATATCACCGAAAGATGAGAAAAATCATCAAGTAAAGAATGTCAACACTTAGTGTTGACATTCTTGGTAAGGTAGAAAATATATCATGCGGATTGTCAACTTTGCAAACAGGGGAATATGAATTATCATTGTTTTTGGCTGGGCGGAATGAAAAGGGGGAACCATTCTCTAAATCGCAGCATTCCGCTTGGCCGACCAAATATTTTTGGTTGGGGCAGGGGGCTTTTCTGAAATGCTCAGCATCTACTATCCAGGAAGTACCTTGCACCCAACCTTGTTCTTTCGTTACGCCAGATTCATGCAATCTGGCTTTTTTGTAAATGAAGAATGTCAACGCTAAGCGTTGACATTCTTGGGAGAAAATATGCCGATTACCGATTGTTTCTTGTTTAAAGAGTTTTGTCTACGATCTCCTTCCTCAGTTTGGAGATTACGTCTTCAATAGAAAGAGTTCCCAGCTTGCTTTCCCTGTGCTCCAGAGCGGCCGAGTTATTAGAAGCCTCTTTGTCTCCGATAACAATCCAGTAAGGAATTTTTTGCATCTTTATTTCTCTGACGCGTTTGCCAATACTGATATTCGGATCTGTCAATTCGGCTCTTATTCCCGCGCCGTTTAATTCCTCCAATGCCCTTCCGGCCGCTTCAGTATGCTTGTCACTTACAGCCAGGATGCTTATCTGTACAGGTGAAAGCCAAAGAGGAAACGCTCCCGCGAAATGTTCAATAATTATGGAAAGAAATCTTTCAATCGATCCCATTATCGCGGCGTGTATCATAACAATTCTTTCTTTGTCGCCTTTTTCGTTGATGCAGAATAGATCAAACCGCTCCGGTAAATTCATGTCTAGCTGGATAGTGGCTACCTGATGTTCTCTTCCCAATGCGTCCTTTCCCATGAAATCAATCTTAGGCCCGTAGAAAGCCGCTTCACCAGCGCATTCTGTATAATCGCTCTTTTTCTCTTTTACCAGCTCCCTAAGTTCGTTTTCGGATTTTATCCATGTCTCTTCGTCACCGAGATATTTGTCCATATTGTCCGGATCATGAAGAGAAATTCTGACAGATAATTCAAAGCCGAACGCGCCATAGAATTTTGCTATGATATCCCAAATCTTAGACATCTCATTCTTGACGTCATTACTCCTGCAAAAGACATGCGCGTCATCCTGAGTGATAGCTCTGACTCTGGACAGCCCCGCGAGTTCTCCAGACTGCTCATCTCGGTACACTTTTGTCGTTTCGGCATAACGCTGGGGCAGGTCGCGATAACTCCAAGGTTTGCGGGCGAAAATCTGCGTATGATGCGGGCAACTCATGGGCTTCATCACAAACTCATGTTTTTCTCTGGTTTTTATTTTAAAAAGCTCCTCTTGAAATTTATCCCAATGTCCGCTTTTTTCATACAGATCTTTTTTTGTTATATGAGGAATGTCCACTTTCACATACCCGTGTTTTTGTCTAAGCTGCCAGACATAGCTGTCTAAAAGGTCGCGCATCAACGTGCCTTTGGGGGTCCAAAGAGGTAGCCCTCCACCGATTAAATCGGAAAACGTAAATAGATCAAGCTCTTTGCCCAGCTTTTTATGATCTCTTTTTTTTGCCTCCTCCCTTTGCTCGGAATATTCGTCAAGTTCGTCTTTGGTACTGAAAGCAAGACCGTAAATTCTCAAGAGCATTTTATTTTTTTCATCGCCTTTCCAATATGCTCCCGCGACTTTGTCTAGCCGCCACGAGTTCCGCGGAATGTGAGCGGAGGGGTTATCTACATGGCCTCCTCGGCACAGATCAGTAAAATTTCCTGATGTATATATCGTGATAACTTCGTTTTTTGCCGATATTTCGCGAATGAGCTCCAGTTTGTAAGGATTGCCTTTAAAAATTTGTTGTGCTTCGTCAGGTGTGACAGTTTTATCCTCAAACAATTGCCATGATTTTACTATTTCTTTCATCTTGTCTTCTATCCTCGCGAGATCTTTGTCGGATATTGCCGAGGCGCAATCAAAATCATAATAAAATCCGTTGTCTATAGCGGGGCCGATTGTGGGTTTGGCTTCAGGATACAGCTCCAATACGGCGGCGGCCAGAAGGTGAGCCAGAGAATGCCTGATTTTTGATATGTGATCGTCGTTGCCACTCATGAGCAGATGATAGCAGAAAGACGTTAAGTTTAGAAGGGAATAATAAAAAAACCAAACAGATGCGGTGCTGTTTGGTATTGTGTGTGAATTTTACGCTTTTTGGCGGAGGGATTTGCTCTCCCAACTATCGGAGCACCCTTTTACATGCAAATATGCCGCTATGAGCTTGGCGACCTCATGCTTCGTGCTTATCACACAGCCAGCATTTGAAAGGGCGTGTTGATGATGGTGGTTGTTGCTCACCGCGTATACCGTGTAGTCTTCCTGCAGAAGCTTGCAGGCGAGCGGCAACGTATCAGGAGTCGAGCTGGCTTTGCGTTCAGGTGTTAAGTTGCCGTCAAGCACCACGATCTTTATTGTTTCGTCCCATGCCAAAATTTGCTCCGCTTTAACCGTGTTTTGCGCGGGTATAAGACGCAAATCGTAAGTTTCAAAGAGCTCAGACATAATGTGGCGCATGCGATCGTCATCTTCCACTACAAGTACATTTGTCATTTTTTGCCGTAGAGTTGAATTTTTGTGCTGTTCAATATCATTTAAGCATGATGAGGTAAAAAAGTCAACTCAGGGCCCTGGCCCTGTAACTGTTCACAACTCTGAGGGGTGTCATTCCCGCGAAGGCGGGAATCTAGCAAGCATTTGAATCTGGATTCCCGCCTTTGCGGGAATGACAGAAGAAAAAAGTGTTACAGTTGGCGGATTACTCGGCTCTGTGAGCAGATACGGGCCCTTATCTTCAATGTTGAATGAAATAGCTACAATCCTTTCACTTTATCCACGAGGATGCTGGGAGTATCATTACGCAAAGAGAATTTCCCCTTGATGGCGATACAGGATTCGGGAGTCAGCAGGGTTTTGTATTCCGTAAGCACTCTGGGGAATACGACCGTTTCTATTGATCCGGTATAGTCCGCTATTCTCATAAACATCATTTGCTCGCCTTTTTTAGTCAGTAAGGGTTTTACTTCTTCCACAATTCCGGCTATCACCGTCGTCATCCCTTCCTTCAGTTCTTCTTTGATCTTTTTTATACTATTCCCTTGCCGCGTCAATTGATCTTTTACGCGGTCCAAAGGATGTCCGGAGATATATAGCCCGAGAAGCTCTTTTTCCCACGCAAGCATATCATTCATGGTTGCTTTTTCCGCCGGCGCCATTTTTATCCCCGTGTTTTCTTCGGAAAGCCCGCCGAACAATGAATCATGATTGCTGTTTTTAGACTGTTCTTTATTATAAGCGAGAAGATCCTCTATATTGGCGAGCATGGTACCTCTTTCACCGAAGGAATCCAACGCACCGCATTTGACCAGAGCTTCCAGGGATTTTTTGTTCAGATTTCTATCTTTAACTCTATCCAGAAAATCCGATAATGATTTGTATTTTCCGTTTTTTTCACGCTCATCAATTATGATTTGCGCTATTCCGACCCCAAAGTTTTTTATAGTTGTCAGCCCAAAACGAATTTTTTCTTCATCGTCGGGTTTGCCGGAGCCGACGACCGCAAAGTCGGCAAAGCTCTCATTGATATCCGGGGGTAAAACCGGAATATTCATTCGCTTGCACTCCGAGATTATTTCTCCGATTTTTTCCACATCTCCGGAGTCCGCCGTGAGCACGGATGACATATACACGGCGGGGAAATTGGCTTTCATGTAAGCGGTCTGGTACGCCACGCGGCCGTAGCTAGCGGCATGGGCTTTATTGAATCCATACGCGGCAAAAGGCTCTATGAGCTTCCATAGGGCGCCGGCTTTCTTGCCATTCATGCCATTTTTCTCTAGGCCTTGAATAAGTTTTTCTTTTTGAGCTTCCATTTCTTCGGGGATTTTTTTGCCCATGGCTTTACGAAGTTTATCTGCCTCAAGCCATGTATATCCGGCAAGATTTATGGCGATGAGGAGAACGTCGTCCTGGTATGTTATAACCCCGTATGACTGATCCAAAATATTTTTCATTCTTGGATCCAGGTAAGATACCAGATGCTGGTTATGTTTTCGCTCTATGTACTGTGGAATGGATTCCATGGGGCCAGGGCGATAAAGGGCGACCATGGCGTTGATATCAAAAATACTTGTCGGCTTCAGCTGTTTCAGGTAGGCGGTCATGCCGGAGCCGTTCATCTGGAAGAGTCCGGCTGTTTCGCCTCGGGACAAAAGATCAAAAGTCTTGACATCATCCACCGGGATTTTTTCTATATCTATGTTTGCGCCGTAGCGCTTGTTGGCATGATCTACCGACTCTGCCAAAATTGAAAGATTCTTGATTCCCAGGAAATCAAATTTCAAAAGTCCGGCATTGTTCTCGTCAATTGAATACATGTCATACTGAGTGATGATTTTATTTTCTCCTTTGGTGTCGTATTGCAAAGGGACAATATCGGTTAGCGGGACAGGAGATATAACCACGCCTGCCGCGTGCACGCTGATATGCCGGGCGCACCCCTCAATTTTTTTTGCGATGTCCATTATTTCTTTTGAGGTCTGATCTTCTTTATATTTTTTCGCAAGTTCAGGGACAATTTCAAGAGCGCGGTCTATGGTCATGGGAAACCCCTGCGATCCCATCGGTATCATTTTTGCAAGTTCATCGCCTACGCCGTAGGGATGTCCGAGCGCTCTGGTGACGTCGCGGACAGAGCCGCGCGCCATCATTGTTCCGAAAGTTCCTATTTGCGCTACTTTGTCCACACCATATTTATTTTTCGTGTATTCTATAACTTCATCCCGTCTGTCGTCAGCATAATCCATGTCTATATCGGGAGCGGACGGTCTTTCAGGATTGAGAAATCGTTCAAACGGAATTTTGTATTCAAGGGGGTTTACATTGGTAATGCCTGCAAGGTAGGTGACGAGCGAACCGGCAACCGATCCTCGTATAGTCGTCAATATTTTGCGTTCATGAGCGAAGCGAAGCAGGTCTCCTACGACCAAAAAATACGGCGCGTATCCTTTCTGGAAAATAATCCCCAGCTCGTATTCTAGCCGTTTTTTGACTTCTTCCGTCGGCTTGACTCCGCGTCTATCCATTCCCGACTCCACTATTCTCCTGAGTTCTTCATCATATGATAATCCGCTTTCAACCTTGTATTCCGGAAAAAGCCACTTGCCGAGTTCCAGCGAAAGATTGCATTTATCGGCGATCTTTCCCGCGTTTTCATACGCGCCGTTGAAATCTCTCAACACCTCTTTCATTTTTGCGCTAAGTTGAAAAGAGTAATCGTTCTCACTTCGGCCAAAGGCCCTTCTTTCGCTGAAATCGCCGGAGGTTTGGACGGAAAGCAATGTGTCTCGGGCTTTTTTGTCTTCAGGGTCTATGTAGTAAATATCGTGCGCGCCAACGAGCTCTGCTCCCGTTTGCTCTGAAAGTTTTTTAATATCCGGCAAAATTTTTTCGTGCTCTTCATCTTGAGGATGGCGAGTCACTTCCAAATAAAAATTATCACGGCCGAAAATTTCGCCGTAAGCGCGTGTTTTGCTCTTGGCGCCGTCAAAATCACCAACTCTAAGCATGTTTGATATTTCTCCGTTTCCGGCCGGAGAAATACATATCAGATGACTTCCGTATTTACGAAGGAGTTCGTCATCGATTCTCGGCTTGTAATAGAACCCCTCAAGGTTGGAGTACGTAACGAGCTTGATTAGGTTTCTGTAGCCGTCATTGTCTTTTGCCAACAATATCAATCTCGTTCGTTTGTTGTCTATACCGGCTTGCTTGTCAAATCTCGTACGCAGGGCTTTGTAAGCGTCTATGCCGAGTATGGGCTTCACGCCCTGCTGTTCACATTCTTTGTAAAATTCAATCGCCCCATATAGATTGCCGTTATCGGTCAGGGCGAGTGCTTCCATGCCGTCTTTTTTCGCTGATTTTACCAGCTCCGGCAGTCGTGGCAGGGCGTTTAAAAGGGAATAGTGGGAGTGGGTATGAAGATGAGTAAATTTCGGCATAATTGTTTAAAGTATAGCGAATTTGAGCCAGACCACAAACAACAATATTTCCACTGAATTTCTCTTGATGTGGTGGGAGTGTATGGTATAGTATGAATTAGGACTTACGCAGTCGGCGCATTTCTTCGTTGCAAACTCCGTTTGCTCCCGCAATGTATAAGTATACATTTTGGTCGCAATCCTCGCTTGCGCCTCGAACTGCATCCAACTGCGTAAGTCCTATGAATATCAATGTAGATACCGCTTAACGAATAGTGCACGCGAATAAAATTTATAAGCTTTCTAAAATTTATGGATAACGTTGAATTTGAAGGTGATAGGACTTATGTTTCTCCTGTGGTTGCAAGCGGGGAAAAGAAGGGTTCTTTCTTGACTAAACTTGCCATGAAGATGGGAGCCAAATCCTATGCTCAGGCGCAAATATATTTGCTCGGCGTGGCGATCGTTGTGGTTATTATTACAATTATAGTCATTTCAACCCAGTTTGGTGGAGGAGGCGGAGGAGATTTGCCTTCGGGTATTATAGATCCCGCGGAATTTCCTATATAATATTAGAACTTACGCAATCGGCATGGCTGGAGGATTTCCTCTTCCCCTCTTTAGAAGAGGGGAAGAGCCGAGGTTTCCGAGGTGATGGGGTGCCCCCAACAATTTTCACTTTAAAAAAGGAGAATCCCAACCCGTTGCGCACGTTCTAAGTATATAATTTATTGAAACTAATGTTTGGAAATAAAAATATTTCAAAAAAAAGAGGATTTACCCCGTTAGAAAATCATAAAACAAAAGCCAGTTCCTTTTTTAGTTTTTTGCAATGTAAATCTTTGTCAGCTGGTAGCTGTGACCGCCGTAATTTTCTAACGGGGTTTACCCTAATTGAACTACTTGTTGTAATCTCCATCATCGGGCTTTTGTCCTCCGTGGTTTTCGCCAGTTTGAATAATGCGAGGCAAAAATCTCGTTTTGCAAAAAAACAGGTAGAGTTGCAGCAGCTATTGAACGCTGTTCAATCGTACAATCTTGATACAGGTAGTATGCCTGAGAACGTTAATGGTACCTCATGGTGCGTTGTAGGGACGATATATGCCGGTAAGGTTTGTTTGAATGAATTGGTGCCAAAATATTTTTCAAGTTTACCCCAGTCTCCAGATACTGGCACATATTATTATTATAATGCTAGTTATTATGGTTTGGTCTCTTCTCGCATGATTCCTGCTACTTACGGTCCAGGATATAGAGGGTGGCATTGTTCGGACGCAACAGGAGGAGCGGCTGACAAGATTTATTGTTTGGAATTTCTTAAATAAAGCGTTTTAAAGTATTTTATGATCATCACCAAAAAAGGATTCACATTAATAGAGCTTCTAGTCGTGATCTCCATCATCGGGCTTTTGTCCTCCGTGGTTTTAGCCAGTTTGAATAATGCGAGGTCTAAGGCGAGGAATGTTAAAAGGATTAGTGATATTAAACAATACTCGCTTGCCATGGAGTTGTATTATGATTCGGCGGGTAAATATCCTTATCCAAATACCACTGGATGGGTTTGCTTGGGAGATTATAGTGATGATAAATGCTGGTCGGGTACTTATTTTGAAAACGAAGCGTTAAAGACTGCGCTTTCAACTTATTTGCCGGGTTTGCCCGCGGGCGACAAAGTTTCTTCGTGGGTAGGTTATATATATAGGTGTTACTTGGGTAGCTCCAATTGTACTAATGTTGATATAAGATGGTTTTTGGAGGGAGATGGGGTTTCTTGTGGACGTGGGACAGAAATTTCTGGAAGCTATACCAATGCAACATATTGTCGACTAATATGGCCCTGACTAACATTATCAATTAAGGCTGTTCTATAAGTTGAAAACACAAGGCAAAATGATCATCGGTATAGATGAGGTGGGGAGAGGTCCCATCGCGGGGCCTGTCGCGGTATGCGCTTTTTTACTTAAAGACAAAAAGATACTGAGATACTTCAAGCTTCCCTTGGATTCCAAACAATTATCGGCGGAGAAAAGGGAAGAGATTTTTGAAATTATAAATAAATTCCGTTTGGAAAACCGATGCGAACACTCAGTGAGTTTCGTGTCTCCAGCCGTTTTGGACAAAATAGGCATCACAAAATCTATTAAGCTCGCTATAGCCAGGAGCTTGGCAAGGATGGAGGTGAAAAGTAACGAGTGTCAAATTTATCTGGATGGTCTTCTGGAAGCGCCTTTTAAGTTTACCAATCAAAAGACCGTTATAGGCGGGGATAGGACGATAAAAGTAATAGGTCTCGCGTCAATTGTGGCAAAAGTCGCGAGGGATAGGCGTATGGAAATAGCCGGCTGCAAGTTCTCTTCATACTCTTTTGAAAAAAATAAAGGATATGGCACTAGAGAACATTTCAAACTTCTTGAAAAATTTGGTGTTTGCGATTTGCATAGGCGGAGTTTTCTTAAGAGTAATACTAATAAGATAAGCACGAAGTACGAAATCCTGGTTCGACAAGCTCACCATCCTGAAGAATTTGAAGGAGAAATTCGAAAAAATTGTAAATTCAAAAAAGAAGAGGAAAAGAAAGACACCCCATCCTCAGATAAGCACCAAGCACCAAATAACAAATTCGAAAAGGAAGAATTAAGAATAAGAAAGGCGCTTTTACCTCTAAATCCCCTTCGCTCGAAGCGAGCTTCGGCGGAGCAAGGGAGGGGAGGGGGAGAAATTTCTAATATCTAAGGGAAGAGAAAGAGGGGGGTAAAGAGAAAATTTCTCCTTCGAATTCCTCAGGATGGTGAAGCAATTGAACCATAATTTCCAATTGAAGGACATTTGACATGAACAATTGACAATTGACCGAAGCAAAGATTTCGGGACAAGCAATTTATAATGGGAGTCCTAAACACATCAACGGCAAGTACCGTTGAGGTGTTTGATTCCTCGCTAAAAATCAGGGCTTTTTGCCGGTAGAAATATGACCTATTACAGCTCGTTTTTGCTTCAATTCATGGTATAATCCGTTTATGATAGACTTGAATGAAAAACCAGAACATTCCGCTATGAAAAAAGCCTTGTTAGTAGTTCTAATCGTGGGAATCGCGGCTTTTTTGGCGTATCAGCAATTTACTTTGCTTAGGTTGTCACGGGATATTGATGACTTGCGATCCGATACCGCTTCTACCACGGCCAAAATCGCCCAAAACATGACCGTCCTTTCTGATAGTTTGACGACAAGGCAACAGGAAGCGATATCGGAGCTTTCAAACGCTCTCAATGAGAAACAACAGCAGATAGAGTCCAAAGTTGGCGGGGTTGAGCAGAGTGTGGGGAAGATATCTGGCACAGTGTCAACCTTGGAAAAATTAAGCAAAACGGATCCGGAGTTGCTACAAAAATACTCTAAAATATTTTTTCTGAATGAGCATTATTCGCCGCCGAGGCTGGTGGAAATTTCCAAGGGATATTTGTATAGTGAGGATAGTCCGGAGTCAATTCATGCCGAGGTCTGGCCTTATTTGGAAGATATGCTCAGGGCGGCAAAGAGGGATGATGTGGAACTTTTCGTAAAATCCGCATTTCGTTCATTTGACGAGCAGAGAAACATTAAATCGTCCTATTCCGTCACCTACGGGGCCGGAACTGCCAATACTTTTTCAGCAGACCAGGGTTACTCGGAGCATCAGCTTGGCACCACGGTAGATTTCATAACAACGGGACTGGGAGGCCGACTGGAGGGTTTTGATGCCACGGCAGCTTACGCGTGGTTGGAAAAAAATGCGTATAGATACGGATTTGTATTGTCGTATCCGAAAAATAACAGCTATTACGTATACGAACCATGGCACTGGAGATATGTTGGCGTCAAATTGGCCAGATACCTTGATAGGCAAGACAAATATTTCTACGATTTGGAACAGCGGCAAATAGACAGTTATCTAGCTGATATGTTTGATTGAGCGATGGGTAAGAGCCTGTTCATAATCTAATGGCAGGCAAGCGTTGTTTCCATTCATTAATTTGCGGTTAGATTATGAACAGGCTCTAAGGACTTCTGGTAAATTTTCGCGTTATCATAGACAAAGCGGGGCATTAGAAATTTTTTCTTCACCGACATGGCCGCTTTTTTGCCTATCTTTATTCCGAGCCGGGGCTCGTCGTGAAGATGGATTATTTTTTTTGCTATTGTCTCTGGGCTTACCACCAGAAAGCCGGTTTGCCCATCTTTGATCTGTATCATTGGCCCGCTTGTTTTTCTCGCGATTACCGGCCGCGCTTTCCACATCGCTTCTGTTATAGTCAAGCCGAACCCTTCTCGCGTGCTCGCCTGTATCACGACGTCGCTCATCAATTGCAAAGCGTTGATGAATAAATCATCCGAAGCGTCCTTTGGCTGCAGCTGATTCATGTTATAAAAAAGGTGAATATCGGGGTCTGCTTTGCTGTGTTTTTTCACCTCATTGAAGACATCTGCAGATTCAGGATCATCCTGGGCTTCAAAAAAACCGACCAGCACGAGTTGAAGCTCCGGTATTTTATTTTTCGCCAAGTAATACGCTTTAATGACTCCCAGCGGGTCTTTCCATGTGTCAAAGCGCGATATTTGTGAAATAGTAAATCTATCAGGATTTATGCCATATTGCACCATCATTTCTTTCGCCAGATCTCGGCTTAACGACCTGTTTTTATCCGTGAAAGGATCTATGGCGGGGTAAATTATTCGTATTTTTCGCGGGGGGAGCCACGGCATGCATTTCACGAAGTCTTTATTGCTCACTATGGTCATGTCTACGCTTGAGAGAAAAGGACGCATGAATTCCACGATTGAGGTATTCGGGGAAGAGAGATCTATGTGCAATCGCGATATTACATAAAAATTTTTGGGTATATATTCGCGTATTGCCAGGGGCTGGGGATCATGAATAATGACGATACCTCCGGTTTTTTCTCGTGATAATATTTTCGCCATGTCTTTGCCGAGCCGGCCGTTTTCTTCCAGGTACTGTTGTTTTTCTTTTTTGGATAAGAAACCGGGTTTTCCTTGAAACAGATTGTGTATTTTTTTTGTTATTTCAAAAAAACTTCGGGGCGCCTCAATAACGAACCAGCGGCTATCCAATCCCAAGGATTTTTCATACGGTATCTGGCTTCGCAATAGCTCGGCCACACCGCCGCCCGTTGCCGTGGAGCTGATGTGGTAAATCTTGTTTCCATGCAATTTTTTGCCGATTTTTGACAATCCGGCATGAATTTCAGGATTAAGTTTCTCATATCTTGATAGCTCCGGTTTGGGCAAGCTGTCCAGTTGTATTTCATTTAAAGTCATAAATTTAGTTTTAATTAGGACTTACGTGTTTGGTGTCATTCCCGCGCCCCTTGTCATTCCCGCGAAGGCGGGAATCCAGGCTTTTATCTGCATACTCTGGATTCCCGCCTTCGCGGGAATGACAGAAGAAAAAAGTGTTACTATTAGCAGATTACTCAACTTTGTGAGCGGTTACAATCTCTGTCATCTTGCCAGAGAAGAGCTGCGCCGCGAGCGGCAGACATGTCGCCGAGCTTAGATTTGACTATCTCCCCTTTGAAGCCGATTTTTTTGAGAGCTGTTTTGAGAGGCGCGTATACTCCGTCTTTATTTGACACTCCTCCGCCTATCACCAAAGCAGACGGTTCGTATGCCGCAAGCAGTCCCGAAAGCTTGAGCGCTAAAAACTTCGCTAATTCAAATTTGCTGTCTTTTGTCCTTCGTTTTTTATATTCTTCTTCCCAAATCTCAGGGTACTCAAGTTTCTTTATGTTCGCGATTTTGCCTCTTTTTGCTACTGCTCTGCCAATGCCTGTGCCTATAGTTATACCCATAACGGAGCCATTTTTCATTTTAACAGAACCAGCGCGAATTTCCGCGCGAAGAAAACAGCGCGCGTCATTATCCAGCTTTATCTTAGCGCCAGAGTCGTTATATATATCCCGCATGTTAAGGTTTGAAACGTGTTTAAGCGGCATATGCCGCACGTAATTTTTGTGCACGACACCGGCGGCGCTAATAGCCAAACGAGGAGGCAAGTGACCAGAGCTAACAACATCCGCTACATTGCGGAGAGATTTAACCAGTTCTGTTTCCGATCTCTGCGGAGTGAGCGTGATGTGGCTTCTTTGCATTTTATCACGGATTACCGTGACAGCCTTAATGTTTGTGCCGCCTATATCTATACCGAGAATTCTTTGGTCCTTCATTTGGTTGTTTTAATATTGTATAAGTTACGCGATCGGATATTTCTGGACTTTTATCCTCTTCCCCTCTCTTGCTCCGCCGAAGCTATTCTTGACCCGCGCAGCTTTACTTGTCCTTCCGTAGCCTTTGGCGAAGGAGGAGCGAAGTAGGAAGCGGAGTGGGTAGCGAAGGGGGAGTCGGCGAGGCGATGGGGTGGACTACTTATTCTAACTGCTCACGTTCTATAATTCATCTCATAATTTTATCATAGCTTATAAAATAGGATATACGAATAGCCGTGCTTGATTTGTAAATCATTATTAATATATGATTAAGATCCTATCCACGTTCTAAGACAAAGTCTAAGACAAAGAATGAGTATAACCAGAACCAAAACTAAAATTTCAGCTCCTGAGGGACTTGCGTCGTCTTACGTCTTAAAAATGGATAGAGCGGTTGAGTGGCTCGGAGCCGTAACTTACGCTAACTTTGAGAAGGTATTGAAAGAGATAAAGCTCAAAGCAAGGGAATCCAAAGAAGAAGAGATCACATTATTTATAAATTCGCCTGGAGGCGCGACGGGTATTGCCATGAGTTTCTACGACTCTATGCGACTTTTAGGTGTGGGTAATCTGACCACTATAGGATCGGGAGATGTGGATTCGTCGGGAATTATAGTTTTTTTAGCGGGGAAAAAAAGATTCTTAACAAAAAAAACCACTCTTCTTCTGCATCTGGCAGGCAGGACTTTTGATCCGTCACAGCGTTTTACTACGGTGGAGATGGAATCCATGCTGAAGGAAGATAAGCTTAAGGACTATTATTACGCCTGTGTAATATCCGATAATTCCAACGGTAAAGTATCAACTGCCGAGGTTCTCGGCATGATGGCGAACAATACCATTTTAACTCCCGATAAGGCGGTGAGGATTGGAATAGCGCACGGTGTTTTGGATTGATGTGGAAACCTCTTAACGAAAAGTGCACGCGAACAGGAACGGTCGGGTTGCACACTTACAGTCTTTAACAATTTTATCCATAAAAAAACCGAATCAATTCGGTTTTTTTTTGCTTAAAAGCGGAAGTTAATCTTTATTTAAGGTCTGTTCATTACACTGTTGCTAAAGGTCGATCACGGATACGAAATTGCTAACCAAAAATAATATAACTGACTAATTTAGAAATTTATTTAATTAATTAAAACTATGGCCACAGGAAAAAACAAAAGAGGTTTTGCCTCAATGGATCCGGAAAAACAGCGCGAAATTGCCAGCAAGGGCGGTAAGGCGAGTCATGAGAAAGGCACCGCCCATGAATTCACTTCTGAGGAAGCGCGAGAGGCGGGCAGGAAAGGAGGGCAAGCTAGGCAAAGCGGATAACAAGTTATTTTTCCCACTTTCAAAACACCACCCCTGGGGTGGTGTTTTGAATACAGCGGCAAGATCTACTGAAATAATCTGGTTACATATATTATGGCGATAATGCCTCCGAAATTCATGAGAAAAACCAAAGGCATAATGACTGTTTTTTTAATCTTTGAAATTCCCATAAAGGTCAAACCAAGTTCATCAGGAAGCGGGGAGGCGATAATAGCTGCTCCTATAAGTGGCATCATCCACCTCCAAAGTCCCATATGGAAGAGTGAAAGAAATTTCTTCCATTTCGATCTTCTGAACACGCCCTTGATATCCTCGGCAAAAATATCTTTGATAAAAAAAAGTATGATGAGGTCACCCATCATAGCGCCAAGAGCACCAAAAAGGGCGACAGTAAATGGAGATATTGTTTGTCCGATCTCTGCCAGAGCTATTGTTGCCGGCGCGACTGTAAATATAGACGTGAAAAAAATGCCGGAGACAACACTTCCGATTATCTTCATCTCTGAAGTAGCGGAAAGGAAAGCTTCAAGGGCTTCCGTTTTAACAAGTAGAACGGCGAACGTTATGCTTAGAAGAACGATTAGTAGGTCCCTTTCAAGACCTTTAATGTGTTCTTTTACTGATCTTATTCGTCTCATGAATGAAATAATACATTCTCAATGATGTATAATTATACCATGTATATTAGCGTAAAAGCGATCGCCGGAGCCGAAGAAGAGCAGATCTCTGTAATAAGCGGCAACAAATTTCAAGTATCTGTCCGCGAAAAGGCGGAAAAAAATCTCGCCAACAAGAGAATTGTGAGAATTATGGCACTACATTTTAATTTACCAGCCGGCAGGGTTAGGATAATAAGCGGACATCATTCGCCGAGTAAAATTCTTTCAATTGATCTATGAGGAAGTTGGATTCACGCATGTCTGATGATATAATTTTCAGAGTTATCCGCTAATCAAACTGCAAATATGATTAACATACAAACCAAAGCTACCAATACTACCCTTACTCCTGCAATTTCAAATTATATTGAGAAAAAAATGGACTCTCTTTCCAAATTCATCACTGCCGGAGACGCGAGCGCTCTTATCATGTTTGAAGTGGAAAAGACGACCAATCATCATCAGGCGGGAGAAAATATGTTCCGAGCGGAGGCGAATTTTCACATGAGTAAGGTCCATATTCGAGCAGAAGCGTCAAAAAGCGATCTTTACGCCGCTATTGACGCGGTCAAGGATGAGCTTAATAGAGAACTCTCCTCTAAAAAAAGCAAGGATATTACTCTTCTGAAAAAAGGCGGTCAAATTATAAAAAGAATATTAAAAGGTTACAATAAATAATCATAGGACTTAAGTCCTATAATCAATATGGCTATAGAAACACTGTTCAGTTGGAATCAAAAAGCGGAAAAATGGGTGTCTCACGTTGTTCTTGTTGGTTGTGTTCTCATATCTGCCGGTTTAGTCTATCTCTACACGTCGGTAAGCGCTCTTGGCGAAGAATGGGTGGAGGGCAGGGAAGTGTCGGAAATATTGAAATCATAAATCCCAATGGCGTCCGGAGACGGCACGTTCTTCAAGAAAAGTTTGTAAATTGTTTTTTGAATTCTTCAAATGAAATTTCTTTTCCTGATTCGGGAACTACTCTTTTTATGATCAGGCGGCCGCTTATGAAGTCGGCATCTTTTATGATTACGCGCAGACGCTTGTCATTTTTTTCAGCGTAAAAATGAGGTTTCAGCGTATCTTCAAATGCCTTAATTTTTCTCCAGTTTGATATTTGGTCGCCACGAAGATCAATTTCGGCGGCTTTTTTATCAAATTTTCCGCAGTATGTGGCTCGTGTGTCGTCTTGCGGATCAGGTTTGATTTTTCCGGATAAAAAATCCGGAAGCGTTTTTAGCAGAAGTTTACCGGCTATTTTGCCGATCTCATCACCGAGTTTACCGGCGGATAGGAGGGGGTCGGGCATTACATATTTTTCTTGGGCCAGCACGGGTCCGTGGTCCATTTGTTCGTCCATTAGAATGATGCTCACTCCGGTTTCCTTATCTCCGGAAAGAATAGACGACTCTAAGGGGGTGGCGCCTCTGTGTTTGGGAAGAAGAGAGAAATGCACGTTTATCGCGCCTTTTTCCGGAGCTTCAAGTATGCTCTTTGGCAAGATTTTGCCATAGGCGGCAACCAAAAAGAAGTTCCATTTTTTGGAAAGGACATGACTTACGAAAACCGGGTCGTTGAATCCCGATGGCTCAATATGGCTGATTTTATTTGCCATCGCCCACGCTTTGACATCTGAGGGGTACATTCTCATCCCTCTTCCTTTGGGCATGTCTTGCCCGCTTACGACAAGTGAGGGAGACATTCCTTCAGTTCTCATGCTTTCCAGCACGGATACGCTTGCTTTTGGATTTCCGAAAAATACGAAATTATAGTCCATCTTTTTCATTAAGGACGTCTATCTCTTTAATGTTTTTGGCTCTATCCGTAAAAAGTATTCCGTTCAGATGATCAACCTCATGCTGGAATATCTGCGCCATGAGTCCGCTAGCGCCTCTCTCGACGACATTTCCTTTTTCGTCAAGGAAACGGATTTTAGCGCGAGTTCGGCGTTCCACCTTGCCGTAGAAAGGCCTAACCGACAGGCACCCTTCCTCAAGATTTCTTTTCTCTTTGGACAATTTGATTATTTCGGGATTTATAAATACTAAACCTTTATTATGGCTTTGTCTTATTTCGCCATCTTGGATCTTTTTTTCTCCCATTTCTTTCGCTATAGAGAATACTTTTTCGGATACTATGAAAATACGTAGAGAATAGCCGATTTGCGGAGCGGCCAGACCGACACCGTCGGATTCTTGCGCTAGAGCGCTTCTCATCTCTTCTATAATTTTTTTTATCTTTGCACTTTTTATTTCATCGGGTGGGACGGACAGGGCGGTCATTCGAAGGACGAGGTCATCTTTTTGCACAATTTTTTTCATTGCTCCAGTATATACGAATAGGCCTGTTTGTGTCCAAAATATTTCAAACTTCTTAAAGCAGACTTTCCGGATCTATTTTTACAGTAAACTCTGGAGAAAGCGATGAAACAACGGAGATGATCTCGCTGTCCGGCCATTTGTCTTTTGGCACCCTGAGAAGGGCGTGCATTATGGATTTACCGGATTTGCTCTTTATGAAAGAAGGAAATATATCCAGCTTGCTTCCAAGCCGGGCCTGCAAACGGCTCATTTTCAACACTGTGTCGTTTTTCGCTCCTTCTACCGATATTTTCACCAGTACAGAGTAAGGGGGAAAATTAAACTGTTTTCTTCGCGCAATTTCATCTTTGTAAAAATCCAAAATATTTCCCTTGGCTCCGTACTCAAAAACTTTTTCATCCGGTATTCTTGTCTGCAGGATTATTCTTTTTTGGGCTATTGAACGCATTTTAATTATTACAGACATTATTTTTTCCGTGATTCTGAAGTCGGGTATTGAGAACAGCGAGTCAATGCTGGCGATGGCGGCGTTTTCCACCTGATCCAGATAAGGCAGGGCCATTTCTGTTCCCACGAGAATACTGCCGGGCGAGGCGTAAAATTTAGACGCGATTTCTTTGGCTTTTTTATAAGTGGGCGCTGTCTCCTTGTCCATGACGAAGATTTTTATATCCGGAAACATATTGCCGAGATCCGCTGATATGCGGTCAAGCCCTATACCCAAGGAAGTTAGCCGCCATCCTCCGCACGTGGCGCAAGTATCGCTCGGATCTTTTCTTTGGCCGCAGCTGTGGCAGAGAAAAAAATTTCCTTTCTGACTCGCGTGCAGAACCATATTTGCTCCGCACTTGGCGCATGTAACTATGTTTCCGCAATCGGCGCAAATTATAGTCGGAGCGAGGCCTGATCTGGCGGAGTAGATATAGAGATGTTCATTGTCAGTTTTATTTGATTCAGCCAATTGTTTAAGCTCGTCGCTTATCACTCTGAATCTCTTGGACTCCTCTTTGTATTTCCTCATGTCTACAATGCTATCTGTTGCTGATGACAGCGACCGAAATTTCAACGGCGATAGTTCTTGGAATTCTCCGTCTTTGTATCTTTGTATGGTGGCAACGTCCAGAAAAACATCGCCGGCAACAAGCCTGGCTTTTGTCTGTTCGGACAAAATTTCGGCAAAAACCCTAAAATCAATGTATGGCCGTGCTTGAGTTTTGTATGACTGAGAATTGTGTTTGTCTATGATTATCGCTCGTATATCCGGGCGGGGGATGGAAAGAAAAGAACCGGTTCCGAGTATTAGCACGGGATGTTTTTCCTCGCTAAGCTTATCTAGAACAGAGACGATTTCTTTTTGCGTGCGAGAGCTGTGAAGAGCGAACGTGTATTTCTCTATGCCCTTGCCAAGTCTTGCCTCCATGTTTTTTATGTCATGAATGGTGGGCAGCATAAAGAAAACTGAAGATTTTTTTGCGAATTCTTCACGGATCAAGCTTTTATAGTTGGCGATTCTTTCATCATCCGGCGCTTGTAAGATGTACTTTTCGTGCGCTCTCTCTTCGGTGATTATTTCATGATTAACAAATTTGGCAGCGCCGAGGTTCTTCATTATTGTTGACGGGAAGAGGGCGGCCAGCATGCTTCCCGGTGAAGTGGCGAAGTAAGTGGCGGCTTTGACGGCGCTTTGGATAAATTGCGGCAGAAAAAAAGCAGAGGGCTTTTTCTTTGATATTTTTTTTATTTCGTACTTGGTGTTTCTCAATTCCGACTTGAGATCTAAGGCATCATGCGAGCCGACTACTATGGCCGGCACTTCCTTTTTTCTCAAAGGTACTTCAATAATAGAACCGGAGGTTAGTTCGTTCGGCCCGAAATATGTAAGCTTTTCATGAGAAATTCCGCGTGCTATTGGTATTACTTCAATAATTTGCATGTTTTATGTAGGATTTATGCAATTCGACTTATTTAAACCATTTCCTATCTGACATCAAACGCGTTAGGTCTACACATCTACAGGTTACAAGTCGCGCAGAATGGTGATTTTCGCGCCCAGCTTGTTAAGACGCGCGACCATGTCCTCATAGCCCCGATTGATAGAATATATGTTTCGCAGTATGGATACACCCTCTGCTCCCAGCATCGCGACGAGGATGATAGCAGCTGGCCGGAGGGCTGGAGGGGACACTATTTCATTGGCTTTTAGCTTGACCGGACCTTTTATCATTATTCTATGAGGATCCAAAAGTGTCGTGTCTGCTCCCAATTTATCAAGCTCTTTATAATAGAATGCTCTTTTTTCATAAGGCCAGTCATGGATTAAAGTTTCTCCCTTGGCTTGCGTGGCCATAACTGCAAAAAAGGGAAGATTGTCCATGTTGAGGCCGGGAAAAGGCCTCGGCGCTATTTTCTCTGTGAGGGCGGTGAGCTTGGATGGAGCGGTTTTGATATCTACGAGATCAGTCTTTCCGTTCATAGATTTGTACGGCTTTGTCTTAGTGTACTTGAATCCCATTTTTTCCAGTTTTAGAAGCTCCAGCTCCAGGAATTCGATCGGACAGCGCTTGATCAATATGCTCGAGTTCGTGACAATAGCCGCCGAAATAAAAAACATTGATTCTATAGGATCTTCGCTCAGGTAGTACTCCACCTTTTCGCTTATTTTTTGTTTACCATGCACGTGTAAAGTCGTGGTACCAACGCCTTCAATCTTTACGCCAATGGTTTCAAGAAAGAAGCACAGCTCTTGTATCTGGTAATTGGCGGACGCCATTTTGATCGTGGTTTGTCCCGGTATGAGTGCGGCAGCCATAATCACGTTTTCCGTCACGGTATCTCCGGACTCGTATAAAACAATTTCCGCGGGCACGAGCTTGCCCCGCGAAATCAAATATTCATTATCTCTTGCTTCTATCTTTATCCCAAGATTTTCCAGTGCAAAGAAATGAGGACGTACTGTTCTTGAACCGAGCGTGCATCCTCCGGCGAGAGGTATGCTGAACTTTTTCATTTTGTGCAGGAGTGGGCCAACGAGCAATATTATGCTCCGTATTTTGGCGGCCGCTTCAATATTGATGCTGTGCATTTCAAACTTATCCGGAGGAGTTATTTCCAAATCATTGCCTGCCCACTTTACCGCGACGCCAATGCTTTCGAGAACCTCCACAAGGCGGTATACCTCCTCGATTTTTGGCACATTTTTTATCACACTCCGGCTATCATTGAGAAGGGCCGCGCATATCACGGCAACCGCGCCGTTTTTTGAATTTTTGACGCTGACTGTTCCTTTAAGTTTTCTTCCCCCTTCAATTTTTATTGATAAGTTACGGTCGGCCACTTTGATGACGTTTTTTTCCAGAGCATCGCTGATTTTCAAAAGCATCTCAGCCGAAAAATTTTGCTCCCCATTCTCAAAGCGCGCCACGACACTTTGAGTGGTTCCGAGTTTGTCGGCGAATTGACTTTGTGTTATGCCTCGCTCTTCGCGCAATTCTTTAATAAGTTTTGCTATGGGTTGCAGCTTGTTCATACGGATTATTAATGTTAATAAGTTTAGTATAGCATAGCATATATGCTATACATAATGCAAGAGGTACTGCCTCTGTAATCCCTCACAACCCCGACGGGCGTCATTCCCGCGAAAGCGGGAATCCAGAGTATGCAGATAAACCCTAGATTCCCGCCTGTGCGGGAATGACAGGGAGGGAGGGAATGACAGAAGAAAAAAATATTACAGTTAGCAGATTTATTTGATCTACTGACCCTCACAAATC
>C687J35021_10000640_pt1 | contig 27389 bp, 39 predicted proteins | sample RifCSPhighO2_12_FD_35021 | JGI IMG/M metagenome (IMG submission 35021) | reverse complement strand
AAATAAACAGCTCCTAATTGTTCTAAATCAAAACTTCTTTGACTTGAATTAATGTTATTAAAACTATCAATGCAAGTTATATTCCAAGTATGAGTTCCCATTGTGCTTATAGTTTTTGAGAAATTAAATTCAGTATTGTTTGTATATGTTGCATTATTAAATTCTTGAACATTATCTATATATCCTGTGCAGTTATAGGTTAAATCAACATTATCTGTAGATGTTGCATTAAATCTAATATTTGTATTATTTATTCCTATTTGAAATAAAGCATTATTATCTGGTTTTGCTAAATTTACTTGTGGCGGAGTTGGGTCAGTAATATTTATCAAGAATTTTCCAGAAGTAGAAGTGCTATTTTGATTATTGGTTAAATCTTGGCATCCAATAGAGAAATTATGCAATCCAGTTCTTCCTGTTGCATTATTATTTCCCAATGTGCAGATATGAATTGTTGTCCCTGTTGTTGCACACCCAGAACTTCCTACAGTTATGTCAGAATAATTTAAATCTCTATTTAAATCAATAACAGCACAATTACTATTTTCATTGGTTATAACAAAAAAAGTGGGTGTTGTATCATTCGTTCTAACTATTGGTTCTGTTTGTTTATTGTTACTCACTCCTCCCTCATAAATAATCTGCCCTAATCCTCCTTCTGATGTTAGATTTATTAAAGTTATTTCTGGCGGTATTAATTCTTTTGTAGTTAAATTTATAACAACCCAATTATCAAAACTTCCAGCAGTATTTTCATTGCTCTGTCCCCACACCTTTGTTGTGACATTTCTCATATCTGCTACTCTATTTGGCATTGCGTGAAGCAGTGTTTCATTCAAATAAATCATCCAAGTTGCATTTGTTAAGATATCTATTCTTATTCTTTGATTTGTTCCATCTTTAATAAAACCTGTTAAAGCAAAATCTTCTACACCATTATTCCAAGCAAAAGGAGGATTAAGGTTATGTTGAGTATAGCAATTAGTGGCAATTGTGCTATCATTAACCCAACATAATGTCTCAACATTTGCTCCTACTCCTGCTGTAGTTATATTCATATCATAGCGAATGGAGATATTGGTATTTCCATTGGTTGAGATGTTGGGAAAAGGATGAACTGTTTTTATATAACTATTTGCACCTGCCCAATTGCATCTGCCATCAAAACTCCCCCCACTTGATGAAAAATTATCTCCAACATCACAGGAATCATTTACTAAAACTGTATAAGAAAAAGAAAAAGGAATAATTAATGCAAATATTACAAAAATTAAAAGTAGTTTAATTTGTTTCATTTTATATTTTTAATTTGATTGGTTGGCGAATATCCTAAAATTATTACTTTATTAAAATCTTTTATCGCTATATCCCTTATATCATAAATATTACATCTTTCTCCCGATTGACAAATTCCATCTCTATTGCTTTGAAATGGAGCATCACAAGTTATATTAAACAAATTTCGCCTACATTCCCATCCTTCTTTTTGCCAAATAAATTCATTTCCAGAAATATTCAATCCAATTGTTTCACAGATTGTTGTGTTTAGAAATTCAATATAATTCCCTATATTTTGTTTAAGGGTATAGATATTTGTAGTTTTTATTTCACAAGAAAGATTAATTGGTTCATCAGAACAAACTGTTTGATTATAATAATAAAAATAATCTTCATAAATTGCAGTTAATTTTTCTTGTGTTTTGATTATACAATTCTGTATTATTTCAATAGAAATTCCAAACCAAATAGGGTCATCTTTTCCAAAATTCCAAACAATATTATCAATAGGATTTTGCTTTATTGCAGATATTCTCGTTTCATAACTCTGTCCTTTACGCCAAACAACAGAATATAATGCAGGAATATTTGGTTTTGCTCCGCACCAAGTTCCAGTGCATGGTTTTGTTAAAGGAATTTCTCTCCAACTATTACCCCATTTTCTTTCCAATTTCCATTCCTTCACAGCAGGGTCAAAACTGTATGGTGTGCTTCTGCCAAAGGGTTCATAATTAATCGGATACCAAAATACATCTTCATTAGCTGTAAAATTAAAATAAGCATAGCAGATATTTTTATCTGTCCATTTTGTTGCATTGCAGAAATCTGTCCAAGATTTACCTGTTATTGTTATTGTTCCTATCTCATTACTATATGCAAAATAAAGAAAAACAGGAGTTCCTGTAATTAAAAAAGCCAACATTGCAGTTATCAAATAAACTCTTTTTGCCATTTTGCATTTTACATATATTTCCCGCTAATTAATTGAAGCTGAACATCTATTTTCCTGAATGGCTGCGGGTTTCCCTCAACAGCTTCCCCGTAAATTCCAGCAGTTTCAGTGAATTTAATCTTATTAATGAAAATTTTTGTAATGGAAGAATATCCAAATTGAGTTAAATAATTTGAACGAAAAGATCCCCATATAGCGCTTAAACCTTTTTTATCTTCCAATAAAGAAATTAAATTGTTTCTCTTTGTAGTTGCAGATTCATCAGCATCATCATTTAAGCTTCCCTGAACACTTATTGCACGACCTATTCTTTTTAAATCAATTACTCTGGAATATGGAGTTTTAGTTCCAACACTATCTTTTCCCACTGGAATTGGTATGTTAATAAGCTGATTGTCTAAATCATATTCAATCTTTGGAGACCAGATTTCTACAGCAATTTCACTGCCATAATCAGCGCTGTCAAGAGAAGTTCCTGTTGATATTGCGGGCACTCCTGAAAAAATATAAAAACAGCCCGGTATAATATTTATAGTTGCCATTTTACCTTCTTGCAAGGCTTCCTAACTGCCTCGCCCATGATTCGTTTAATTCTGACTTTAATCTACTTATATCCAGTCCTCCGCTTGTGGTTGAAATATTAATAATAGGAGCAAAACTTAAAGTTTGATTTGCTGGAATTACCTGTTCTCCTGCATGAAGTTGATACATTCCTGTTTGCGGAATAAATCCACCAAATTGTTTTTTATTAAATATTTTGTTAAATCCAGATTTGATTGCTCCCCCTATTTTTTTTATTGGTTCTGGAATCATATTGCTTACTGTTTCTTTAATAGAATTCCATTTTTCTATAATCCAATCAAAAAACGCTTTCCATTTTTCTTTTAACCATCCTGTTATTTTTCCCCAATTTTTCACTACAAACATTAATAAAATGATAGCCCCTATAATAATAAAAATCCATCCAAACAAAGGAGATAAAAACAGCAAAAGAGAGCCTATTATTATAGAAAGTCCAGCTATGGAAAATTTAAGTTTATTTGATACCTTGTCCCAATTTTTAAAAAGCCAAATTAAAAAAATAATTGCTGAAGCAATAAACAACAAAGCAGCTACAAAAACTAAAATAGGAATTACAATAGGTCCAAAAAACATAATTAATCCGCCAATGCCCAATAAAAGAGCGCCAATAAAAAACAGTACTTTTCCGACTATCATTCCGAAAACAGCAAATGTTCCTATTAATCCTTGAACTGATGGGTCTAATTCCATAAATTTTTCTGACAAGGGAGCAATAAAATTATCCAATAATGCTATTCCTGTAGGAAGAAGTCCTACTGCTAATGATAAATTCATCAAATCAAATGCTCCAATTAAATCGAGAGTTGGTTTAAGTAATCCAGAAAACATTCTATCCATGCCCATTCCAAAAAACATCACAGAAAGAAGTTCCATTCTAAAACCTCTTGTTCCCAAAGAAAGTTTTCTTATTGAAGCACTAAATCTATTTAGGGAATCTAAAGATGAATCAAAAGCACCTTTAACTCGTTGTGTTCCTATTGGAATAAATCTAATAAGTATATCATTCATTGCCATTTTATTTTCTTCCTTTTCTTTTTGCTTTTTTGTATGCTTTTTCTTCCATTTCTTTTTCCTGCTTTATTAGGTCAAGCAAAACTATTGTTCTCGGAACTTTCTCATCTAAAATTGCATCAAAGGTATAGCTTGGTATCTGTCTCATTATCATATATAATCCTTCTATCCAAGCTTCTTCGCTGGATTTTGGTTTAATACCTGAAAGATATCGTTTTTTGATGCGGGCTGCGAAGGAATTAGAGTAGGTCGCCCTGCCTGACTCTTTTGCTGAAAATCCATCATATCCTCAAGACCATTCAACTTCAAAATATCTTTAAGCAGTTTAAGCAAAAATGGAGTAGGGAAATCCTTTAATTCTTCATCTGTAAAGCATTCTTCACCTGCATAATTTGGCTTTAATTGAGAATATTGAAGTAAAATAATCATCAGTCCTATTGCATCAAAATCTGGCTCATCTTTCTTTTTAGAAAGTTCCTGAATTTCAAGAAGTTGCCTGTTTGAAAGAGGATATATTTTAAACTCTTTTTTTCCTTCTTCGTCTTCTATTTCTATAATCTCTCCCTTTGCCAATACTTTTCTTACATTCATCTTTTTCACCTTTTTTTAATCAATCTGCTTCCGTCTGCGCTTTTTATGTATCCTTCTGGAACATCAGAGGATTTTTTGCTTTCAAAAGCATCAATTCTTATGTTTATCTTGTTTATTTCATCTGCGAGTATGTCAATTTTAGCAAGGACTTCTTCGTTACCTTTTGGATAAAATCCTTCGTAGATTTTAATAAGCTCCTGAAGGGCAATTCCATAATTGTCGCCGTATTCTTTTTTTGCCAATTCTACAAATTTCTTTTTGTATTCTGGTTGTATGTAGTTTATTCCTAAAGCTGTTTCTTTCAGACTTTTCTGAATCTTCTCCATTCGATTTTTTATTTCTTCATCAGTATCCATAAAAAAATAAAAAAATCCCTAAGTTTAATTAGGGAAATTAGTGGTGTTGTAGGTTCCTAATGCACCCAATGCAGTCTGGTCTCCAGAATCCCATTGATAGTTCATCTGAGTCCCGTCTTTTCTGAATGGCTTAAATTTGAATGTTGCGGTTGCTTTTTTTTGCCCATCAGAAAAGTTGTGTTCAAGATTCACAAATTTGCAGTTATGCGCTGCAAATCTAAGAGAATCTGTAGATACTGCTGTTGCCGCTGCTGCTGCTGTTGCCGCAGGATCGTTTGTAAACAGAACTACCACTCTAAATTGGTCTCTAACCCTGTTTACTCCTGCATCCCAACCGCTTATTTCAGTAGCTAATGGCTCAGATGTATCATAAGCAGTTCCTTCTCCGCCTGCTTTGCCAATATACTGCTGAAATAATCCTACTCCGCTTGCAGTATCCAATTCTAAATCTACAAAATCAAAGCTGATTTCTCCGTCAGATTTAGGGTCGTCTTTCCAAATTCTACCTCCTGCCGCATTTGGCATGGATTCAGACTGTTGTTCGCCTTCAGTTATTTCAAGGCTTGTCGGATCAACAACAGAACCGAATTGAATTTCGCTTCCGCCTCTTCGAGTTATACTAATTAAAAAATAATTATCCCATGATTCAGGAAATGCCAATTTAATCTTCCTCCTTTATGTCTTTCTTTTTTTTCGGCTCATCAACTAACTTTAACCCGCCTATTAAGGCTAATTCGTCGTCTTTCAACTTTCTCGGCAAATCGACTTCCCGCTTGAGTCTTGGATGTATTCCTACATCATAACGAACTTCATCTACATAGAAGCTCATTATTCCGACTCCCGTATATTCATATTTCATCTTCCTTTTCTTTTGATTGCTTTGTTTATTTCTGATTCCATAATCGGCTTTACATTTTTTCCAATGATCCTGTTGGCTTGATTTATATAAGGATGGGGGCTTACAAAAACAAATCTTCCCTTAAATCCCCTTTTCTTTGTCCATTGTGAAATTAATCTTCCTTTTTTAAGTGCAACCGAATGTGGTTTCATTCTGTCTAAGGCAATTGCATAGTTTACATTTCCTCTTTTTACGCCTGCGACTGAAACTCCGTAACTATGCTCTCCTAATCGCGCTGGATTGCTTATCTGTCCGCCAAAAGTTCCGTAAAACTTTCCCGTAAATGACTTAATTCCAGCTTTTTGAGCCTGAGTAAGATAAGTTCTTGCTGCGAAACTTGCTAATTTTCTGACTCCTTTATCTGCTGCTTTAGGAATTGTTCTTTGATATCCTGAAAGCATAAATTTGACATTTCTTGTATCAACTTGGATAATTATCATAAATTGTCTAAATAATCATTTACCAATTTGCTGATTTCTTTTTTGACTTCATCTACTGTTTTGTTTTTTTCCTTAAAGTATGCTTCATCTTCCACATCAAAAGTTATGCTTGGCATTAGCTTGATTTAATTAAATTGTTTTCAAAGCGTATATCAAATTCCGTAATAAATACAGTTTTTCCTTTTAATTCATCTTCATTTGTATCTATATCATATTCTAAACTTCCCATAAGATAATCTAAAAGAATCTTTCTGTTTGTCGGACTATCTAAAGTATTGATTATGCTGTTTGTTATAATATCTGCTGTGTCTGCTCCTTGTGCATCCCCAGAAGAATCTGAATCACTATCTTGAGAATAAACTGCTACGGTAAAATCAAATGAATGATACTTTTTAGACAAATCTGCTGTAGTTTTTCCTTTGCTTGGTTTGCTTCTGCTGACAACTATAAATGGAAATCCAGCGAAATTTCTTCCAAAGTTTGGCATTCGTCTATACACAAATTTTCTTGTTCCAGCTGAACTATTTGGATCTGAAACATTAGAGCGATTATTAATTAAATTATATAAATTCCAAAAGCTTTGCTTAACTATACTTGTTGCTGTTATTCGCGCTGAATCTACCATTTTGCCCTGAGGCTACAATAAGATCTCCTGAAAGACAGAAATATTTTGATATTGAATTATTTAAATAGTAAGTCTCTCTCCCTCTCATGGCTGAAAATTGAGGTGTTACAGGAGTTTTTCATACTAATTAAGGGAGAGAGTGGGATTAAGTTAAATCTGGCAAATCGTTCAAGTTTCCTATCCCATTTGCCATATACTTTCCAAGTATCTTTCTTTTAAAATCTGCAAAATGAGATAAATCTGGAATTTCAATGTCTGAAAGCTTTTTAATCCTATCTTTGATAAAAGTTGCTCCTAACATTCTAATGCCAGTTTCTGCTATTGCCAGCATTTTGATATCTATTGGAACAGAAGTTCTTCCATAAGTATATACAATTCTAAGCCCCCATCTTCTCGAAATTGGCTGAAAGCTTGAATTAACTATATGAATCCTGCCTATTCCATCATTTCCCTTGTCTATTACAAAATCAGTTCCTTCTGTAAGAGAATCCCATTCGGTTGTGTTGTTGTCATAATCCGGGGTAGTTTCTTGATCGTTTTGGGTTGTATATAGATTTGTAACTGTCCGAACAGGAAGTTTTGTAGTCCAATAAGAGCTTAAATTTTTATTTGTATCAATTAAATCAGTTTGAGGATAGTAAGAACCTGAATTGTTGTCAAAAACCACATTAGTGTCAGAATCTATGGATTTCTCAACCATTTGTCCAATTTTGATAATCTGTTGAGATTTAATTCCATTTTCTGCATCATCTTCAATTATTTTCATATTAAAGTAATCCAGAAATTCTTGAACTGTAAAGTATCTCAAACTTGGCGCGGTAATAATAGCAGTAAGTACTATAGTAGAAGTAAAACTTCCTTCTCCAGAAGCAATTGTATGGCTGCCATAAGCTTCAAATCCTTGATAAAGAACCACATAAGAGAATATATCATTGACTTGCCAGCCAGAAGGAAAATCAGAACTTTGCCCTAAATTAAAAAGAACTTCACCAGAAGAATTGGTGATTTTTGTTGCACTTTCATTAGTGGATTCTATTCTTACAGTAACATTTACATTATTCAGATTAGTTCCGCTTGGATATTGTATTTTTAATGAAACTGAGTATGGAGATGCCATTCTTCATTTTTTATAGCAGCCTTCTTTGTCTTTTTTTAAAACTGTTTTAATAGCCTTAATTCCAGATTCTATTTGTTTTTTCTTTTGTTCTTTTGTTGTGGCTTTTTCAACTTTTGCTTTCCACATTCCAGCAAATCCTTTAAGCCATGCATATTTATAGGCAAGCAAACCTAATATAAACCCTATAATAGCAAGGAAAGTCTCCAATAAAAAGTCAGTTTCTTCAGGAATTTCTTTTTCTATTACTTTTTCAATTATTTCTGTTTCTGTTATTGTCTTAATTTCTGGCTCTATAATTGGACAATCTACTTTATTTTTAACCAAAGAGTTGTCAGAACATACATAATAATATTGATAATCTGAAATTGTCAAATCATGAATATTTATTGATACTGTTCTTGGCAAAGTTGAATCTATTGTAAATGTTGTGATGCAGTCAGGATGAATATTGCAGGCAATTATTTCTATTTTATCTCCTCCATACCTTCTTCCTATCGTTTCATATCCTAATTTAAATTTAGATAAGTCAAATAATCCAATTCCGTCTCGAATATAAAGTCCCGAAACATCTTCCACAGTTAAAACTTCTCCTGTTGCAAGATTTGTTACTTTTGTATCTTTAAAATCTATGTTTACATCATTTACAGAAACTGTAATTTTTACTGGTGCTGGCGGTAAAGGTTGTGCCAATGCACTAATCACCATCAATAATCCAATTAAAAATGTTATTAATTTTTTCATTTTATCTCGTCCAATTTGCGTATATATGTGTTGTATTCCATGATATATTTGATTCACTCCATATCCACATTACTTCTGAATTTGATAAATCTGTAAAAATTGGAGTATTGTTATTTAAACTCCAATTATATATATACCCATCATCCCAATCTAATTTTGAATTGTTATAGCTCCAAAAAGCAAATGAAGTTAAATTATATATTCTGCCTTCTGGAGTTTGTGTTGTTGGCCCCCATCCATATCCATATCCATCAATGTAAGGTAAACCTGTAGTATTATATGATCCATTTAAGAGAGTTCTTGAAAAATTGCCAAAAGTGAATACAGCTGGAATTTTTATATAGTTGTCTCCGGAAGTAAAATTATAGTAATAAACAGCATTAGAATTTGATGTATTTCTTAAATCCCAAGTAGAATTTGTTTGTTCATATAAATGAATTACCTGCCTATTTACTGAAGTTCCTACTTGAAATTCCATAGAAGATGTTCCTCCTGCTGTTGCATATACCCAACCTTGTCCTGTAGCATTCCAATAATACACAAATTCAGCAGAAGTTTGGTTTAAAATAGTTGAAAAATTAATCAATGCATCATAAATTGCATAATAACTCCAGCCTATTCCTTTGACCATCCACGGAAAAGTTACACTAAATTGTCCAATTGATTCTGCGGTATTATTGCAATTTCCTGCTCTGTCACAAATTGTTAAATTCCAATAATAAATTGTATTTTCAAGCAAATTATATAAAGTAATATTTTGCAACAATCCAAAAGAATTATTTGTAATTGTTGAAGTTGTATCTGTTGTTGTGCCATAATAAAGAGTTACATTTATTATTTCACTTGCAGATAAATTGATAATTCTTCTATTTGAATAATCATTTGGAGTTCTGTTATTTATTCCGCTTAAGGTGGGAAAAGTAGTATCTATATTAAAATAATAAATTGTTGAATTATAAAAATTACCAGCTGAATCATTGCATCCAATTCTTATCGTCCATACCCCTTCTGTTATATTTAAAACAAAATTTCCTGCATTAGTGCTACTTGAAGCTGTTGCATTTAAAGAAGCATTTATATAAGAATTGCATGAATTTGGATAATTTTCTGTTACGCTATAGTTCATTACAAGATTAAGTGTGTTGAAATAAGAATTATTTATTGCAGAACTCAGATTAATTAAACTTATAGTTGTTATTGGAACTGTTCTATCTATACTAACTGTAAAGTTTACAGATGAATTATATATATTATTATCTGTATTTTCAAAAGCTTTTATTCCCCATCTTATATCTGATAATTGATTTGGAAATTGATAATTAATTGTTTTTTGTGTATTATTTACGGCTGAACCTGACCTTTGAGCAATCCAACTTCCAGTTTCATTTGTAAATAATTGCCAAGTAAATAAATTATTTGAAACAAAAGTAGATACTATTGTGAAATTAAGAGTTGATTCTGCTTCAGTTTGCCAACTATTTGTAGTGGGCAAGTTTAAAGTTGTAGTAGGTGGAAATTCTATATTTATTGTTCTGTTTGCAGATGAAGTAATTGAAGTTATTGTATAATTGTTATCATCAGTTCTATTTTGTATTTGAGTATATCTGCATGCCCAAGTTACATCAGTTCCATCTGTATAATTTCCTAATGTAGCATTAAATACAATTTCAGCATCATCTGCCATAATTGGAGTGTATGATTGATTTGAAGAATAACCATCAGTATTTTTAGCTACCATTACTTCTGCAAAAGTTATATTCCAATTATTTGCTGCTGTTCCTGTACAAACAAGAGGTATGTTTATTCCATCAAAAACGTAAACATTATCTGCTGGAGAAGTTGATATAAGAGAAACATCTGCATAATTTACTATAATTGTTCTATTTGCAGTAAATATTGTATTTATTTTTCCACTGCTCGCATTTTGTTCATTACAAAGAACTGACCATTTAAATGTTCCTTCCGCACTTTTATTTATATTATTTGTAAAATTAAAAAAATAAGTTGAATTGGCTATAGCGTTAGCTACTTGAATTGTAGCATTTGCTTTCCAAGTTCCATCTACATTGGAATATATAGTTGCATTTGTTATGTTATAGGAAGTTGTCCCATCATATTCTCCTGTAGTTGATTGAGAAGTGGGAATACAACTTGCTCTTAAATCAAGATAACCGTCATCATCTACTGTATTATCTGATGTAACAGGAGTTCCACTAATAGCATATATGAATCCTGCAAGAATGCCAACTAATAAAATAAAGATTCCAATTGTTTTTAATTGCGATTTTTTATCCATTTTAACCAATTGCAATCGCGGGAGCATTTGTTGTTGAAACGTCTGTCATAGGCATAGTCAATTTAACATTTCCTTTTTTGCTTGTATTGATTGTGTGGGTTATATTTCCTGTCTTTAATCCAGTTCCTGTTATATCTATTACATCACTATTTTGAAATTCATTTGGAAAATCTGTTTTATTTCCAAGATTTACAATAGCTTCATTTAATACTGTCAAAATATGTTTTTTGTCTCCAGTTCTTCCATTAACAAAAGATATATAAGACTGTCCTGGACTTCCTCCTGTTTGTTTTATTCCGATTGAATAAATTGTTTTTGTAGCAGGCATTTTTAGGTAATTAATAATCTTATTATTGTGCTTGTTGCGCTTGTTCTTATTACAATTTTATTGAAATCTCCAAGATGTTTGGAAACGCTGAATCCTACTGCTGTAACTGTTATAGGATTTCTAAAAATTATGTTACCAATTTGGACAATTGTTACTGTTGTACTTGGTCTTAAAACAAATCCTGTCCCAAGACTTCCTTTGTTCAAATATTTTACTCTCGCAGTTTCTGTTCCAATTCCAGCTATATTTATTTCATAATCAACTATAGCTTCTGAACTATCTGATACAAACTCAATATTTTCCCAATTTCTGTCATGATTGTATTCTGATCTATCTTCTGCCATTTTTGCATTTTAGCCTATATATTTGTCGAATAAATCATCTTCTTTGTCTTTTTTTGAAAATTCTATTCCATGTATTGTAAGCTCTTTTTCTTGTTCTTTTCTGTTGAGTTTAATGAATTCTTCTTTTAAAAGCCTTTTTGGTCTTGACCTAAGCATGTTTGATTCTTCTGGAATTTTAGGCTTTTCATTTTCAGTCTTAAAATAATTAATTAGTCTTTTTTCAAGATGTTTTCTTTGCTGAATCCAGCCCGCTACTTTTGGGTCATCTATTTTATGCCAAGTTCCGTTTACATTGACAAAGGTAGAAAGGACATAAGCATGATATTTTTCGAGTTCTGGGATTAAAGATTCTGGAATTTCATCTCCTTCTTTATAGAAATCTTTTCCATAATTAAAATTCTCGGCAGCTTTTACCATTTTATTGAGATGTTAATACAACTTCTCCAACTATGTCTGTATCAGTTCCCACAGCAGCTCCAGCATCATCAATTAATCCAAGAGTTACAACGCTTCCTGAAACTGTAGCTGTTGCTATTGCATTATTGTCATCTTCTGAATTCATTCCAAGAACTGCAAAAGCTCCACCATACGGAAGACTAAATGTATCTCCATCACTTGCATTGCTTCTAAATCCTATCCTGTCTGGAAATGTAGATACGAAAAAAACTGTATTGCTTGTGCGATCTGCCATTTTTTCACCTTTTAATTTTTTATATTAATTTAAGAGTTGCTTAATCCTGTGATAATTCCGCCATGATTTGGCTGCTCCATCACATGAGCAAAATAAGTTTTTACAAATCCTTTTTTGGAATCATCTGTCTTTGCCAAATCTTCAAAAGTAGGTGGAGTTAATACAGCTAAGTAAGTCTTATCCATTGGGACTATATGAACAATTGTATTTGTTGCATCTACATCAGAATGTATTGGAATAGCATCAAAAGTAGGCAATCCTTCAAATCCTGCTCTTGCAGATGTGTTATTAAATCTCTGTGCTGGATCTAACATTCCAAGAATCTTATCCCTTTGGATTGGATGGCAAACAATTATTAGGTTATTTCTGTCTGCTCCATCAACTTCGCAATCCCTTATTATCTGCCTTAACAAAACTTTTGTAATGTTAGGAGAACCAGTTTGTGCTCTTTCGTTGCCTTGCAAAGTTGTATAAGTTGCTCTTGCATGTCCATAGAGATTTGCATATGAACCTCCATCATCTCCAAAGACTTGTAATCCTGTTACTTTTCCGCCATCTGTGAATCCAACTGCCGTTCCAAACAGATCTACATTCATACCTTTAAGGAGATCTGCTGTTCCAAGCATAACTTCTTTGGCAAAAGCATCTCCAATACTTCCTCTTGCTTCAGCCTGCATTAAGCCAGAAACTTGCAGAACTACACCATATTGCATGAAAGGCGCTTGGACTTTTAACTTTGTTGAATTTTGTCCAGTTAAAGTAGCTGCTTCATCGTAATTGTAAGTGCTTGTATCTCCACCTGCGCCTGCAATCCTTCCTGTTCTTATTTTAAATCCATATCTGTCAGAACCAATATTGTTTACATCCTTTTTTCTAAGCAATCCATAATAAGTTGTCTTATTATTTAAATGATCTAAAATTACTGGATCATAAATATCATTTAATTCTGCTGCATTTTGATAATAATCTGTATCACTGATTTTATTGGTGTCATGTTCAAGCTGTGCTTTGTATTCAAAAGCCTTCATTTGAAAGTTTTGAGCGGCTATTCCTGAACCAATTTCTATGTTATTTTTCTTCCATTCATTGCTTCCGCTTGACATAGAAGCCCTGTTATTGATTCCATATCTTGATAAAGCATTATGCAATTTAGCTGCTGCCTGATACTTAACATGCAAACTCGTTTCTTTGCTCTGAACCGCTTCTTTCCAGCCTTTTAATTCTGCATCAAAAGGAGTTTGTTCCATATTAAAGAACTTTTGAGCAGGATTTATGTAAGGTTCTTTTTCTCTAATTGCCTTAACTTCAGCTTTTATTGCTTCCATTGCAATAGCCTTATATTCTACTATCTTAGCTTCTTTAATCTGTTTTTCATAAGTTTCTCTACCTATTTTTTCAAAATCTACTGCTTTTATTTCTACCTCTGTTTGAGGAGCATTAATTATTGATTTTTCTTCCATTTTCATTTCACCTTGTGTTTTTTTATGATTTTCTTTATGTTCTTTCATTTTGTCCTTTGAAATCTTTTTCTTGCATTCAGGACATTCTTCCATTTCTTCATGTTCTGTTTTTGTTTCAAAAGTCAAACTTTTAGCATAAAAATCTGAAATAAGACAATCTGTATTAATTGGTCTTCCAGTTAATCCTGCTCCAATTGTAGCCCATTTTGTAATGTGTCTTTCTGTTCCTTCTGGAGTTTCTACAAAATAGAATTCAATTGGTTTATGTTCAATAGAGAGAGAATTTAAATGTCCATCATTAAGAGAGCCTTTAACTTCTTCCCATACGGGAATGTTGTTATTCATTAAGAATTTTCCAATAGCTTTTCCTTCTTCTATTTTCCAAGTTCCAGCTACACTTGTCCCTATCGGAACTAATTCTGGTTTCCCATTTATCATTTCTGTATGCCAGTATCCCAACGATTTAGGGGTGGTATTCCATTCATCCACTAATTGTCGCAAAGCAGAAAGCTCTACTATATCATTAACTAAATCTTTATTTCCTGCTGCGACTGTTCCTTCCAAATACCATTTTTGTCCGTCGGATTTTAAAGAAATTGAATCAGAAAAAATATATCCTTTTGCTTCCTGCTTGGCTTGTAGAGAACCACAAACCTTATTTGCTTCTTCTTTAGAAAAGTTTTTGTCAGTTCGTGTATTGTTTTTACTCATAAAATGGGTTACACATTCAGAAAATTCACCCTTTTTGCCATCAAAACTAATTGGCATTTAATCATTAAAAGGATTAGAATATTTAAATAGTTAGAAACACCCTTTATTGTTACAATGAATTTTTCCCGTCACTTTTATATTTTCAATTTCTTTATTAATTTCTTCCCAACCTTCACTACAATATTTGCTTCCTAATCTTGTTTCTGGAAAAGGATAACAGGTATTTCCTGTGCTTGAAAGCCTGTCGCAATATTTAGTTAGGTTCATACTTCTGCAAATATGTGTGTCATTTATATCTACATTAATCCCTAAACTAATTAAAAGCATTATTGTTAAAGTTCCTATTGCATAATTTTTTAAGTCTGCCAAATTTTTTCACAAAATAATATTTTTTCATTTGTGAGATAATGTTATCTCAAATACCAATTCCATATCTTTATCATAAATTACTGTTGAGCCGAATCTTAAGCAGATAAAATTATCTATATTTAGCTTTTCTAACAATTCCCTTACACTAATTATTTTATAAGAGGTTTCTGGCTTGGTTTGCATGTTCTTTACAATATGGTATTTTTACTGCAATTTTGCCGCATAAAACACATTTGCTGAAAAATTCATTACAATGTGTGCATAAATATCTGTTTTCTGCAACTCCCAAACTAATTTTTAGCTTTTTCTCACAATTTGGGCATAAAGGATTTTCTTGTTTTATTATCCAATTTGTCATTTTAAAAATATTCGTTTAATTAATTTTTTTACTTTTTTTATCATCATTAGCTCTCCATTTTTCTGTCCTTTGAGAAATTCTGTTGAAGCTGTTGATATTGAGCCATCTATCGACATTAAATCTAATTTTTTTTCAAATTCACTTAATTTTTTTGCGAAAGGTTGTTTGTCTTGTGATTTTACCATTTTTGATTATGAATTGCCAGCANGANNGNNAATCATGCTGGCAATGTTTGCTTTACGCCAATAAAGCAGGTGTGATTTCTGCAAGCACAAACCACGCCTGAACGTTGTGACTTTCAAGCGTGGAAAGAGATATAAAACAGATTTATGCTGTTTTATCATAAACCTTCATTAAATCAGGTTTAATATTGTCAAGAGTTCATCACATTTGTTGTGAAGTTTTTTTGACTGTGAGTTTATAATTGATTTTTAAATCAAAATATTTCTTTTCCAAGCATGTTTTTGTTATTCTAAACCTGTTTTTGATATAATCTATAATGCCACTGCAATTTATACAATATTTTGAATATTTTTGTTTGTTAAATATCTGCTCTTGGCAGCAGATGCAATACCTCTTTCTTTTATTATTAGTCATTTACAACACTTTCTATTAACCTTTTATGTCTATGACAATAAATACTATCATCCTCTGCATATTCATTGCATTGGGGATATTGGCATTTTCTCTTTCCTCTTTTTGCTAATTCAATTACCATTTCCTTGCATATAACCGCACATTTCACATTCATGCCTTTCGCCATTAAAGGACATTATAATTTTGCATTTTGGACAATTAATTGTTATCACTTCTCGAATTTGTTTTTTAATAATCCAATTTTATCTTATTATTTCCTTTAATTGTCTTATTAACTTTTCATCATTCCCTAAATGGAAAAGGCAGTTTAACTCAATTCTGGAAATAAATGATTCTGCTTTTGATTGTTTTATTTCATCTAAAAATTCTTTATATTTATTATGAACAATTAATGATTTTTTATTAAGCTGTTTTAAGGATTCCTTATTAAGCTGTTTTAATTCTCCCAAAAACTTATAGTATTTTTTCATTTTAGCAATACTCCAGTTGTCCTAATTTACATAAAGATGCTTTTAATTGAGTGTTAAATAATTTTAATTTCTCTATCTGCGTTTGCTGTTCTTGGATTGCCTTAACCAAAACAGGTGTTAGTCCTCCATAGCCAATACTCATACTTCCTTCTTCTCCATAAACAATTTCAGGGACAATTTCCTTTAATTCCTGAGCTATAAAACCAAAGCTATGAGCCCCATTATCTATATTTTCTGCATTCTTATAATCGTATTCTCTTGGCTTTATCTGCATTATTTCATTAAGCCCATATTTTGTCATATCAACTACATTTTCCTTTAAGCTTAAATCACTTTCAACTGCCCAGCATCCTGCTCCATCGCATTCTGCATTGCCTTCTACATCAAACTCTACACCTGTTGATGGATTTCCCGAAGCCGCAATATGCACTTGACCTGCAGTAGTTATTTTCATTTTCTGAGCATTATTTGCCATAATTGATAAATTGTCTGATGTTACAGTTCCAACCCAACCAGCAGTAGATGTTGTTGCAATTGNTATTTCNACATCATNATCACTATCTCTGGCGCTAATTGCTGGATTAGATGTTCCAGTAGCAATAATCAGATTGCCTGATAAACCAGAACTATCAACTGTAGTTCCATCATTTACAGTTAATTTTTCAGTTGGCGCAGTCGTCCCTATGCCGACGTTGCCACCTACTCCTTTGATGACCATTCTCTCTGTCCCACCAGCCGTACCATCCCAAGTTAGAAATCTGATTGAGCTATCGCCTGCTGCATCAGCCAAGAATTTAATTCCCCCATAAACGGTGTCCCCCTCTGCGTCTCCAAATGAAATACCAGAATAAAAGCCGACATTCTTTAAAGAGTTAAGATTTATATTATATTCATTTACACTTGTGCCACTGTGCGATATAGATAATTTATTTGTTGGACTTGTTGTCCCGATGCCGACGCTGCCTGAACCATAAGGATTTAGAAGCACATTATTGCTACTCAAGTTTATGACGAATCTTTCAGAACCTCCAGTGCCAGAGCATATGCCTGAACTCTCTGTAATACAGAACTGATTAGAAGTCATATCTACACCCATTGATGCTGCGGCAGAACCCCCACGCCTCATTTGGATTCTTACCTGCCCTGTGGAATTTGCCCGTAAATCAATGCTTGTGCTTGCATCAGAAGCAGGGGCACTGATTGACATTCCAAAATCAGTAGCAGTACTACTATAAAGATGGAGTGCGCGTCCTGGCTCAGTTGTCCCAATTCCAACGTTATCTCCAGTATTCGCTAAAATAACATTAGTTGATGTTCTGTTCCAAGAGGTTGAATTTTTCAAAATTGTCCCTTCAGCAACACAAATAGATGTAGTCATATTCGTGTAAGTCATAAAAGTTCCTGAAGGACATTCTACTGGTGGAGATTTAACTAAAAGATTTGTTACATTTAAACTACCTGAAATTATAAGATTTCCAGAAGTATTTATGTTTCCTATTGTGATTATATTATTAAAAGTCCAATTATAGTTAGTTTGATTTGATGGAGTATACCAATCTCTTTGATAAATTTCAGTTCTATGCTCTATCCCAGTTCCAAGATAAGGAATAGGAAGTGCATAAACAGAAATAGAAAAAATCACTAAAAATACAAAAATTAAGATTTTTTTTTTAAAATACATTGTGGAAGTAATTATAAGTTAAACTTATCCTATTTGTCCAATTTGTAGGATAATCTGATGAACCTTTTGCATATCTATATGTTCCAGCGCTTGTATTATATTGCTGAATATACCAATTTCCAAGCCTGTCTATATAACCAATATATTGAATAGAACCAGATGCGTCATCATCAGATAGATAATATTTTCTCAGAGTTTCATCTGTATCTACAGGAAGCCTGTTTGTTACTGAAACTTTTGTTCCATCAAAAAGTGCAGGAATTGCTAAAATCAAACCTTTTCTTTCCAAATCGTCATCTTTAGGCTCAAAATCTATGTCGGAAGTCTGTTCTAACGTTAAATTTTCAGTTTGTCCGCCGCCTGAATTTTGTATAGTAGCGTTTCTTATTAATCTTCCTTGTGCTGTTTTTACTACTTTTATTTCAATAGAATCTCCCCGAGCCCATTGTTGGCTTAATCCGCTAAGATTGATTAAATATTCTCCTGAAGGATTTGAAGCAGTTGATAAAATTGGAGTTATAGCTGCGTGTGTGACTGAAATAGCCGCTCCTTCAAGTATATTTTCATAAACATCATATACTTTTCCAGAAATTACATAATTTGATATGGGTGTCGGCATTATAATATTCCTTCAGTCACAATTCCAATGCTTTTTAATTCATTTAACTGAACTTTGTTAAGATTGCTTACTGCCGTAATTAAAGTAAAATTGTCATCTGGTGTTGAAAAGCTTACAGTCAATACTCCATTTTTTATAAAATAATACAAATTTCTTGTGCTTGAGCCTTTAACCCATCTATTCATTTTTTCAAAAAAAGGTTCAATTGAAAGTTGATGAGTTAATTTTGCTTTCATTTCGACTTTTTGCTCTTCTGGAATTTGCTCTTTTTTTTGATTTCTAAAAGATTCAGTTGCTGCTCCTCTTTTTACTTCAAGATTATCTGGCTGCTTCCCGCCAATTCCCATTTGCTGCTGAAACTGCATTTGTTTAAATTCTTCGCTAACTTCTTCAATGTCTTCATCAGAAAGATACATTTGTCTTTTAATCCAATCAAGTTTAAGCTGCTTATTGTATCTTATAAGTTGCGCGTTCAAAGCGCTCAAATTTCCTATTGCAAATTGGTTTCTTTGCTGTTCTTTTATTTCATTGGTCTTCCATGCGCGGTTTATTTTCATTCTAACTTCAAAGTAAGGCTCAAAAAGTTGGCTATTGAATGCATTTTCTATTCTATCCTGCTTTTCAGAAATTCCAGACCAGTATCCTTCATTAGCCAAATCATCTCCGCCTGTTGAAACTTTTACTTTAGAACCGATAAGAGAAGCTACTCTTGAGACTGGCATATTATGGGCTAAAGCATAAACTGAACAAAAGAATATTCCAAGCGAAGTTATGTCAATTTCCTGAAGTCCTGTTCCAAGTTTTTCAGCATTTACTTCACCTGCAAATATTAAATTTCCATGCTTGTTGGCTGGATGCTTATATTTTTGAAGCAATTGAATTAATTGTTTATGATTTGGAGATCCTGCCAATTCGTTAGGTAAAACGAACATCCAATCAGGAACTCCACCATTTTTAAAGAAAGTTGCAACATAATCTTTGAGATATCCTATTATATTCATTTCTGTAAGTGCAGCCTGTGAAGGAGAAAAACCATATACTTTTCCTTTGTTTGGAAGCAATTTTTCATGAATTATATCTTTTACATCCCATAATATGGGTCTTTCTGCCTGAAATGAAGTATTTTGCTTAAAACCAGTTATCCGTTTTCCATCATGTAATATATCCACTGTATTTGCAGGAACGCCTTTAACTGCTCTTGGAAAGTCTTCGTCATTTATTTCTAACTCCAATTCCTTGATTTTTTTGTGAATACTGAGCCAAGCCTTAACTCCTCCAATCCATTCATAAGCATCTCCATATTTAACCCAATCCCAAAGCCAGAAGTTTAATTCATCCGCAAAAAAATTAGTTGAAGTAAAATATTCCGCTCTTTTAACTTTTTCATTTGCGCGGTTTTCTTTCTGTTTTCCTTCTACTTTTTCAATCGGTTCAAATCTGAAGCCATCTCCTCTAAGATCTGTAACGATTGCATTAATTATTGCAATTGCTTCTGGAGTTCTTTCAATCCAATAATCTAATTTGTCATAGGTTACAGTGGGCCTTGTAGTCATGTAATCTTGAATCTTAAAAGATTCATTCATAAACGGATATTTAGAATCTAACTTGGGTAATGTAGTTTTAAAATCAAACAACATTTTTAATCATCTCTTTTGCTTTTTCATAATTTTCCTTAACTAACTGATAATGCGCTTCAATTTGCAGCTTTAATTCTTGTGAATTTTTTCCATTTAAGATATAAAATAAGTTATCCATCATTTTAAGAAGATTCCATTTCATTCTTCTTAAATCATGTTCATATACTTGAATAAACTTGTGTAAATCTTTTTGATCTATTATATATCCAAATTTGTCTCTTTGTCTGATTTCTCCAGAAGTTTGCTGAATTTTTAAATCATCAATATGATTTTGCTGTGCTTTTATTGCCTCAATCTGCAAGTCTACTTCAAGCAAAGTTCCAATTAAGTTGTCTCTTTCTTGCCTCCCGAAATATTCAGTCTCTTTTACTTTCCCTATAGCTTTTTCTTTTCTTTTATCCATGTTTCTTCCATATACTTCTAATTTCTTTAAATGCTTCCATAATCACATAATAAAGCAATCCAAATGAAAAAACAGTGAAAGGTATTAATTTAAAAGAAGTTGAATAAAAAGGAGAAATTGCTATGTAAATTAAACTTCCTGTAAGAAAAATATTGAAAATCCAAATAAACAAACTTTTGTTCCAATGTTCAATCAATTCCTGCATTGAAGTGTCTTCATCAATTAGATTGTAACCAAATTCATCTTTTAAATTCAGCCATTTTAGAAATCTTTTGATTTTATAACTTATTGGCATTTTAAATCTTCTAATTGGTCTTATATAAATTGTCTCATTTTTTGCTCTTTTTTGAAAGATTTTAAAGAATTTCAATATATTTTCGCTCATTTTTATATGTTTTTAAACTTTTTTTATTTAAATAGTAACTAAAGCAGTTCAAAGTCTTTATCTTCTACATAGAGTTCATTATATATATCAGTAACTAATTTTATCACATCACGCCATTTAGTAATTTCATAATGATGAGTTGCCATTCCTGTATCAATTGTTACTTTCATTATTGCTTTATCTTTTTATTTTCAAAATTCAAAATTTTAATGTTTATCCTTTATTGTTATTTTCTTTTTTAAGAAATTAAGTCCACGTTTCTTTTCAAGAACCTGTTCTGGATGCGGATTTGTTATGTCAAAACTTATTAAATTACCGGGAATTATATTTTCAGCCCGAATTATTGATTTTGGTATCCATATCATTATACCTTTTCCCGCTTTAAAAGATGTTGCATTTCCTTTCATTGTCCTATCAATTTAATAGGATATATAATAACTATATAAACTTTTCTATTACTATTTAAATAATACATTGTATAAGTTAAAAATCATGAGCAATCCAAATATCAAAGATTATGCACATTTGGGCGGACCTAAGACAGAAAGAGGGAAATTTCTGCAAAGAGCGGGGATTTATAAAGCATCAAAACTTACCCCAGAATATAGAATCCCACAAGATCTTAGAGAACTTTATGAATTTTTCAAGGGAAAAAACATGGCAGATGTAAAACAGCTTGAGAAACTCAAAGAGATGACAATAATATTTGAACAATTAAGCATTCCTTCCATGATTCAACGCTGGAATAATGGTGAAGTTCCATCCAAAAAAGAATTAGATTTATTGAAGCTTTGGAAAGAAACATTAGTTGATTCGCACAAGTTAGAGTTTGGCGATAAAAGAGTAGTTGAACATAGAGTAACTGTGGATGATATCAGAAAGGCTATCATGTCAAATGAGCCTATAATAGAGGCAGAATTTGTGGAAGAAAAATTAAAAGACAATTTGGACAACTCGGTTTTGAATGAAAAAGAAGCTGTAGAAATAATTACAAATGCAGATGCAAAAACAGAAAATTCAGATAACAAAGGGGGAGAGTTAAATGAAATCAAAGAAAATTAAAAATGAAAAACAAATAACGAATCATGGTTATACTAATAAAAAAGCACATTTGACAGAAACAAGAGCAATTCCAGAATCTTGCCCTCAATGCAATAATAAGAGTAATTTTAGATATTGGAAAGAATATCCTAAATCTAATTTTAAAATAATTGATATTTCTATGATACAATGCCCAAAATGCAAATGGATTAAAGATATAACTCCTTATGATTTAATATAAAATGCTGATTGAATCAATTTATGAGGAAAACTTTGAAGAAAAAAGAATTGAGGGAAAGGAAAGAGTCAGAAAAAAACTTAAAGAGATAAACAAACAAAGCCGAATCGGTCAAATAAACTGGTATTTGTTTTTCGATCCAACAATTTGGGCATATGCAACTTTAAAAGACAAGCAAAATAAATCGCTTGTTCTGCGCGGCTTTCAAGACAAAATTCTAAATGACAAGCATCCTGCTATTATAGTTGCAGGAGGAAATCAAACTGGAAAAACGTATTGTGTTGCGGTCAAGGCAATTCATCATGCATTGCATGTAAATAATGCAAGTGTTTTAATTATTTCCAGAAGTGAACAACAGGCATTTTTTATTCTTGATGAAATAAAATTAATGATGAAAGCCGCCAATATTGTTTTTGAAAATGTTATTGGAAAAGTAGAAAACAGAACAGAGCTTCATATAAACAATGCAAATGGCATTGGGATTTCTATAATTCGCTGCCTTCCACCAACACAATCTGTTTATGCTTATCCCGCTACTTTAATAATTTGCGATGAAATCGGATTCTGGGAAATTGACGGAATGACTCAGGCCGAATTTTTTTACAAAGTTATAATGAGCAGGATTAATGAAACAAAAAACTGGACAAAGAACTGTATTTGCGGAGTTGAACATTGTGGGCATTTTACTCTGGGGCAGATTATCGGAATTTCTGCAACTAACGGGCAGCAGGGAATAATGTGGAATTTATGGAATGATAAGAAAGCCCATCAATACAGATACAATTATCTTGCCAATCCTTCCAATTCATACAAAGAATTTATTGAATGGAAAGAAAATCCGCCAGAAGGCTACACTATGGATATGTTTGCTTCTGTGTTTGATGCAGACTTTGCTTCAGCAAGCGGAGGGTTTATAACACAGTCTGAATGGAATGATGCAGTAAAGGATTATTTAGTCATGCCTGAACCAAACAAACCTCTTTATCTTGGCGGGGATTTTGCAGGAGAAGACACAAAAGGCAGGGATTTAGATAAGAATGTCTTATTTGGCGTTCAACATTATAAAGAAGAAGGCAATCCAAGAAAGCTTATTAAAGTAGTATATAATAAAGATTATCCACTGCGAACAAAAAAAGAAAAGATTTATGAAGACATTAAGCAGCTTAATGCTGTTAAGTTTGCTTATGATAAAGTTGGAGTGGGGGATTCTGTTAAAAACGATCTGAAGGACAAAAATGTGCTTTCTGAGTTTCAGATAGAGAGCCTTACTTATTCGCTGCCAAATAAGTCAGAGGTTTATTACAATCTAAAGCATTTGTTTGAGCAAAGAAAACTCATAGTGCCTAATTTGCCGGAACTTAAAAAACAGCTTCTTGGACTGCGCTTTGAGAGAACTCCGGGAGGATTTATTAAAGTCCATCATGCAACAGAAGGACTGCATGATGATCAAGCAGATTCTTTAGCGAATGCATGCTGGGCAGCAAGAACAGCAATTCCCGTTAGCATGGACTTTGTTCCGCACTATCAGACATCTTTAGTGAAAGAAAAGCCAAAAACAAATAGAGGAACGATGCAGATGTGTTTATTATGCCAAGAAGGATATTGGGAAAATGAAACGCATGACTGTTTAAGCGTAGTGGGGTAGAGGGGTAACCCCTCAATACCCTTTCTTAGCATCTTCTATTTCATCCTCTATCAATGTTTTAATTTTCTTAAAATCAACATCCTTTAGTTTTTCTTGAATTAAGGTTTGTATGTTCTCCCATGTTATTGGTATTGTTCCTTTTGTATATATCAAGACTTCTTTTCCTATCCAGTCTTTTGGCACGATTACATGAGCGCTGCCTTGTCCAAATGGTTTTATTGTTCGTTCTATTTGGGTTGAATTGTCCATAAGTTCAGTATATCACAACTTATATTTAAATCTTTTGTTCTTGCTTTGAGTTTTGAAAAATGACAAAAATTTGTTTGGGATGGTTCTGTATCATACCACCTTTCTTAATTCCAACCCCTACTCCCTATTAATATATCATCTAATATATTATATTTTTGATATATCTAAATTGGATATATATTTATTAGATATATATTTGATATATATTGGGTATATATACTGTTTAGGGTAGGGTAGTGTGGACTTCGTTCACTACCTAAACAATATCTATGTTATAGAATAATAATAAATATATACTCATCATCATCATGGACAATATTATATTGATGATGATGAGGAGGACAATATGAACTGTAAGAAATGTAAATATGTTTGGAAAGAAANAATTAGNATACCAAAAAGCTGCCCAAAATGCAAGAGATATACATATGGGGTAGTGGGAGCTCCCACATAATAGAACAACTAATTGATTATCTTGAAAATAAAGAATTATGCTCAATTTGTTCAGAAGTTCTTATTAGATTAAAAAGTATAAAATAAATCTATATTATATATTACTTTATATATTCTATAGGACTGTCTAAAACACAAACATTTATATATCTAATAGTTTAGATAGATAATAGATAAAGGGTGGTGGGATATCTCCCACAATATATTAACAAAATGATAGATAAATATCGGGGAATGCCTATAATTACCACTCAATTTGCGGTTGCGCAAAACCAGAATGAAATCAAAATGATTAACCTATAATAACAATAATAATTATAACAGTTATGACAATTATAATGATGTATACTCTATAAGTATTAATTGTGGGTTTCACCCACCACCCAATCATCTTTAACAATCATTAACTAACAAATCTTTATTAAAATTTAAATAAGATAAAAATCGGAGGTGTGTTGTGAAAACCATTGCAGAACTTAACGAATATGCCTTGCTCCATAACATTAGCTATGGATATGATAAGCGTCATAACATCAATAAGATAGAAAGGTATAATTACTGCTTAAATAAGCTAATCAATTGCGGACTTTGTCCGCTACCTAAACTGAAAGAGGATTGATAAAAATGAAAGAAACAACATTAAAAGAAGTCATAAAGCATGGAGAAAATTTAAAGGTTTTTTTTAATTTACCTAAAGATTTAAACGTTGTACAATTATGCCTAAAATTAAGAAGAATTGAAATAAAAGCCCATATTCTTATGGAAGAAAGGTGTAACGGCACAAATAAAACAGAAGAAACTCAAGAAACAGAAAACGAGATAATATTAAACAAAGTGGATAAATTGCTTAACTTTAAACAGCAAAATATACCTGTTTTTCTAAATGAAAATCCACGAGGATATGCTCTCAAAGTAGATGATAATCAGATTGGGGGGGTTATGGAATTATAACTTCAGATTTAAGCGAGGTGTAAAATGAATAAAGAGAGCTTAAAAAGAGAATTAGAGGAAGCTTCCGAGAGCATAGAGCTAAAAGAAGAAATTAAATCAGATTTCAAAGAGCAGGAAAAAAAGACTATTTCTGCTTTTTTTGATGACATTAAAGATTACGTAAAACACCCTAAATATGACATTCTTTTGAAATATCTTGATTTAGTTTTGGAAAGCAATAAAATTAATGGATTTATTCTTGATGGCAGTTTTGGGATTGGAAAATCAACAGTAATAAAATCTTATTTAAAGGCGATTCATAAGGAATTTTTCTATATTAATTCCTATGCAACGCCTCTTGCTTTCTATATTGAAGCATTTAACCATAAAAATGAAGTCATCTTAATAGATGATTTATCTGGATTATGGAAAGATGAAAAGGGCATTTCAATTTTAAGGGCTTTGCTAAACAACGATAGAAAAAGATATGTTCATTATGAAAGCACATCAGATAAGCTAAAAGTCCCTTCTTCTTTTATCTTTGAAGGCAAAATAATAATTCTTTGCAACAACATAAGCAAACATCTTGATAAAAGTGTGATAAGCAGGGTTGTTTATAGGCAGTTAAATTTTAATTATATGGAGAAAATTGAGTTTATTGAGAAAATCATCAAGTTTGAATATCAACTTAAAGACACGCAAATTAAAGAAATTTCTGACTTTATCAAAAGCAAAATTGATGAAACTATTATAGATTTCAATTTTAGAAACATATTAAAGATTACTGAATTATTTTTAAAATATCCTTCCGAATGGAAGGAACTTTCCGAAAATGAACTTCAAAAAGATGAAAATATGAGTTTGATAAAAAAGCTTATTGAAAAATACAAAAGCGTAAAAGAGCAGATAAATGAATTTACAGAAAGAACAGGATTGTCCCGCAGAACATTCTTTTTGCGGAAAAAACAATATGAAAGTGCAAAAGTGCAATTGGTGTAAAATGTTAAAAAACTAAATGGAGATGAGAAAAATGGAACAAAAAACAGAAATGAAAGTTAGGGATATGAGCTGGTTGAAGAGATTATTAAACAATCTTCCTTTGCTCAAATGGGTTAGGCGATATAGTGCAGATGGGTTGATGGAAACCAATAAAATGGCAGAAGGATTTGGGATTAAATGCAACGAAGACAGCATTACCCTTTCTGATGATACTATGACTAAAATCATAGCCACTCATTCCAGATTTGGCGNAAAAGAGCTTGTTAGGTTTAATATGCGTCAGATTGCAGATGTGGTTAAATTGNTCGGAAATGAAGGAGAATTAATCATAACCGAAAGCAAATACAAAGAAATGGTAATACAAATAGGAGATACTTCTATTGTCGTATGCCCTTTGCCTTCCCAAGATAATATTCAAAAAGAAAATTATTAAATATAATAACAATTTTACTATATATAAATCAATGAGAATAAAAAGCTGTCCTATTTGTAATAGGATTATAAAGGAAAGTGAAAAGGGAACATCTAATTTTAATAAAATTAGATTTTGTTCTTATAAATGTGCTTATGGAAATAGAACGAGAGATATTGAATTAAGAAGCAGGAATATTATCAAAAAATGTTTAATTTGTAATAAAGAAATGAAAGTTCCATTATCCCGAAAAACAACAACTAAATTTTGTTCACACCAATGTAGGGGAAAATCTTTAATCAAAATTTTAAAAGATAGATGGAAAAATGAAGAATTTAGAAAAAGAATTATGAAAAAAAAATAGAAACACGATTAAAATTACTCAAAAATCAAGATTATCAATTAAGTGTTCATTCCTATACTTATAGGAAATGGGCTTTTAGTAATAAACCCCATAAATGTTTTATTTGTGGAATAAAAAA